>Ga0071117_126_pt1 | contig 334443 bp, 322 predicted proteins | sample Deesub1362A_J573_FD_61429 | JGI IMG/M metagenome (GOLD analysis project Ga0071117, IMG submission 61429)
GTCTACTGAGGCAAAGGGGTGATATGAACAATTGGCATAATTTAGTTGACGACTTTTGGTGACCAAAAATGACGACTTTCTAGTGGCCAAAAGTGCAGATTTTTAAATGACCATTGACACTCGGTAACATCGATTTTATCCTTCACCTGCATAATAATCCTCTGCCTGCGCCGCCTGTTTTTCCTCAGTCAGGCCCCACAGGCCCTTGTTGGCCTCCCTGGCTTCCTGCTGCAGTTTAACAAAAAGATCCGCGTACTTCACGTTAGGCGGGATGGTCATCACCTGGGCATAGCCGTTGAGGAGCAGCTCAGCGTTAAACATTTTGGCTCGCACTTCCGGCTCGCTGTCGCTTGCCGGCTGTTCCAGCCAAATGTAGGCCAGCAGGCGCCCGTAGCGATCCCGTTCTTCCACATCCAGTTCCAGCCAGATTTTGCGGCCGTCCAGCCGGGTTTTGGTATAGGCCGATGCCTCTTTGCCGTAGGGCTCGATTTCCTTGGTTGATTCGGGGGTATTTACGCCGATGAAGCGAACTTTTTCTTCCTTAACCGCCGGCCAGGTTGACCTGCACTGTATCACCGTCCACCACGCGCGTAATGGTGGCTGGAATCAGTTTTTGCGCAAAAAATCCGGTTTGTTTGCCGGGGGAATTCCCGGCTTGTTCCCCTAGAATGCCGTATTCTAGCCGTTGCCGACGCCTACGACGCCATGACCAGCGACCGCCCTTACCGCAAGGCTATGTCCCATCAAGAGGCCGTGGCTGAACTCAGGAGGTGCGCCGGAATCCAGTTTGACCCGCAATTGGTACAGAAGTTCATTCAGATAAACCGGAACCTGACAGGTCGGTACCGCCCGGGGGTAATGTGGCAAGACCTCTCTGTCCCGGGTAACAGGAGATTTAGGGGCTATCTAGGAATTAATTTTTCTGAGCAGCTACCAGCGTTACGGGTGGCTCCAAGACCGGGACTGGAGGCGGCAAAGGCTTACGGCGAGATGGCGGAACGGCTCTGCAATTGCCAGGAAAACGCAGTAATTTGGCAGGAATGGTAAGACTGTTTGCCGAATTGGGCATTTAAGTTGATAAGGATGGGCGGTTTGGGGAGCTTCGTCTGCGGGTGATCCGGCTGCCGAAGGCGGAGTTGGACCTGGAACAAAAAAGCTGGGGAGGCCTGCTCTTGATTAAGTTTTGGAAGACCCTTGAGGACTACGGCTTTATGAATACGGTTTCCGCTTTCGGTTTCAAACTAGACGGGTCTTACTGGCCAACGGTAGAGCATTACTACCAGGCGAACAAGTTTGATAAGACCGCCGTAATAACTTACAGCAGCGGCAGAACCATCCCGGTCCAGTACCACATCAGATGCCAACCAACCGCGAAAATGGCGGCCATCGAAGGCCGAAGGCGCGACCTGCCCCTGAGGCCCGACTGGGAAGAGGTCAAGGAAGAAGTGGTGCTTAAGGCCCTGCGCGCCAAGTTCACCCAGCATCCCGAACTGAGAGAAAAGCTCCTGGCCACGGGTGACGAAGAGCTGGTTTACGCTTCCCCCGAGGATTACTACTGGGGGGTCGGCCAAGACGGGACCGGCGCGAACCGTCTCGGGGTTTTGCTGATGCGCGTGCGCGATGAGCTGCGCCATGCCGGATAGGCCGCTCCCGGGGCGGATCGCTGCCGAAAGAAGGCCCGCGCCCGCCCTTCCCCCCAAAGGCCTCGATTCACAGAGGAGGCGCCGCCGGATCCGGTAACTAGACTATTTTCGCGAAGCGGTTCTGCAGTAAGATCACACCCACAATCAAGCCCAGGCCAAAAGTCGGCCACAGCGGCCACCATACCGGGACACCAGAAAACTGGAGGACAATGAGAACCAGGAGCATTGCGGCGGAAAGGGCTGCGAGCGGGTAACCGATCAGGGCGGTCACGTTCACCTGCCAACACCTCCTTCCTTAAAATCCATGTCAGTTGAAGGAAAGGCGGTTGTTTTGCTGGTTACTTTGCCCTGATTACTTAACACATTCTGACCGCCGGCGCCTCGAGGCCCGAAACTGAGAATTCTCGGGGAACTCCCTTATAATACCAGTTTACACCTAATCCCGCAACGCGTACAACCCTAAAACCGGCGTATTCTACGGTTATCGTTGAGTAAGACTTCGGAGGTTGCGAGCCGATCTCTCTCCGGTTCTTTTTCAGGGAGAGTTCTTTGCAGGTTTTTTCCCCTTTGTGGCGAACAGATTAGTTCTAGCAATTTTGTTTGCAGGAGAGGACCGGAGAAGTGACTGAACTGGCGTATCTTGACGGGGAAATTACGGCCATAAAACAGGCCCGCGTATCAGTTGACGACCGGGCTTTTCTGTTTGGCGACGGGATTTACGAAGTGGTCCGGTCGTATGGCGGCGTTTTCTTCGGACTGGAAGAGCACCTGGCCCGGCTGGCCCGGAGCGCGGCGGCGGTTGAAATAAGACTGCCCTTTTCTGAGGCCGAATTTGCGGCGCTGGTGCGGCAGCTACGGAAAAAGAGCGAGATCGAGGACGCCATGGTGTACATTCAGGTCAGCCGGGGCACGGAGCCACGCCGGCACATTTTTGACCTGAACCTGAAACCGCACGTGCTGATTGTTGTGCGACACGTGCCGCCTATCCCGGAGCGGTACTGGTCTGACGGTATTACCGCGATTACGGTGCCCGATATCCGGTGGGGCATGTGCTACGTGAAGGCGACTTCCCTGTTGCCCAATGTCCTGGCCGGCCACCGTGCCCGCCAAGCCGGCGTGGACGAGGCCATTTTCGTGCGCGATGATGGCACGGTGACCGAGGCCTATGCCAGCAATGTTTTTTTGGTGCGGGACGGCGCGGTCCTGACCCACCCGGCCGACAACCGGATTCTGGGGGGGATCACCCGGGGATTCGTGCTAGACCTCTGTCCGGTCCTGGACATCCCGTGCCGGGAAGTAATGTTTTCCAGAGAGGAAATGTATACGGCGGAAGAAGTGTTTCTCACCAATTCGGTGCACGAGGTGCGGGCGGTAGTGGAAATCGATGGCCGGAGAATCGCGGATGGCCGCCCAGGTCCGGTCACCAAAAGACTAATCCGGGCCTATAAGGAACTGACCTTAAGAGGCGGGAATAGATGTTGCGCGAAATAATAAAAACTCAAAATGAGGCACGGTGGGTTTTGCCATCGTGCCTCAAACATTTCGGCCCGTCAGCCGGCACATTTACAGCAGGTTTTCCTCGGCCCAGACCCGTAACTCTTGGTTGATGTTGTACAGGCCGTCCTGGTTGGTGTTGGCTCCCTGCTCGGCCAGGGCCTTGACCAGCATTTCCTGCGGGGGTTGTTTGTCAAAGTATTCGGTCTTGCTGCCGAAACGGGTGACGTGATACAAGGCCAGCCGGGGAGTTCCGTCCAGGACGTCGATAATAAAGGCGTAACCCGTTCGCCGCTGTTGGAACAAAACGGCCTCGTCCTCCAGGCGAAAGTCCCACATTACTCGCCGTTTGACTCTTTCAAAGTCCACTTTAGAGTACATGCATGCTCACACTCCTTTGCTGTTACGATAATCAATTGCGACAATAAGTATTAATTCTCCTGGCCACGTCTTTTTCCTACCGGGAGTTGGTCCGCACCTTTACCCCGCCCCTTTCGTTTGGCCGACCGGGTCAGTTTCACTATAATATAATTTAGGACAGCAATTCCTGGGGTTGCTCCCAGTCGGATCAGGAGGTATCACGATGCAGTTCAGGGGTAAAATTGTTATTGTCACCGGCGCGGCAACCGGACTCGGCTTGGCTATCGCGAAAGCTTTCGTGTCCGAAGGTGCCAACGTCACCCTGGTTGACACCGACAAACAGGGCCGCCGGGTGGCCGAGGAACAAGCCCGGGGCGCTTTGTTCATGGGCTCCGATGTGACTAACGCCTTCGAGGTGGACGAGGCGGTGCTGATGACCGTTCAGACCTTCGGGGGCGTGGATATTCTGGTCAATAACGCCGCGGTGAGCGTGCCCGGCAGTGTGCTGACCATCAAACCCGACGATTGGCGGCGGGTGTTGGAGGTTAATCTCACCGGAGCCTACCTTTTCGCCCGGGCCTGTGCTCCCGAGATGGAGCAGCGTGGAGGCGGGTCGATCATCAACATCGCCTCGGCCCAGGGGTTGGCCGCCGAACCGGACAACGCCGCCTACATTGCGTCCAAGGGGGGGCTGATCGCCCTGACCAGGAGCATGGCTCTTGACCTGGCTCCCCTGAACATCCGGGTTAACGCCGTCTGCCCCGGGACGATCGCTACCGAGAGGATGGAACAGATGCTGGCTGCCCACCCTGATCCGGAGAAAGCGCGGCAGGAACGGGCCGATCTCCATGTGCTCCGGCGGCTGGGACGCCCGGAAGAGGTGGCCCGGACCGTGCTGTTCCTGGCGAGCGACGCGGCTTCGTTTATCACCGGGGCGGTTCTGCCCGTGGACGGCGGCATGCTGGCCGCTTTGGGGATGGCCGGGCGGCCTCCGGCTCGGCCCATTCGCTGAACATTTCCCCTACAACGGGACTATGCCGGGCTTACCTGCACTACCTCGTGGTCGGTAAGCATTACCAGACGGTTCTCCCGCCAGTCGTAGATCGTGTTGTGGTCCACCGGAACGAGTACGGTATACACTTGGTCGCCCTGACCCGAGAGGGCCATAAACCGGGTTTTTACCGGCAGTTTCTCCCGGACGGGGTCGGGAACCTCGTGCCAGCCCACTACCCGGATGCTCCCGAGGGCGAACTGGAGCGGGGTTCCCGGTTCGGTCTTGGTAACGCGAACCTCGCGTCCCAGCCAGTTTTCCTGCAGTGTTTGCACCACCTATTCCGGTTCCTGAATGATCAAGCCAGGTGCCTCCTTTTTTACCTCTAGTCTGCCGCGGGGGGCACCGGAATATTTCTGTTTCCGCATACCGCGCAGTCCGGATTTTTCCGGTAGCTGAATTCCTCCCAGCCGGGACGGAGGGCGTCCCAGACCAGAAGTTTTCCCACCAACAGGCGACCGGTTCCGGTGAGGTACTTGAGGGCTTCGACAGCTTGCAGGCAACCGATTAAGCCGGCTACCGGGCCGAGAATACCGGATGGCGGTGGTTCTGCGGCCGTTTCCGGGCCAAATAGACAGTGCCAGCAGGGGCCAGCGGGGCGCAGGGTGGTGATGTGTCCGTAGTATTCGCTGACGGCGGCGTGTATCCAGGGCTTGCTCAGTTCCAGGCAGGTCCGGTTGATCAGTTGGCGTGTGGCCAGGTTGTCGGTGCAGTCGACGACCAGGTCGTAAGCGGCCAGGATGGCGGCGGCATTTTCCGGGGCCAGCCGGGTGTGGTGGGGCGTGACGGTAACTTCCGGGTTTAGCGCCGCAAGGTGCCGGGCGGCGGCTTCGGCCTTGGGCGTGCCGACGTCGGGCGTGTTGTAGAGGACCTGCCGTTGGAGGTTGGTGATTTCCACGGTGTCGTCCTCCACGATTCCGGTTCGCCCCACGCCGGCGGCCACCAGGTAGGGTAGCACCGCCGAACCCAGCCCGCCGGCTCCCACCACCAGTACCCGGGCGGCAGCCAGGCGCCGCTGCGTTTCCGGGGTCCAGCCCGGCAATCCCAAATTGCGGGTGTACCGCTCCACCATCATCCCCCCGCTACCGGCGGGAATGCTGCCACCCGATCTCCCTCCACCAACCGCTGGTCGAGATCGGCGTGCCGGTTGTTGACCATAATGATCTTCACCTTGTCCAGGGGCACCCCGGTCTTTTCCAGGAGCTGGCTCACGGTGGTATGCGGTTCGACCGTGACGGTTACGCTCTGGTCCAACGGATGATCGGGTAGGTATTTGCGCAGGGTGGCGAATACCTTTAGTTCTACTTGCAAGCTCAACACTCCCCCTTCGGAAATAGCCTTTCATTCCCGTTCTTCGGTGGGGATGCGTCGCTAAGAACTCCCCGGTGTTTGCTGAATTGGTTCTGGATCCCACGGCGGCCCGCAGTTTCCCCTGGAAATAGCACCCATCCTTCGTGGCGCCGCCCAAGGCGGCATGGGGGGCTAACCTGATTTCCCTACCAGCGCGGCCGGCGGGATCGCAGGAGCGGCTTTTTACGCCAGGATCTTCAGCACGGCGCCGGCTATGTCCTCCCGGTCGATCACCGTGCGATGCCGGACCGGTTTCTTGTCCAGGTCGCGCAGCCCCGGTGGGATTTCCAGACCCGTGGTAGCCGCCAAGGCTTCCAGCAGCTGAAATTCGGTCCGGTTCTCCATTTCGGCTGTGCCGAGCAGCGCATGGGCCACCGCTTGGTTAAACTTGAAGGGGCTGGCGGTGGAGGTGATGATCACCGGGGTATCGTCGCCGGTGGTTGCTCGGTACTTGTCGCTGACGGCCTTGCCGACCGCGGTGTGCGGGTCGATAAGGTAGCCGTAGTCCCGCCAGGTCGCCCGGATCTCATCCAGGGTCTCGTCTTCGTCCACGAAGTCTGACCAGAACAGGTCGGCCACCCGGGCGTGGGTGGCCGCGTCCACCCGGTAGTACCCGGTTTCCCGCAGTTCGGCCATCCAGCCGTCTATGCGGGCGGCGTTGCGGTCGGTCAACTCGTACAGCAGCCGCTCCAGGTTGCTGGAGATCAAGATATCCATGGACGGCGAAATGGTCCGGTAAAAGGTCCGGTTGCGGTTGTAGATGCCGGTGCGGATAAAATCGGTAAGCACGTTGTTTCGGTTGGCGGCACAGATCAGCCGGTGCACCGGCAGGCCCAAGCACCGGGCATAGAACCCAGCCAGGATGTTGCCGAAGTTTCCGGTGGGCACCACGAAATTGACGGCTTGGCCCGGTTTCAGTTCCCCCCGGTTCTGCAGGTCCAGGTAGGCCGAGAAGTAGTAAACGATCTGGGGGACCAGCCGGCCCCAGTTGATGGAGTTGGCCGAGGAGAACCGGCGCCCGTGCCGGTGCAGGATGGCGTTGACGTCCGGGTCGGTGAAAATCACCTTCACGCCGCTCTGGGTGTCGTCGAAATTGCCCCGGACGGCGATCACGTGGACGTTGTTGCCCTCTTGGGTAACCATTTGGAGACGCTGCATTTCACTGACACCTTCCGCCGGGAAAAACACGATGATCCGCATGCCGGGCACATCCCGAAAACCCTCCAGGGCGGCCTTGCCGGTGTCCCCGGAGGTGGCGACCAGAATGACAGTTTCGGCCGTCTCCCCGGTCTTGACCATCGCCCGCTTGAGCAGGTGCGGCAGGACCTGCAGGGCCATGTCCTTGAAGGCGCAGGTCGGTCCGTGCCACAGTTCCAGGAAGTGCAACCCGGCGGCGGCGGTGCGCACCGGGGCGATGGCGGCGTCGCCGAACCTGTCGGTGTTGTAGGCGGGCGCCACGCTTCCCGCGATTTCGGGGCGATCGAAGTCGGCTAGGAAGCGGCCCAGGATTTCCGCCGCCCGCTGCCGGTAGTCCAGCCCGGCCAGCCGGTCCAGGTCGGCGGCACCCAATGACGGAATCCGTTCGGGTACGAACAGGCCTCCGTCGGGCGCGATGCCCTGCTTTATCGCCTCCGCGGCCGATACAGGCCGTGACCGGCCCCTGGTGCTTTCGTACAACATCTCCGAATTAGCCTCCTTCAAGCTTTGGTCCAACCCCATTAAACAACATGCCAGCCGCCGGCGTCAAAAGCAGTAAACATCGGGGGCCCCAGACCGCCGTCAACGGTCAAAAACAGCCGGCTAGATTTTGCATTCTGCCGCCCCGTAACTTCACCCGGCGAATTCTGCCGCTCAAAGACCCCAGAAGCAACTCGCTTCCGGCAGGCACCTCTCGGGGATTACAGAGCCGGGTTTCGGCCGCGGCCGGCCCTCTCAGGCTTACCATTCGCCGCTCGAGACCGGAGTTCGGCCATTGGCTGGTTTTTCTTTGGCAGCCCGACCCACATTGAAGATAATTAAAAATATTAAGGAAGGGGGGAGGCCGGTGAACTGATCATGCAGGCGAACATATCCTTGCGCAGAGAGTCAAGTTCGGGAGGTGAACGCGGTGTTTCAAAGAATACTGGTAGCGGTTGACGGGTACGCGCCCTCCCTGGGCGCGGCCAAGAAAGCAGTGGAAACAGCGAGCCGGGACGGTTCAGAAGTGGTGGTGGTCCAAGTGGAAGAAGAGCTGCCGCTGCTCCCGGAGGAAAAGAACGCGGAAGCGGTCGCCCTGAAAGGGGCTCGGCAGGAGCCTCTCGCCGCTGAGCCGCTGGACGTGGTTGCGGCCTTTGGCCGGAAGCACGGGGTCGTTGTCAAGACGGTCAAGAAGGTCGGCCGGGTTACGGCCACCATTCTCAGCCTGGCAAAAGAAGTAAAAGCGGATCTTATTATCGTTGGGGATTCCGGGCGGAGGGGGCTGCAAAAGCTGTACTTTGGCAGCGTGGCCCAGGCCGTTGCGGAGCACGCGCCCTGCCCCGTCCTGATCGTAAAGAAGGGCACGGTTGACATTACCGATCTCCTGTCCGCTTTGCCCGAGGCGGAGGCGCCCGCACCGGAAGCGCCCGTTTCGCCGGTTTTCCAGCCGGCGGTGTTCCGGAGGAATTTGGTGTTCGCGGGCGGCCTCCTGGTGTTGTATGCCCTGATGTATTTTGGGTCCGCCCTTTTGACTTCGGCTCCATTTAAAAACACGGCCGCTTTGGAGGTGTTCGGGCTGCCTCTTGCCATCTGGGCGGGCTGGATAACCCTTATTAGCGGCGTGCTTGTTATCAGATTTTTCCTGGCAAGGTCAAACCACAAGGGGGCTGGATCCCATGGATAATCCGATTGCTTTAACCATTGTCGTCCTGAGCGTCTTCTTGACAATGTACATCAGCTACTATAACCGGCGCTACACGCGGACTACGGCGGCGTTCTACGTTGCCGAAGGGAAAATACCGTGGCGGCTCAACGGCGCCGCCATGCTTGGTGACTACTGCAGCGCGGCCAGTTTCCTGGGTGTCGCGGGAGCGGTAGCCCTGGTCGGTGTCGATGGCTGGTGGCTGGCGCTCGGCTTTTTTGGCGCGTGGATCGTGCTCCTCCTGGTGATGGCCGGGCCGCTGAAGAGCGTGGGCAAGTACACCGTCGCGGACGTGCTGGCCGCCCGTTTCGGCGAAAAAGCGCACGGAATCAGAATCGTGGCGATGCTCAGCACCCTGGTTCTGTGTGTTCTTTACCTGGTGCCGCAGATAGTCGGGGCCGGACATCTTTTCAAGCTCTTGCTCGGTTGGGACTACCTGCCCACCGTCCTGGTGACCGGCACGCTTATGGCGGCCTACGTCATCATCGGCGGCATGCGGGGCACGACTTATAACCAGGCCATCCAGGGGGTTGTCCTCTTCGGCGCGATGATCCTCCTGCTAATAGTAGTCAGTATCACTTACTTTGGCGGTAATCCCCTGGCGATCATCGAAAAAGGTCAGGAAATGGTTCCGCCGGCGGTGGTGGCGGAGGAAGGAGGCGCAGTCGAAGCGCTGGCGCAGATGGAAGTGGCGGAGGCGGAGGCCGCGGTCACCGTGGCCCGGGAGCTGATGGCTGATGCGCCTAACGCCTTGACGCCCGGAGTCCAGCTGCGAGACTTGCTGAACCAGGCGAGCCTGGTCCTGGGACTCTTTTTAGGCGTGCTCGGGCTGCCCCACATTTTGATCCGGTTCTACACCGTGCGGAACGCGACGGCCGCCCGAAGAAGCGCGGAGTTCACGATCTGGGGGTTGGCCATATTCTATGCCGCGGTGCTCTTGGTTGGCTTGGCCACGATGTACGTTCTCTATCCCACGCTGATCCAACTCCTGACCGAAGGCCAGCAAGGGGTAGCGAAGAACATGTCTCTGCCAATGCTGGGTCAGTTGCTGGGCGGAGAAACGGCCCTCGGCATTATCGCGGCCGGCGCGCTAGCGGCAATGCTGAGTACGTCGTCCGGACTGCTCATTTCGGCGACCACCAGTCTGGCCCACGATCTTTACACTACCGTTCTGAAACCGCAAAGCACCGACCAGGAACGAGTGATCTTTGCCAAAACCGGGGCGGGGGTCTTGGCTGCCCTGGCCATCGGCCTCGCCATTTGGCTCCGGGACCAGAACGTCGCCGTACTCGTCGGGATGTGCTTTGGCATCGCGGCCAGCACTTTTGCCCCGGCCCTGGTCTTTGCCGTCTGGTGGACCCGGCTGACCAGTCAGGCGGTTATGGCGGGGATGGGTGTGGGCCTGGTGACTTCGGTGGTGTTTACCTTTGCCAGGTTCTTCAATATGCCCGATTTCCTCGGGATCCCGGTACTGGTCAACCCGGCGCTTTACAGTGTTCCGGTGGCCGTGCTCACCACCGTGCTGGTTGCCTACCTGACGAAAGATACCGGGCGAGTGGAGGAATTTCTGGCTTCGGCCCACAGTAGCTAGCGACGGTGCGCGGACCAAGGCCGAATGCGCCGCGCACCGCCCCGGCCGGCATGGGCAAGAGCAGCTCACCCCTTTGAGACGATAGGTAAAGCACAACCCACCCCTGCTTCGATTTTGGGTGGGTTGTGTCTTGGGCGCCAACGTGGGGGTGAATCACGCAGGCAGCAGTCGGGTCGCCGAAGCAAAGTGTTTTGGGCCCCGGAATTAACGGGCACACTACCCTGAACGGGGTACCATTGAACGGAACCTGCTGCCGGTACCGGTGGTAAGTCGAACAAGGAAACGGCCGTCGGAACGAGAATAGAATGTATGGTAATCCGAAGGTTTTTTTAGGGTTGCAGGTGATGCCGGTGGACCGACTGACAGCCCTTGTGCCGCAAGAACTGTTGATCATGTTGATTGCGGCCGCCCCGGTGCTCGAAATCCGCGGGGCGATTCCCTTCGCCCAGGGGGTTTTCGGCATGGAACCAGTCCAGGCCCTGGCGTGGGCTTTCCTGGGAAACGTTATCCCGGTCGCTTTTCTGCTTAGGTACCTGGGTCCGTTGTCCACGTTCCTATCCCGTCATTTCCCGGTTTGCCGGCGTTTTTTTGACTGGCTCTTCGCCCGCACCCGCAGTCGGAGCGACATTGTCTGCAAATACGGGCCCCTGGGGTTGGTGCTGTTCGTTTCGGTGCCGCTCCCGGCTACCGGAGGATGGACTGGGGCCATCGCCGCTTTTCTGCTAGGGATCAGTTTTCAGCGGGCGTTTCCGGCCATCGCCCTGGGCATCCTGGTGGCCGGCGTCCTGGTCACCCTGGCCGTCACCGGTACCCTGTCGGTTCTGGCGAACCTGGTCTAGTACACCAGTTGCGGGAGGGGACACTGCACCTGCACCGGGCAACCCCTGTCGGCTGGCCGCGTTTCCCGAGTCAGTTTTCGCTTATCCAGTGCCGTAGCACCCGCTTGAACCCCTCATTCAGGAAAGACAGTTTCCACAGGGCGATTTTTTCGAGCCGGTAATTCCGGGCCAGCGCCAGCTTGGGCCCGATGCTTTCGGGCGTCTCGTAAGGCCGGAGGATCAAAAGGCCCAAGACCAGTTTCCGCGCGGGGACGCCGGCCTCCAGGGCCAGGTAAACGGATTCCTCCACTTTGTCTAGCGGTTCCGGGGTGGGGCCGTAGTGGTACGACATGGTAATCAGGGCGTTCGCCCACCGGGACAGAGCGGTGTAGTCGTAACCCTGGAACCAGCCGTTCAGCGGGTGCAGGCACAGGTGCAACGCCTTACGGCGCGGGGTGAGTTCCCTGGCCAGTTGCCGGACCAGCCGGTTGAAGTTCCGGCGCACGGCGGCCAGGGACCTGCCATCATGCCGGTTCCGGTTGCCGAGTCCCTCCAGGTCCAGGTTCACCCCGTCGAAGGGTGCGGCCTCCCGGACGATCGCGGCCACCAGGCGGTCCACTCGGGCCCGGTCGGCCAGGAGCGTCTCCAGGCTAGGGCCGTCCAGGTAGGCCACCGTCATGTCCACGGGGAGCCGGTACCGGCGGCAGGTATCCAGCACCGTTTCCCAGCCCCGAGGCCGGAGGGCATAATCATTGCTGGTGACGAGTTCTCCGGTTTCGTCGAGCGAAAACCAGACTACCGGGACCCGGGTGACCAGGTCCAGGGCGCCCCGGGACGGGTCGACTTTTGGGAATTCGGCGCCGCACAGCACCGGCCAGTTGCCGTGCCAGGCGTAGAACCCGAGTACCTCCGGTTTTGGCATCCGCTTTCTCCTTTCGCTTCGCTAAGATGAAAATAACTATATTTCAGGGTAGCGAAAAGGGTGCAGAAATGAAAAACCGCCGTTTGCCCGGCGGTGGCTGAGGTCGGATGAGCGCTGGTCAGCAGGCCTTGAACTCCCGGATCAGCCGCTCAAAGATCTTGTGCACCGGTAAAATATCCTTGATTTTATAAACGTTCTTGCCGGCAAAGACCAGCCCCTGCTCGAGCAGTCCGCGGGCGCTGTTTTCGAGCGCCTGAACAAGGCAGAAATCCTTGGAACAGACTTTCAGGCACTTGCGGCAGTTCTCCGGTTTGGGGAGGCCGCCGTTTTTCATCAGGGCGGTAAAGGTGTTTTTTAAGGCCCTTCCGGGCAGGCCCACCGGGCTCTTAATCAGGATCACGTCTTCGGCGCGGGCCTGGAGGTAGTGGCGCTTGAAAGCATCGGAAACGGTGCATTCTGTACTCAGCACGAACCGGGTACCCATCTGCACCCCGTCGGCCCCGAGCCGGACCATTTCCGCGATGTCCCGGCCACTAACGATGCCCCCCGCGGCGATTACCGGGATATTCACGGCCTTCTTGATCTCGGGAACGATCTCGGCGGTGGTACGGTCGGTGCCCAGGTGTCCCCCGGCCTCCCCGCTCTCGGCGACCACCGCGGCGGCGCCCAGCTTATCGGCCATTTTGGCCAGCCGGGCGGAAGACACAATCGAAACTACCGGTATCCCGCTTTCGCGGCCCCAGTCAAAAACGTCTCGGGAGAAACCAGCACCCGTGAAGATGACGTCGATCCGTTCCTTGATTGCGGCCGCCACCAACGCGGCGAAGTTGCGGGCGGCGAACATGATGTTCACCCCGATGATCCCCCGGGTCATAGTCCGGGCCTTGCGGATCTCCTCCCGCAGTTCCTCCGCGGACATTCCAGTCGCCCCGATTACCCCGATGCCGCCGGCGTTGGCCACCGCGGACACCAGGGGCGCCATGGATACCCTGACGGCCATGCCGCCTTGAATAATGGGGTAACGGGGAATAAGATTGCCGATTTTTAGGGTTGGGAAGTTCAAACCTAATTTCCTCTTTTCCGAAAATGGTTCTAACCCAATTAAAACAAATCAGAACCCATTTGGCAAATGTTTTTTGATTATATTATTTCCTCTATATTATTTCCTCGGCTGATGCTCCCTGAACACGCTGAGCGGGGCCAGCCTAGGAAAACGGCTGCCAGGACGTGGATCAGGGCGATGAGGATGAGGTTTATCTGTTCCCAGTGCTTTTTACGCCTGCGGACATACCCTGAGCAACCGAACTATAATCCGGATGTCACTTTTTGCCAACCAGTCACATATGTTAAGGTAGATTTTGGAAAGGAGGGATTCCTTATGAGCAATACGCTGAAAATCTGCATAGCGGTACTGGCCCTGATTGCCCTGGTAATTGTTCTGGCGGTTCTGTGGTTCATTACGGGTGACATGTTCGATGTAATGACCTCGGAACCGGCAATTGCTCTGCTTTGCGTGGCCCGGCTCGCTATGCTGGCGTTCGGGATCTTCTTCGGGGCTCTCTTGCTGATCCAGGCGGCGAATTCTTGCCGCAAGTAAGCCGGCCGTACCGGATGTTTGCTCTCCCTTGGCGCGTTTTCGGGGGGAGAGCTTATGTTTTTGCGGCGGGGTGCAGGCGGGCCGGTTGCCGGGCAGGACTTCCACCGGCGGCGGCGAACGGTAACCCTACGGATGGTGGAAAGCAATGCTCAAGGCTCCCGTGCCCTGCCGCCTTGTGTGTTCCGCTTGTCTGGCCACCTTCCCGGCCGAGGTGATGGACATGGTCACGGGGCCGGGCGGTTGGCTGGAAAGCGACCTCTGCCACCGGTCCTACGGGGTTTTCCCCTATCCCTTTCTGGTGGCGGTGTGTCCCTGTTGTCACTGGGCGGCGTACATCCGCGACTTTGACAAGCTGGCTTACCTGCCGCGGTATTCCGACGGTGATCTCGCGCAAGTGCTGCGCGAGCACCTCCGGGAGCAGCGCGTCCTGTATCCCGGCTCGCGGAAATACCAACTGGCGGCGAGGACTTATGCCCGGGCGGGCACACCGCCGCAGGGCGTCGGTGAACTGTACCTGCGGGGCGTCTGGTGCGCCCGCCACGAAAGCAATGCGGCTATGGAGCATTACCACCTGCGGGAATCCGTGAAATGGTTCGAGCGGGCGCTTTCCCAGGGTCTGTCCGGATTCGGCCGGAAACGCGCCGTTTACTTGCTCGGGGAATTGAACCGGCGCCGGGGACGTTTTGACGAAGCGGTACGCTGGTTTGATAGCCTTGATTCCGCCCCCGACTGGCTGCGGTCGTGGGCCGGGCGCATGGGCGCCCTGGCCCGGGAACAGAACTCAACAATCCAGATTTTGTAGGCTGGGGCACGCGGTCAGCGGTGCCGGAACTCTGGGGGATGTTTTTTTCCAATTTTAGAGGATTTTTGGGTGCCTTGTCGAAATAGTTCACCGCATTTGTTCGGGGAGTGCTGACCTTGATCCAGCTTTACAACGTCTCCAAGGTGTACGACAACGGCGTTCCGGCCGTTTCTGATATCAGCCTGCGCATTGCCAAGGGTGAGTTTGTCTTCTTGATCGGCCCGAGCGGGGCCGGAAAGTCCACTTTGACTAAGCTTATCTTCCGGGAGCAGTTGCCGTCCTCGGGCCAGATTTTTTTCCGAGGCCGGAATATCCTGCGGTTCGGACCGCGGGAGGTGCTGCAGCTGCGCCGGCAGATTGGGGTGGTCTTCCAGGACTTCCGGCTGCTACCGCGCAAGACCGTGTATGAAAACGTGGCCTTTGCGCTGGAAGTGATCGGCCGGTCGCGGAAGGAAATCCGGGAGCGGGTGCCGGCGGTGTTGGCCCGGGTGGGCCTGTCCGGAAAGGAAGACGCTTTTCCCGACCAACTGTCCGGCGGTGAGCAGCAGCGGGTCGGCGTCGCCCGGGCGATTGTGAAAAGGCCGCTGGTGATCCTGGCGGACGAGCCCACCGGCAACCTGGATCCGGATACCTCCCGGGAAATAATGGATCTGTTCGAAGTGATCAACCGCGACGGGACCACGGTGGTGATCGCAACCCACGCCTGGGATATCGTGAACCGGATGCGCAAGCGGGTAGTGGCGCTAGAGAACGGCCGGCTGGTCCGGGACGAGGAGCGGGGGAGCTACAGCTATGGCGCTTAACTCCCTGTGGTACTGCACGCGCCAGGCTTGTATCTCCCTCACCAGGAACTTTTGGCTCGGCGTGGCCTCCGCGGCCATGATCGCCGTTTCCCTGATCATCCTGGGCGCCTTTCTCCTGGTGGCGGTGAACGCCAACCAGTTCATGCGGATCGTCGAATCAACCGTGGAAATCAACGTCTTTCTCGAGGACGACGCCGACGTCCGGGACCTCCAGCACCGGCTGGCGGGTCTCCGCGGCGTCGAGGAAATCAGGTTTGTGCCTAAGCAGCAGGGGCTGCAGGAACTAAAGAAGGCTTTCGGCGAGCGGCACGACCTGCTGAGCGGGTTCGAGGGCGAAAACAACCCCCTCCCCGACAGCTTCCGGGTGCGGGCCGAGCGGGCCGAGCTGGTTCCCACGCTGGCGCAGCAAATTTCTTTTTTCCCCGGCGTGTACAAGGTCCGCTACGGCCAGGAATACGTGGAGGCGCTGGTCAAGGTGACGCGGTGGGTGAACGTGGTCGCCTTGGGGGCGGTGGTCCTGCTGGGGGCGGGTGCCGTCTTCCTGATCGTGACTACCATCCGCCTGTCCATGGTGGCCCGCCAGGATGAGATCGGGATCATGAAGTACCTGGGGGCCAGTAACTGGTACATCCGGGGGCCCTTTGTCCTGGAGGGGATGGTGGTCGGCCTGGCCGGGGCGTGTGCCGCCGTGGCCACCCTGGGTGCGGGTTACTACTACTTAGTCGTTGTGTTGGAGCGGTTACCCCTGCTGTTCTTCATCCAGCCGGTGACCGATCCGAATATGCTCTTGTCCATCTTTGGGGGGCTTCTGGGCCTGGGACTCCTGATGGGAGGCGTGGGCAGCCTGATTTCAGTGCGTAAGTTCCTGCAGGTTTAGACGGCTCGACCTGACCTGCGCCGCTTTGTTTGGGGGAAAGATCGGAAAGGGGGATGCTGGTTGCGCCGTTCCTGGCTTGCCGTCTGGTTGATTCTGGTATTGCTCCTGGCTTTAGGCGGAGGCATGTACGGCTCGGCTTATGCGAACTTGGAACAGCGGCTAGAACAAACGCGGCGGCAATTGGAAGCAGCCCAGGAGCGGGCGGACTCGGCCCGGGACGAGATCCGCAGTATCACCCAGGAAATCGCGGCCATCAACTCCTCGATCCAGGCGCGATTGGCCAGGATCGAGGAGTTGACGGCGGTGCTCGAGGAAGTGACGAACCGGCTCAGGAAAGCCGAGGCCGAGCTGGCCGACGCCGAAGCCCGGCTGGAGGAAATGAACGCGCTGTTTGCCGCCCGGGTACGGAGTATTTACGTAAACGGTAACGTGTCCTATTTGGAAGTGTTGTTCGGCGCGCGGAGTTTCGGTGATTTCGTCGCCCGGACCGAGTTTTTGAAGGAGATTCTGGCCCGGGACCGGGAGTTGATTAAAGAGATTGAAGCGGAACGGGAATCAATCGAACGCCAGAAACAGGCCATCGCGGAGCGCCGCCGGGAGGTGGAGGCGCTCCGGTACGAGCAGGAGAACGCCTACCGGGCCCTTGTCCGTACCCAACAGGAAAAAGAGTCTTTGCTGGTGGTGGCCCGGGGGAGCCTCAACCGGTTCCAGGCCGAGGTGGACCGGTTGGAGCGCGAAGAACAGGAACTCCTGCGGCAGATCGCCCGGCAACGCGCCGGCAACGATGTGCTGCATACCGGCCGGTTCGCCTGGCCGGTACCCAATTATGCCTACGTGTCTTCCGGTTTCGGCTGGCGCATCCATCCCATTCTGAGGGTGCAGCGGTTCCATAGCGGCATCGATATCCCGGCACCCCACGGAGTGCCGGTGAAGGCGGCCGGCACGGGGCGGGTAGTCTACGTGGGTACCTTCCGGGGTTACGGCCATACGGTGGTGCTCGACCACGGGGGCGGGGTGACTACCCTTTACGCCCACCTTTCCACCATGTACGTGCGCGAGGGGCAGGTGGTGGTGCAGGGCGAGACCATCGCCCGCATCGGCAGCACCGGCCTGTCCACGGGGCCGCACCTCCACTTTGAGGTGCGAGAACACGGCAATGCAGTCAGCCCCTGGAATTATCTCCGGTAGGCGCCGAAAATCACCTACCCATGCGTATGCGGGCCACTTTCCCCGGTGTGGCCCTTGTGATTTGTCTATTTGTAATTTGGGTGAGTTTAAGATAGTATAATAGCCACATAAATCTTGTTTTCCGGTGGTGTTTGGTTTTGCGCCGCAATCAAACTGCGGGGTGGTTTTTCCTGGGGATGGGGGCGGTCCTGGGCGGGCTGCTCGTTATTTTGTCCCTGGCGGTGTTTACCAATTTTAAGCAACTGGGTAACTTGGCCCATGTGATCCGCCTGGTGCACGCCGAGTACGTGGAGAGCGTGGACAGCAGCCAGCTGATTGAAGGCGCCATCCGCGGCATCGTCGAGTCCCTGGACGACCCGTATTCTGTTTACCTGGAGCCGGAGACTTTCGACCGGTTCATGGAACAAGTGAAGGGCTCCTTCGGGGGTATCGGCATCCTGGTCGGTTACCGGAACGATAGCCTTACCGTGGTGCGGCCCTTTGACGGCACCCCGGCCGCCGAGGCCGGGATCCGGGTTGGGGACGTGATCCTGGCCGTGGACGGCAAGGACACCCGGGAGATGGATCTGGAGACCGCGGTGCTGTTGATTCGGGGCGAGGTTGGTTCCACGGTGCGGCTCACCGTCCGCCGGGAAGGTTACGACGAACCGCTAGAATTCACGGTGGAACGGCGCCAGATCCAGGTGCCCACTGTGGAAGGCAAGCTCTTGGACGGGGACATCGGTTACGTGGTGATCAGTCAGTTCACTGAACACACCGGTAGCGAACTGGTTTACACGTTGAACAGTTTTGAACGTGAGCTGCGCGGTCTCATTTTGGACCTGCGCGACAATCCGGGCGGCGACCTGATGGCGGCCGTGGACGTGGCCGACCTGTTCATTGGCGAAGGGCCGATTGTGCACGTCAAGTACCGCACCAACCAGGGCCAGACCTATTCCGCCAGCCCGCGGCAGATGGACGTTCCCCTGGTGGTGCTGATCAACCAGAACTCGGCCAGCGCTTCGGAAATCGTGGCCGGCGCGGTTAAGGACACCGGGGTCGGCACGCTGGTGGGCACCAAGACCTTCGGCAAGGGCGTGGTGCAGAACGTCTTTGAACTGAACAACGGCGCTGGACTGAAGCTGACCACGGCCCGCTACCTGACACCGTCCGGACACGACCTGAACCAGAAGGGGATTACACCCCACATCGTGGTGGAAGCCCCGGCGGATTTCGACTCCGATCCACAGCTGGATAAAGCCCTGGAGATTCTGAAAGCGGGGAACAAGTAACGTGCCACAAGCGGGTTTCTCCTTTGAATGGGCGCTTGAGGCCGTATTCGTCTCGGTATTCAACGCCCTCTTCAGTCCGCTGTTCTGGGCGGTTATTCTTCTGGTTGCCTTGCAGTACCGGCGGATCGCTCAGTTGCGCGCGAACTTTCTGGGCGCCCGCGGCAATTCGGTCCTGGTGGACACCCTGGTCGCCACCGGCTACGGCTTGTTGGGGGGGCTGGTCGGCGGGTACTTGGTCGTGTTCGCCGGCGTAACCCTTTCCTTTGAGGGTTCCGGGTTGCTTTATCTGCTTCCGGTGGCCGTGCTGCTGATGCTGGTCAACCCACGGCTACTCTGTTTCGCGTACGCCGGCGGTCTCCTTGCCGCCTGCCACCTGCTGTTTGGTTTCCCGGACATCAGTATCCCGCAAATCATGGCCCTGGTGGCCGTTTTGCATTTCGTGGAAAGCGTACTAATCCTGCTCAGCGGGCACCTGGGGGCGGTGCCGGCCTTTATCCGCCTGCCGGAGGGACAGGTGGTCGGCGGCTTCACCCTCCAGAAATTTTGGCCGATTCCCATCGTCGCCCTGGCCCTGGTTGGCGGAACGGTGCCGCCCGGAGTGGAACTGGTATCTATGCCCGATTGGTGGCCGCTGATCAAGCCGGAGGTTCCGGGCGAGGCGTCCACCACCGTGTTCGCCATGCTCACCTTGGTGGCCGGGCTGGGCTACGCCGACATTGCCACCACCCGCACGCCCTCGGACAAGAGCCGGATTAGTGCGGTGTACCTGGCCGGGTACAGCGTGACGTTGTTCTTGCTTGCGCTGCTGGCCGGGGTGCACGGCGGGGGTTACGCCTGGGCGGCCGCGCTGTTTGCGCCACTTGGTCACGAATTGATCATCTACATCAGTAAGTTCATGGAGCTTCATGGGCGGCCGCTGTTTGTGCCTCACCCGGCGGGGGTGATGGTGCTGGACGTGGTTATGCACTCCCCGGCTTGGAGGGCGGGGCTGCGATCCGGGGATGTAATTCTGGAGATTAGCGGCCATCCGGTTCGCAGCCGGGCGGACCTGCACCTGCTGGTCAGCCAGCCGGGCCTGAAGGAGATCAACTTTTTGCACGGAAAGAAGCAGTACCGCCGGGAGACGGTAAGCTTAAGGCCGGAGCAGCTGTTCGGGGTCGTGCCGGTGCCCGAGGGCAATGAGCAAATGTACCTGGAGCTGCAGAGTACGCCGCCGCTGGCGCGCTGGCTGAAGCGCAGCCGCAGTATTTGACCACCCGGGGTTAGTGTAAAGTTACTGTAGGAGTTTTTGCAGGAGCTGAGGGAGGGAGAACGAAGAGAGACCGCGCGTTTGACAGCGGTGAAAACCCAAAAATATAATTGTATCAGGCAGCCAAATCTAGCTGGCTCGGGAGGCGTGAAACCAAAATGTGCGAAGCGAATGCTTACCTGCGGACCGGGGACGGCGAGGAACTGATCCTGGAAGCGGTGGACCGGGTCGTGCCGCACGAGGACGGCCTGTTGCTGGAGGACATCTTCGGCCGGCGCAAGATTATCAAGGCGCGGATCAGCGAACTGGCGCTGGTGGATCACAAGATCATCCTGGAGCGCGAGTAATGTTCTGCTATTTTGGACGCCGAAGCATTGGGAGTGTTCACGGTTGATGGAGTTCCGTCCTGGGCAACTCAGCCTGGATGATCTACACGGTCCGCGTACGCTGGACGAGTTGCGGGAGGGCATGGCCGACTGCCGGGGATGCGGCCTGGCCGCCGGCCGGACCAACCTGGTCTTCGGCGAGGGTAATCCGCGGGCCCGACTGATGTTGATCGGCGAGGGCCCCGGAGCCGAGGAAGACCGGCTGGGACGGCCGTTCGTCGGTCCGGCCGGTCAACTGCTGGACAAGATCCTGGCAGCTGCCGGCATAAGCCGGAGCGAGGTGTACATTGCCAACGTGGTCAAGTGCCGGCCCCCGGGAAACCGGGTGCCCAACCGGGAGGAGGCCGCCGCCTGCCTGCACTGGCTGCGGAAACAGTTTGCGCTGATCGCCCCGCCGCTGGTGGTGATTCTGGGTAGCACCGCCCTGAAGAACCTGATCGACCCGCAGGCGTCCATCACGGCCTGGCGGGGACGGTGGATCACCCGCGGTCGGGTGCGTTTCATGCCCACCTACCATCCCGCTGCGCTGCTCCGGGACCCTTCAAAGAAGCGCGATGTCTGGCGGGATTTCCAAGCGGTGCGCGACGCCTACCGGGAAATCGTGCCCCTTAAGAACGAGTGACCCGCGCCCCCAAAATGGGGGCGGTTTTTACGGATTCTGGTCTACGTGGCTTCCCGAACCGTCTTTGTCCGCGCGGTCCTTTTTCACCGTTTCTTCCCCGGCTTCCACGGTTGACCCGCTTACCACCGGCGGCAGTGGCTTCGTCCAGGCCTGCAGCCCCTGTTTTTTGGCCGCCCGGATCAACGCGTTGAGCTGGCTCTGTGCCGTACTCAACCGGTGGACGGCGTGATCGATGAAATTTGGATCGGCAAAGTTGAGCGTCATTTCGGCTTCTCTGTAATCCCGCCGGGCCTGGTCGATCTCTTTAAGCAGCGGGTGTGCTTTCTTGGCGCGTAAAAAGGAAAGCATTCCCAAACACCCCCCTTAGCACAATTTATGTCAACTGCCGGGCAATTAGAATCCAACGCTCCGATTCGAGGGATTATATAGTTGAAGGGGGCGGTATGGATGCCCGCGAAAATCGCCATTATCGGGCTCCTGGTGCTCGCCCTGGGCCTGTCCGGTTGCGGTCTCCTGAACCGGGGCGGCGCGGCCCGGCCAGCTGAAAAACCGCTTACCATCGCCTACAGCGTGGCGGACGAGAACCGGGACGGAAACCAGGTGATCAAGCGGATTGTTCAGCGCCGGGCGAAGGCGGACGAGCGGATCCGGGTGACCTGGCGCGACGCGGGGGGTGAGGCCCGCCGGCAGGAACAGGACGTCGAACGGTTCATCAAACAAAAAGTCGACGTGGTGGTTATCCAGTTCGTTGAGCCGCAGCTGGGCCCGGGTATCGTCCGGCGCCTGGCCATGAATCAGATCAAGGTGGTGGCGTTGGAGACCCTGGCGCCCGATGCGCCGCTGGACGCTTACGTGGCGTCCGAGCAGGTGCGGGCCGGAGAACTGCAGGCCCGTTACGTGGTGCGCAACCTGCCTGCGGGCGCCCCGGGCCGGGTGTTGGTTCTGGCTGGGGACCCAAACGACCCGGTTTCCCGGAACATCGTTCGCGGCATCGTGGACTTTATGAAGGGACAAGCCGGATTCACTCTGGAGGTGCGTGAGCACGCCGCGGCGGATCCCCGGCGGGCGGCCGCCACCGTGGAGGAAGCGTTGAAAGCGAGCCCGTTGGGCGCCGTACTGGCCACTGACAGCCGGATGGCGGTCGCCGCGATGGAGGTGCTCCGCCGCGAGGGCCGGGGCGCGGGGGTCCTCACCGTGGGGGTGGGAGCCGACCGGACGGCTGCCGAAGCGTTGGTGGCCGGTGACCACGACGCCGAGGTGGATGTGCGGCCGGACCTCCTGGCCCAGTTCAGCTATGACGCCGCCGTGGGCCTGGCTCGGGACGGACACTGGTCCTACGACACTCAGGTGGAGAGCGGTGACTACACCGTGCCGGCGCGGCTGGTTCCGGTCCGGCTGATTCAAGGGAACAACGCCTTTTTGCTCGAGGAGTACTACGGCGACCTGACCCGGGGCGGGGGTTCGCCCGGGGGCGGCGGGCAGCAGCAACAGCAGAAAGGACAGGGGCAGAAACAGGGCGACGGCCAGCAGCAGCAACAACAGCAGCAGTCCATGACCAGATTAAAGATCACCACCCGCGACGGGATGACCATGGAGATCGACGTCCCCGGCGAGATCCAGAGTATCGAGGCCCAGCAGCAGGGCCAGGGCGGTCAACAGGGCGGTGGCGATCAGGGCGGCCAACAAGGCGGCGGTCAAGGCGGTCAGTAGTCTGTCGTCAGAGGGAGCAATGTGCCTGCGGGGGCCCGGGCTTAGTCCCTGGAAACCAGGCAGGGAATTCAAAGCCGTGCGGAGAATAAGATAAGCGAAGTGCCCCGACTAAGTGCACCCGGGGCTTGCAGTTAGCGGGGAGAGGAGAGAGATCACTGGCCGAGTTTTACTTGTCACAGCCGTCTGGCATGGTGTTGCTTAACTGGGGCGTCCTCGGTCTCCTGGTGGTGACGATGTTGGTGCTGGTATTTGTACGTAAGGGCGTTCAAACGCTTCTGGGATTGATCACCACCGGGGCCGTAATGGTGTTATGGGTTTATTTGTCTTTCATCGCTCCGGCACAAACCCGGGTGGTGGTCGGGGATGCGCTGGAGGTGCATACTCCCCCTTATGCGCGGGAAACCGTTGAGCAAGCCGAAATCCTAGGGGCGTTCGTGGTTGACTGGCAGGACGATCAAAGCTTCCAGCCGAAACGGAAAATAAACGGTGCCGCGTTCGGCGGCTACCGGGCCGGCCGCTTCAAGCTGAAAAACGGGAGCCACGCAGTGATCATGGCTGCCGGCACAAAGGTTTTGGTTATTGAACTTGAAGATAAATACCTGCTGTTGGCCCCGGATGATTTTGACGGTTTGGTGGCTGAACTGAACCGCCGTTTTATACCCGTAAACTGACCAATAGAAGCGATCAACGCGGCAAGAGGGCGAGGGGATAGATGCCTTTTTCGCCTTTTTTGTGCGTCTTTGGCAAGGAATATAATATCTGGTTAGGAGGTGAGGCGCGATCCCGCTTTTTAAACTGGTTTCCGACTTCGAGCCACGGGGCGACCAGCCGCAGGCGATCGAGGCGCTGGTCCGGGGGCTCGCCGCGGGGTTCCGGCACCAGACCCTGTTGGGCGTGACCGGTTCCGGCAAGACTTTCACCATGGCCCACGTGATCAGCCGGGTCCAACGGCCGACCCTGGTGATCGCGCCGAACAAAACCCTGGCCGCCCAGCTGTGCGGCGAGTTCAAAGAGTTTTTCCCGGAGAACGCCGTCGAGTACTTCGTAAGTTACTATGATTACTACCAGCCCGAGGCGTACATTCCGTCCACGGACACCTATATTGAAAAGGACGCGTCAATCAACGAGGAAATAGACAAACTCCGGCACTCGGCGACCGCGTCGCTGTTCGAGCGGCGGGACGTGATCATCGTGGCCTCGGTGTCCTGCATCTACGGCTTGGGTGATCCCGAGGAGTACCGGAACCTGGTGGTTTCGCTGCGCCGCGGTGGCGTTTGCGACCGGGACGCGGTGCTCCGGAAGCTGGTCAGCATCCAGTACGAGCGGAACGACGTGGACTTTACCCGGGGACGGTTCCGGGTGCGCGGCGACGTGCTGGAGGTTTTCCCGGCGGCGTCCGGCGAGCGGGCGGTGCGGATTGAATTCTTCGGCGACGACGTGGAGCGCATCCTGGAGTTCGACCCCCTCACCGGGGAGGTGCTCGGGGAACGGCAGCACGTGTCCATCCTGCCGGCCAGCCACTACGCCACCTCGCGGGACCGCCTGGAAAAGGCGATCAAGGCCATCGAGAAGGAGCTGGTTGAACGCCTGGCCGAACTGCGGGTGCGGAACAAGCTCCTGGAAGCCCAGCGGCTGGAGCAGCGGACCAACTACGATCTGGAGATGCTGCGGGAGATGGGCTATTGCAAGGGAATCGAAAACTACTCTCGCCACCTGACCGGCCGGGCGCCGGGCGAGCCGCCCTTCACCCTGCTGGATTACTTCTCGGACGATTTCCTGATCATCGTGGACGAATCGCACATCACCGTGCCCCAGATCGGGGGGATGTACGAGGGCGACCGGTCCCGCAAACGGGCGCTGGTGGAGCACGGCTTCCGGCTGCCGTCGGCCTTCGACAACCGCCCCTTGACTTTCCAGGAGTTTATGTCGCGGGTGCGGCGGGCCATCTACGTCTCGGCCACGCCCGGCCCGTGGGAGCTCGAACACAGCACCGCCGTGGTGGAGCAGATCGTCCGCCCCACCGGGCTGGTGGACCCCGAGATGGTGGTCCGGCCTACACACGGTCAGATCGACGACCTGCTGGGCGAAATCCGGGAGCGGGTCGCCCGCCGGGAGCGGGTGTTGGTGACCACCCTGACCAAGCGCATGGCCGAGGATCTGTGCGACTACTTTAAGGAAGCCGGACTCAAGGTCCGCTACCTGCACGCGGAGATCAACACCCTGGAGCGGATGGAAATCCTGCGGGACTTACGCCTGGGGACCTTCGACGTCCTGGTGGGGATTAACCTCTTACGGGAGGGGCTGGACCTGCCCGAGGTCAGCCTGGTGGCCATCCTGGACGCCGACAAAGAGGGCTACCTCCGTTCCGAGCGGTCGCTGATCCAGACGGCGGGCCGGGCGGCCCGGAACCTGAACGGCAAGGTGATCATGTACGCCGACCGGGTCACCGGCTCCATGCAACGCGCGCTGGACGAGACCGCGCGGCGGCGCGCGAAGCAGCTCGCCTTCAACCGCGAGCACGGCATCACCCCGCAGACCGTGCAAAAAGCGGTGCGCCGCGTTATCGAGGCCACGCGGGCGGCCGAGACCCCGGCACCGTACTACGCTGCGGCCAGCAAGCGGATGTCCAGGGCCGAGCTGAAAAAGCTGATTGCCAAGCTGGAGAAGGAAATGAAACAGGCGGCCCGGCGCCTGGAGTTCGAGCGGGCGGCCGAGCTGCGGGATGCGCTGATCGAGCTGCGCCTGCAGCTCCAGCCCCGGGGAGCGCGTGCCCTGCGCCCGGCGGAAAACCCGCCCCGGAGTGAGTCTTGCTGAACCAGGCCGGCGAAAAACCCTGCTGTTCGAACCACTCGTCCCGGGCGTGGTCGTAAGCCTGTTCCCTGCTTTTATCGTGATACTCGGCGGCAGCGCGTTTATGCCGGTACGGAGGCAGTTTGGTGGAAATGGAAGATAAAATCGTCGTCCGCGGCGCGCGGATGCACAACCTGAAAAACATCAACGTGGAAATTCCCCGGAACCGGCTGGTGGTGTTGACCGGGCTTTCCGGCAGCGGCAAGTCCTCGCTGGCCTTTGACACCATCTACGCCGAGGGGCAGCGCCGTTATGTGGAGTCCCTGTCGGCCTACGCCCGGCAGTTCCTGGGGCAGATGGATAAGCCGGACGTGGACTACATCGAAGGTCTCTCCCCGGCTATCTCCATCGACCAGAAAACACGGTCGCACAACCCGCGCTCTACCGTGGGCACGGTGACCGAGATTTACGATTACCTCCGGCTGCTGTTCGCCCGGGTGGGGCGGCCGCACTGTCCGAATTGCGGCCACCCGATCAGTAGCCAGACGGTGGAACAGATGGTGGACCAGGTGCTGGCCCTGCCGGCGGGCACCAAGCTGCAGATCCTGGCGCCGATGGTGCGGGGCAAGAAAGGCGAACACGCCCGGGTGCTGGAGGAGGCCCGCCGGGGCGGCTTTGTCCGGGTCCGCGTGAACGGCGAACTGCGGGAGACTAGCGAGGAGATCAAGCTGGACCGGAACAAGAAACACCACATCGAGATCGTCATCGACCGGCTGGTGGTGAAGCCAGGTCTGGAGTCCCGGCTGGCCGATTCCCTGGAGATCGCCCTCAAGCAGGCCGGCGGCCTGGCCGTCTGCGACGTGATCGACGGGTCCGAGATCGTGTTCAGCCAGAACTTTGCCTGCGTGGACTGCGGCTTCAGCTTCCGCGAGATCACGCCGCGGCTATTTTCCTTCAACAGCCCGGTGGGGGCCTGCCCGACCTGCACCGGCCTGGGCAGCCGGCTGGAGGTGGACGTGGACCTAGTCATTCCCGACCGCTCCAAGACCCTGTACGAGGGCGCCGTGGCCGGCTGGTCGTGGTGGACCCGCGGTTACCACTACCTGGAGGGATTGGCGGCGCACTACGAGTTCGACCTGCACACCCCGGTGTGGGAGCTGGCGGCGGAACACCTGAACGTGATCCTTTACGGCACCGGCGGTACCCGGGTGGCCTTCAGCTACCGGGACATGCTGGGCCGGCGGCGCCGTTACACCGCGCCCTTCGAGGGGGTGCTGGCGTACCTGGACCGGCGGCACCGGGAAACCACTTCGGAGCACGTCCGCGAGGAAATCGAGCAGATGATGCGCACTCGTCCCTGCCCGGACTGCGGGGGACGGCGGCTGAAGGCGGAAGCGCTGGCCGTGAAGGTGGGCGGCCTCTCCATCGCTGAGGTGGCGGCGCTTTCGATCGCCGAGGCGGACCGGTTCTTCGCCGAGCTGAACCTGACCGGCCGGGAGTTGTTGATCGGCCGGCGGGTGCTCAAGGAACTGCGGGAACGGCTGGGTTTTCTGATCAGCGTTGGGCTGGAATACCTGACCCTGGACCGCCAGGCGGCTACCCTCTCCGGTGGCGAGGCGCAGCGCATCCGGCTGGCCACCCAGATCGGCTCGGGCCTGGTGGGTGTGTTGTACATCCTGGACGAGCCCAGCATCGGTCTACACCCCCGGGACAACGGCCGCCTGCTCGAGACCCTGAAACGGCTGCGGGACCTGGGGAACACCGTGATCGTGGTGGAGCACGACGAGGAAACCATTCGGGCGGCCGACCACATCATCGATATCGGCCCGGGGGCCGGGCGGGACGGCGGCCGGGTGGTGGCGGCCGGGACGCTTACCGACATCGTGCGGATGTCCGCCTCGGTCACCGGACAGTACCTGGCCGGGCGGAAATCGATCCCGGTACCTCCGGTGCGGCGGCCCGGCGGGGAGCGGCGGGTCGAGGTGGTGGGCGCGCGGGAACACAATCTGAAGGACATCGACGTGTCCTTCCCGCTGGGGGTGTTCACCTGCGTGACCGGGGTGTCCGGTTCCGGGAAGAGCACCCTGGTGAACGAGATTCTGAACAAGGGACTGGCCGCCGCGCTGCAGGGCGCGCGGACCTACCCGGGGGCGCACGACGAAATCCGGGGCGCCGAGCACCTGGACAAGGTGATCAACATCGACCAGTCGCCCATCGGGCGCACGCCCCGTTCAAATCCGGCTACCTACACCGGGGTGTTCACCGACATCCGGGAGCTGTTCTCCCTGACCCCCGAGGCCCGGGTGCGGGGTTACAAGCCCGGGCGGTTCAGCTTCAACGTGCGGGGCGGGCGCTGCGAGGCCTGCCGGGGCGACGGGATCATCCGCATCGAGATGCACTTCCTGCCGGACGTGTACGTGCCCTGCGAGGTCTGTCGGGGCCGGCGGTACAACCGCGAAACCCTGGAGATTCGGTACAAGGGGAAGTCGATTGCGGACGTGCTGGACATGACCGTGGACCAGGCCGCCGAGTTCTTCGCGCCGGTTCCGAAGATTCACCGCCGCCTGCGCACCCTGCAGGACGTGGGCCTGGGGTATATCCGGCTGGGCCAGCCGGCGACCACGCTGTCCGGCGGCGAGGCGCAGCGGGTGAAGCTGGCCACCGAGTTGTCCAGGCGGGCGACCGGACGGACGCTGTACATCCTGGACGAGCCCACCACCGGGCTACACTTCGCGGACATCGCCAAGCTGCTGCAGGTGCTGCATCGGCTGGTGGACACCGGGAATACGGTGATTGTCATCGAGCACAATCTGGACGTGATCAAGACCGCCGATTACATCGTCGACCTAGGCCCCGAGGGCGGGGACCGGGGCGGGACGGTGGTGGCGGCCGGCACCCCGGAGGAAGTGGCGGCGCACCCGGCGTCCCACACGGGCCGGTTTCTGCGGGCGGTACTAAACGGCCCGGGATGCCGGCGCTTGAGCGCCGCCGCCGCGGGCGTGGAGGGTGAAAGATGAACCTGGCCGAAAAGGCGAAGCACTTTCCAGACAAACCGGGCGTGTACCTCTTCCGCGGGGCGCGGGGCGAGGTACTGTACGTGGGCAAGGCCGTATCCCTGCGCAGCCGGGTGCGGTCTTATTTCACCGGCGCCCAGGACGGTAAGACCCAGGCCCTCGTCGGGCGGGCCGCCGACGTCGAGTTCATCGTCACTGGCTCCGAAGTCGAGGCGCTGATTTTGGAGTCCAATCTGATCAAGGAGCACCGGCCGCGCTACAACGTGCTGCTCAAGGACGACAAGAGCTACCCCTACCTCAAGGTGACGGTCCAGGAGGAGTACCCGCGGGTGTTCATAACCCGCACCCAGCCGCGCGACGGCGCCCGGTACTTCGGCCCGTACCCGAGCGCGGGCGCGGTGCACAAGACCCTGCGGCTTTTAAAGAAACTGTTCCCGCTGCGCACCTGCCGGCAGGTACGCTTTGCCAACGGCCGGCCCTGCCTGAACTTCCACATCGGGCGCTGCCTCGGCCCGTGCCGGGGCACGGTGGACCCGGAGGAGTACGGGGCGCTGGTGCGGGAGGTGCTGCTGTTCCTGGAGGGCCGGCACGCCGATCTGGTCCGCGACCTGACCCGGAAGATGGAGGCGGCGGCCGGAAACCTGGAATTCGAGCGGGCGGCGGAGCTGCGTGACCAGTTGCGGGCCATTGAACAGGTGCTGGCCAAGCAGAACATCGTCTCCGCGCGCCGCGAGGATCAGGACGTGGTGGCGCTGGCCCGGGACGGCAACCGGGGCCGGGCGATCGTGCTGGAGATCAGGGAAGGCAAACTCCTGGGCCAGCACAGCCTGGCGCTGGGGGGGGTTGCGGACCGTACGGACGCCGAGGTGTTGGTCGCTTTCTTGAAACAGTACTACCGGGAGGCGGGATTCATTCCGCCCGAGGTGCTGCTGCCCACGCCGCTGGGTGCGGAGCAGGACCTGATCACCGAATGGCTGGGCCTGCGGCGCGGGGCCCGGGTGCGGCTGCACGTGCCCCGGCGGGGCCACAGGCGCGAACTGGTGCGGATGGCCGAGAAGAACGCGGCGCTGGCCCGGGAGCAGATGCGGTTCGAGCGCAGCGCCGACGCGGCGTTGGCGGAACTGGCCGCCCTGCTGGGGCTGGAGGAACCCCCGGTTCGCCTGGAGGCCTTCGATATCTCGAACATCCAGGGCGCCCAGACAGTTGGCGCCATGGTGGTGTTCGAGCAGGGGCGGCCGGCCCGGGACGAGTACCGGCGGTTCCGGGTGCGCGGTTCCACGGCGGCGGACGATTACGCGGCCATGCGGGAGGTGGTGGGGCGGCGCTTCTCCCGGGGGCGGGAGGAAAACGAATTAATTGCCAGCGGCCGGATGTCCTCGCGGGAGGGGCGTTTTCACCGCCTGCCCGACCTCGTACTGATCGACGGGGGCAAGGGACAGCTGAACGCCGCCTTGGAAGCCATACGGGACGCCGGGTTTGACGGGATCCCGGTTTTCGGCCTGGCCAAGGAGGAAGAGCAGGTATTCGCCCCGGGCCGGCCCGATCCGTTGCCGGTGCCGCGGGACTCCCAGGCCCTGTACCTGCTTCAGCACCTGCGCGACGAGGCGCACCGGTTCGCCGTTGATTACCACCGCCGGGCCCGCTCGCGGGAAGGCCTGCGCTCCCTGCTCGAGGAGATCGACGGCATCGGGCCGGCCCGCCGCCGCGCCCTGCAGCAGGCCTTTCCCTCGCTGGACGTTCTCAAGGCGGCCACCGTCGAGGAACTGGCCGCCGTCCCGTCGATGAACCGGAAAGCGGCGCGCGCGGTGTACGATTACTTCCACGGTCCCGATTAATGATTATCCAGAGCTTTGGCGTGGCGGACTTAGACGCCGATAAGGTGACCGTGCACCTGGTGGACCTGAGTTCCGGGGTGGTGTTCCGGACCTGGGAGGGCGCCTTGAAGCGGTAGCCGCGCAAACCGCGCGCGTGTATTTTTAGTGTATAATACTGTTGAAGTGTGGCCGGTAGCGAGGGGGTTGCCTGTGGTCGACTACAGGCTGGTGGCGGTGGATTTGGACGACACCCTGCTGGACAGCGCGCTGGAGGTTTCGCCCCGCACGGTCCGGGCCCTGGCGCGGGCCCGGGAGAAGGGGGTCATTGTGACCCTGGCCACCGGGCGGATGTTTAGTTCGGCGGCGCCCATTGCCCGCCGGCTCGGAATTGATGCCCCGATCATCACCTACCAGGGCGCGCTGGTGAAGAACCCGTTTACCGGCGAAGAGCTGGCGCACCGGGTGTTACCTAACGGCGTCGCCCGGGCGGTGATCGCGCGCCTGGCGGGCTATGGTTACCACTTCAACGTTTACCTGGACGACCGGCTGTGCATGGAAAGCCTGACCGGGTTGGGCCGGCGGTACGCGGACATTTGCCGGGTGGAGGCCCACGTGGTGGGCGATCTCCTGGCGTTCTTGGGGGAGCGCAGCCCGACCAAGGTGCTGGTCATCGCCCCCGAAGACGAGATCCTGGCCTTGATGCGGGAGATGAAGGCCGTTTTTCCCGCGGAGCGGGTGCACATCACCCGGTCCAAGCCTTATTTCCTGGAATTCTCCCATCCCCGGGCCACCAAGGGGCAGGCGCTGAAATACCTGGCGGAACGGTACGGGATCCCCCGGGAGGCGGTGATGGCCATCGGAGACGGTTACAACGACCTGGACATGGTGGAGTACGCCGGCCTCGGGGTGATGATGGACAACGCCCGGGACGAGGTCAAACGCCACGCCGACTACGTTACGGCTTCCAACGACGCCGACGGCGTGGCCGAGGCGATTGAACGGTTTATCCTGGACAAAAGCCCCCCGCGTTGTCCGCTAGCGGCACCGCGAAGGGCGAAAACCGGGCGCCGTTTGCAGGGCGGAAACGGGTAGGCGGGGCCGGGCGGGAAAATGAGCTTGCGGAAACGGGGGCAGCTTGTTTGGGGGGGCGACGGTATGGCCGGTTACGTGGCCGGGGTGGATCTGGGCGGCACCAAAATCTACACCGTGCTGGCGAACAGGGAAGGCGAAATTGTGGCCGAGGTGAAGGTGCCCACTGGAGCCGGTTGGGGTTACAGGCAGGTCCTGGACCGCATCGCGGAGACGGTGGACGCGGTATGCGACCGGGCCGGCGTCAGCCTGGACGCGGTGGCCGCCGTCGGGGCCGGGGCGCCGGGACCGCTGGATCCCCGGACCGGTGTCGTCCACCAGGCACCTAACCTGGGCTGGCGCGACGTGCCGTTCCGGGACGACCTGGCGGCGCGCCTGGGGCGGCCCGTGTACCTGGAAAACGACGCCAACCTGGGCGCCCTGGGGGAATACACCTTCGGCACCGGGCGTGGTTGCTCCGAGATGGTGTTTGTCACGGTCAGCACCGGGATCGGCGGCGGTCTCATCCTGCACGGGGAGATCTACGGCGGCGCGGGCGGCGGCGCCGGGGAAATCGGGCACATCAAGGTCGTTCCCGGCGGCCCGCGCTGCGGGTGCGGGGGCCGCGGGTGCCTGGAGGCGGTGGCCTCCGGGACAGCCATCGCCCGGCGGGCCCGGGAGTTCATCACCGCGGGCGCAGGGTCGGAAATCCTGGCCCGGGCGGACGGGGAGGCGGAGAAGGTCACCGCCGTCACCGTGGCGGCGGCGGCCCGCGCGGGCGACCCCGACGCCCGCGCCATCCTGGACGAGGCCGCCGGGCATCTCGGGACTGGGCTGGCCGTGGTCGTCAACCTGCTCAACCCGGAACTGGTCGTCCTTGGTGGCGGGGTGATGAAGAGCGGTAAACTGTTCTGGGAACCGCTGGACCGGTCGCTGCGGGAGCAGGCCCTGGAAGCGGCCTACCGCCGGGTGTGCCTGATGCCAGGTGCGTTGGGCGGTCGGGTGAGTGCCCTGGGCGCGGTCGCCCTGGCCCGGCGCGGAATCGGCATTCAGTCCGGGGGGTAGAATACCTCCGGGGGGCGGTGTATGCACTTTGGCAAGGCTGATTGGTGGGATTTCCACCGCGGTACCGAGCGGGAATGGCTGGTTACCAACGGTTTGGGCGGCTTTGCCTCCGGAACGCTGGTGGGGGCCAATACCCGGCGCTACCATGGCCTGCTGGTGGCCGCGTTGAACCCGCCCACCGGACGGGTACTCCTGTGGTCCAAGCTGGACGAACGGTTCGCCGCGGGCGGGGAGTTTTTCAACCTGGCCACCAACCAGGCGCGGGGTGAGGTCACCGAGAGCGGTTTTATTCACCTCCAGCGGGTGGATGTTGACCCGTTCCCCCGTTTCGTGTACGCTTTCCGGGACGTGTTGGTGGAGAAGACCGTATTCCTGCTGCACGGTCGGAACGCGGCCGTGGTCTTGTACCGGGTGCTAAACGGGTCGGAGCCCGGAAAGCTGGTCCTGGTGCCCTTGGTCAACCACCGGGATTACCACGGCAACACCTACCGCGAGAACGTGACGTTTCGGGTCCGTCCGCACCCGCGGGGGGTGGATGTTCAACCGGAAGGCGGCGGGGTGGCGCTGCACCTGCGATCCACGGCCGGACGCTTCACCGCCCGGCCCGACTGGTACCTGGGGATGTATTACGTGGCTGAGGCCGAACGGGGATTGAACCCCAGTGAGGATCATTTCATCCCCGGCTTCTTCGAGATCGAATTTGACTCCGGCGAGGCCCGGACGTTCGCGGTTATCGGCGGGCTGCAGCCGCTGGAACCGGATCCGGAGGCGGCTCTCCGGGAGGAGCGCGCCCGGCTGGACGAGTTGGTACGGCGCTCCGGCCTGGACGATGATTTCGCCCGACGGCTGGTGCGGGCCGCGGACGCCTTCATCACCCACCGCCGCTCGACCGGGAAGACCACCATCGTCGCCGGCTACCCCTGGTTTACCGACTGGGGCCGGGACGCTATGATCGCGCTGCCCGGGCTCACCCTGGTGACCCGGCGCTTTGCCGAGGCGCGCGAGATCTTGCAGACCTTCGCCCGGTACGCCGAGCGGGGCCTGATCCCCAACGTGTTTCCCGACGAGGGAGAAAGGCCACTCTTCAACACGGTCGACGCCTCGCTTTGGTTCGTGCACGCGGCATACAAGTATCTCCAGTACACCGGGGACGATTCCTTCATCCGCGAGCATATCTGGCCGGTGCTGCAGGATATCATTAAGTGGTACGCGCGGGGCACCGACTTTAACATTGGCGCCGATACTGACGGACTGATCCGGGCGGGCCGCCGGGGCATCCAGTTGACCTGGATGGATGCCAAGGTGGAGGAGTGGGTGGTTACCCCGCGGTACGGGAAACCGGTCGAGATCCAGGCCCTCTGGTACAACGCGCTCAAGATTTCGGAAACGCTTGCGCGCCGCTACGGCTTCCCGGAGGCCGAGCCCGGCCTGGCCGCGCGGGTGCGGGAGAGCTTCCGGCGGGAGTTCTGGCGACCCGAAGGGGATTATCTCTATGACGTGGTCGGGGACGAGGGTAAGGACGCGAGCCTTCGTCCCAACCAGCTCCTGGCGCTGAGCCTGCCCTTCACCATGCTGGACCCGGTGCGGGAAGGCCGGCGGATCGTCCAAACGGTCTGGCGGGAGCTGTATGCCCACTACGGCCTGCGTTCCCTGGCGCCGGGCGACCCGCGGTACCGGGGGGTGTACCGGGGAGACCGGTGGGCGCGCGACGGCGCCTACCACCAGGGCACGACCTGGAGCTGGCTGATTGGCCCGTTCGTCACGGCCTACCGGTGCGTGCACGGGTACTCCGAGGCTTCCCGGGTGCGGGCCGCGGCCTTCCTGGCGCCTTTCCGTAACCACCTGCGCGACTACGGGATCGGCTTGGTATCCGAGATCTTCGACGGCGACGAGCCGGTGACGCCCCGCGGCTGTATCGCCCAGGCCTGGGGCGTGGCCGAGGTGCTTCGGGCCTACGTGGAAGACGTACTGGAACAAGCCCCGAAAACGATTTTAGATTAATGTTGAGGAGGCGGGTGAAAGAATGCGCGTTGATTTGGATGATGTGCAGGCGTTGCACGACCTGGACTCCATGGGGATGCTAGGCGCGGCCTGGAACCTCCCCGAGCAGTGCGAGCAGGCCTGGTCCCTGGCCCAGGACCTGCCCCTACCGCAAGTCAGGGACTGGCGGCAGATCCTGGTTACTGGGCTGGGGGGGTCGGCTATCGGGGGTGACCTCCTGCGGGTGTTCGCCGGCGACAAACTGGGCATTCCGGTGCTGGTGAACCGGGACTATACCCTGCCGTGGTTCGTGGACCGGAACACGCTCGTTTTCGCGGTCAGCTATTCCGGGAATACGGAGGAGACCTTGAACGCGTACGACGCGGCCCGGGAGCGGGGGGCGACCATCGTGGCGATCACCACCGGGGGCCAGCTGGGACGGCGCGCTGCTGCCGACGGCGTGCCCGTGGTCCGGGTGCCCAGGGGCATCGCGCCGCGGTCGGCCACCGGTTACTTGTTCATCCCCATGGTTGCCCTGCTGGAACGGCTGGGGATGTTTTTCGGGATGCGGGCCGAGGTCGAGGGCCTGGTAGCGCACCTGCGGGAGCTACGTCGCCGGTATGGTTCTGAGACGCCGGTTCGGAACAACCCGGCGAAGCAGCTGGCGCTGAATCTGCAAAACCGGCTGCCGGTGATCTGGGGGGTTGCGGGCACCACCGAGGTGGTCGCCCAGCGCTGGAAGGGGCAGTTCAACGAGAACGCCAAGGCTCCGGCCTACTGGAACGTTTTTCCTGAACTGAACCACAACGAGGTGGTCGGATTTGGACAGCCGGAGGAGATCCTGGACCGCATCTGGCTGGTGCTGCTGCAAGACGAAGCCGACCACCCCCGGGTGAAACTGCGCATGAAGATCACCCGGGACATGGTCAAGAAGGCGGCCGGGATCACCGAGGTGCAGTCCTCGGGCCCGAACGGGCTGGCCCGGGTGTATTCCTTGATTTATCTGGGTGACTACGCTAGCATGTACTTGGCGGCCCTGGCCGGGATCGATCCGGGGCCGGTCCGGGTGATCGACTACCTGAAGAACGAACTGGCCAAACACAAATAGGGATGAGGCGCTGATGGCGGCGAACAGGTTCCTAATTGTTACCGGATTGTCAGGAGCGGGGAAGACCCAGGTCATTCGGTGCCTGGAGGATCTGGGCTTTTTCTGCGTGGACAACCTACCTCCGAAGCTGATCCCCAAGTTCGCTGAACTTTGTGCCCAAACGACGGGCAGAATCGAACGGATCGCCCTGGTGGTGGACATCCGGGGCGGCGAGTTCTTTGCCACGGTGCTGGACGTGCTGGAAGACCTGGAGAAGCAGGGTATCCGGTACGAGGTTCTCTACCTGGAGGCGTCCAACGAAACCCTGGTGCGCCGCTTTAAGGAATCCCGGAGGCCGCACCCCCTGAGCCCCTCCGGTGAGGTTTTGGAGGGTATCGAGGCCGAGCGGCAGGCGCTGCTGGACCTGCGCGGGCAGGCCCACAAGATCATCGACACCTCCAACTTCTCGGTCACCCAGCTCAAACAGGAAATCGCCAACCTTTACGGGGAAGACAGCCACCAGGAGCGTTTGGCCATCACCAGCATCTCCTTTGGCTACAAGTACGGCATTCCCCTGGACGCCGACCTGGTGATTGACGTCCGGTTTTTGCCCAATCCCCATTACGTTCCCGAACTCCGGCCGCTGACCGGGCTCGACGAACCGGTAAGGAAATACGTTTTGGAGTCGCCGACCACCCACGAATTCCTTGCCCATCTGGAGAGCCTGTTCAACTTCCTGATTCCCCAGTACATTCGGGAGGGCAAGACTACCCTGACTTTGGCCATCGGCTGTACCGGGGGCAGACACCGTTCGGTGGCTGTGGCCGACTGGCTGAGTACACGATTGCGGGAACAAAAGCACCGGATTGCGGTGCGGCACCGGGACCTGGGCCGAAACGACGAGTCCGGAGCCAATTGTTAGTCATATATTTGGCTGATGGACGTTATTATGACGGATGATTTCCCTCCCGCAGGGGATTTATATCGGTACTTTGAGCCTGTTATGTTATAATAGAGACCGTGGGAGGGTGACATTTGCGGTGTCTTTTTCGGCTCAGACCAAGAATGAGCTGGCCCGGATCGAAGGGTCAACCTGCTGTCGGGTGGCCGAGCTGGCGGCGCTGGTGATGTTCAGCGGCCGTTTCACTCCCGGGGGCGGCCTCGTGGTAACGACCGAGAACGCCGCGGTTGCCCGGAAGGTATTCAAGGCCCTGAAGGCGCTGTTCGGACTGTCCGTTCGGGTTGAAGTGCGCCGTAAGCAGCGGCTGAAGAAGAACAACGAGTACCTGATCCAGGTCGAAAACCAGGAAGGGCTGAAATCCGCCCAGGAAAAGATGGCGCTGATCACCGCTTCCGGGCGGTCCCGCTCCGGCCTGAAGTGGGACCTGGTGAGGCGAGAATGCTGCCGGCGGGCCTATCTTCGGGGGGCGTTCCTGGCCCGGGGGTCGGTTTCCAGCCCCCGCGGCGCCTACCACCTGGAGATTACGGTGACCGGCCGGAAAATGGCCGCCAACCTGGCGGGGTTAATGCAGAAGCTGGGCCTCGAGGGCCGATACTCCCCGCGCAAGCGCGGTTGGGTGGTCTATATCAAGGACGGGGAACAGGTCGCCGGGGCGTTGAACCTGATGGGTGCCCACGCCGCCCTGCTGAGTTTTGAGAACGCCCGCATTTACAAGGACATGCGGAACCAGGTAAACCGGCTGGTAAACTGTGACACGGCTAACGTGAGCAAAACGGTGCTGGCCGGTGTCCGCCAGGAGAAAAGCATCCGCCTGGTCGTGGAACGCCTCGGCCTGGAAAACCTCTCCCCGCCTCTGCGGCAAGTGGCCCGGTTGCGGCTGCAGAATCCGGAAGTCAGTCTGCGTGAGCTGGGTGAAATGGCCCAACCTCCCCTCAGCAAGTCCTGTATCAATCATCGCCTGCGAAAGTTGGAGCGAATCGCACTTTGTCTTACGGAAACCCAAAAACAATCGGGGGCTTAATTTCCCCGGCGGGATTATTTTTTAGACCTTTAGATTTGGTATAATGTGGTTAAATTGCTTTTCCCGGCCGGGTAGCGGGAGCACGCGCCGGATTATGAGGTTATTATGGGCCAAGAAAACTCATACTAGGGAAGGAGTGGCGGTTGTGACGATTAAGCTGGGGATCAACGGTTTCGGCCGAATCGGGAGGCTGGTATTGCGGGCGGCTCTGGCCCGGGATGAGGTAGAGGTGGTGGCGGTAAACCACAAGTCGCGGCGGGTGAAGGTCACGCCCGAGTACGCGGAAACCCTACTGCACAGCCTCCGCTACGATTCGGTACACGGACGGCTGCCGCTAGAGGTCGAGGCGAAAAAGGACGTTTTCCTGTTCCGGGGCAAGGAGATCAAGGTCCTGGCGGAAGGGGACCCGGCGGCAATTCCCTGGGGTGAACTGGGCGCGGATATCGTCGTGGAATCGACCGGGGTGTTCCGCGACGCCGAACGGGCGGCCGGTCACCTCCGGGCCGGGGCGAAAAAGGTGATTATCAGCGCGCCGGGCAAAAACGTGGACGCTACGATCGTCATGGGAGTCAACCAGCAACAGTACGACCCCCAAAAACACCACATCATCTCCAGCGCCTCCTGCACCACCAACTGCCTGGCGCCGGTGGCCAAGGTGCTGCACCAGCGGTTCGGAATTAGAAAGGCGCTGATGAACACGGTGCACGCCTATACCAACGACCAGCAGTTGCTGGATATGCCTTATAAGGATCCCCGCCGGGGGCGGGCGGCCGCCCTTTCGATCGTGCCGACGACTACCGGGGCAGCCAAGGCGGTGGGTCTGGTGCTGCCCGAACTGGAGGGCCGGATCAACGGTTTCGCGCTGCGGGTGCCGGTGCCGAACGTGTCGGTGGTGGACCTGGTGGCCGACCTGGAGCGCAAAACCACGGCGGAGGAGGTCAATGCGGCGCTCAAGGCGGCGGCCGAGGGTGAACTAAAGGGCATCCTGGCCTACCAGGACCTGCCCCTGGTGTCCACCGACTACAACGGCGACCCGCATTCGGCAACGGTCGACGGCCTCTCGACCATGATGCTGCAGGGTAGCCTGGTCCGGGTGGTGGCCTGGTACGACAACGAATGGGGTTACTCGAACCGGGTGTTGGACCTGGCCGCTTACCTCGTCGCGCAGGGACTTCGTTAACCGACCCAGCTGTAACGGTCGCCTCCCTGATTCCTTAAACCCCGTTGTTGTATGGAGGGAAGACCATTGGGAAAGAAAACGCTACGGGACGCCGAGGTCAAGGGAAAAAAGGTTTTTGTCCGGGTTGACTTTAACGTTCCGATAGACAAGGAAGGAAACGTCACCGACGATACCCGCATCCGGGCCGTCCTACCCACCATCGAGTACCTGTTGGTGCGCGGGGCGGCCGTTATCCTGGCTTCGCACCTGGGCCGTCCCAAGGGCCGGCCGGACGAGCGTTTCACCCTCCGGCCGGTAGCCCGCAGGCTGGGTGAACTGCTTGGACGGGAAGTCCGCTTCGCCGGGGACGTCGTGGGACCGGGGGCCGAGACGGCCGTCGGGTATCTGAAACCCGGTGACGTGTTGTTGTTGGAAAACGTTCGTTTCTACCCCGAGGAGGAACGGAACGATCCCGAGTTTGCCGCCAAGCTGGCTTCCCTGGCGGACCTGTTCGTGAACGACGCCTTCGGCGCCGCCCACCGGGCGCACGCTTCCACCACCGGTATCGCCGCGCATCTCCCGGCCGTGGCCGGTTTCCTGATGGAAAAGGAACTGGAGACCTTGGGTCGGCTTTTGGCCGACCCGAAGCGCCCGTTTGTGGCCGTGATCGGAGGGGCCAAGATTTCCGACAAGATCGGGGTACTGGAACGGCTATTGGAAAGGGCCGACCTGCTACTGATCGGTGGCGGCATGGCCAATACCTTCCTGGCCGCTCAGGGATACGACCTGCAGGCTTCCCTGGTGGAAACCGACAAGCTGGACGTGGCCCGGACGCTCCTGGCCAAGGCTGGTTCCGGCGAGCGGGTGATGCTGCCGGTGGACCTGGTGGCCGCGCCGGACCGGGAACGCCCCGACGAACGGGTCACCGTTCCGGTGGACTGTATCCCCGCGGGTTGGGCCGCTCTCGACATCGGCGCCGAGACGCTGAAGCTCTTTGAAGACAAGTTGCGCCCGGCACGCACTGTGTTCTGGAACGGTCCCGTGGGCCTATTCGAAGTGCCTGGTTTCGACGCCGGCACCCTGGGCCTGGCTAAGGCGATCGCGGCGCTGGACGGCACCACGATCATCGGTGGCGGCGACACCATCGCGGCCCTGAAGCGGGCGGGCGTGGCCGACCGGGTGAGTCACGTGTCCACCGGCGGGGGCGCTTCGCTGAAGTTGCTGGAGGGCAAGGAGCTGCCCGGCGTCGCCGTCCTGCAGGACCGGTAACGGGGCCGGGATGCTCCCGTCTTTCTTTACTTGTTAAGGAGGTTCGAGAATGCGCCGGCCCATCATTGCGGGCAACTGGAAAATGTACAAGACTCCGGCGGAGGCCGTGGAGTTCGTGACCCGGCTCCGGGAGGCCACCACCGGCCTAGACGGAGTGGAGATCGTGGTCGCGCCCCCGTTCCCGGCCCTGGCGCCGGTGAGGGAAGTACTGGCCGGGTCGCACATCGGCCTAGCGGCGCAGAACATGTTTTGGGAGACCGAGGGAGCTTTCACCGGCGAGGTCTCACCGGTGATGCTAGCGGAAACCGGTTGCCGCTACGTGATTCTGGGGCATTCCGAACGGCGGCAGTACTTCGGGGAAACCGACGCCAACGTAAACCACAAGGTACGGGCAGCCCTGGAACACGGCTTAGTCCCCATCGTCTGTGTTGGGGAATCGCTCTCGGAGCGCGAGGCCGGCTTGACCGAAAAGGTGGTTACCACCCAGGTGGAGCAGTGCCTGGCGGGACTGTCATCGGCCGCGGTGGCGGGACTGGTGATCGCTTACGAACCGGTGTGGGCGATCGGCACGGGTCGTACCGCCAGCCCCGATGACGCCCAGGAGGTGAACGCCCGTATCCGGGAACTAATCGGAAGTCTTTTCGGTGCCGATGCGGCCGCCCTGGTACGAATCCAGTACGGGGGCAGCGTCAAGCCGGACAACACCCGGGAGCTGATGTCCCGCCCGGATATCGATGGCGCCCTGGTGGGCGGGGCCAGCCTGAAGGTCGAGAGTTTCGCGGGAATCGTCCGCGGGTGTGAGGAGGCCGCGAAAATTTGAGCCGGGTAGCCCCGTTCGTCCTGGTGATCCTGGACGGCTGGGCGGAGGATGAACGGGTGGAGGGAAACGCAATCGCCCAGGCGGCTACCCCCAATTGGGACCGCTACCGAAAACTCTGGCCTTGCACCCGGCTGCAGGCCGCCGGCGAGGCCGTGGGACTGCCGGAAGGGCAGATGGGCAATTCCGAGGTGGGGCACCTCAACCTGGGTGCGGGCCGCGTGGTGTACCAGGATCTGACCCGTATTTCCCGCGCCATCCGGGACGGGAGTTTTTTTAAGAACCCGGTGCTGGTGAACGGCATCGAGGCGGCTCGGGACCGGGGCGGCGTCTTACACCTGATGGGGCTTTTGTCGGACGGGGGCGTGCACAGCCACCTCACTCACCTGTTCGCGCTGCTGGAACTGGCCGGGCGGCTGGGGCAGCGGGAAGTGTATGTGCACGCCTTTCTCGACGGCCGGGACGTACCCCCGGCCAACGCCCTGGAATACGTGGACGCGCTGGAGGATAAACTCAACACCTTGGGATACGGAACGGTGGCCACGGTGATGGGGCGGTACTACGCTATGGACCGCGACCGGCGCTGGGAGCGTACCGCCCGGGCCTATGCGGCCATGGTATCCGGCGAAGGCCTGGCGGCGCCGTCTGCCCGGCGGGCGGTGAAGGCGGGGTACGACCGTGGTGAGACCGACGAGTTTCTGCAACCGACCGTGATTGTCCGAAACGGCGAACCGGTGGCCCTGGTGACCGGCCGGGACGCGGTGATTTTCTTCAACTTCCGGCCCGACCGGGCCCGTCAGATCACCAGGGCATTTACCGACGCCGGATTCACCGGCTTTGACCGGGGGCCGGATCCGCCGCATCCGCGCTTTGTTTGTTTGACCGAGTACGACCGGACCATTGACGCGCCGGTGGCCTTCGGTCCCGAGTACATCCGCAACACCCTGGGCAACGTATTCTCCCGGCACGGGCTGCGCCAGCTCCGGCTGGCCGAGACCGAGAAGTACGCCCACGTTACCTTTTTCTTCAACGGGGGCGTGGAACAACCCGACCCGGGCGAGGACCGGATCCTGGTCCCCTCGCCCCAGGTAGCTACTTACGATCTGCAGCCGGAAATGAGCGCTCGGGAGGTAACCAGGACCTTTCTGGCGAATATGGAAAAATACGATGTAATTATCATGAATTTTGCTAATCCCGACATGGTGGGACATACCGGGGTTCTGGCGGCGGCCGTGCGGGCGATCGAAACGGTAGACAAGTGCCTGGGGCAAATCGTAGAGACCGTCTTGGCCCGGGACGGGACCGTACTGATTTGCGGGGATCACGGCAATGCCGAGCGGATGATGGACGAGAACGGCAATCCGTTCACCGCCCACACCGCCAATCCGGTACCCCTGGTGGCGATCGGCAGACAAGTGGCTTCCCGCTCGCTACGCCCTGGGGTTTTGGCGGACGTGGCGCCCACTATTCTGGACCTGCTGGGGCTGCCCCAGCCGGAGGAGATGACGGGTTCTTCTTTGTTGACTTGAAGCATAGGAGGTATTGTTATGTCAACCTTTATCGCCGATGTGTTCGCCCGTGAAATCCTGGATTCGCGCGGTAACCCCACGGTCGAGGTCGACGTGGTGCTGGAGGACGGCATCCTGGGCCGGGCCGCCGTGCCGTCGGGCGCGTCCACCGGGACCTTTGAAGCCATCGAACTGCGCGACGGGGATGCAGACCGCTTTCTGGGCCGGGGGGTGACCCGGGCGGTGGCCAACGTGAACGCGATCATCGCCCCGGAGATCACCGGTATGGATGCCACCGACCAAGTGGCCGTAGACACCACCCTGATCGAGCTGGACGGCACCGAAAACAAGAGCAAGCTGGGGGCGAACGCCATCCTGGGGGTTTCCATGGCGGTGTGCCGGGCGGCGGCGCAAGCCGCAGGCCTGCCGCTGTTCCGGTACCTGGGCGGGGTGCGCGTCCGCGAATTGCCGGTGCCGCAGCTGAATATCCTGAATGGTGGTCGGCACGCCGACAACAACCTGGACATCCAGGAATTCATGATTGTGCCGGTGGGTGCGGATAGTTTTTCGGGCGCCCTGCGCATCGGCGTCGAAGTTTATCACCACCTGAAGCGGGTGCTGAAATCCCGGGGACTGAGCACTACCGTGGGGGACGAGGGTGGCTTTGCGCCCCACCTGGAGTCGCACGCCCAGGCGCTGGACCTGATTCTCGAGGCTGTTTCGGCGGCCGGGTACCAACCGGGCAAAGACGTGCTGCTGGCCCTGGACGCCGCGGCTACCGAGTTTTACCGGGAAGGCCGGTACCACCTGGCTGGGGAAAACCGGACGCTGACGGCCGAAGAGCTGATCGGTTACTACGAGGACTTGGTGCGCAACTACCCGATCATCTCCATCGAGGACGGCCTGGCCGAGGAAGATTGGGAAGGCTGGCAGGAACTCACCAACCGTCTCGGCGACCGGGTGCAACTGGTGGGAGACGATCTCTTTGTCACGAATTCACAGCGGCTCCAAAGAGGAATTGCGTCCGGAGCGGCCAATTCTATTCTCATCAAGGTCAACCAGATCGGGACGGTTACCGAGACTCTGGAGACCATCGACCTGGCCCGGAAGGCCGGTTATGCCGCGGTGATCTCGCACCGTTCGGGGGAGACCGAGGACGTGACCATTGCCGACCTGGCGGTGGCCACCGGTGTTGGACAGATCAAGACGGGCGCTCCCGGCCGCTCGGAGCGGGTGGCAAAGTACAACCGCCTGCTGCGCATCGAGGAGGAACTGGGCGAGGTCGCCGTTTTTAGGGGAAGACGGACCTTTTATCAGCTGTAGAAGTTGAATACGTGCTTGTACGAGAGCGTCATTTGTGGAGAGCTTGACGTTTTGCCGTTGTCATCCCGCGTACAAGCATGCTATACTGTTCACTAGTAAAATGCCGAGGTGTAGTGGCTTGTTAAAGGAAATCGTAATGGGAATTCACGCGTTGATTGCTATCGGTCTCATCGCCGTGGTGCTATTGCAGTCGGGCAAGAGCGCTGGCCTTTCCGGGGCCATCGCTGGTGGCGCCGAAACCTTTTTTGGCAAGAAAAAGGGGCTAGATACGTTTTTGAGTAAAGTAACCGTGGTGTTGGCCGTTGTTTTTGGCCTGCTGTCCCTGATCTTGACCGTGTGGTAGATGTTCCCTTATCTTTATTTTATTGTCCTTGTCTGAATGACTTGCCAACGGAGGGGGTGATTCATGCTGGGGGTAGCAGGAAGCACTCGGTACTGATACGTTGATATTCTTGATTATGATGGAGGTGGACGTATTACATGGATTTTAGCTTTATTCCCTGGATAGGCATCGGGGCCGCAGGCCTGGCCATCCTGTTCGCCGTCTACCTGATCAGTTGGATCATGGCCCGGCCGGCGGGCACGGAAAAAATGCAGGCGATCTCTAAAGCCGTCCAGGAGGGCGCGATGGCTTACTTAGCCCGCCAGTACAAGACCATCACCGTGGTTGGGGTCATTGTGGCGGTGGCCCTCGCGTTGGCCCTTGGCTGGCAGACGGCTGTCGCCTTCGTGATCGGCGCGTTTTTCTCGGGCTTGTGCGGTTTTGTTGGGATGTCGGTATCCACCCGGGGCAACGCCCGCGTGGCGGAGGCGGCCAAACAAGGATTGGCCTATGGGCTGAGCGTGTCCTTCAAGGCCGGTGCGGTCACGGGTATGATGTGTGTGGGCCTGGCCCTGCTCGGGGTGGCCGGTATCTGGCTCGTGTTCCATGACATTCACGTGCTTGTCGGTCTCGGTTTCGGCGGTAGCCTGATTGCCCTCTTCGCCCGGATCGGCGGTGGTATCTTCACCAAGAGCGCTGACGTGGGCGCGGACCTGGTTGGTAAGGTCGAGGCCGGGATCCCCGAGGACGACCCGCGGAACCCCGCGACCATCGCCGACAACGTTGGCGACAACGTCGGTGACTGTGCGGGTATGGCCGCCGACCTGTTCGAGACTTACGCGGTGACGGCGATCGGCGCAATGCTGCTTGGCTACCTGATTTTCAACGGCGCGGCTGAATACGTCCTTTACCCGGTGATGCTGGGTGCTATCGCGATCGTGGCTTCGATCATCGGTATTTTCTTCGTACGCTTGGGCGGCAGTGCCAACATCATGGGCGCGCTGTACAAGGGTGTCTGGGTTTCCGCAATCCTGGCGCTTATTGGTTTCTACCCGGTTACCACCTGGATGCTTGGTGACGCGACTATGTTTTATGCGGCCCTGGTGGGCGTGGCGGCCACCGTGCTGATTATGTACATTACGGACTACTACACGGCCTCCAACTTCCGTCCGGTCAAGTCCATCGCCCATGCTTCCCAGTCCGGGCACGGAACCAACATCATCGCCGGCCTGTCGGTCGGTATGGAGTCCAGCATCCCCCCGACCATGACCATCGTGGCCGGTATCCTGGCGGCCTATTATGTCGGTGGTGGCGGCGGCGAGGGTCTGTACGCCATCGGCATTGCCTCCATGGCCATGCTTTCCATGACCGGCATGATCGTGGCCCTTGATTCCTACGGTCCGGTAACCGACAACGCCGGCGGCATTGCCGAAATGGCCGACCTGCCCGGCGAAGTCCGCAAGGTCACCGACGCGCTGGACGCCGTGGGTAATACCACCAAGGCGGTTACCAAGGGTTACGCCATTGGCTCGGCGGCTCTCGCGGCCATCGTGCTTTTCGCGGATTACACCGCCGCCCTGAAGGCCCAGGGTACGGAGCTTATCTTCAAGCTGAACGACCCGTTGGTGCTGGCTGGTCTGTTTGTCGGCGGCGCCATCGTCTTCATGTTCTCCTCGCTGGCGAACGGCGCGGTGGGCCGCGCGGCCTACTCCGTCGTGGAAGAGGTGCGGCGCCAGTTCCGCGAAATCCCGGGCATCATGGAAGGCACCGGTAAGCCGGAGTACGGCCGGTGCGTGGACATCGTGACCAAGCGGGCCCTGAAGGAAATGGTTGTTCCCGGTCTGCTTCCGGTGCTCACCACCCTGCTGGTCGGTTTTCTGCTCGGGCCGCTGGCGCTGGGCGGCGTGCTGATCGGCGTGATCGTGGTCGGCATCTACATGGCCTGCTTCCAGAATAACGCCGGCGGCGCCTGGGACAACGCCAAGAAGTGGATTGAGGAAGGCATGTACGGTGGCAAGGGCAGCGAGACGCACAAGGCTGCGGTCACCGGCGACACCGTTGGCGACCCGCTGAAAGACACCGCGGGTCCGGCAGTCAACCCGGTCATCAAGGTCGTGAACGTAGTGGCCCTGTTGATCGTGCCGTTGATTCACCACATCGTCCGGTAAACCACCGGGCAGCGGTTTTCACCGTGAAGGCCCCCGCCGAAAGGCGGGGGCTGCTGATTTTCCGGGGGTTTCGGTTTCGGCGTGTTTTCGCGAGCGCCACCGGCTAAAGCGGCGTCCGCCCGCGGTAAGGGATTTATCCCGGAAAACGGGCCACACTAAACACGGGACGCATACGATGTCATTCCCGGCCGATAAACACGCAAAGGAGCGGGAACCAATGACACGCTGCAAGGTAATGATCATGGGGGCCGCGGGACGGGATTTTCACAACTTTAACACCTGTTTCCGAAACGATCCGGAGTACGAAGTGGTGGCCTTCACCGCTACCCAGATTCCGGACATCGAGGGGCGCACCTACCCCGCGCAACTGTCCGGGGAACTGTACCCGCGGGGCATTCCGATTTACGCCGAGGACGATCTGCCCCGGCTGATCCGGGAGCTTGAAATCGAACAGGTAATTTTTGCCTACAGCGACGTATCCCACGCGCAAGTGATGCACAAGGCTTCCCTGGTCCTGGCCTGCGGGGCGGATTTTCGCCTGCTGGGACCCCGCGCAACGATGCTCCGCTCCCAGGTTCCGGTGGTAGCCGTCACGGCCGTGCGCACGGGGGCCGGCAAGAGCCAGACCACCCGTCGGGTGGCCGAGATCCTGACCGGCGCCGGCCGGCGGGTGGTGGTGGTGCGCCATCCGATGCCGTACGGCAACCTGGCCGCGCAGGCCGTCCAGCGTTTTGCCAACTACGCCGACCTGGACCGGCACCGTTGCACCATTGAAGAGCGGGAGGAATACGAGCCGCACCTTGACCGGGGAAACGTGGTCTACGCCGGGGTGGACTACGCGGCCATTCTCCGCCAGGCCGAATCCGAGGCGGAGGTGATTCTATGGGATGGGGGGAACAACGATCTGCCTTTTTACGTCCCCGAGCTGCACCTCGTCGTGGTTGATCCGCACCGTCCCGGTCACGAGGTATCCTACCACCCCGGGGAAACCAACCTCCGGATGGCCCACGTGGTGGTGATCAACAAGCTGGACTCGGCGGACCCGGCCAACGCTGAAACCGTAAGGATGAATCTCCGCCGGGTCAATCCCCGGGCGGTAGTTGTGGAGGCCGATTCCCCGGTGACGGTGGACGACCCCGGGGCGGTACGGGGCCGGAAGGTGTTGGTGGTGGAGGACGGGCCAACCCTGACTCACGGGGACATGGCCTTTGGAGCCGGGGTGCTCGCGGCCCGCCGGCACGGGGCGGCCGAGATCGTTGATCCCAGGCCTTACGCGGTGGGTTCGATCCGGGAAGCCTTGGCCAAATATGACCAACTTACCGAGGTGCTCCCGGCTATGGGGTATGGTGCTGAACAAATCCGGGAACTGGAGGAAACGATCAACCGTACTCCGGCCGAACTGGTGGTGATCGGCACGCCGATCGATCTGCGCCGGGTGCTCAGCCTGGACAAGCCAACCGTCCGGGTGCGGTACGAACTGGTCGAACGGGGAAAACCGGACCTGGAGGACATTATCAAGGAAAGAATCCTGAAGGATTAATTCTGGTGTGAGTGTAAGGTTTAAGTAGGTGATACCCGAGTGCCGAGTCCAAGTGCTGGCGGTTATAGAAGACCTCGACGAATTCAAAAATGGCACCCGGGATCAGGACCTGTGGTATTTTCATCCTACCACAAAGTTACCCATACGAAGCAGCGAGGAACCGATTAAACAAAGTACTGGACAATATATTGCAGGGCCAGAAAGGTGACGATGGCGCCCAGGATGCCCTTGATCAACCGGTCGGGCATGTATTTCTGTAACCGCGCTCCGGTGTAGGTCCCCAGCAGTCCACCAATGCCGAACAGGATGCCGAGTGCCCAGTCGGGGACGATTGAAGCCTGGCTGCCCACCGCCGTGAAGGCCAGGCCGGTGAAGAAGATCACCCCGGCGATGGAGGTAAGGAATGTGCTGGCCAGGGCCGCCCCGGCTACCGTGTAGATCGGCAGGTTGAGCACTGAAACGCAGAAGGGGGCGATGATCGCGCCGCCGCCGATACCGTAGATGCCGCCCACCATTCCCACCACCATGGCCAGCGTGAAAATGGTGACCGTACCGAAAGAGTACTTTTCGTCCCAGAATTCGTACTCGATCCGCCGCAGGGAAACGGTGTGGATTCGAACCACGGCGTCGGCCGGAAGCCCGGCGGCTAGACGGGCCTTTTGCTCGTTTTGGGCCTTTTTCATCTGGTCCTGGAACTTCTCGCTCATTTCCTGAATCCGAGCCCGGCTTTGCTGGTAACGGGGAGTTAATTCGTACAGGAGCCGTACTCCCAGGTACAGGAGCACCACGCCCACAAAGAGTTTGAAGGTGCGGGGATCGGGTAGGTAGTAGATTCGGATCAGGGCACCGGCGAACACGCCGGGCAGGGTGCCCACAACCACCACCCAGGTCAACGGCCAGGCCATCCGGCCTTCCTTGATATAGCGGTATAGTCCGCCCGGGATGGCCACGATGTTGTAAATAAGGTTGGTCGGGCTGACCGCCGGGCTGGTGAAACCAAGCGCACTCACCTGGAACGGCAGGAGCATGAAGGCGCCCGACACCCCGGCAGGGGTGGTGGCGCAGGCGACTAAGAAGGCCACCAGCGGGGGGATCAGGGGAAATACCTCAACCCCCGAAACCGGAAACACAATAGTAGGCAGGGATACGACTGTCACCCCTCACCCAAGGATTGCCACTAATAAAAAGCCAAGTGCATTCCGCACTTAGCATAACACGAAGGTGGCGATACGGCAACGACCATGTGCCGGTCTTCGACTATAATAATCTACGAGCCGGCGGGTTTGAGTGAAATGTTTTCGGGCGTGGGACGCGTTTGCGAAAAATGTCCGCGTAGTGTAAAATATGGGAGACAACCGGAAACGGGAGTTTACGATTACGGAAGTCTACGATTAAGGTTGCGGACTATTGATGTACCAGAAAGCCACGCACATGTGTTTCGCCTGCAGTCCGGACAACCCGATCGGCCTCAGACTGGTGTTTGAGGATGAGAGCGAGATCTGCCGCACCCGTTTCGTGCCCGGGGTCGAGCATCAGGGTTGGATTGGCCGGATCCACGGGGGGATCCTCGCCACCTTGCTGGATGAGGTCATGGCGCAGTTGCTTTATCGGCGGGCGGAGACGGCGGTGACGGCGGAACTGACCGTACGCTTTAAGCGTGCGGCTCCGGTCGGGCGGGAACTGCTGGTGGAGGCTCGGCAGGTCGGGGCCCGCGGCCGCCTGATCGAGGTGGAGGCCGAGGCCCGGTTCACCGACGGAACGGTGGTGGCCACGGCCCGGGCCAAGTTCCTCAAGGTACCCATGGACATCTAACGCTACCCTTGCCGCTGTGGATTGGGGGTGGGGTGCTCCTGCGGGCGGCTTATTGCCGTTTGTTGCCGGTTACGGGTTGGCCGGCGGTGATTATGGTAACAATTATAACCAGGAGATAAACGGGAGGTTTAATTGTGAAACGCGACGAAGCGCTGGCCCTATTGAAGAAACACGTGCAGAACAAGAATCTGCAGAAGCACTGCCTGGCCACCGAGGCGGTGATGCGCCGGCTGGCGCGGCACTTTAACGAGGACGAGGAGTTGTGGGGCCTGACCGGACTGCTGCACGACATCGACTACGACCGGACCAAGGACGAGCCCGACCGGCACAGCATTGAGGGCGCCGCGATGCTGGAAGAACTCGGGCTACCGCCCGCGGTCGTGTACGCGGTGAAGGTACACAACGAACGCCACGGTCTGCCCCGGCGGACTCTTTTGGACAAGGCGCTGTACGCCACTGATCCGCTGACCGGTTTCATCGTCGCCGGCGCGCTGATCCGTCCGGAAAAGAAGCTCGCGGCGGTGGACGTGTCCTTCTTAATTAACCGGTTTAAGGAAAAAGCTTTCGCCCGGGGGGCGAACCGCGAGCAAATGCAGACCTGCACGGAGCTAGGCCTGTCCCTGGAAGAATTCTTCGGGCTGGGCCTGGAAGCCATGCAGGAGAACGCCAAGGAGTTGGGGCTTTAAGTTTTTATGGTTACCAAAGAGCAAATTGTGCAGTATATGCGCAAAGGCGCCTACCGGCCGATGACGGAGGACGAGCTGCTCCGGGCTTTCGGCGTCAAGAAGCGGGGTTCCCGCGGTTTTAAGAAACTGCTGCAGGAGATGGAGACCGAAGGGCTGATCTACCAGACCCGGGCCGCCCGCTACGGGTTGCCCGAGAGGATGAACCTGGCGGTGGGCCGGCTCCAGGGACACCCCCGCGGATTCGGCTTTGTGATTTGTGACCACCCGGACAGCCCCGATGTTTTTGTACCGGCGTCCGGCTTGAACGGGGCGATGCACGGGGACCGGGTCGTAGTGCGGGTCAACCCCGGCCGGAACGGCAAGCGGGAGGGCGAGGTAATCAAGATCCTGCACCGGGCCAACGAGCAGGTGGTCGGCACTTTCCAGCGCCGGCAGGGCTACGGCTTCGTGGTGTGCGATGAGCCCCGGTTGCCGCACGACGTGTTCATCCCGCACGGTAAACTGAACGGCGCCCGGTCTGGAGACAAGGTGGTGGCCACCATCACCGCCTGGCCCGACAAACGCCGTGGCCCGGCGGGCAGGATCACGGAAGTGCTGGGCCCCGGGGACGCACCAGGGGTGGATCTCCTGGTGCTCTGCCGCCGGTTTGGATTACCGGAAGTTTTCCCGGAGCGGGTACTGGCGGCGGCCGACCGGGTTCCGGATGCGGTCACGCCGCGGGACCTGGATGGACGCCGGGACCTGCGCGGTGATCTAATCGTCACCATCGACGGTGAGGACGCCAAGGACCTGGACGACGCGGTCAGTCTAAAACCCCTGCCCGGCGGCCTCTACCAGCTGGGGGTACACATCGCCGACGTCGGCTATTACGTGCCCGAAGGCAGCGTCCTGGACCAGGAGGCGTTTGCCCGGGGCACCAGCGTTTACCTGCCCGGAAAGGTGCTCCCCATGCTCCCGGAGCGCCTGTCCAACGGGATCTGCAGTCTGAACCCCCGGGTCGACCGCCTGGCCATATCCGTGGTTATGGATATTGACCGTGCGGGTGACGTGGTCCGGTACGAAATTTTTCCGTCCGTGATCCGGACGGCGGGGCGGCTGACTTACACCGGAGTGCGCCGGACACTGTTGGAAGGCAACGGTGCGGCCGGGGAACCGTACCGGGAATTCGCCCCCACCCTGCGCCTGATGCAGGAGCTGGCCCTGATCCTGTGCACCCGCCGTTTCCGCCGGGGGGCGATCGATTTTAACCTCCCGGAAGCCAAGGTGATCCTGGACCAAAACGGCCGGGTGACTGATCTGGTGAAAGTGGAACGCACCATCGCCGAGCAGATCATCGAGGAGTTCATGTTGATGACCAACGAGGTGATCGCGCGGCACCTGCACGGCCTGGAGGTTCCGTTCCTGTACCGGGTCCACGAGAAGCCCAGCGGCGACAAGTTGGATGGATTGCAGACGTTGCTCCAGACCCTAGGCTACAGCATCCCCGGCTTCCCCCGGGTGCGGCCCGGCGCGCTGCAGAACATCCTGGACAAAGTGGCGGGCAAGAAAGAGGAACGGCTGGTGAACGGGGTGATGCTGCGTTCAATGCAGCAGGCGCGGTACAGCACCGAGCGGCTGGGCCACTTCGGGCTGGCCTCCCGGGACTACACCCACTTCACCTCGCCGATCCGCCGTTATCCGGACCTGGTTAACCACCGGATCATCCGGGATGTTCTGGCCGGGGGCGGTATCTTAAGCGAGAGCCGGAAACAGGCCTTGCGGAACCGGCTGCCCGGCATTGCCCAGCGATCTTCCGAACGGGAACGGCTGGCCGTGGAGGCCGAGCGAGAAGCGGTAGACGGGCACAAGGTGGCTTACATGCAGCACCACATCGGGGAGACTTTCCCCGGGATCATCAGCGGCGTCACCAACTTCGGGATGTTCGTGGAATTGGAAAACACGGTAGAGGGCAAGGTCAGCCTAACCAGCATGACCGACGACTACTACGCCTACGATCCGGCGGGTTTCCGGCTGGTGGGCCAGCGGACGCATAAAGTGTACCGGCTCGGGGATGAGGTGGTCGTCAAGGTCGCCCGGGCGAGCGTCGAAGAACGGCAGATTGATTTTGTGCTTGCGGGCTAAATCTTTTCCTTGACAGCAAAATTTCGCGGCATTAAAATGGGGATGTATGACTCCAAGCTCGGAAATGCTTGATTTTCGTGGTTTAAGTGTTTTCAGGAGGGTAATAAGAGTGAGCACCTATATGGCCAAGGCAGAGGATGTAGAACGGAAATGGTTCATCCTGGATGCCGCCGGCAGACCGCTGGGCCGGCTGGCGACCGATGCCGCCCGGCTTCTCCGGGGTAAGCACAAGCCGACTTTCACCCCCCACGTGGACTGCGGGGATCACGTGATCATCATCAACGCCGCCAAAGTGGCGCTGACCGGCAACAAGCCGCGGGACAAGTTTTATTACCGGCACTCGGGCTATCCTGGCGGCCTGAAGGCGGTGGATTACCGTACCTTTTTGGCTCAAAAGCCAGAAGAGGCGGTGCGCAAGGCGGTGGTGGGCATGCTCCCGCACAACCGGCTGGGAGCGAAAATGGCGAAAAAATTGAAAGTATATGCTGGTCCCCACCACCCGCATGCATCCCAAAAGCCGGAAGTCTGGCAACCGTAAAGGAGGGAGAGACAAGGATGGCGCAAGTACATTTTTACGGCACCGGCAGAAGGAAGAACGCCATCGCCAGGGTGTTTCTTTCTCCAGGTTCCGGAAACATCACGGTCAACGGCCGCGACCTTCACCAGTACCTGGGCCGGGGCACACTGGAGATGATCGTCAGGCAGCCGTTGGAAACCACCGGTACGGCCGGAAAGTTCGACGTCCGGGCGACTGTTACCGGTGGTGGCGTCAGCGGCCAGGCCGGAGCGATTAAGCTCGGTATCGCCCGGGCGCTGGTACAGGCCGACCCGAACCTGCGTCCGGCTCTGAAGAAGGCCGGTTTCCTCACCCGTGATCCGCGGATGAAGGAAAGAAGGAAGTACGGACTCAAGAAGGCCCGCCGCGCGCCCCAGTTTTCCAAGCGTTAACTTCCCAAGTGTTCAGGAACATAAAGCCCCCTCGGGACGCATATTCCTTAACAAAGCGTATCTTGAGGGGGTATGTTTATGCCGATCTGGATCGGCGTGTACCGTCTCGGCCTGCGTCATGTGGCGATACTGGCCTTGGTTTCGTTGGTCCTTTTCGGCGTTTGGCGTGCCTACCAGGCGGTTGACCAGCACCTGCAACAGCGGGCCATCGCTGCCCTATCCTGGGTTCTGGTCGGCAAGGTGATCGTGGTGGACGCTGGTCATGGGGGCGTCGACTCGGGTGTCGGCCGGGGACCGGTTGCCGAAAAGGACGTCAACCTGGCCATTGCCCTGAAACTGGCGAACTACCTGCGCCAAGGCGGGGCGACGGTGCACCTGACCCGCGACGACGATCACCGGATGGGCACCCGTTACCGGGAAGACCTGGCCCTCCGGGTGCGGCTGGCGGAGGAGGAACAGGCCGACGTCTTCGTCAGCATCCACGCCAACAGCTTTCCCCGCGATCCCAGCCAGCGCGGGGCGGCGACCTTCTCCCAACTGGGAGAGGAGGAGAGCGCGAAGCTGAGCCGGGCGATTCTCTCCGAAATCGTCCGGCTGCTCGGGAACACCAACCGTAAACCTAAGGAGATGGACTTTTTTCTCGGACGCAACGCTACGATGCCCACTGTGATCGTGGAAACCGGTTTTGTGACTAACACCAGGGAGTTCAAGCTCCTGCAGGACCCGGCTTACCAGAGCCGGATGGCCTTCGCGATTTACTCCGGGATTGTCAAATACCTGGCCGAACAGACCACGCCTACCACCAGGTGGGTGGACGAAAAGATCATCGAAACCTTCCTCCGTGGGGAGCCGAAACCCCTCGCTCCGTAGGCGACTACGTTCTCCGGACGCCCTTTACTTGAAAACGTGTCCGCCGCAGGAGGAATCAGGAATCCCGGGGCCGAAAGAAGACAAAAAAAGAGGTGAATTCGATCGGCTCCGGAGGGGTTAACGATTCGCGGGGCGTTGTATGTTTTGCTGTTCACCGGGATTCTGCTGTGGGGTGCCGCGGTGCCGGCCGCCGGGGCCGGCGTGGCCATCGACTACGAACCGCTGGGGCAGGAACTGGCCGCCTACCTGAACGGCCGGGCCGGTGAATACGGCGTGTATGTAGTGGACCTGCATTCCGGCGTTTCCTTCGGGCACAACGCCCGGGAACCTTTCCACGGGGCCAGCACCTTCAAGGTCCCGCTCAACCTCTACCTATTCGCGGAGATCGCTGCTGGGCGGGTGAACCCCAACGCCCGCCTGACCTACCGTGAGGCGCATTACGAAAGCGGTACCGGATATCTCCACCGGGAGAAATTCGGGACTTCCTTCTGCATCGAGCGCCTGGCCCGGGACTCCATCGTGTACAGCGACAACGTGGCCACCAACATGCTCCTGGATTATCTGGGCCGGAGCAAGGTGATCGGGTACATGCGGGGACTCGGGGCCACCGTCGTCAGCGACCGGGCGAACGTGACCTGCGCCAAGGACCTGGCCCTCTATTTCCATGCCGTCCTGGAATTCGCCCGAGAGTACCCGGAACATGGGGAGCGCCTCCTGGGCTATCTACGGAATACGGTGCACCGGGACCGCATTCCCCGGTCCCTGCCTCCGGGAATCCCGGTGGCGCACAAGATCGGCAACTGGCCGGCCCAGGGCAGCTGGCACGATGCCGGGATCGTGGAGCACCCTACCCGGCCGTACATTATCGCCATCCTCAGCAAGGGTACGCCGGGCTACGCGTACGCCTGCGCGACGGTGCGAGAGGTTTCGCGCCGGGTGTACGCCTACCAGGGCGATCCCTTTTACCGCCTGACGGTGCACGTGAACGGGCAGCCGGTCGGGCTGTCCGGGGTACTGAACCGGGACGGGCGGTTCCTGGTGCCGGTACGCGGTTTTGTGGATCTGCTACCCGGTTATGCCGTGCACTGGGTGCCGGAAGACCGGGCGGTGTTGATCCTCGGTACGGGGCGGGTGGTCCTGCGCCTGGAAGGTGACGCAGGCTTGACGTTTCACGGGGGACGCACCTACCTGCCGCTGCGCCGGATAGGCGAGGAACTGGGTTACGTGGTCCGCTGGGATCCGGAGACGGGTACGGTGCACCTGAGTGTTCCCGGGTTCTTGGAACCGGGAGCGGGCAATGAGGGCGCAGCACCGGGCGAACCAGACTCTGCCGGAGAAGAAGCGGACCTCCCCGGAAACGGGGAGAAACAAGACCCAGGGGCGAATTTTGTGGAAGGTCTTGAATTGCAGGGAGTTTCCGGCTAAAATATTATTAACCAACTGATTAGGGGGCATAGCCTAGATGTTCGAATGGAAAAACCCCAGCACGTTCCTGTTTATCGGCCTGGGCATCTTCTGCTACATGATGGTCATCATCATGAGCTGAGCTAAACGCCCGCCTTCGCTTCAGGCGCCAAATTTAAAAACGCTCTTTCCTTACGGGTTTTTCAGGATAAACGCCGCATGCGGCGTTTTCGCTTTTTAAAGGGCATGGAAGTGACAAAAGTCGGCACATTCCCATATTGTGGTGGAGAAATACCACAAGGGGATGTCTATGCTCTGTGACGTAACGGTAATCGGGGCCGGACCGTCCGGTTGCGCTGTGGCCCGGGAGATCGCCCGTCACGGCTACACGGTGACGGTGCTTGAAGAACACGGCCAGATCGGCAAACCGGTGCGCTGCGCCGGGTTGGTCAGTCCCCGCGCCATAAAGCTCGCGGGAGTTCCCCAGGCGGTGGTCCTGAACCGGATCACGGGGGCGCAGGTGTTTTCGCCACGGGGTGCACACCTTCAACTGTCCGGCCCGAAGGAACAGGCGGTGGTGGTCGACCGGAGCGCATTCGACCGTGCCCTGGCGGCCCAGGCGGAAAAGGCCGGGGCGGTGTTCGTGTATTCCGCCCGGGCGGCCAGATTTGAGCGCCGTGGCGGCGTGCTGGTGATCCGCTATGCTCGCAACGGATCGGAAGGCGAAGTGAAGACCCGGTTGCTGATCGGTGCCGACGGGGTAAACTCCGCGGTGGCTGCCTGGATCGGCCGGGAGCCGCCGGTGGAACAGGTGCGGATGTTTGCCGCCGAGGCCGCGTTGCGCACCGCGCCCGAAACCCTGGGTTTGGTTCGCGTTTTCCTGGGGCAGGCGATCGCCCCCGGCTGGTTCGGCTGGATCATCCCGGTTTCGAAAGACCGCGCCCGGGTTGGGGTGGGGGTGGCGCGCAACGGTGGACTGAATGTCCGGGCTGCTTTCGACCGGCTTTGCAGCGCCTTTCCGGAACACTTTGCCGGGCTGCGCCTGCTGCAGCCGACCGGCGGGACCGTGCCCCTGGGGCTGGTGAGGCGGAGCTTTGCGGACGGTGTGCTGCTGGTCGGCGACGCGGCCTGCCAGACCAAGCCCCTCACCGGGGGCGGTATTTACATGGGGCTCCTAGCGGCCGGCATCGCTGCCCGGGTCGCGGTGCGGGCCCTGAAACGTGGTGACCTTTCGGCTTCCTTCCTCAAGGCCTACCAGGACGAGTGGCACCGAAAAATAGCGGACGAAATCAGGTTCGGGATGGAACAACGCAGTCTTTACAACCGCCTGGACGACGCCCAGATTGACATGGTGCTGTGTTTCTTCAACCGCCCCTTCTGGCTCGGTTTCGCTCTGCGGTTTGGCGATTTCGATTACCACTCCTGGCTGGGCAGGAAACTTTGGGTGCTGCCGGCCTGGCTGCAGCAGTGGGCGGGTCATGGGAATCAAGATTGGGCGGAAAATTAGAAGGTTTTTGCGGCCCGGGGTCGAAACTTTGGAAATGAATTACCGGCACTGCGCTGCTCGGGTAGAAACCCGGCGGGAGGGGAACCATGTGCTGGAGGTGCGGTTGGAGCTGAACGATCATTACGGCCGCCTCGTTGTGACGGCAAGCGTACTTTTCTGGAGGACGCTGCCGAGGAGATCCGGGTTCGGGTGCCGGCCGGGGTCAAGGTGCTGGCCTGCTGGTGCTAAGCACGCAAGTGTTAGGCTGGGAGGGAAAAAGATGCTGGTGGCACGGCTGGAGCTGGGTACGCTGCACGGCCGCCTCTGTTTTGACGGCAAGCGTACTTTTCTGGAGGACGCTGCTGAGGAGATCCGGGTTCGGGTGGAGCCCTATCTGAACCAGGAGCTGGAATACAAGACGGGCACTTGGGTGGACGGAGAAAAGGTGGTGGAAGTGCACCGGGTGGCGCCTGGAACGCGGGACCACTTCAGCGTGTTGGTCTGGCACTACCTGCCGCATCGGGCGCGGGTGCGGGTGTCGGTGGTGAAGAGCGAGGGTGACGGAGAGGCAGACGTGCTGTCCGCCCCGGGTGAGAAGTGAGCGGCGGACCGGGTTGGAAGTGGGAGACGGCGGTTACTGGCGGCGCCGTTCCGCTTTCTCCTCATCCTCATAAGGTACCGGGATGAACTGGACCGAGGGGCGCCGCTGGGCCGGCTGGGGATACATTTCCATCAGCCGATAGATGTCCCGGGACAGTCCGGTGGTGACCGGCAGGCCCAGGGCCTGGAGTTTTTCCGCGGTGATCGGATAGTCGTGCGTCCACTGGCCGGAGGCGAGGGTATAGGCCACCTCCTGCGCGGTGGACGCTTCCATTTTCCCGGCCAGCAGGTAGTAGGCGAAGTCCTCCACCTGCCGCAGAGCCTTGGCTGAGATATCGGCCATGAACAGGGTGCGGTCGGATACCCTTTCCTTACCCTTGAGGCGCACCGCTTCTATGATGGACGCCGCCGGGAGTTGCCCGAGCTGGGGGTCGATCGGGCCGAGCACCGCGTTTTCATCCATGATGATCTCGTCGGCCGCCAGGGCGATCATGGTACCCCCTGACATGGCGTAGTGCGGGACCATCACCGTGACCTTGGCTGGATGCCTGAGCAGGGCGCGGGCGATCTGTTCGGATGCCAGTACCAGCCCCCCGGGAGTGTGCACCACCAGGTCAATCGGCAGGTTGGGGGGTGTCAGTCTGATCGCCCGCAGGATCTGCTCGGAGTCCTCGATATTGATAAACCGGGTCAGCGGAATCCCGAAGAGGCTGATCAGTTCCTGGCGATGGATCAGCGTAATCAGCCGGGAACCACGCTTTTTCTCGATTTTCCGGATCAGCCTGATCCGGGCCTTGTGCACCTGGCGCTGCCGGACCATCGGCAACAGCGCGGCTAGGATCAGGACGATCCAAAAGATTTCAAAAGGAGTGATGCCCACGGTGGCCCCCTCGTTGTTGCTTCCCGGGAAACCGTGAAACTTTGCGCCAGCATCGCCGGGATGTGGTAAGATGTTAAACGTCAATTATATATTCTGCACGCGGAGGTCGGTTTTTACGCCGGATCGATCCAATCTCCACCGGGTTGCATGCGCCGCAGTCCGGGCGTCGCCGGCCGATTGTCTGGATCGTGGTTCGGACGACCTCCCGGAAGGAGTTGCCGGACTTGTCCATCGAAATGATTTTTGTCACTTCCCTGATTGTGGGCTTGACCGGGGCGATGATGCCCGGGCCCCTCCTCACCGTGACGATCGCCGAAACCGCCCGGTGCGGTTTCCGGGCCGGCCCCCTGCTGATCCTGGGGCATGGGATACTGGAGCTGGTTTTGATTGTCGCCCTGACCGCCGGTTTGGCGACCATCCTGATCCGCGCCGAGGTGACCGCCGTGATCGCCACGGTCGGCGGCGCCTTTTTGCTGTGGATGGGCGGCACCATTGCCCGGGATGCGCTGCTGGGCCGGGTGAAACCGGCGGTGGTTCGGGAAACAGACCCCGCGACGGGCCGGCCGGTTGCCGGGCCCGGCGGCGCGCCGCGGCTGATCGGGCTGGGGATTGCCACCAGCCTGGCTAATCCGTACTTCATCCTGTGGTGGGCGACCATCGGTCTGGGCTACATAACGCTATCCCTGGAGCGGGGCGTGGCGGGGTGGGCCGCCTTCTTCAGCGGGCACATCCTGGCCGACCTGGGCTGGTACAGCCTGGTGGCCGGGGCGGTGGCCGGCAGCGGGCGGTTTCTCACCCCCGGGATCTACCGGGGCATCCTGGCGGTATGCGGCGCGTTTCTGGTAGTGCTGGGCGGGTACTTCATTTACAGCGGCCTGGTAAAAAATTTATGGTTGGGATAGAATAAAAAGGGATTATTACAAGAGATTATTACCAATTTGAGGAGGCCCGAATAATGGGGGTTGTGCTGTGCGGTATCGCACCCCACCCGCCGGTGATGGTGCCCGAAGTGGGCGGGAGGCGGGCCGAAGAGACCGCCGCGTCCCGGGACGCCCTACTGGAACTGGGACGGCGGATACTAGCCGGCGGCGCCGGGGCCCTGGTGATGATTACGCCCCACGGCCCGGTCTTCCGCGACGCGGTCGGCATTGTCACGGTTCCCCGGCTGCGGGGGGATCTGGGGCACTTTGGTGCCCCGGAGGTGGCCTTCGACCTGCCCAACGACCGGGAGCTGGCCGCTGAGATCCGGGCCCGGTGCGAACGTCACGGCCTACCCGTGGCGGCGGTGGGCCGGGAGACGGCCCGGTTTTACCGGCGACCGGCCCCCTCCGAACTGGACCACGGAGTGACCGCCCCGCTGTACTGGCTGCGGCAGGCCGGGGTGGAACTCCCGCTGGTGGTGGCGAGCGTGGGTTTCCTGCCCCGCGAAAAACTGTACCTTTTCGGCCGGGCCGTGCGCGAAGCGGCCGCGGCCCTGGATAAAAAGGTGGCCCTGGTAGCCAGCGGCGACCTGTCCCACCGGCTGACCCCCGACGCGCCCGGGGGCTACAGTCCCTGCGGCCAGGAATTCGACGCCCTGGTGGTCGATCTGCTCCGGCGGGGCGACGTGCGGAGCCTAGTCGAAATCGACGAATATCTAGCCGAGGAAGCCGGCGAATGCGGCCTGCGGCCGATCATCATGCTGCTCGGCGCCCTGGACGGCGATGATTTCAAACCGGAAGTGCTGTCTTACGAGGCACCTTTCGGGGTGGGCTACATGGTAGCCGCTTTCACGCCCGTGGAAGCCCGGCCCGACAACCGCAGCGATACGGAGGAAGCACCGACGGAACGTGAACCGGACCCGGCCGCCGGGCGGGCCGGAGAGAGTTACCTGGTGCGGCTGGCCCGAGAGCGGGTCGAGAGCTTATACCGTGGTGAGGGCGAGCGCAGGCGCCCCGGGGCGGACGAAGTGCCGCCCGAGTTCCAGCGGCCCGGCGGAGTGTTCGTTTCCATCAAGAAGCACGGCCGGCTGCGCGGCTGCATCGGCACCATTGAACCAACCCACGTGTCCGTTTACGAAGAGGTGCTGCAGAACGCCGTGGCGGCCGCCCGGCACGACCCGCGCTTCCCGCCGGTGCGCCGCGACGAACTGGACGAGCTGGAGTATTCGGTGGACGTGCTCTCGCCGCTTGAACCGGTGACGGACCTGTCCACCCTCGACCCGAAGAAGTACGGGGTTCTCGTCACCCACGGCGGCCGCTCCGGGGTGTTACTGCCCGACCTGGAGGGGATTGATACCGTTGGGAAACAGCTGGCCATTTGCCGGGAAAAGGCGGGCCTTCCTCCGGATGTTCCGGTCACCGTCTACCGTTTCACCGTTACCCGTTACACTTGAGGTATGCGGAAAGAAGGTTTGCACTGTTGCGCCGGGCCGAGTTTTTCGTCCGCGATTCCGAGAAAAGGCATCTTACCTGTCACCTCTGTCCCAACCGCTGTGTGATCAGGGACAACAAGACCGGGGTGTGCCGGGTACGCAAGAACATAGACGGTGTGCTATACGCCCTCAACTACGGGGAAGTCTCCTCCTATGGTATGGACCCGATCGAGAAAAAACCTCTGTATCATTTTTACCCCGGACACCAGATCTTTTCCCTGGGCACGGTGGGCTGCAACCTGCACTGCCGCTTTTGCCAGAACTGGGAGATTGCCCACGGGGAACCGCCCACGGTGCGCGTCACTCCCGAAGAGATCGTGCACCTGGCCCGGCAGCAGCGGCAGTGCATCGGCATTGCCTACACCTATTCCGAACCCCTGGTCTGGTACGAGTTCGTGTCCGAAACGGCCGTGCTGGCCCACGAAGCCGGACTGAAAAACGTGCTGGTGACCAACGGGTTCATCGAGCAGGAACCGCTGGAAAAACTGCTTCCGCACGTAGACGCCATGAACATTGACGTGAAGGCCTTCACCAACGACTATTACCGCCGGCTCTGCGCCGGACGGCTGGACCCGGTGCGGCGCACGGTGGAAATCGCGGTCCGACACTGCCTGGTGGAGCTGACCACCCTCCTGGTCACCGGCGAGAATGATAGCCCCGGAGAAATTCGGGAACTGGTGGACTGGATCGCCCGGGTGGACCGGGAAATCCCGCTGCACCTGTCCCGGTATTTTCCCCACTACCGTTTCGACGCGCCACCGACGCCGCTTGCGACCATGCGCTGCGCCCGGGAAATCGCCCGGGAGAAGCTGCCCTACGTGTACCTGGGCAACGTGGGGGACGTGGAAAACGGTTATACTTACTGTCCGCAGTGCCGGAAGAAGGTGATCGAGCGCTCAGGTTACATCATCCGGGCGGTGCACCTGCGGGAGGACAACCGTTGCCGCCACTGCGGATACGCCCTGAACATCGTGGGGGAGGCCCGGGCGACTGCCTCCTAGTCTTTGCCGGCCGCCGAATCCTGGGCTTTCGAATCCGTTCCGGACCGGACACGCCGCGGGCGTGTTTTTTCAAAGTTAAGGCTAGGTAGATTCTGCCCTGAAAATGGTCGTTCGCCGTCGTGTTTCCTTCGCGGCCGGTGCTCCACGCCGACGGCAGCACGGCTCGTTCGGGGCGCTGCACCGCCTCCTGCGGATTACGGTCTATCGCCTTTTCAACTTGCAGTTGCAAATGCTTCTGAACCAGCTTTCAACAATGCTTTGGGGCTAATCCGGCCGCGTCCTCGTCGGCGGCAGCGCCGACCTCACTTGTGCCGGCTGACCGTTACCGGCGCTACGCAATGGCCACGGCCGGAAACACTGCAACGAACGATTTTCGTCCTTCGTTGGTGCCGCCCGTTAGGGCGGCATGGGGGGTCTGCTGAAAAACTCAGTCTGCCGTGCTGAGGATTTTATCGGAGGTCACATTGGGAGCTTATTCAAGAAACGAGCGAAGCCGAGGGATAACGGCGACCGACTGTCTGAGGCCGCGAAGCGGGCGAGCCTCTAACGCCGCCCGAGGCGAGCGAGTTCATTCCTTAGCGCGGACTCGAGTAGCCGGAGATAATGCCTCAGCACGGCAGACGAGGTGTAGATAGTTTTTTTCAGCAAAATTTGAGTAAAAAATAGGGCCGGGGTTGAATAAATAAACACCCTTATGTATAATTATGAGCATTACTTTTGGGGGTGGAGCAGTTGATCAAGGTTGGGATTATCGGGTCCACCGGCTACACAGGCGCCGAACTGGTGCGCCTCCTTTCCCGCCACCCGCACGCGGAAATCGTTGGCCTGACCTCCCGTACTTACAGCGGCGAGCCTTACTGGCGGGTTTACCCGCATCTCAAGGGGTATACCGACCTGCAGTGCGAGGAGCTGGACCTGCCGCGCTTGGTCGACCGGGCGGACGTAATCTTCACCGCCTTGCCGCACGGGCATTCCGTGGAGGTGGCGCGGGAGGTGCTTTCCCGGGGTAAGAAACTGATCGACCTGGGCGCCGACTTCCGGTTCAGCGCGCGGGAGGTGTACGAGTCCTGGTACCGAGTGCCCCATACCGCTCCGGAACTCCTGGAACGGGCGGTATACGGCCTGTCCGAGATCAACCGGGACGCCATCCGGGGCGCCGATCTGGTGGCCAACCCGGGCTGCTATCCCACGGCCTCCGTCCTAGGCCTGGCACCCTTACTGGCCAAGGGCCTCATTGACACCCGGGAGATCGTGATCGATGCCAAATCTGGTGTTTCGGGTGCCGGCCGGGGCTTCTCCCAGAAAACCCACTTTTCGGAAACGAACGAAAACTTCCAGGCCTACGGCGTGGCTGGGCACCGGCACACCCCGGAGATCGAGGAACAGCTGGGCCGCCTGGCGGGCCGGGAAATCACCGTTTCCTTTACCCCCCACCTGGTGCCCATGGTACGGGGTATCCTGGCTACCATTTACACCAGGCCCACGGTCCTGCCGGAGGCGGAGGAGCTTTACGCGCTTTACATGGACTTTTACCGGGAAGAATCGTTTGTGCGGTTGCTACCGCCCGGGGTGCTGCCCCAGACCAAGGCGGTGGCCGGCACCAACCACTGCGACCTCGCCCTGGTTCCCGATCCGCGCACCGGCCGGATTGTGATCCTGGCCGCTATCGACAACCTGGTCAAGGGCGCTTCCGGCCAGGCGGTGCAGAACATGAACCTCATCTTTGACCTTGACGAAACCACGGGGCTGGTTTTCCCCGGGTTGTATCCCTAGGAGGGTGGAGGTAAACTTGGAGCTTGAGTGGCTGGACAATGGCGGCATAACAGCGGCAAAGGGGTTTCAGGCCAGCGGTACGCACGCCGGGTTGAAGCGCAACAAGAAAGACCTGGCGCTGATTTTTTCGGAGGTGCCCGGTGCGGCGGCCGGGGTGTTCACCGCCAACCAGGTCAAGGGCGCGCCCCTGCTGATTTCCATGCCCCGGGTGCGCGCGGGGCGCCTGCAGGCGATGATCATCAACAGTGGTAACGCCAACACCTGCAACGGCCCGGCCGGCCTGGAGGACGCCCAGGAGATGGGCCGCCTGACGGCCGAAGCGCTTGGTATTCCGGAAGAAACGGTGCTGGTCAGCTCGACCGGCGTGATCGGGCAGCGGCTGCCGCTGGCGAAGATCGCGGCCGGTATTCCGGAGGCGGTGCGCCGCTTAAGCCCCGCCGGGGGCCTGGACGCCGCCGAAGCGATCATGACCACCGATACCGTGCCCAAACAGGCTGCGCTACGGTTCGCGCCCGCCCCCGGGGAACCGCCGGTCACCATTGGCGGCATCGCCAAGGGTTCAGGGATGATCCATCCCCAGATGGCTACCATGCTGGCCTTCATTGGCACCGACGCCTACGTGGCGCCGCCCCACCTGCAGGAGGCGTTACGGTTCGCGGTGGACCGGTCCTTCAACATGATCAGCGTGGACGGGGACACCAGCACCAACGACATGGTGGTGATCCTGGCCAACGGGCAATCCGGGGGCGCCGCGCTTCTTCCCGGTACGCCCCGGTTTGACCGGTTCCGGGAGGCGCTGGCCGCACTTTGCGGCCGGCTAGCGCGGGCGATTGCCCGCGACGGGGAAGGGGCGACCCGGCTCCTGGAGGTCCGGGTAAAGGGGGCGCGTACCGAGCAGGACGCCCGGCTGGCCGCCCGCGCCATCGTTGCGTCCAACCTGGTGAAGACGGCTGTTTTCGGCAATGATGCCAACTGGGGCCGGATCATCTGCGCCGCCGGTTACTCGGGCGCGGCTTTCGACCCCAACCGGTTCGACGTGTACCTGGGCGACCTGCCGGTGGCCCGGGACGGCGGAGGGTTGGACTTCGACGAGGAGCAGGCCAGCCGGCTGCTGGCCCGGGACCCGGTGGTAATCACGGTGGACCTTCGGGGCGGGGAGGGCACGGCCACGGCGTGGGGTTGCGATTTCTCCTACGACTACGTGCGGATCAACGCCAACTATCGAACATAAACGTAAGTGGAAAGCGGGGAAAAGCGGTGACCCTGACGGCAATCGAGAAGGCGGACATCCTGGTGGAGGCGCTGCCCTACATCGAGAAGTTTTACGGGAAGATCGTGGTCATCAAGTACGGTGGGCACGCTATGGTCAACTGTGCGCTGAAGCAGGCGGTGATGAAGGACATCGTGCTGATGAAGTACGTGGGCATGCACCCGGTGCTGGTGCACGGGGGCGGTCCGGACATCACCGGTATGCTCCAGAAGCTGGGCAAGAAGACCGACTTCGTTGGCGGCCTGCGGGTGACCGACCGGGAGACCATGGAGATCGTGGAGATGGTGCTGGTTGGCAAAGTCAACAAGCAGATCGTCGGGCTGATCAACCAGACCGGCGGCCACGCTGTCGGGCTGTGCGGCAAGGACGCCAACCTCTTCGAGGCCGCCAAGAAGATGCCCGAGGTCAAGACCCCGGACGGTGGCTGGGAAAAGGTCGATATCGGCTTCGTGGGTGAGGTCGCCCGCGTAAACCCCGGCATCGTCCGGAATGTAATCAAGGAAGGGTACATCCCGGTCATCGCGCCCACCGCGGTTGGCCCGGGCGGGGAAAGCTACAACATCAACGCCGATTACGTGGCCGGCCGGCTGGCCGCTGCGCTCCAGGCCGAGAAGCTGGTGCTGCTCACCGACGTGGAGGGGGTCATGCGGCGGCCGAACGACACGGATTCCCGGATTTCCCGGATCCGGGTGGGCGAGGTCGACGGGTTGATCAAGTCCGGCGTGATCACCGGGGGAATGATCCCGAAGATCGAGGCCTGCCTGGACGCCCTGCGGGGCGGGGTGAACCGGGCCCATATCCTGGACGGCCGGGTGCCGCACGCCATCTTGCTGGAGGTCTTCACCGACGAGGGCATCGGCACCATGGTGTTACCTTAAAGAATACAGGAGTCGGGGGTGAAAACTTGATCCAGGACGAGATCATCGCCCAGGCGGACCGTTATCTGATGCGTACCTACGGCCGGTTCCCGCTGGCCCTGGTGCGGGGCGAGGGTGCCTACGTGTGGGACGCCGCGGGCAACCGCTACCTAGACTTCGTCTCCGGCCTGGCCGTCAACGCGCTGGGCCACTGCCACCCGCGGGTGGTGGAAGCCGTCCATGCGCAGGCCGGCCAACTGATCCACTGTTCCAACCTGTACCACATTGAGCCGCAAGTACGCCTGGCCCGACTGCTGGTGGAAAACTCGGTCCTGGACCGCGTTTTCTTCTGCAACAGCGGGGCCGAGGCGGTGGAGGCGGCCATCAAGCTGGCCCGTAAGTGGGCCAAAAAGCGGTACGGGCCGGAGCGGTACCAGATCATCACCGCCCTGCAATCCTTTCACGGCCGAACCCTGGCCGCGATCACGGCCACCGGCCAGCCCAAGTACCAGCGAGGCTTTGAGCCGTTGCCGCCGGGATTCCGGTACGTGCCCTTCAACGACCTGGAGGCACTCCGGGACGCCGTCGGGGAAAGCACCTGCGCCGTCATGCTGGAACCGGTCCAGGGCGAGGGCGGGGTGAACGTTGCCGATTCCGATTACCTACGGGGCGTACGCGTGCTCTGTGACGAGCGGGGTCTCCTGCTAATCCTCGACGAGGTACAGACCGGCCTCGGCCGCACGGGGCGGTTCTTCGCCCACGAGCACTACGGGATCGAACCGGACATCATGGCCCTGGCCAAGGCGCTCGGCGGTGGGTTCCCGATCGGGGCTGTCCTGGCCCGGGAGGAAGTGGCCGGGGCGTTCACGCCGGGCGACCACGCCTCCACCTTCGGGGGCAACCCGTTGGCTTGCGCGGCCGCGCTGGCCGCCGTCCAAACCATCCTGGCGGACGGCTTCCTGGAACAGGTGCACCGCGTGGCCGGCCACTTCCGCTCGCGGCTGGCGGAACTGCAGGACCGTTTCCCGGTGATCCGAGAGGTCCGCGGCCTGGGGCTCTTGGTGGGCGCCGAACTGGACGCCCCGGTTGGAAAGGCCGTGCTGGAGCGCTGCCGGGAGCGGGGACTCTTAATCAATTGCATCGGGGACAGCATCCTGCGGTTCATTCCACCGCTGATCGTGACGGAGACCGAGGTGGACGCCGCGGTGAATATCCTCGCCGCCGCCCTGGCGGCCGAAAGCGAGGGAAAATCTTGACCGACCTGAAGGGACGCGACTTTCTTTCCATCCTAGATTTGTCAGTCGAGGAATTGGAGGCGGTCCTCAAGCTGGCCCGGGACCTAAAAAACAAACAAAAAGCCGGCGAGGCGCACCCGCTGTGCGCCGGCAAGGCGCTGGCCATGATTTTCCAAAAACCCTCAACCCGTACCCGGGTCTCCTTCGAGGTGGGCATGTTCCAGCTCGGGGGGCACGCCCTGTACCTAAACGCCGGGGACCTGCAGCTGGGCCGTGGCGAGACGCTGGCCGACACCGCTCGGGCGCTCTCCCGTTTCGTGGACGGGATCATGATCCGCACCTTTGAGCAGTTCGACGTGGAGGAACTGGCCCGCCACGCCACCGTGCCGGTGATTAACGGCCTCACCGACTGGGAGCACCCCTGCCAGGTCCTGGCCGACCTCCTGACCGTCCTGGAACACAAGGGCCGACTGGCCGGAATCAAGCTGGCGTACGTTGGCGACGGCAACAATGTCGCCCACTCCCTGCTCCTGGGTGGGGCGCGTACCGGGATGCGTATCGCTGTGGCTACGCCCCCGGGCTATGCGCCCGACCCGGAACTGGTGCACCGGGCGGCGGCTGAGGCGGTGCAGAGCGGCGGCGAAATCGAGCTGACCGCCGACCCGGTGGGTGCGGTGCGGGACGCGGATGTGGTGGTCACCGACACCTGGGCCTCCATGGGCCAAGAGGCGGAACATGACACCCGAGTCGCGGTGTTCCGCCCCTACCAGGTGAACGAGGCCTTGGTGAAACATGCCCGACCGGACTACATCTTCATGCACTGCCTGCCAGCCCACCGGGGCGAGGAAGTGACGGACGAGATCATAGACGGCCCCAGAAGCGTCGTCTGGGACGAGGCCGAAAACCGGCTCCACGTTCAAAAGGCGCTCCTGGCGCTGCTGCTTTAAAAGCTTTAGAATCCGTTAACTTACGAGGGGAGATTAGAGATAAAGATGGCGAAAGTGATACTGGCCTATTCCGGCGGGCTCGACACCTCGATCATCATCCCCTGGCTCAAGGAAAATTACGATTACGAGGTTATCGCCATGGTCGCGGACCTGGGGCAGGGGGAAGACTACGGAAAGATCCGCAAGAAGGCGCTCAGGAGCGGGGCTTCCAGGGTGTACGTCAAGGACGTCAAGCGGGAGTTCGTGGAGGATTATCTTTTTCCTTTGGTGCGGTCGGGCGCCGTGTACGAGGGCAAGTACCTGTTGGGCACTTCGGTCGCCCGGCCGCTGATTGCCAAGTGCCTGGTGGAAGTCGCTGAGGCCGAGGGCGCGGAGGCCATTGCCCACGGGGCGACCGGCAAGGGCAACGACCAGGTGCGGTTTGAAGTGAGCATTCGGGCGCTCAACCCGGACCTGAAGGTGATCGCGCCTTGGCGTGAGTGGCATATCCGCTCCCGCCAGCAGGCCATGGAATACGCAGCGGCGCGCGGTATCCCGGTGCCGGCCACCAAAGAGCGCCCGTTTAGCGTGGACCGGAACCTTTGGCACCTGAGCCACGAGGGGGGGTTGCTGGAGGACCCGGGCAACGCGCCCCCGGACGACTTGTACGTAACGGTGACTGCGCCTGAGCGGGCACCTGATGCGCCGCAGTACGTAGAAATCGAGTTTGAAGAGGGCTTCCCGCGGCGGGTCGACGGTGCGGAACTGGACCCCGTCAGCCTGCTGGAGCGGCTGAACTCTATCGGTGGAGCGTACGGCGTCGGGATCGTGGACATGGTGGAAAACCGCCTGGTGGGGATGAAGTCGCGGGGCATCTACGAGACCCCTGGCGGCACCATCCTGGTGGCCGCCCACCGCGAACTGGAACTTCTGACTCTGGACCGGAACACTCTGCACTTTAAGGACATGGCGGCCATCCGCTACTCCGAACTGGTGTACGACGGCCTCTGGTTCACGCCCCTCCGGGAGGCACTGGACGCCTTCGTGGCTGTGACCCAGAAGCCGGTCACCGGGCGGGTGCGGCTGAAACTGTACAAAGGAAACTGCGTCCCGGCCGGTACCTGGTCGCCATACTCTCTGTATGACCAGGAACTGTCCACCTTCGAGGAGGACAACATCTACGACCAGCGGGACGCGACCGGGTTCATCAACCTGTTCGGGCTGCCGGTGAAGATGCAGGCCTTGATCCGCAAACGGAACAGCTAAACCATTCGGGAGGGAAAACAGTCTTGTCCAAACTGTGGGGCGGCCGATTTCGGAAGGGAACAGATCCGCTGGTGGAGGAGTTTCATTCTTCGCTTTCCTTTGACCGGCGCCTGTACCGGTACGACATTCAGGGTAGCATTGCCCACGTGCGGATGCTCGGTCACGCCAAAATCATCACGCCGAAAGAAGCCGAGACGCTGGTGGCTGGCCTACGCGCGGTTCTGGCTGACCTTGACGCCGGCCGGGTGGAGTTTTCACCGCGGGAGGACGAGGACATCCACAGCCTGGTGGAACGGCTACTGGTTGACCGGGTGGGGGAGGTGGGCAAGAAGCTGCACACCGCCCGCAGCCGTAACGACCAGGTAGCGCTGGACGTCCGGATGTACCTGAAGGACGAGATTATGATCATCCGGGGTCTGCTGGACGACCTGCAACGCACCCTCCTGGATCTGGCCGAGAGACACACCGACACCCTGCTGCCGGGCTACACCCACTTGCAGCGGGCGCAGCCGGTCAGCCTGGCTCACCACCTGCTGGCCTATGTGGAAATGTTCCACCGGGACGCCGAACGGCTTTCTGACTGCTACCGGCGGACCGACGTCATGCCCCTGGGCGCCGGGGCGCTGGCCGGAACCGTGTTCCCCATCGACCGGGAAATCGTCGCCCGGGAGCTGGGCTTCGCCGCTGTAACGGAGAACAGCCTGGACGCCGTCGCGGATCGGGACTTCGCCGTGGAGTTCTGCGCGGCGGCCGCCCTGATCATGGTCCACCTGAGCCGCTTTTGCGAGGAGTTGGTGCTGTGGTCCACCGCCGAGTTCGGCTTCGTGGAGCTGGACGACGCCTTTGCCACCGGGAGCAGCATGATGCCGCAAAAGAAGAACCCAGATATGGCTGAATTGATCCGGGGGAAGTCGGGACGGGTCTTCGGTGACCTCCAGGCACTCCTGACCATGCTGAAGGGTTTGCCGCTGGCCTACAACAAGGACATGCAGGAGGACAAGGAGGCGCTGTTCGACGCCGTGGACACGGTGAAGAAGTGCCTGCTGGTGTTCACCGGCATGGTGCGCACCCTGCGGTTCCGGGAGGCGGCTATGGACCAGGCGGCCCGAGGCGGCTTCACCAACGCCACCGACCTGGCCGACTACCTGGCCGGGCGGGGGGTGTCCTTCCGCGAGGCGCACGAGATCGTGGGCCGGGTGGTGTTATACGCTCTGGAGCACGGGAAGAACCTCGAGGAGATCACCCTGGACGAGTACCGGCGTTTCTCCGAGGCCGTCCGGGAGGACGTCTACGCGGCCATCCGGGTCGAAAACTGCCTCGCCGCCCGCAAGGCGCGTGGCGGCCCGGCACCCGCTACCGTTCGCGCCGCCATCGCCCGCGCCCGCGCGCGCCTGCGGCAAACACAAAAAAATACAACCTGCTCTACCTATTAGAGCAGGTCTGATGTTCGCTGGGCCTCCCCCGTAGAGCAGCTTGGAAGCTCCGCCACGCGCTACGGTGAGAAACCAACGCTTGGTGTAATATTCCCTGTTGGCGGTACAGGGGCTGCAGCCTTTCTGTTTATTGATTTTATCATGATGGGCCCCGAAAGGCCAGCTCAAGTTTCCGGTTTCCGGGTTAAATCTTTGTTAGATGCCCGGCAGGTAGGTTTGCAGCAGGATGGCGGCGACCAGGCCGACGCCTACCGTCAGCAGTAGATTCTTGGTCTTGGCGGCCACCAGGAAGCAGGGGACGGCCGCTAGCAGGTAGTGGTTGGTAAGGCTCAGGTCGAAGGTCCCGTCGCGCAGCAGGAGTTCCGGCGCCAGCAGGGCGGCCAGCACCGCCACCGGCACGAACCGCAGCCAGCGGATGAAGCCCTCCGGAATCTTTCCCTGGGCGAGCACCGCCAGCGGCAGCGCCCGCGGCAGGTAGGTGACTGCGCCCATGGCAATGATTATCCAGAGCTTTTCCATTTTTCCCACCCCGAAGCGATCGTGGCCGAGAGTATCGTGGCTAGGATGATGTTCCAGTTTCCCTCTAGCAGTTGGCCCAGCAGGAGCGACAATCCCCCGGCCAGCACGCCGGCGCAAAGGAGCAACCGGTCACTTAACTGCATGACCAACAGGCAGATAAACATGGCCGGCAGGGCGAACCCCAGGGGCAATTGTTCGATCCCCGGTACGATACTCCCAAACAGTACCCCGATGACCGTACCGGCTATCCAGGCCGCGTAGGCGGCGAAGTTCGTACCGTACATGAACCAGTGGTGGCGCGGCCGTTCCCGGTACACCGTACTGTTCAGCGCGAAGGTTTCGTCGGTAATACCCCACCCCAGCAGGGCGTAGCTGTGAACTCGCAGGCCCCGCAGGTGGGGGGCCAGCGAAGCACTCATCAGGATGTGCCGGAGGTTCACCAGGAAAGTGGTCAGGATGATGGTGGCCGGGCTCATGGCCGCCGCGAACATGCCGGCGGCGATGAACTGAGACGCCCCGGCGAACACGATCACGGACATGGCTATTGTTTCCAGGATGGTCAGGCCGGCCTCCCCGGCCATGATGCCGAAAGCCATGGCCAGGACCACGTACCCGAGCATGATCGGTACCGCATGGCTGACGCCCGCGGCCAGTTCCGCGGCCAGATTTGCGGCTTCCGTTCTTACAGTTGCCTCCGTCCGCAAAGCCCAAATTCGTCCTTTCCCCAAGATACCTCTCCATTTTAACACAATCACGGTTCATTTGCGACGGGCAGCCTTGTAATTGCAAGGTCCCTGTCGAAACCCGCCCCAAATACGCCCCAAATATATATCCCGCCGGGGTAGAATGTTTTCGCCTCTGCCCTGAAAGGGCCTATTCATTTTTACTTCCGAACAGCGCAAATGGCTCTGGATGAATACGAAAAAAGACATTGACAGGATACGTGGATATTTGTATACTGGACCATATCTTTTTAGAGCGTGTTAAAGGCGAGGAAGGGGACGCGGGACCTGTCCGTCGGCCGTTCCAGAGAGCCGGGGGAGCTGAAAACCGGTGCGGGACGCAGGTCCAAAGATCACCCTGGAGCCGGGGACCGAAAGTGGGGCGTGAGGGAGCGTCTAGCCAGTAGGTTGCCACCGGGTTGGTGACCCGTTATCCCAACCACGTGCTAAAGCGGCACGGAAAGAGCGGCCGTCTCCAAAGTAACGGTGCGGCAAGCAGGGTGGTACCGCGCGAGCGCAGCCTTTCGTCCCTGGCAGTCGTCGCTGCCTGGGCGGGAGGCTTAACTTGTTTCCGGGATTCAGGCCAAGCAACATGGATTCAGTGGGGGAGATGGCAGATGGGGCTTATCATCTACGTCAACGGGGAGTTTGTTCCGGAAGAAAAAGCCGTAGTCTCCGTGTTTGACCATGGGCTCCTGTACGGAGACGGGATCTTCGAGGGTATCCGGGCCTATCACAACCGGGTGTTCAAACTCAAGGACCACATCGACCGTCTCTACGACTCGGCGAAGGCAATTCTGCTGGAGATTCCCCTGACCAGGGAGGAAATGACCGAGGTCGTCCTGGAAACCATGCGTCGTAACGGCCTGCGCGAGGGGTACATCCGCCTGTTGGTGACCCGTGGGGTTGGTGATCTGGGCCTGGACCCAAAGAAGTGTAAACGGGCGGGCGTGATCTGCATCGGCGCCTCCATCCAGCTCTACCCGGAGGAGTTTTACGAAAAAGGCCTGGAGATTATTACCGTACCTACCCGGCGTAACCTGGCCGAGGCGGTCAACCCGCGGATCAAGTCCCTTAACTACCTGAACAACATCCTGGCCAAGATCGAGGCCTCGCTGGCTGGGGTGAGCGAGGCGGTGATGCTGAACGCCGAGGGTTACGTGGCCGAGGCCACCGGGGACAACATCTTCGTTGTGAAGAACGGCGTGCTGATCACGCCGCCGTCCCACGTGGGCGTCCTGGAGGGCATCACCCGGAACACGGTGCTGGACCTGGCCCGCACCCGGGGGATCCCGGTGGAGGAGAAGCTGTTTACCCGGTACGACATTTACACCGCCGACGAGTGTTTCCTAACCGGAACGGCGGCCGAGGTGATTCCGGTGATCAAGGTGGACGCCCGGGTGATCGGGAGCGGTGCGCCCGGCGAAATTACCCGGGACCTGATCCACGATTTCCGTGAACTGACCAAGACCGACGGCCCCTTAATCTTTACGGAGTAATACGTTAAGGGGGGGGGGCAGACCTGACCATGGATTATGGAGAACGGGAATTTTGAAGTTTTTGAGGTCTGACCCCCGATGAAGTAGGGGGTATATATGCGCAGTGACGTGGTGAAGAAAGGTTTGGAGAAGGCGCCCCACCGTTCGCTCTTGCGGGCGCTGGGGTTCACCGACGCCGAGATGTCCCGGCCTCTGATCGGGGTCGTGAACTCGGAGAGCGAGATCGTGCCGGGCCACCTGCACCTGGGGGAACTAGCCCGGGCCGTCAAGGACGGCGTTCGGATGAACGGGGGGGTGCCCGTTTCCTTCGGCGGGATTGCCGTCTGTGACGGTTTGGCCATGGGGCACGAGGGGATGAAGTACTCCCTGCCCAGCCGGGAACTGATCGCGGACAGCATCGAGGTCATGGCCCGGGCGCACGCCTTTGACGGCCTGGTTTTTATAACCGCCTGCGATAAGATCGTACCCGGGATGTTGATGGCCGCGGCGCGGCTGGATCTGCCCTGCCTGGTGGTCAGCGGGGGGCCGATGCTGGCCGGGAACTTCCGGGGCCGCGCGGTGTCCCTGAGCAGCGTCTTCGAGGGGGTGGGCGCCGTCAAGGCCGGCCGGATGACCGAGGCGGAGCTGGCCGAACTGGAGGAAGCAGCCTGCCCGGGCTGCGGTTCCTGCGCCGGGATGTTCACCGCCAACTCCATGAACTGCCTGACCGAGGCACTGGGAATTGCGCTCCCCGGCAATGGCACCATTCCCGCCGTCAGCGCGGCGCGCCGCCGCCTGGCCAAGGAAGCGGGGATGCAGGCGGTCGAACTGGTGCGGCGGGACCTGCGGCCGTCCAGGATCATGACCCCGGCCGCCTTCGAAAACGCGCTAACGGTGGACATGGCCCTGGGCTGCTCGACCAACACCGTGCTGCACCTGTTGGCCATTGCCCATGAGGCCGGAGTGGCTATCGACCTGAAACTGGTCAACGAAATCAGCGCCCGCACCCCCAACCTCTGCCGGTTGAGTCCGGCCGGGCCGTTCCACCTGCAGGACCTGGACGAGGCCGGGGGTATCCCGGTAGTGCTGGCCGAACTGGACGGCAAGGGGCTCATCAACCGGGAGGCGCTGACCGTCACCGGCCGGACGGTGGCCGAGAACTTCGCCGGCTGCCGGAACCGGCGGCCCGACATGGTCCGCTCCGCGGCGGAGCCGTACGCTCCGAGCGGCGGCCTGGCCATCCTCTGGGGTAACCTGGCGCCGGACGGCGCCGTGGTGAAGGCTTCAGCCGTGGCGCCGGAGATGATGCGCCACCGCGGCCCGGCCCGGGTCTTCGACTCCGAGGAGGCGGCCGTGGAGGCGATCCTGGAGGGGAGCATCAAGAGCGGCGAAGTGGTGGTGATCCGCTACGAGGGTCCCAAAGGCGGTCCGGGAATGCGGGAGATGTTGACCCCCACTGCCGCGTTGGCCGGCATGGGCCTGGACCGCGAGGTCGCCCTGCTGACCGACGGCCGGTTTTCGGGCGCTACCCGCGGCGCGGCGATCGGCCATATTTCGCCCGAGGCCCAGGAGGGCGGCCCTATCGCCGCCCTGCGGGACGGGGACCTGATCGAGATCAACATTCTGGAACGGACCCTGAGCGTGGACCTGGACGCTGGGGAGCTGGCGCGGCGGCTGGCGGCGTGGGATCCACCGGCGCCAAAGGTGGAAAAGGGCTATCTGGCCCGCTATGCGCGGCGCGTGCGTTCGGCCTCCACCGGGGCCATTGTCCGGGACGATCCGGAATGAGGAGTGAGAAGATGCTTACCGGGGGACAAATACTGGTTGAATGCCTAAGGAACGAAGGGGTGGACACCATCTTTGGCTACCCCGGGGGCGCGGTGCTGCCCATCTACGACGCCCTTTACGACGCCGATATCCGCCACATCCTGACCAGACACGAGCAGGGGGCGGCGCACGCGGCCGACGGTTACGCGCGGGCCACCGGTCGCCCGGGGGTTTGTCTCGCCACGTCCGGTCCCGGGGCCACCAACCTGGTGACCGGGCTCGCCACCGCGTCCATGGACTCGGTGCCCATGGTGGCGCTGACCGGCCAGGTTCCGACCAGCCTATTGGGGAAGGACTCCTTCCAGGAGGCTGACATTACGGGGATCTCCATGCCGATCACCAAGCACAACTATCTGGTGCGGGACGTAAACGACCTGCCGCGGATCATCAAGGAGGCGTTCTATATTGCCACCACCGGCCGGCCCGGCCCGGTGCTGATCGACATTCCCCGGGACGTTTCGGCGGCGAAAACCGAGTACCGCGATCCTGGCCCTATTGGCCTGCGCGGTTATCAGCCCCGGCTGGCCGGCGAACCGGCGAAGATCGCCGCCGCGGCTAAGGCCATCGCCAAGGCCCGGCGCCCCGTGATCTACGCCGGGGGCGGCGTGATCAACTCGGGGGCGGCTGGACAGCTCCGGAAGCTGGCCGAAACGCTTATGGCCCCGGTGGTGGTTACGCTGATGGGCCTGGGCGGCTTCCCGGCCGACCACCCGCTTTACCTGGGCATGCTGGGTATGCACGGGTCCCGGTACGCCAACTACGCGGTCAGCGAGTGCGACCTGCTGCTGGCGATCGGGGTCCGCTTTGACGACCGGGTGACCGGCAAAGTGGAGACCTTCGCGCCCCACGCCACCATCATTCACATCGACATTGACCAGGCCGAACTGGGCAAGAACGTGTCGGTGGACATCGCCATCGCGGGCGACGTGCGCACCGTGCTGGTGGACCTGTTGAAACACCTGACCAGCAACCCCGACCCGGCCTGGAACGAAAAGATCCAGCACTGGAAGAAAGAATACCCGTTGGACTACCGGAAAGAGGGGATGCGCCCGCAGGCCGTGATCAGGGAGATCGCGGAGGTGACCGCTGGCCGGCCAGTCCGGATCACCACCGAGGTAGGACAGAACCAGATGTGGACCGCTCAGTATTTTCCCTTCACCCGCCCGCGCAGCTTTATTTCTTCGGGTGGCTTGGGTACCATGGGCTACGGTTTTCCGGCCGCCATCGGGGTGCAGGTGGCCTGCCCCGACGAGCTGGTTTTCGATATTGCCGGGGACGGCAGCATCCAGATGAACATCCAGGAACTGGCCACCGCGGTGAACTACGAACTGCCCATCAACGTGGCCATCCTGGATAATGGTTACCTGGGCATGGTCCGGCAGTGGCAGGAACTGTTCTACAACCGCCGCTATTCGCAGACCGAGCTGCGGAACCCGGATTTCGTGAAGATCGCCGAGGCCTACGGCGCCGAGGCTCTCCGGGTGGAGAAGGTGACGGAAATCCGCCCGGCCCTGGAGCAGGCCGTCGCCTCCTCGAAGCCGGTGCTGCTGGACTTTATTATCGAGCGCGAGGAGAACGTGATGCCGATGGTTCCGCCTGGGGAATCTATCAACAAGATGCTGGGCTAGCCGGCATTATCCCGGGGACGGCAAGGAGGGGAGACCAGATGCGCAGTACCTTTTCGGTTCTAGTGGAGAACAATCCAGGGGTCCTGGCCCGGGTGGCCGGTCTTTTTAGCCGCCGGGGCTACAATATCGACAGCCTGTCGGTCAGCCGCACCGACGACCCCACCATTTCCCGGATGACCATTGTGGTGGAGGGGGACGAAACCATTCTGGATCAGGTGGCCAAGCAACTGCGGAAACTGGTGGACGTAATTCGGGTGCGGGACATCACCAACGATCCCTACGTGGACCGCGAACTGGTCCTCATTAAGGTGAACGCGGACTCGGCCAAACGGGGGGAAATCATGCAGATTGTAGAGATCTTCCGGGGCCGAATCGTGGACGTGGGGGAGCACACCTGTATCGTTGAGGTGACCGGCGACGAAGGCAAGATCAACGCCATCGAGAGTGCCCTCAAGCCGTTCGGAATTGTCGAACTAGTGCGCACCGGGAGGGTGGCCTTGCAGCGGGGGACCCAAACCGTCCTCGTGGAAGAATGATCCTGGTTAACTTGCGGGAAAAGCCGGGAAGCCGTTTTAAGTGCTGTTTTGCTACTTGGATGGCGGCTTCGCCCGAGGATAAAATTTATGGAGGGGAAGTGCTCTCTAATGAAAGTGTATTACGATGCTGATGCCCGTCTAGAACTGCTGGCGGGCAAGACGGTAGCGGTGATCGGCTACGGCAGCCAGGGACACGCCCAGGCCCAGAACCTAAACGACAGCGGCGTCTCCGTGGTGGTCGGGTTGCGGCCAGGCAGCCCCAGCCAAGCCCGAGCCGAGGCCGACGGCCTGCGGGTACTCCCGGTGCCGGAAGCGGCCGCGGCCGGAGATATCATCCAGATCCTGGTGCCGGACGAGCACCAGGCCGTGCTGTACAAGACCGACATCGCGCCACACCTGACGGCGGGCAAGGCGCTGATGTTTTCACATGGTTTCAACATCCACTTTAAACAGATCGTGCCGCCGGCTGACGTGGACGTGTTTATGGTGGCGCCCAAGAGCCCGGGCCGGATGGTGCGCCGGCTCTACCAGGAAGGGAAGGGCGTGCCCGGGCTGATCGCGGTGCACCAGGATGCCAGCGGCCAGGCGCGCGACCTGGCGCTGGCCTACGCGCGGGCGATCGGCTGCACCCGGGCCGGGGTGTTTGAAACCACTTTCCGCGAAGAGACCGAAACCGACCTGTTCGGCGAGCAGTGCGTGCTCTGCGGCGGGGTGACCGAACTGATCAAGGCCGGGTTTGAGACCCTGGTCGAGGCCGGTTATTCCCCCGAGATCGCTTACTTCGAGTGCCTGCACGAGCTGAAGCTGATTGTTGACCTGATCAACGAGGGCGGGCTGACCAAAATGCGCCAGAACGTTAGCAATACTGCCGAATACGGCGACTACATGGTCGGTTCGCGGATCATCAACGAGGACGTGCGCGCGGAGATGCGGGCCGTACTGGCCGAGATCCAGAGCGGCATTTTCGCCAAGGAGTGGATCCTGGAGAACCAGGCGGGGCAGCCGTCCTTCAAGGCCATGCGCCGCCAGGAGCAGGAGCACCTGATCGAGGAAGTGGGCGTCGAACTCCGGAAGATGATGCCCTGGCTAAAGTAGTCTTTCTTGGTGGGAGAGGGGGCTAGACCATGAGTGAGCACGTCTACATTTTTGATACCACCCTGCGAGACGGAGAGCAGTCCCCGGGGGTGAACCTGAACATCCGTGAAAAGCTCCAGATCGCCCACCAGCTGGCCAGGCTGAACGTGGACGTGATCGAAGCCGGCTTCCCCTTCGCCTCCGCCGGCGACTTCCGGGCGGTGCAGTCCGTAGCGCGCGAGGTGCGCGGCGTGACCGTGGCCGGGCTGGCCCGGGCCAGGGCGTCGGACATCGACCGGGCGTGGGAGGCGCTGCGGGAGGCCGAACAGCCCCGGATTCACACCTTCATCGCCACCTCGGACATCCACATGCAGCACAAGCTACGGATGAACCGGGACGCGGTCCTGGAGGCGGCCGTGGAGGCGGTGAAACGCGCCAAGGGCTACACCAGCGACGTGGAGTTTTCAGCCGAGGACGCCTTTCGTTCTGACCTGGAGTTCCTCTGCCGGGTGCTGGCGGCGGTCATCGCCGCCGGGGCGACTACCGTGAATATCCCCGACACCGTGGGCTATGCCATGCCCGACGAGTTCGGGGAATTCATCCGCCAAGTGCAGGAGCGCACGCCCGGGATCGAAAAGGTGGTGGTCAGCGTGCACTGCCACAACGACCTGGGCCTGGCAGTGGCCAACTCCCTGGCCGCCGTGAAAAGCGGTGCCCGCCAGGTGGAATGCACCGTTAACGGCATCGGGGAGCGGGCCGGTAACGCCGCCCTGGAGGAAGTGGTCATGGCCCTGTATACCCGCCGGGAGAAGTACGGCCTGACCACTGGGATCCACACCAACGAAATTTACCACACCTCCAAGCTAATCAGCACCGTAACCGGCATGCCGGTCCAGTTCAACAAGGCCATTGTGGGCAAGAATGCTTTCCTGCACGAGTCGGGAATTCACCAGGATGGCGTGCTGAAAGAACGGACCACCTACGAGATCATCAACCCGTCCCTGGTGGGCATCACCTGCACCAACCTGGTGCTGGGCAAGCACTCGGGCCGCCACGCCTTCCGGCAGCGGCTGGCCGAGTTGGGCTTCGAACTTTCCGAGGACGAGCTAAACCAGGCCTTCGTCCGGTTCAAGGAACTGGCGGATACCAAGAAGCAGATCACTGACGAAGACCTGGAGGCAATCCTGGAAGAGACAATCCGCCAAGTACCGGCCACCTTCGAACTGGACTACCTGCACGTGTTCAGCGGTACCACCGTGAAACCGACGGCGGTGATCGGCCTGTTGATCGAGGGCGAGTTTGTCCAGGAGACGGCCTGCGGCAACGGCCCGGTGGACGCGGCCTACAAGGCCATTGAGAAGGCCACGGGCCGGAAATACGCGCTGGTTAGCTACGTGATCGACGCGGTCACCGGTGGCACCGACGCCCTGGCCAATGTGACCCTCAAGGTGCGGGACAAGGATAACCGCGTTTATACCGGCCGGGGTGTTTCCACCGATGTGCTCGAAGCAAGCGCTCGGGCCTACGTGAACGTGATGAACAGGATCGTGTACGACCAGAAAACGCGCAAGCAGGATTGAGGTGAAAAACCGATGGGCATGACCATCACCGAGAAGGTACTGGCCCGGGCGGCTAGGCGGGACCGGGTCGCGCCGGGCGAGCTGATCTCGGCCCGGGTGGACGTCGTGCTGGGCAACGACATCACGGCGCCCCTGGCCATCCGGGAGTTTCGAAAGATTGGGGTGGACCGGGTGTTCGACCCGGAGCGGGTGATTTTGGTGCCCGACCACTTTGTGCCCAACAAGGACATCCAGTCGGCCGAACAGGCCAAAGAAATGCGGGACTTCGCCCGTGAACAGGGTCTGACTAACTACTTCGAAATCGGGCGCATGGGTATCGAGCACTGCCTGCTGCCCGAACAGGGCCTGGTGGGCCCGGGCGACGTGGTGATCGGGGCGGACTCCCACACCTGCACCTACGGCGCCCTCGGGGCGTTTGCCACCGGCGTGGGCAGCACCGACCTGGCGGCGGCCATGGCCCTGGGCGAGACCTGGTTCAAGGTGCCCGCGTCCATCAAGTTCATCTACGAGGGCGAACTACCCGAGTGGGTGGGCGGCAAAGACCTGATCCTTCACACCATCGGGGATATCGGCGTGGAGGGGGCGCTCTACCAGGCCATGGAGTTCACCGGGCCGGCCATCGAGAACCTGTCCATGGACGGACGGTTCACCATGGCCAACATGGCCATCGAGGCCGGGGCGAAGAACGGAATTATCGCTCCTGACGGGCGGACCATCGAGTACGTCCGCGGCCGGGCCCAGCGTCCCTACGAAATCTTCCAAAGCGACCCGGATGCCGAGTATGCCCGGGTCATCACCTACGACGTGAGCCAGATCGAGCCCCAGGTGGCCTTCCCGCATTCGCCGGATAACACCCGGCCGGTGACCGAAGCCGGGCAGGTGGAGATCGACCAGGTGGTGATTGGCTCCTGCACCAACGGTCGACTGGAGGACTTGCGGCTGGCGGCCCGGGTGCTGATGCGGCACCGGGTGCACAAAAACGTGCGTTTGATCGTTATCCCCGGCACCCAGGAAATCTACCGCCGGGCCATGGACGAGGGACTCCTGGCCGTCTTCATCCGGGCCGGCGGCGCGGTGAGCACGCCCACCTGCGGTCCGTGCCTGGGCGGCCACATGGGCGTACTGGCCCGGGGTGAGCGGGCGGTAGCCACCACCAACCGCAACTTCGTGGGCCGCATGGGTCACCCCGAGAGCGAAGTGTACCTGGCCAATCCGGCGGTGGCGGCTGCCTCGGCGATTTTGGGCCGGATTGCCCATCCGAATGAGGTGACATAACATGCTATTGGAAGGAAAAGCGTGGAAGTTCGGCGACAACATCGATACCGACGTGATCATCCCCGCCCGTTATCTGAGCACCTCCGACCCGGCCGAACTGGCCCGGCACTGTATGGAGGACGCCGACCCGGGGTTCCCCGGGAAGGTGCGCCCGGGCGATATCATCGTAGGCGGCCGCAACTTCGGCTGCGGTAGTTCTCGGGAGCACGCGCCGCTGGCCATCAAGGGCGCCGGCGTATCCTGCGTGATTGCCCGGACCTTTGCCCGGATCTTTTACCGGAACGCCTTCAACATCGGCCTGCCGATCCTGGAGTGCCCGGCGGCGGTGGACGGCATCCGCACCGGCGACCGGGTGGCGGTGGACACCGCCTCCGGCACTATCAGGAACCTGACCACGGGCGAGGAATTTGCGGCCAAGCCGATCCCCCCGTTCATGCAGGAAATCATTAATTCGGGGGGCTTGATTGCGTACGTGCGGCGTAAATTGACCTGAGCGCACTTTTTAAGATATTAGCCGTAGGCCGGCAAAAAGGAGCACGATCTCCATGACCGTGATCCAGATTTACGATACTACGCTGAGAGATGGCACTCAAGGCGAGGGTATTTCCTTTTCGGTGGAAGACAAAATCAAAATCGCCCGCCAGTTGGACCGGCTGGGCGTTCATTACGTGGAAGGCGGCTGGCCCGGTTCAAACCCTAAGGACATGGAATTTTTCCAGCGCGTCCGGGATGAGCAGTTCCGGAACACCAAGATCAGCGCTTTCGGCAGTACCCGGAAAGCGGGCCGCCCCGCGTCCGTGGATCCCAACCTGCGGGCGATCGTGGACTGCGGGGTGCGCGTAGCGGCCATTTTCGGCAAGAGCTGGGACTTTCACGTTTACCGGGTGTTGGGGACCACCCTGGAGGAAAATCTGGCCATGGTCCGGGATTCGGTGGCCTTTCTGAAAAGTCACGGGCTGGAGGTTATTTTCGACGCCGAACATTTCTTCGATGGCTTTCGGGCGAATCCCCAGTACGCCATGGCCGTAGTGCGGGCGGCGCAAAACGCCGGAGCCGACACCGTTGTGCTCTGTGACACCAACGGGGGCACTTTGCCTACTGAATTAAAGGAGATTATGACTTACACGGGCCAGGCGCTGGAGGTGCCCCTGGGCATCCACGCCCATAACGACGGTGGTCTGGCGGTGGCCAACTCCATCCTGGCCGTGGAGGCCGGTTGCACTCAGATCCAGGGGACCGTCAACGGTTACGGAGAGCGCTGCGGCAACGTCGACTTGTGCACCGTCATCCCGAACCTGGTATTCAAGAAGCGGCTGCCGTGCATTCCCGAGGAGAACCTGGTGTACCTGACCGACCTGTCCCGCTACGTGAGTGAGCTGGCCAATATGAGCCCGGATGTGCGCCAGCCCTTCGTTGGAACCAGTGCCTTTGCCCACAAGGGTGGGGTGCACGTGAACGCCCTGCTCAAGGACTCCCAGACCTACGAACACATCCCGCCGGAGAGCGTCGGCAACAAGCGGCGGGTGCTAGTATCCGAACTCTCGGGCCTGTCGAACCTGGTATACAAATACCGCGAGCTGAACCTGGGGCTGGAGGAGGACAGCGCCGAGTGCCGGCGGATCCTGAGCGAACTCAAGGACCTGGAGCACCAGGGGTTCCAGTTCGAGGGCGCCGAGGGCTCCTTCGAGCTGCTGCTACGCAAGGCCTACAACGGCTACCGCAAACCGTTTATCCTGGAGACTATGCGGATTCTCACCGAACTGCGGGACGAGGGCCACGTGTACAGTGAGGCGATCATCAAGCTTCGCGTCAACGACCAGGTGGTGCATACCGCGGCCGAGGGGAACGGCCCGGTGAACGCGCTGGACGCCGCCCTGCGTAAGGCGCTGGAGGAATTCTACCCCGCCATCCGGCGGATGAAGCTGCACGACTACAAGGTGCGCGTGCTGAACGAGAAGTCGGGCACCGGGGCAGTGGTCCGGGTGCTGATCGAAACCGGAGACGGCCGGAAATCCTGGGGTACGGTGGGAGTTTCCGCCAACATCATCGAGGCCAGCTGGCAGGCCCTGGCAGACAGTTTCGCCTACGGAATCCTCAAACTCGGCGAAAACAGTGACTCCGAAGCCAAGGCGCCGTAAAGCGCCGTTTCCATTTATCGGAGAACTCCGGATCCGAACACGTTTTAAACCATCTACATACCATGTACCAAGCCTTGAAAGCGTGAAAAATGTGTGGTAAAGTTGAGCTGGTTGGCAATCTGGAGGCGTTTTACATAAATGGGGACTCTATTCGGTACTGACGGCGTCCGGGGCTTGGCCAACCGGGAACTTTCGCCTGAACTGGCCTTCAAGCTCGGCCGAGCCGGCGCCTATGTATTACGTGAGGAAACCGGAACCCGCGCGCTGGTGATCGGCCGGGACACCCGGCTTTCAGGGGATATGTTGGAGGGGGCACTCATCGCCGGCATCTGCTCGGTCGGGGTGGACGTTCTGCGGGCGGGCGTGCTGCCCACACCTGCCATTGCCTATCTGTCCCGCACGCTGGATGCCGGCGGCGTGGTTATCTCGGCTTCCCACAACGCTTACGAGGACAACGGCATCAAGTTCTTCGGGACCAACGGCTACAAGCTGCCCGATGCGCTGGAGGCGCGCATTGAACGCCTTGTCCTGGACGAGACCGCCATGCTGCCTACGCCCGCCGGGGCGGACATCGGCCGGGTGCGGGAGATCCCGGACGCCGGAGAGCGGTACGTCCGGTTCGCCTGCGGCACGGGACCGCCTGACCTGGGTGGTTTGCGGATCATAGTGGACTGCGCCCACGGGGCCGCCTACGAGGTGGCGCCCCAGGTGCTGGGCCGGCTCGGCGCCACCGTCATCCCGATCTTCAACACACCCGACGGGACCAACATCAACGCGGGCTGCGGTTCCACCCACCCGGAGGTGCTGCAACGGGCGGTGGTGGCCGAGGGGGCGGATCTTGGCCTGGCCTTCGACGGTGACGCCGACCGGTTGATCGCGGTTGACGAGCGGGGCCAGCTGGTGGACGGCGATCACCTCATGGTGATTTGTGGCAAGTACATGTGGCAACGCGGGTGCCTGGCCAAGGACACCCTGGTGATCACGGTGATGAGCAACCTAGGGCTGCACCTGGCCCTGCGGAAGGCCGGCATCCGGATCCTGCAGACCAAGGTGGGCGACCGCTACGTCCTGGCGGAGATGCTCCGGGCGGGCTGCTGCCTGGGCGGTGAGCAGTCGGGGCACATTATCTTCCTGGAATACAACACCACCGGCGATGGGATCATCACGGCGCTGCAATTGCTAAAAGTGATGCGCGAGACCGAGGAGCCCCTGTCGCGCCTGGCCGCCCAGATGGAACGGCTGCCCCAGCTGCTACGGAACGTGCGGGTTCAGGACCGGGCCGCGGTCATGGCCAGCCCGGTGCTGGCCGAGGCCATCGCCCGTTACGAGCACGGCCTCAACGGCGAGGGCCGCATCCTGGTCCGGCCGTCGGGTACCGAACCGCTGGTAAGGGTGATGGCCGAAGCCCGGAACGAGGCTATCCTGGAGGAGGTGGTGGAGGAACTGGTCCGGGTCGTCAGGCAAATCGACCGGGAACTGACCGTGGTCAGCTGAACAGATGAGCTGACTGACTGGCCGGAAAACCGCATAGCAAGCGCCTGGACCTGGGACTCGGGGGGCGAGTACCAGGTTGACGAGGGGGAGGTTTATCGAAGGATTCGGCGGATGCCTCCCGGCCCTGGTCACGGCCGTCAGCGGCGTTACAAAACCGCCGGGCAACCGGCGGGACAAAAGCGCCAGGTGACCGAAGGCAAAACGGGATCGCAAAGCCTGGGGGGACGGGTGCGCCTTTGTCCCTTTGTCGGCATATGCCTGCTGTGCTTTTTGCCGGCATTTTTTATTTGGCTTCAAAGGGGGTTTTGCGCAAATATGTGCGGGATCATGGGTTACAGCGGCTACCAGGAGGCGGTACCCGTGCTGATCGGCGGGCTGCGCCGCCTTGAATACCGCGGCTACGACTCGGCCGGCATCGTGATCGCCGAGAATGGCGGCCTGACCATAGAAAAACGGGCGGGAACGCTCGACGTGCTGGTGCGGGCCCTCAACAACCGCCGGTTCACGGCCACGTTTGGGATCGGGCACACCCGCTGGGCGACGCACGGTTCGCCCACCGACATCAACGCCCATCCCCACGCCGACTGCTCCGGGCGCCTGGCCGTGGTCCACAACGGCATCATCGAGAATTACCGCTTCCTGCGGAACTGGCTCAAATCCGAGGGGCACGTCTTCAAGTCGGACACCGACACCGAGGTGCTGCCCCACTTGATCGAGCAGTACTACCAGGACGACCTGTACCAGGCCGTGTCCCGGGCGCTGGAACACGTGGAGGGCAGTTTCGCCGTCCTGGCCCTGGCCCTGGACGAACCGGGCCGGCTGATCGTTGCCCGCCAGGATAGCCCGCTGGTGATCGGCCTGGGCGAGCGAGAGAACTTCATCGCTTCGGACATCCCGGCGCTCTTACCTTACACCCAGAACACCTACCTGCTGAACGACGGGGAAATGGCCGAGGTCAGCCCGGACGGGGTCAAGGTTTTCGACTTCAACGGCACGCCGGTCTTCAAGGATGTCTTCCAGGTGAACTGGGAGGCCGAACAGGCCGAAAAGGCCGGCTACGACCACTTCATGCTCAAGGAGATCCACGAGCAGCCCCGCGCCCTGCGGGACACCCTACGCGGCCGGGTGGACGAAAGCTGCTGGCAGGCGGTACTCGACGAACTTGACCTGGACCGCGGCGTCGCCCGCAGCCTAAAGAAAGTGTTCATCACCGCCTGCGGCACGGCCTTCCATGCCGGCGTGGTCGGGAAATACGTCATCGAGAAACTGGCCCGGGTGCCGGTGGAGGTGGACATCGCCTCCGAGTTTCGCTACCGCGACCCGCTCATCAACGCTGGCGATCTGGCCATTGTGGTCAGCCAGTCGGGCGAGACGGCTGACACCCGGGCGGCGCTGCGGGAGGCTCGCCGCCGGGGGGCCCGCGTCGTCGCCATCACCAACGTGGTCGGCAGTTCGGTCGCCCGCGAGGCGGACAGCATCCTGTACACCTGGGCCGGGCCCGAGATCGCGGTGGCCTCTACCAAGGCCTACGTCACCCAGCTGGCCGCCTTCTACCTGCTGGCCGTTTGGCTGGCCGGGGAGCGGGGCACCCTCCCGGACGACGAGCGGGAGGCCATCCTGCGCGCTCTCCGGGAGATCGACCACGGGGTAGAGACCCTGCTGGCCGACGCGGATCGGATCGCCGCTCTGGCCCACCGCTACCAGCAGCGGGAATGCTTGTTCTTCATCGGCCGCGGCCTGGACTACGCGGTGGCGATGGAGGGCAGCCTGAAGCTCAAGGAAATCTCCTACATCCACGCCGAGGCCTACGCCGCCGGCGAACTGAAACACGGCACCCTGGCCCTGATCACCGCGGGCGTGCCGGTGATTGCCCTGGCTACTCAGCCGGACCTCTTCGATAAGACCCTGAGCAACATCAAGGAAGTCAAGGCCCGCGGCGCCGAGGTGGTCACCCTCACCTTCGCCAGCGACCACGATACCGAGGACCTGGGTGACCACATCATCCACCTGCCGCCCACGCACCCGGTCCTGGCGCCCATCCTGGCCGTGGTTCCGCTGCAGCTCTTCGCCTACTACGCGGCGGTGTTCCGTGGTTGTGCAGTTGATAAGCCGAGGAATTTAGCGAAGTCCGTTACCGTGGAGTGACTTTTGCCGGTGGTGAATGCCGGGGCGGTTGGCCACCGTTAGGCCGACCGCCCCTTGGCGATTTTTATCTCTCCCAGATCTAGATGCCGCAGGTCTTTTGCCTCCGCTTGGATTTTGCCGATCACGGTAACCGGGGAGGCAGGTCTTGGCCTGTCGCTTGTGCTGGCGGGGGTCCTCCCGAAGAAGATACAGAAACAACTGCCTGCGGGCCAATAGGCGAGGTCCCCTTCATCCACCTCATCTTGCAGGACTTCATTTTCCGCCGTGACCGGGATCCGGAAATAAATCTCGTCACCCCAGTAGCTTCCCGAGGCCTGGAGTGGCAAAGCATCGTAGATTGCCTGCGCCGTTTTTGTATTGTTCAACCGCGCCTTGAACACCTTACCGCCGATTGTTATTTTAATGTCTTTTTCTTCCATAATGTCTCCCTCCGTACTTTGGTCCGTCCAGGGGTAAACCCAGACCGTTTCCCGCTGCAGCGTGCGGGGAAAACCACGCCCCTCTTTTTGCAGGGCCTCCCATTCAGACGCCGTGTAAACCAGAAGGTCGGCGGGCACCGGAAGCAGAGTGGTGTCGAACTTCAGCCCCCGTTTCTCAAAGGGCTGGTCGGTGTCGGCCACGATCACCACCAGGTCGAGGTCGCTGCCTACGCCCCAGTCGTCGCGCGCGTACGAGCCGAAATAACCTACACGCAGTACGTCGCGGCACTCTTCGGCCACCGCCCTGGCCCACTGCTGTACCGCTTTCCGTACCCGGGAAGCATCAGGCCATTTCAGCGTGGGCGAACTCAATGATCTCACGGGCATAGGCCAGGGCCTCCTTGCTCTGCAGTGCGCCGTAATGTTCAAACGGTGCACCTTCCGGGTGCCCGTTCGGGTAGCGCGTGGGGATGTAGTACCCGTCCAGGACGCGGGCCTTGTCCGCCAGGGCGGCGTCTACCACTACTGTCTCGGGGAGATCGCGCAAAAGCCGGGCGATCACATGGCCCCGGGCCTCCTGGCCCAGGTGCAGGTGCAAAGCCTTGACGGCCTTTTCGGCGGCCTGATGCGCAGCGAAACAAGCCCACTCGTGACGGCGCATCCGCCGGGAATCTTCGGCCTGTTCCAGGTCCCGCAACGCCTGTTTAAACCAGTCCCGAGCACGATTGGCCACCGTCTCTGACCTCCTTTTCGGGGCTCTTTCCTGGGGCTTTTTGGCAGTCCACACCTATATGTTAACACAGTTGGGCAGACTTTTGCTATTACTAGGGGTCAACCCGATTTCAAGGTAATGAGAACAATCTCCGGCCTATTGTTGAACCTTACCGGCAAAACACTTTCACCTAAGCCACCGTTAACAATCATGGTTGTAGAACCAGAGCTATACATTCCGTAGTCAAATTTAGGGAAAAATCCTTGCCCAGGCGCGACTACGGCCCCCAAAAAGGGAAGCCTAATTTGTCCCCCGTGAGTATGTCCTACTAATACCAGGTCAATGCTTGATTTAACTGCAGAAGGGAATATGTTTGGCGCATGGGCAAGCAATATTCTTGGTGCAGAACCAACGTTCACGAGCGCCGTATCCAAACGATCTCTGCCTAGATACGGATCATCTACACCCAGTATCCAAATATGTGAATGACCCCTATGAAATTTGCAAGAACTGTTCTCTAAGATTTGTACTCCTAGTGACTGTAGAGGAGATCTGATTTGATAATTAGTCCACCACTCATGATTGCCAGGAACAAAAAATATCGGCGTTGGTTTTAAACTGCTCACTAGGGTAATTGCTGGACCTATCTCAGGATTACCCTTAGCTACCAAGTCACCTGTAATTGCGACTAAGTCAAAGTTTTGTTTTTTAACTAAATCTACTAACTGGCTTTGGCTGTCGCCATATTCTTTGCTATGTAAATCACTTAAATGGAGAATCGTAAAACTGCGAAAATCTGATGGTAGATTCGGGATAACGATCGTGTATCTTTTAACTGAAATAGAATGTGTTTCGAAATACAAGTACGAGAGTAGTCCGACTCCACCCAAAACAAATGCTCTACGAGACATGCGCTTGACTTCCAACCAAAAACCCCCTTGTTGCTTCAACACAATTTGTCGCTGACTGACACGCGCCAATGTTGCGGTCATTGACCGGACGGATGACACCGGGAACCGTGGAAGTAGTGTCCTGCTCATTCCAGCGGTCCCCAATCGCCTTTGGGTTAGCTTACCATAGAGAACCCACCGGGGCCAGCCCAGTCGTTTCTTGGAGCTTTGTCCCGGCGGGTCTGTCTTGAGGGCGTTCATGTGCTCCAAGCTAAAAAGTCCAAACACTTCGCGAGTCCAAGAAAAGAATTGCTCTTCGATAAAGTCATGTGCTATCCTGGCGTCAGGAATATCCTCTCCAGTATTGGTGTTTTGTGCTAAATAAAGCACCCAAGGCAATGTTTCCAGGTATAGTAGTTGCCGCGCTTTGCCCTACCCATCACCGCCGAAGGCGAGCTGCTTGGCCTGTTCGCCTTTGTCAGCGGTGGCCGGGGCACGGAGATAGACGCGGAGCATACCCTGGTGGAAGTAGGCCAGCGGCTTTTTTGCCCTGCACCTCTTAGGAGGCAAGCGCGTGACCCTGCGCAAGAAAGTATTAATCCCCGTCGCGGCCATGTTCGCCGGATTAATGGTCCTTCTTTACGGTGCCGCGCATTCTATCCTGCTGGATGGCTATCTGGAACTGGAGCAGGAGAAGACCCGCGAGGACGTCAACCGTGCCGTGAGCACCTTGACGGATAAACTCTGCGAGCTGAACCGGGGAGTCGGCGACTGGGCCGCCTGGGATGACACCTGTGCCTTCATGGCGGGCGACGACCCCGGTTACGTCAAGCGGAACCTCATCGAAGATACCTTCATCATTCTCCGGCTAAACTTCATGTTCTTTATTGATCCCGCGGGCCGGACGGTCTTCGCCCGGGCCTTCGACCTGGAAGCCGAAGAGTGGAGGCCCATTCCGCCTGCTTTTTGGGAACACCTGGGACCCGGCAGCCCCCTCCTCAACCACCCCGACCCGGAAAGCAGCGTCCAGGGCATCATCCTGCTCCCCGAAGGCCCCTTGCTCGTCGCCGCGCAGCCCATTCTCACCAGCGAAAGGGAAGGCCCGATCCGGGGCACGCTGATCTGGGGACGGTACCTGGATGCCGTAGCCGTGGAACGGCTGTCCGCGCTGACCCACCTCTCCCTCTCGGTGCACCGGCTCGATGACGCCCAGTTGCCCTCCGATCTGGAGCTCGTCCGGGCCGCCCTGTCCAAGGATACGGAAGTACTGGTCCGCTCCCTGGACGCCGACTCGGTCGCGGGTTACACGCTGTTGGAGGACATCTACGGCCGCCCCGTGCTCGTGCTGGAAGTGCTGCGGCCGCGGTCCATTTACCAGCAGGGATTAGCCAGCATCGGGTTTTTTATCTGGAGCTTTCTCTCGGTGAGCCTGGTGGTCAGCGCGGGGATCCTGCTGTTCCTGGAAAAGGCGGTCCTGTCCCGGCTGGCGCGGCTTAGCGCCGGCGTGGGCAGTATCGGCGCCAGCGGAGACCTGTCGACACGTCTCCACCTGCCGGGAAGCGACGAACTCGCAAGCCTGGCCAACACCATAAACGGAATGGTGGCCACGCTGGAACACTCCCGAAACGAACTACGGCAGAACGAGGAGCACTACCGCAACCTGGCCCTCCAGCTGCAGACGGCGCACCGCCAACTGCTGGACATCATCGAGTTTCTGCCCGACGCCACCTTTGTCATCGACCGGGATCACAAGGTGATCGCCTGGAACTGCGCCATGGAGGAACTGACCGGGGTCGCGAAAGAGGACATCCTGGGCAGGGGCGGTTTTGCCTACGCCCCACCCTTTTACGGCCGGCCGCGGCCGATGCTGATCGACTTCGTGGGCACCAAGGACCCGGAGATCGGGCGCTGGTACAAACACTACGAAATCAAGGGGGATACCGTCTACGCCGAAGACTACGCGCCTCTTGCCTACGGCGGGCGGGGCGCTTTCCTGTGGGCGAAGGCCTCGGTGCTCTTTGACAGCCGGGGAGACCGGGTGGGCGCCATCGAATCCATCCGGGATATCACCGACCGCAAGCAAATGGAGGAGCGACTCAAGTACCTGAGCCTGCACGATTCCCTGACCGGCCTGTACAACCGGGCCTACTTCGAGCAGGAAATGCGGCGCCTGGAGACCGGACGCCGCGTTCCGGTTGGCCTCATCGTTTGCGACGTGGACGGGCTCAAGCTGGTCAACGACTCCCTGGGACACACCACCGGAGACGCCCTGTTGGTGGCGGCCGCCGGCGTCCTCAAGGAGTCCTTCCGCGCCGAGGACGTGGTGGCCCGCGTGGGCGGGGATGAATTCGCCGTGTTGCTTCCCGGATGTGACGGAGCGGCCGTGGAAGCCTCCTGCCGGCGGATCCGGGAAGCCGTCGCGCGGTACAACCGGGAAAACCCGGACCTCCCCTTGAGCGTGTCCACCGGTGCGGCGGTGAGCAGCGAGGGGCCCATAAACATGGACGATCTCTTCCGGGAAGCCGACAGCGCCATGTATCGCGAGAAACTGCACCACAGCCAAAGCGCGCGCAGCACCATCGTGCAGATCTTGATGAAGGTGCTGGAGGCCCGCGACTACATCACCGAAGGCCATAGTGACCGGCTGGAGAAACTGGTGGTCCGCATGGCCCGGGCCCTGGACCTTCCCGAACGCAGCATCGCCGACTTGCGGCTCCTGGCCCGCTTTCACGACATCGGCAAGGTGGGCATCCCCGACCGCATCCTCTTCAAAGAGGGGCCGCTCAGCCCCGAGGAAAAGAGGGAAATGCAGCGGCACGCCAAACTCGGCCACCGCATTGCGCTTTCTGCGCCCAACCTGGCCCCGATTGCCGATCTCATCCTCAAGCACCAAGAATGGTGGAACGGTGAGGGTTATCCCCTGGGGCTTAAGGGAGAAGAGATCCCCCTGGAGTGCCGCATCCTGGCCATTGCCGACGCCTACGACGTCATGACCAACGATCGCCCCTACCGCAAGGCGCTGACGCCCGCGCAGGCGAAGGCCGAACTCAAAAGGTACGCCGGCACCCAATTCGACCCCCGGCTGGTAGAGATGTTCCTGCAAATACTCGAACCGGAATAAACACAATGGTCGATTTTAGGCTTCGGAACCGGCGAATTTGTCTACCGGCCATAATTCCAGTATAATTAGCCAAATACCATTGTTTGGGAGGAAAAGCACTTGGAACTGATTGAGGCGATCAGGACTCGGCGGAGTATTCGGAGGTTTAAGGACGAGCAGATTCCGGAGCAGACGATCAGGGAACTGCTGGAACTGGCCATTTGGGCGCCTAACGGCATGAACCGCCAACCCTGGGTCTTTGCCGTGGTACAGGACCGGGAATTCCTGCAGCGGCTCTCCGAACAGGCCAAAGCGTCCCTGTTGGAAAGGGTTGAGGCACTACCCGTCCTGGAGCGGTATAGCCGTTTAATGGCCAACCCGAAATTTAACGTTTTTTACAATGCGCCTACCCTGGTGTTGATTTACGGTGACACCGGGGCGCTGACGTTCAGGTACGATTGTAGTCTGGCCGCCCACAATCTAATGCTGGCCGCCTGGGACCGGGGCATCGGCAGCTGCTGGATTGGTTTTGCCCACTTTGTCTGTGACACGCCCGAGCTGAAGGAAGAGTTCAACGTTCCCAAGGACCACGAACTGGTGGCTTCGATCATCCTGGGCTACCCTGAGACTGTTCCTTCCAAAGGCAAGAGACGGGAACCCCACATCGTTAGTTGGAAAAAATAATGGGCTTTACCCGCGAGTTTTCGGCCAAATCTAAACTGCCGTCCCCGATGACTATTTCTCCGGTCTCCAGTCCGCTGACGATTTCGATGTACTGGCCGTCACTGATGCCTGTTTCGACCAGCCGGTGTTGTATCCGGCCTTCCACAACGGCCAGCACCATTTTTTGGCCGTCAGCGGTGGTGCGCACCGCCTGGCGGGGCACGGCCGCTACGTTCTCCCGGCGGTGGGTTTCGATGGCGACGGTAACTTCGTAACCCGGTTTCAGGACGGAACGGTCCTCCAGGGAAATCAGCACCGGCACTCGCCGTTGGGTGACGCCCAGGGGCGAGTGCTTTTCCTCGGCCCGGGGATAAATCTTGCGTACCTCCCCTGCCAGCGCTTCAGTGCCCAATGCCGGTGCCGTGACGGTTACTTTCTGCCCCACTGTAATTTCCGGCAGGTCGTCACTCAGGATGTCCGCCTTAACTTCCAGTTGGTCGATCGGGGCGACGGTCGCCACCAGGTAACCCGGGGGCAGCGTTTGGTTTTCCTTGACCAGCAGGCTCAGCACGACGCCGCCGGCGGGGCTCTTCACCACCAGCTGCTGTTCCTGGGCGGTGAGGCGCTGCAGGGATTGGTTCAGGCGGGCCGCCTGGGCCAGGATACCGTCCAGATGAGCCTGCTGCTCTTTCAGATTCTGTTCCAGGGTTTCCACCAGCAGCTGGGCCTGCTCGTACTCCATCCGGGGGGCGGCATCGGCTTCCAGGAGTTTTTCGGTACGGGCCAGGTTGTCCCGGGCCTCCCTGAGCTGCAGTTCGGTACGGGCAATCCCGGCTTCAGTGGCGGCGATGGTGGCGTTGGCCTGGTCCAGTTGGGTACGCATCTCGTTGAGCTGTAGGGCTAGGTCCAGGCTTTCCAGCACCAGCAGGGTTTCTCCTTCTTTGACCGCCTGGCCGGTTTGCACCGCCACCCGCACCACCCGGCCGCCCGCGGCGGTGTACACGTTGTACTCCCGGGCGGGCTGTACGTACCCGGTGTCTTTTACGGTCTGAACAATGTCCCGCCTTTCGACTTCGACCGTTTCTACCTCCACGGCGCCGCCCACGAGTGCGCTTGCCGCCGCTGCACCCGCCATGCCGATGGCCGTGACTGCCAGTAAAACCTTCTTCCACAGTTTCATGCGGATCCCCCTTATCAATCTCTGTTTTTAAGTACCTCCACCAGATCCAGCCGCGCCACGCCCCTGGCGGCGAACCGGTGCGCCACCAGGATGAATAGTATCCCGCCCAGGGCGGCGAACAGATAAGTTTGTAAGCTGATCACCACCGGCAAGGTGTAAAGATCAGTGCTTTGGGCTTGGGCGGCGATGATCCCCCGCGCCAGCAGGTAACCGAAAGGCAGGCCCAGCACCACGCCCACAGCGGACTGCAGCACCGTTTCCTTCAACAACAGACCGGAAACCTCCCCGGAGGTGAAACCTACCACCCGCAGCGAAGCCAACTCCCTCCGGCGTTCGCTAAAACTGACGACTGCTGTGTTGTACACGATGGCGAAGCCCAGGACCACGGCGAAACCGATCATAATGCTTACCGAGTAGATCATCAGGTCGAGCACCTTGGTAATGTTATCCAGTTCTTTTTGCCGGCTCATGATTGCGGCCACCCCGGTCATGTCGTTAAGACTGGCCTCCACCGCCGGGGCAAGGCCGGGATCGACCTGCAGCATCACCCCGGAGACCAGGTTCCGTTCCTGCAGCGCCCGATTGGCCTGTTCCAGGGAGACGAAGGCCCCGCTGCCGACCAACTGCTGGTTGATACCGATAACCGTGAAGTCCTCGTACCGGGAAGGACCCATTTCCAGGAGGGTCTCCACCGTCACCCGGTCACCCACCTGCACCTCCAGTTTCGCCGCCGTTCGCTCGTTGAGGATCATTCCGGCCTCCGGCACCGGGAGGGTGCGGCCGGTTTTGGTGACCAGGGTGCGCATGGTGGCGTCGGGGGGCAGGCCCACCAGCACCTCGTCCTCGGAGCGGCCCGCGAATTGTATCCGAACCGGCACCTGCAACAGAGGCTCCGCCCTCAGCACCCCGTCCAGGCGGGTGATGCTTGCTATTTCCCTTTCGTGCACCGGCGTGGTGAAGTGTACCAGGTAGTCGTAGTCCTGGTCTTGGTAAAAGTGCCGCTGCAGCATGTAACCAACGGAATCGTTGGTGGAGAAGGCCACCACCAGCATGCCCACAGCGAAAACCACCCCGACCAGGGTCAGCGCGAACCGGGTCCGGTTGCGGCTGATGGTCCGCAGGCCGAGGCGCCAGGTGAGATTCAGCCTGGCCCACAGCCAGGACCAGCGTTCCAGCAGGGCCTTCCTGCCGCTCTTTGGCGGTTCCGGACGCATGGATTCGGCGGGATTGATGCCCACCACGCCCCGGGACGCGATCAACCCGGCCAGGGTGCCCACGCCCAGGCTGAGCAGAAAACCGTAGGCGATGGCGGTCAGGTTGACCCCGCTGAGGGTCTCCGGCAGGTTGATGAACTGAGCGTAAAGCTGCGACAGACCGGAGGCGACCAGCAGGCCGAGCAGACTACCCAGTACGGCACCCACAACGGCGACCGCCAAGGCGTAGCCGGTGTAGTGCAGCATGATCTGGCGGTTGTTGTAACCCAGGGCCTTCATGATTCCGATCTGCAGGCGCTGCGCCTTGACGATCCGGCCCAGCAGGATGAACTGGATGCCGGCGGCGATGCCCAGGAAGACGATCGGCAGGATGATCGCACTGGCCCGGAGGCCGTCCAACTCCGCCTGCATGACGGCGTGGCTCAGCTGCTGGTCCCGGGGGTAGCTGGACAGGTTGCCGTAGGGTTCCAGGATTTCTTTAACGGCGGCGGCCACCTGCTCCCCGTCCGCCCCCGGGGCCAGCTGCAGCACTACTTGGTTGATCTGGCCGGACAGGTTCAGTAGCTGCTGCGCCTGGTGGTGGGGGAGCATGATGATACCGAAGGTCTCCGGTTCCGGCATCAGGGTGGCGCTGTCCTTGATGGGGTAGATGAACTCTGGGCTGGTGGCGGTGCCGACGACGGTCAGCGGGACCCGCTGGCCTCCGACCACCACGTTCAGGGTGTCGCCCGGACCCAGGCTGTTGGCCGCGGCGTACTGGGGATCTATCAGGACTTCCACCCCGCCGCCCTGGGGATAGCGGTCGAAAAGACGGCCGGTGAGCAGATGGAGGCGGTTGACCTCCGTCTCCATGGGCATGGGGCAGCTGACCAGGCGGGCGGTGGCCCGCTGGTTGTCCGCCTTGAGCAGCGGTACGTCGGTCTGGATCCGGCCGGTGGCGTTGGCCACACCAGGCAGCGCCTCGATTTGCCGGACCACTTGCTGGGGTGCCCGGACCACGTGGAAGTAGTAGTCGGCGAAGTTGTTCTCCCGGTAGAATGCTTCCTGCGACTGGTGTAGGTTAAGATAGGCGGTACCCATGGAGATGTACACCGCAATTCCCAGCGTGACCACCGCCACCACCGCCAGGAACTGGCCTTTGGTGCTCCGGATGGTCCGGGCAAGTTTTCTGGTGAGAGCGTTCATCACCATTCAATCCTTTCAGGGGACACCGGGTTTGGGTTCTCGGTGATCTCCACGATCCGGCCGCTGCGCATGCGCACGATCCGGCCGGCCATGGCTCCGATGGCGGTGTTATGAGTGACGATCACCACCGTTCGGCCTCTTTCCCGGTTCACTGCCGCCAGCAGGCTGAGGATCAGCTTGCCCGTCTGGTAATCCAGGTTGCCGGTGGGCTCGTCGCACAGGAGCAGGCGGGGGTTTTTTACGATGGCGCGGGCGATGGCCACGCGTTGCTGCTCGCCGCCGCTGAGCTGGGACGGAAAATGGTCCATCCGGTCGGCCAGGCCCACCTCTTTCAGTACCTGTTCCACGGGCAACGGGCTATCTACCAGGTTCGCGGCCAGCTCCACGTTTTCCCGAGCGGTGAGATCGGGAATGAGATTGAAAAACTGGAACACAAAGCCGACCTCGTTTCGCCGGAAGCGGGTGAGCTGCCTGTCCCCGGCCCGGCTCAGGTCTTCACCGCGGTAATACGCCCGGCCGCTGGAAGGCAGGTCCATGCCGCCCATGATATTGAGGAGCGTACTTTTCCCTGAACCGCTGGGCCCCAGGATGACCAGCAACTCGCCATCCCGGATTTCGAGTACCGTTTCCCTGAGGGCTTCGACGGTCACCTCGCCCATGACGTAGTTCTTGGTTACCCGGTCCAGTTTCATCAATATCCTGTCGGAGGCGATTTTCTCGGTCATGGTTTATTACCCATCCTTTACTGTTTTTGGAGTGTTCCTGAAGATTTCACCTCTTCGCCAGCGCTTGTACTGTTCGTCGATATCTGCCAGGTACCAGTCCACGAAATCCAGGTAATCCTTCAAGCCCTGCAGATTTTCTGTGGCTTTCCGGTTGTGGGGTGAAACGGAACCCAGACCGTAGTCGATCAATCGCTGCCATTCCCGGATGGATTTGGTTTTGTTGCGCAGGACGTTGATGAGATTGCGGGTGGCAGCCTGGTAATAGGCTCTGCGTTCACCTGGGATACTTACTTTTTCAAAAATCCCGATCGCCTGTCCCTGGCGCACGGTCAGGGAGGCGGTGGCCTTGCTGAACAGCAGGTCCCTGGAGATTTGATCCAGGTTTCTCGGTCTGTCTGCCAACAATAGATAACCCAGAACCCGGCCCAGAGTTCTTGAACCGGCGGACTTTTCCACCAGTAGTCCCAGCTCTTCTATAAAACGCAATTCCCCGCTTTTCATAACCACTGTTACCTCCCTAAAGCTTATTATATATTTAATTAGTTTAATTTCAATTAAATAATTTTACCTCCCAGGGATGGGAAGCGGTCTGTAGCGTCCCGGGTGGCAAAGGTTGATAATCCGTCCGGTTTTTATTAGGCTTATAAGGGTAGAACCAGAATCAACGTTTTTCGGAAAGGACCAGGTTTCAGGTTTATGGGTGATTATCACGACGAAGCAACCGTAGAGCGGATTGGCCGGGCGATCAGCTTGGGCGAACAGTTCCAGGGTGCAGTGGCCCGGACAGCGGAAGAATTCGAGAAAATACCGGCCTTTATCCGGCCGTTCGCGGAGAAACGGTTCCGGGACAAGACCGGCCGGAGCATTGAGGAGTGGGCACACAGCGCGAACGACCTGGTGGAACAATTGGAGAAAATGGCGGCGGCGGACGCGGCGGCCTGGGCGGAGTTTCGCGGTTATTACCCGCGACTCCGGGAGTTGTTGGTTCAGCTGGGCGACTATTGCCGGGCGGTACCGGGCGAACTGGCCTTGTTTACCAGGGACGCGGAAAAACTACGCAAGGTGCAGCAGGTGATGGACGAGCGCGAAGCGCTACTCCGGTCCCTGGTGGCGGCACTGGACGAGCTTTAAGGGGACGGTCCGAATTGAAATTTGCCAAATAATAGAGGTTCGGGTTTTGACGGCCGGGAGGGTAAAACAGGGAAGGGGGCAAAAGCGCCCGGCGATGGACGGTAAGACCTGGCTGCGCTATTCCATTAGCATCTGGGACGACCTGGTTAAGACCGGCGAGGAACGGCAGTACGATCACCCGGCCATGTTTCCGTCCGGACTCACGGACCGCCTGCTGGAGATTTTCGGTCCGGGTCGGGGCGGACTGGTGCTGGACCCGTTCATGGGGAGCGGGAGCACCCTGTGTTCGGCCTACCGTCACGGCTGCAACTCCGTCGGCTTTGAGCTGTCCGGGCGGTTCATCGAGCTGGCTCGCCAAAGACTGGCCGCCCTGGGGGCGGCGCCCGGCGACACCTTTTACCCGCGGATCATTCGGGACGACAGCCGGCGGCTCCTCGAATACGTGGTACCCGCGTCGGTTGGCCTCTGCGTGACGTCACCGCCGTACTGGGATATCCTGAGCCAGCGGCGCACGGCCGACGGCAAGTCCATCCGCAATTACGGCAACGAGTCGCGGGACCTGGCCCGGATCTCCGACTATGGCGAGTTTTTGGAGGCCCTGCGCGAGGTATTCGCCGCCGTTTACCACTCCCTGGTCTCCGGAGCTTACTGCATCGTAGTCGTAATGGACATCCGAAAAAAGGCCGATTTTTATCCGTTGCACATGGATATCACCCGGAGACTCCGGGAGGTCGGTTTTGTCCTGGATGACATCATCATTTGGGACCGGCGCCAGGAGTACAATAATCTGCGCCCCCTGGGTTATCCCCACGTCTTCCGCGTGAACAAGGTCCACGAGTTCATTCTGATCTTCCAGAAGCGCGCTTGAACTCCCACACCCCGAAGTCGCCCTGTTCAAAGTAGCGGGCAAGTTCCAGCCCGGCCACGGCCGCCTGCGCGGGCAGGTCGGAGTTGACGAACTCCTTGTAGTGGCTTCGCTCCAACCACTCGATGAAGGCGTACCGCAACCGGTACCGGCCAGGGGCGTAGTCGATGACCACGACCCGCTCGGTGACCAACTGGGCGATGGTGGACAGGAGCAGTGGGCGGTCCACCGCGGGCAGCACGTGCAGGAGAAAAGCGGTGAACGCGTAGTGAAAGCTGCCGTAGGCCTCCGGAGTAAGGTCAAAGGCGTTCTCCTGCCGGAAGGTGACGTTGGTGAAACCACGCGCCGCCACTTTCTTAGTGGCGCGGGCCAGCATCCGGGCGGCGAAGTCGATGGATACCACTCTTTGCATCACCGCGGCCAGGGGAATGGTCAGGTTCCCGGTACCGCAACCGACCTCCAGCGCCGACTTTCCCGGTTCGATCTTCAGCCGGTGCAGCATTTCCCGGTACGGCTTGATGTTGTGGGTGGCGAATAGGTCGTAAACCGGAACGATCCGGTCGTAAAAGCTGGCCGGCGTCTGTTTGATATTCCGCACGTCTTTTTCACCCCTGGGTCAGTTTTGCGCAAGAAGTTGATATCTGCTGCCCATTTCGGTGCCTGCCGGCTTGGTTCCTGCCTGAATCCCCGATGGGGTTTGCGGATCCTGCAGGCGCGAATTATCCCACCCTTTCCGGTTCCGAATCCGGAGGGTGGGACAATTTCCGTCCGCCCGGGGAGGAACCGCTTCCCTTGCCTGAACGTCTATTTACATATAAGGTATATTTGAGCAGACGGAAAGGCGGGATAATTTGGATCATCCGACCCTAAGGCGCGATGCCAGGCGCGATGCCGCCGGCCGAAAAAGAAGACTCAATCCCTTCTGGAAGCAACTCGGCCTGATCCTGGGACCGGTAGTGGTCTGGGTGGGGCTGCTGTACGGCGCCTATTACTACGCCACCGATTACATCGATCGTTCTGTCCGGAGCGTGCAGGAAACTAACGCCCTGCACGTGCAGGCCCTGAGCGAGCGGCTGGACGCGCTCCAGGTGGAAATGGAAAACGTGAAGGAGGCGTTGGCCGATACCGACCAAGTACTGGCCCGGTCGGACCAGACCCGGGAAGCCCTACACCAGCGGATCGACGAACTGGACCGCCAGCTGGAGCAGCTGGAGGAAAGTCTGAACGTCCTAAGGAAGTCGCCCGATGTATCGCGTTAACCTGTTTTTTCTGTTCCTGTTGGCACCGGTGCTCGGGGCGGTGATCGCCCTCTCGTCCCTTGGCCAGAACGCCGCCGGCCTGACCCTGCCCGTCGTGCAGCTCGAACCGGCCGTCGCGGCGCTGCACGAAGAGGTGCAGCACCTGCAGTACACCATCGGTTTCGTCCGCGAGTCCCTGGAGGAGCAGCAGCAGCGCTACGAGGAGCAGCAGCGTCTCCTGCAGGCCCTGGCCGAGAAAACCAGGGAACACAAGCGGCTCTCCGACGCCATTTACGAGCAGCACATCCTGGACAAGCTGGGGCCGCCGGTGCGGGTGCACCGTTCCCCGCGGGTGGAAGTAAAAGTGTTCCAACTCAAGGGTATTGGTTACCGCGGGTACATCGCCAAGGTGAAGCCCTTCGACCCCGCGGTGCTGCGGGTGACCTATCAGCCCGGACCGGGTGAGACCACCAGCGCCGCCGTCAGGCGCACCGGGGCGATCATGGGCATCAACGGGGGCGGTTTTTACCGCGCGCCCAGCGGCGGGGAAATACACACCCTGCCCATCGGGAACACCATGGTGGATGGAAAACTGATCGGAGGCTTCCAGCCCTCCCGCGAGGATCTTTTCTTTGCCGGCTTTGACCGCCGGGGGCGCCTGGTGGGCGGCGTTTTCCACGACCGCAACGCGCTGCTCGCGACCGGCGCCCGCCAGGGCGTGAGTTTTGTGCCAATTTTGATCCGGGACCGAAAGCCCGTGCCGATCCCCGAAATGTGGCGGAACCAGCGGCAGCCGCGCACCATCCTGGGCGAGTACGCCAACGGCGATCTAATTTTCATCGTCGTCGACGGGCGGCAGGCCGACTGGTCAAGCGGCGTGACCCTGGAGGACCTGCAGCTCACCCTGATTGAATTCGGGGTGATCGACGCCTACAACCTGGACGGCGGAGGTTCAAGCGTCTTCGTCTTCGACAACGAAGTCCTGAACCGCCCCTCGGATGGCCGCGAGCGGGCGATCGCTACCAGTATCGTTGTGCTGCCCTGAAAATGGCTTTCCGGGAGCGCGCGCCCGGGCGTGGTGTTGTTAGCACGACCGGTGCTTCGTGCATGCGCGGCAGAGGAATTTGATTCGGTTGCTAGAATGTTATCTATTGCTGAAAGTACGATCTGGGCCCCGGGGAGTGATGGTAAGCGGTGCAAGAATACGTAATCCACCCGCTGGTGGTGGGCGCCAATGAGACCGACCAGGGGATAATGACCTACCTGCGCGGGTATGGGCGGCGCATCTGGATCCCGATCTACGTCTTCTACCTTGAGGGCGGGGACCAGAAGATCCTGGTGGACACCGGTCTAGAACAGTTCATGGTACCGCCGGAGGTCGGAGAGAAATACGGCCTGAATATCCTAAGTTTTGAAGAGGCGCTGGCCACGGTGAACCTCAAGCCCGAAGAAGTCGACATCATCATTCACACCCACTTGCATAACGACCACTGCGAGAACGACTATAAGTGTCCGAATGCCAAGGTGTACGTCCAGCAGGCGGAGTTGGATTTCTTTCACGATCCGCATCCCATAGACCACCGCTACTACCCGGACGTCCTGGACGGCGTCAATGTGGTTACGGTGGAGGGGGACCAGGAAATCGTTGACGGCATCAGCGTCATCCTGACCCCCGGGCACACGCCGGGTGGCCAGTCGGTGGTGGTGAACACGGCGCAAGGGAAAGCGATCATCACCGGCTTCTGCTGCAACAGCGAGAATTTCCCCCAGCGCGGGCCGGTGGTCACGCCGGGAGTCCATCTCAACGCGATTGACGCCTGGGAGAGTGCCCGGCGCATCAAGGAAATGGCGGATATCCTGATTCCGCTGCACGATCTGTCCGTCGGACAGCGCGCCACGATTCCGTAACCGGCGGGTTCCCGAACCTCTACTACGTGTCTCCGGGCCGGACCCGGGCAGAGGCCGCCGCCCGGCAACGAAAGGATGGGAAACATAATGGGGTTCAACAAAAAAACGGTTCTGATTGCCCTGGTGATCAGCTTGTTGGTTCTCGGCGCCGGCTGCTGGGGCGGCGGTGACGGGGAGACACCGCCTGACGATCCGCCCAACGGCTCGGCCGGGACCGCCGAAGTGACGGTCTACTTCTTCAACGGCGAGGGCGAACTGGTCCCCGTGGTCCGGGAGGTTGCCCTGGACGAGGACACCCCCGAGAACCGGCTGCGGGCGGCGGTGGATGAGCTGCTCAAAGGGCCCGCGGCGGAGGAAGCGGACCGGCTTTACAGCCAGATTCCGGAGAATGTGGAGCTCTTGGGCGTCGAAATCAGCCGTCCGTACGCCACCCTGGACTTCAGCGCGGAGCTGGAGCAAATGGGGGGCACGACCCGGGTGTTCGGCACGCTGGACCAGCTAACCTGGACCGCCACCACCCTAGACGAAGTTAGCGGCTTGATCCTGGAAGTGGAAGGGGAACGGGTCGGAACCGATGAGCACCTCTTTACGGGTGAAGGTGTACTGTTTGACAGGCTCTACCGTCCGGCCGCCGGCGATTGGGCCCGGGAAGCCTCCCCGGCCAAGTGCCTGGAGACCTTCCTGGTGACCATCGGCCCCAACGTGGAGGAGATGTGGAGCTGGATGGGGCCCCGGGCCCGGGAGCTGTACGGCACGCCGGAGAACATCGATTGGACGGCCTTGGCCGAGGACCTCGGCAGTTGGCGCGACTACGAGGTTGTAGAGGAAATCATCAGGGATGACGTGGCCACGGTGACCATCAAGGGAGACCGGGTGGTGGAGGGAACACCGGAACCCGACGCCGCTTACCCGGCGCGCATGGTCCGCGAGGACGGCATCTGGAAGTGGGACCTGCGGGCGGACTAAAGGCCGGTCAAGTATCCTGTTCTACATTTTGGATTCTTCACCTTTCGGAAACCGTACCGGACTTTGTCCGGCATCCGGTCACCGCTATTTTCCCCGGTGTTCCGGTGCATACTAGCGGGAATCGGCGGTGAGGGGGTGGACCCAGTAGTACTGCGCCTGTGGATGCCGGTAATCATTACGGTCGTGTGTTTTCTCCTGATGTTCCTGCTGACCGCGGCCGTGAAGTATTGGCTGTAACGTGAAGCGGCGCCGCGCGCCCACAGGACGCGCCAGCGCCGCAGCAGCTTGAAGCATCAGACACCGCTGCATCAGGCGGCGGTGCCGCCCGGTCTGAAGGACAGCGTGCCGCCCTCGCCGAGTTCCACCCGGACCGTCTGTCCGGGCGCGATTTCGCCGGCCAGCAGGGCCTTGGCCATCGCGTTCTCCAGGCGCTTCTGGATCACCCGCTTTAGGGGTCGCGCCCCGTAAACCGGGTCGTAGCCCTCCCGGGCCAGCAGATCCTTCACTTCCGGCGCGACCTCCAGGCGGATGTGCTGTTTCGCCAGCCTGGCGGCCAGGCGTTCAAGCTGGATGTCCACGATGGCCTCCAGGTGCTTGTCGGTCAGGGACTCGAACACCAGGATTTCGTCGATCCGGTTAAGAAACTCCGGTCGGAAGTGGTGCCGCAGGGTCTCCAGCACCCGGTCCTCGATCTCGCTCCAGGGCCGCCCGGCCAGTTCCCGGAAGTATTGACTACCCACGTTGGAGGTCATGATCACCACGGTGTTGGTGAAGTCCACCGTCCGGCCGTGGCCATCGGTCAGCCGGCCGTCGTCCAGCAGCTGGAGCAGGATGTTGAAGACCTCCGGGTGCGCTTTCTCGATCTCGTCGAAGAGCAGCACCGCGTAGGGCCGCCGGCGGACGGTCTCGGTCAGCTGTCCGCCCTCCTCGTACCCGACGTAGCCGGGCGGGGCGCCGATCAGGCGCGCCACGGCGTGTTTCTCCATGTATTCGCTCATGTCGAACCGCTGCAGGGCGCGCTCGTCGTTGAACAGGAATTCGGCCAGCGCCTTGGCCAGCTCCGTTTTGCCGACCCCGGTCGGCCCCAGGAACAGGAAGGAGCCCATGGGCCGGTGCGGGTCCCCGATGCCGGCGCGCGCCCGGCGGATGGCGTCCGCCACGGCGGACACGGCGTGGTGCTGCCCCACCACCCGGCGGTGCAGGTTCTCCTCGAGCCGGATCAGTTTTTCGGTTTCGCCCTCCAGCATCCGGGACACCGGAATGCCGGTCCACTTGGCCACGATCTCGGCCACGTCCTGTTCGTCCACTTCCTCCTTTAGGAGCCGGCTGCCCTTGTTTTCCAAGCGGGTTTTCAATTCGGCCAGTTCCTTTTGCAGTCCGGGGATGATCCCGTAGCGGATTTCAGCCACCCGGGTGAAGTCGGCATTCCGCTCGGCTATTTCCTCCTCGTTGCGGGCCTGCTCGATGCGCTTCTTGATCAGCCGGCTCTGCTCGATCAGGTTCTTTTCTTCCTCCCACTGGGCCTGGAGCTTGGCCAGCCGTTCCTCCGTCCGGTTTTTTTCCTCATCCAGCCGGGCCAGTCGTTCCCGGCTCGCCTGGTCGTCTTCTTTTAAGAGTGCCTGCCGCTCCACCTCCAGCTGGCGCAAGCGCCGGTCCACTTCATCGATCTCCGCCGGCCGGGAGTCCAACTCGGTTCGGAGCTTGGAGGCGGCCTCGTCGATCAGGTCGATGGCCTTGTCCGGCAGGAACCGTTCGGTGATATACCGGTCGGAGAGGGTGGCGGCCGCCACTAGGGCGGTGTCCTTGATCCGCACGCCGTGGTGCACCTCGTACCGCTCCTTCAGGCCGCGCAGGATGGCGATGGTGTCGGTGACGTCCGGCTCGCCGACGTACACCGGCTGGAAGCGCCGTTCCAGCGCGGGGTCCTTCTCGATGTACTTACGGTACTCGTCCAGGGTAGTGGCGCCGATGCAGCGCAACTCCCCCCGGGCCAGCGCCGGTTTCAGCATGTTGGCGGCGTCGATCGCCCCCTCGGCCTTGCCGGCCCCCACCAGGGTATGGAGCTCGTCGATGAACAGGATGACCTCGCCGTGTCGTTCGCGGATCTCCTTGAGCACGGCCTTCAGCCGGTCTTCGAACTCGCCCCGGTACTTGGCGCCGGCCACCAGGGCGCCGAGGTCGAAGGACAGCAGGCGCTTGTTTTTCAGAGTCTCCGGCACATCCCCGGCGGCGATCCGGCGCGCCAGCCCCTCGGCGATGGCCGTTTTGCCCACGCCCGGTTCACCAATGAGCACCGGGTTGTTCTTGGTGCGCCGGGACAGCACCTGCATCACCCGCCGGATTTCTTCGTCCCGGCCGATCACCGGGTCCAGTTTGTTCTGCGCGGCCAGTTCGGTCAGGTCCTGGGTGAACCGGGCCAGGGCCTGGTACTTGTCCTCGGGGTTCGGGTCGGTAACCCGCTGGGTGCCCCGAATCTCCTTCAGCGTCTGGTAGATGCGGTCGGGGGTGACGCCGTGTTCCCGGAGCAGCCGGGCGGCGTCCCCGCCCTCCCTGGCGGCCAGGGCGAGCAGCAGGTGTTCGGTGCTCAAAAACTCATCCTTGAGTTTCTGGGCCTCGTTCCAGGCTCGTTCCACCGCCTGCTGCACGACCGGCGTGACGTACACTTGGCCGGTGGCCGCGCCGGAAACCCGGGGCTTACGGGCCAATTCCGCCCGCACTTTTTCCAGGAGAGCGGTCGGGTTCACCTCCAGGCGCTGCAGGATCAAGTGGATCGTGCTTTGGTCCGGCTGCAGCAGCCCGGTAAGCAGGTGTTCCCCGTCGAGCGCTTGGTGGTTGTATTGTTCCGCTGCGGCCCGGGCGGCCTCAAAGGCCTCCTGGGCGCGGATGGTCAGCTTGTCTAAACGCATGGTGGCACCTCCTTGAAACCAAACTAAGATTTGACATCACCTTTAAATCGCCAGATCTGCCCGGGGGTTGAACCCGGAAACTTTTTGCAGCTGGGCGAGCAGCTCCTTCTCCCGGGCGCTCAGCATTTCCGGGATCCGCAGTTCCAGGCGCACCAGCAGGTTGCCGGCCGGCTCCCCGCCCGCGGCAGGCAGGCCAAGTCCCTTCAGCCGCAGGGTGGTGCCGTTCTGGCTGCCGGGCGGCACGTTAACGCTTACCGTGCCCTTAAAGAAGGGAAACTCCACGCGAGCGCCCAGGGTAGCCTCGGTCACCGTTACTGGCAGGGTGCACTCCAGGTCCCGCCCGTTCAAGCGGAAGAAGTGGTGGGGTCGGATCCGGATCTGCACGTAGAGGCCGCCGGCCGGATCGCCGCCGATGCCCGGCACCTTGATCCGGGTGCCGTCCCCGGTGCCCGGGGGGATGCGCAGTTGGAAAGTGCGCCCGTTGAACCGAATGGACTTTTCGGTACCCAGGTACGCCTCCCGCAGGCTGATCTCCAGGGTACCCTCCAGGTCTTGGCTGCGGTACATGGTTTCGCGGGCGCTGTACGATCCGTAGTCCGCAAAGAAGTCATCCACGGCCCCGGAGAAAAACATTTTGAAGAAATCGCTGAACCCTTCGGCGCCCGGGCTGCCGAAAGTAAACCGGATTCCCTGGCCGCCGCTCTGACTCCGTCGCCAGGGGCCGGCGTGCCGGTAACTGTCCGTGGCCCAGTCGAACCCGAAAGCCCGGCGCCAATTCCTGGGGATGGCGTCGTATTTCGCGCGTTTCTCCGGATTGCCCAGCACCTCGTAGGCCTCGCTGATTTCCTTGAACCGGGCGGCCGCGCTGGGTTCCTTGCTCCGGTCGGGATGGTATTTCCGCGCTAGCTTGCGGTAGGCTTCCTTAATCTGTTTCTGGTCGGCCTTGCGGTCCACGCCCAGGATGGCGTAGTAGTCTTTGTATTCCAACCCGGCACACCTCCTTTGCCCTGGGTATTTAAGAAAAAGGCGAGGGAGCGTTCCCTCGCCGTCGGCCTGTTCAAACCGTCAGGTCTGCGCAAGATTTCAAGCGCCGGGGGCGAAGTACCGGCTTGCTCTATTCCTGAATGTTGATCTTGATCTGCTTGGGTTTGGATTCGTCGGATTTAGGGAGGACCACCTCCAGTACCCCGCTACGCAGGGTGGCCTTGATGGCGTCCTGCTTGACCGGAATGCCCACCGTGAAACTCCTCTGAAACGTGCCGTAAGACCTCTCCGCCCGGAGCTGCCGGGCGCTCTCGGGCAACGTCTGCTTCCGTTCGCCCTGAATTATGAGCTGGTTTCCAAGCAATTGAACTTTGATGTCTTCCTGGCTGATTCCCGGCACGTCGACGTAGACTACGACATTTTCCGCGGTCTCGAAAATGTCCGTGGCGCCGCATCCGTCACCGTAGCTCCGCTCAAAGTGCCGGGTCAGGCTGTCGTCAAACAGGCGGTTTACCGCGTGCTGCAGATTCTGCAGGTCACGGAATGGATCCCACTTCATGAGGGTCATAACTGCTCACCTCCTGATTTTTATTTCTTTGCTTTTTTGCCGCGGTTATCGTTTTCCCCCGGCGCCGGTTAACGTTTTCCCGCCCCGGTGATTACCGGACCAATTATTTCCTCCAGTTGCAGGATAATCTTCACGCCGGCCAGATTCACCCCTTTAACCTGCGTCAGGTAACGCACTCTTTGGATTAGCTCCAGGTCCTTCTTGGAGTATAGCCGGTTGTTTCCCCTGGTCCGGGCCGGGCAGATCAGGCCGTACTCCTCGTAAATTCTTAGCGTGCGGGGATGAATGTCCAGCATTTCAGCCACGATACCGATGGCGTAAACCGGCGCCTTATCACCAATCTCGACCACTGATCTACCCTCCATATTTATACCATACATCTCAACTTAATTATATATAACCTAACAATATTATTGTCAAGTAACCGGCGTGCTATACGCGGCTGAATGCCGCCGTTTTGACGCTTAAGCGCCGGTTGGCTCGGTGGTGCTGCGCCGGGCTTTCTGTTTTGCCCTGTAACAAGGCCGTGGCGTTCTGACTTTTCCCCGGTGGAACGAAGGGTTTTGCTGCCCGGCGTAGAAAAATTTTTTGTTTGGGTGCTGGGTACAGTAGAAAGTGTCTCCGGGCACCTCTGTCCGGTAGCGTATTCAAATAGGGGTGTTGGCTATCGTTATCGGGGTCGTTTCTGACACCCACATTCCGTCGCGGGCCTGGGAACTCCCCCAGCTGTTACTCAAGACCTTCACGGGGGTGGACCTGATCATTCACGCCGGGGACATCACCATGCTTCGCGTGTTGGATGAGCTGGGCCGCCTCGCCCCGGTGGTAGCGGTGGCCGGGAACATGGATTCCCGGGAGGTCTGTGAAAAGCTGGGCAAGACCAGGCTTTTGGAACTGGAAGGCTTCCGCATCGGGGTGCTGCACGGACACGGGGGGTACGGGAATATCCGCAGCCGGGTCCTGGCTGCTTTCCCCGACGTGGACTGCATCGTGTTCGGTCACACCCACGCGCCGTGCTGCGAAAGGCACGACGACGTGTTATTGTTTAACCCAGGTTCGCCAACGGACCGCCGGCAGCAGCCCCGGGCCTCTTTCGGCCTGCTGCACCTGGGGCGGGGAGAAATCCGGGGTGAGATAATCTTTCTGGATGGAGGGAACTGACCCGTTATGGGCGACTTACGATTTATAATGAAGCGAAAAGCCACCTTGAAGGACGCGGTGGATATTTTCCTGGACAGCCCGGACCTGGTGCCCATTTTCGTCATCGCCGGGAAGGGAGACTATGCGATCCAGGTCCAAGAGGACGAGCAACTGTACCTGGTGGTGGAGACGAAGGGGCAGGGGATCGTGCTCGCCAAGCTCCCGCCGGACCTGGTGCGTCTGCTCCCCGTCGTGGACGAAGACGAGCGCTATCGGGCGGAACGTTTCATCCGGCAGCGGATCCGCGAGGCTGGGTTGGCCTAAGTTGGCCTAAGTTGGCCTAAGGTGCAGAATTCCTCCCTAGCACCTCGCTCAGAGCCGCTTCCAGGGTGGGGAACCGGTGTTTGAAGCCCAGGCCCTCCAACCGGCGCGGCAGTGCCCGCTGGCCGGTGAGCAATAGGTCGGCCATTTCACCGAGTCCCAGGCGCAGGGCCAGGGACGGTACCGGGATAAAGGCGGGCCGGTTCAGCAGGCGGCCCAGGATCCGGGCGAAGTCGCGGTTGCGGACCGGGTGGGGGCTGGTGATATTCAGCGGACCGCGGACCGTTTCGTTTTCCAGCGCCAGTACAATCGCCGACACCACGTCGTCCATGTGCACCCAGGACAGCCACTGCCGGCCGTTGCCCAGCGGGCCGCCGAGACCGAGCCGGAAGACCGGGAGCATCCTCCCCAGGAGACCGCCATCCCGGCCCAGCACCATCCCCAGCCGAGCGAGCGTCACCCGTACGCCCAGTGGCTCGGCGGCCCAGGCTTCGGTTTCCCACGCCACGCAAACCCGGGCCAGGAAATCGCTCCCCGCCGGAGAATCCTCGTCCAGGTCCTCGTCGCCCCGGGGCCCGTAATAGCCCACGGCCGAGGCGCTCACCAGCACCCGAGGGCGCTCGCCACCAGCTGCCGCCAGGGCCGATACCAAGCTGCGGGTTGGCACCACCCTGCTGTCCAGAATCCGCTGCTTCCGGGCCTCGGTCCAGCGGCCAATGGCGATGGATTCGCCGACCAGGTTTACCACCGCGTCCTTTCCGGCGAACAGCGCCGGCGACGGCCGGGCCGGGTTCCATTGGGCCACCTCGGCCCCGGCAGGCGCTGGCGCACCGCCGCCCGCCCGTCGGGACAACACGGTCACCCGGTGTCCGGCTGCGGCTAGTTTTCGGGCCAACGTCCGGCCCACAAAACCGGTGCCGCCGGTGATCACTACGTGCAGGTTGATCAACCCCCTTTAAGTGCAAACCAATCCGATCCTTGGTTCAGCATGTTTAACGTCTTACCTTGCGATCCTTCCCCGGTACAGCTACGCGGTAGCGTTCTTGGTTCAGCAGGCTTAACGCCTTACCAGGCCGACGGAAAACGCTTAATGCTTAATTGATTGAAAGGGTTTGTCGAATTGCTATAGAATTTACCAATAATAATAACACAAAAGGCTGGTTTGGTGGCATGATCTTTCCAGAAAATCCGAGCCGGGAAATCTTTGCGCTGGACATCGGCACCCGCACGATCATTGGTGTGGTGGGACTGCGGGAGGAAAACCGGTTCCGCATCCTGGCCCAGGCCCTGGCGGAACACGACTCCCGGGCGATGTTCGGTGGTCAGATCCACGACATCCCGCGGGTGGCCGGGGTGGTGTCCCGGGTAAAGGCCGAGCTGGAGGAAAAGGTCGGCTACCGGCTCACCGAGGTGGCCATCGCGGCCGCCGGCCGTTCCCTGCGGACCAGGAGATGCAGTTTCCAGAAACAGGTGGAAGAAAACGCCGAGATCGGGGACAACCTGATCCGCAGCCTGGAGCTGGCCGCCCTGCGCCAGGCCCAGGAGGAACTGAATGGAGACGTCGCCCACCAGGAATCCTATTACTGCGTTGGACACTATCCGGTCAGCTATTTCCTGGACGACCTCGTGGTCACCAACCTGCTGGGGCACCGGGGACGGACCATTGGGGTGGAGCTGATCGCCACCTTCCTGCCCGCCTCGGTGGTAAACAGCCTGTTTGCGGTGCTGCGCCGTGCTGAACTGGAGCCGGTGAGTCTCACCCTGGAGCCCATCGCCGCCATGGAAGTGGCCATTCCGTCCGGAATGCGGCTTTTAAACCTGGCGCTGGTGGACATCGGTGCCGGAACCTCGGACATCGCCATCGCCCGGAATGGCACCGTCGTCGCCTACGGGATGGTTCCGGTGGCCGGCGACGAGCTGACCGAAGCCATTGTTGAGGGCTGCCTGGTGGATTTCGATACGGCGGAAAGGATCAAGCGCTTGTTGGGCCAGCCCGGAGAAATCAGATACGCCGACATCCTCGGCGGGCAGCAAACGGCTTCCCAGTCGGAGATTTTGGCCGTGCTGGACCCGGTGCTGGAGAAACTGGCCGACGACATCGGGGCGATGATCCTGGAGCTGAACGGCGGTCAGCCGCCCAAGTCGGTGATCTGCATCGGCGGCGGGGTGCAGGTGCCCGGCCTGACAGACAAGATCGCCGCCCGACTAGCGATTCCCGGAAAACTGGTGGGGATTCGCGGCCGCGAGATAATTCAGAACCTGGAAACACCCGCCGAGGACGATCTCGGCGGTCCGGCGGGGGTAACCGTCGTGGGCATCGGCGTTCTGGCTCTAGAAAAGATGGGCTATTCCTTCATCAACGTCACGGTCAACCGGGAGAAATACCGAGTGTTCAACACCCGGAGCCTCAACGTAGCCGCCGTCCTAGGCCAGGCCCGATTTGACCCCCAGCGCCTGGTTGCGCGTAACGGAAAGGATCTGTGCTTCAACCTCAACGGCAAGGAAGAACTGGTGCTGGGTGAACTCTCTCGTCCGGCCCTGGTGTACGTGAACGGCACCCGGGCCAACCTGCAGACTCCGGTCGGCGACGGCGATGAGATCGAGGTGGTGGAGGCGACCGACGGGCGGGACGCCCAGGCCTTCGTCAAGGATTACCTGTTGGACGAGTGGACCGTACGGTTTACGGTGAACGGCCGGGAAATGACGGCTGGACCCGTATGCATCTTGAACGACCGCATCGTCTCGCCGGAGACCGAAATCAGGGACGGGGACCGGCTGTATATCCAGAGAGAGCAGACGGTGGGCAGGCTAGCCAAAACCCTGGGATTTGATCTTGCGGCCTGCGAGGTGCTGGTAAACGGAACTCCGGTCGCGGAGAAACACCCGGTGAAAAACGGCGACGAAATCATTGTGATCCCGCTGGAGGACGGTGGCACCGTTTCCGTGCCAGGTGGCATCAAGGTGACCGTGAACGGGGAACCGGTTCACCTGGCGGGTGATCAGCATATCTTCGCCGACGTCCTGATTCACCTCGATCTGGACTCCACCCGGATGAGGGGTGTGCCGGTCTTGAGGCTGAACGGGAGACGGGCGGGCTATACCGACATTCTTAAGGACGGCGATGAAATTATCATTTCCTGGAACGATTCCACTAATTGCCGAGGTGAATCGGGCGGTTCCGGGCCCACCGGTGCAGGTTTTCGCCCGGGAGGCCCGAATACTTCTTGATGGTGTGCAGAACAAGGGGAGAGGATGAGGGACATTGGCTAATAAGAGGCGGGTCGCTTACACCGGGAGCCCGATCTTCGAGGCGCACGAAAAGTTCAGGTTCTCATGCCACGCGGGACTACCGTGTTACAACCAGTGCTGCCGGGATATTGACATTTTTCTTTCACCGTATGACGTCGTCCGGATGAAGAACCGACTGGGACTGACCTCCGGGGAATTCCTGAACACCTATACCACCCGGGTGACCAGCCGGAGCGGTTTGTATTTCGTGCGGCTGAACATGCGTGATGACGACCTGAAGTGTCACTTCGTCACGCCTAAAGGATGCGTGATCTATCCGGACCGGCCCTGGGCCTGCCGGCTGGCACCCATCGACGTCAACGACCAGGGCGGCTACTTTTTTCTCTTCAGTGATTCCCAGTGTATGGGGATGAGAGAGACTACCGAATGGACGGTGGAGACCTGGATGGAAGACCAGGGCATGTTGATTTACGAAGAGTTGGAAGCGGTGTTCCGGGAACTGCCGCCGCGCATCCGGTTCACCGGGATGCCCACCCTGGACAGACACATCGCCGAAATGTACTTCATGGCCTGCTACGACGTCGACCGGTTCCGGAAGTTTATCTTCGAGAGCAAATTTCTCAGGGAGTACCAGGTTCCGGACGAGGTGGCCGAACGGATACGCACCGATGACGTGGAGTTGATGAAATACGGATTCGCGTGGCTTGCGGACGGGGTGGACGTGGCCAAGACCATCGAACTCCGGGACCAAGTTTTCTGATCTTGCGCGCCGTCTTCCGGCCTTATAGGTATTTCCCCGGCACCAGGTATTTGGGCGCCTGGGCGATTACTGGTGCCCTGGTAAGTGTGCCCTGGGCCTTACGGACGGCGTCCAGGATATGTTTCAGGTCGTGGTGCGTAACCTTACGCAGTTTTGGGTTGTTAGTCAACACTCACTCATTGGGCGGGTTTCTTTGGGGTGCGTTTTCTGTAGGGGGATTGGGATTGCGGTTGCCGGGTGAGCTGTCGGCTTTGTTGATTGCGGTAATGCTAGCGGGGCTCCTGGCCGCCGGATGCGGTGCCGAACCTGGGAGAGGGCTGGTCCGGTGGGCTGCGGGTGGAGGTGCCTGAGTACCACTCACCCCACGACCTCAATGGAAACGGCGTGCCCACCTCGCTGGATATCGTGGCTGGTGCCCGGGGCGAGGTGGAAAAGCGCACTCGTTACAACGCCGCCTACTTCGCCGGTGGCTATCCCCCCGACGGCCAGGGGGCCTGCACCGATATCATCTGGATCGCCCTGCAGCACGCCGGGTACGACCTGAAAGCGGCGCTTGACGCCGACATTGCCGCTTTCCCGGAGGATTACCCGCAGGCGTTCCCGCCCGATCCAAACATCGACTTCCGCCGGGTGTCAAACCAGGTGGTCTTCTTTAAAAAGTACGGTGTCAGCCTGACTACCGAGGTCAGGCCCGGCGACGTAGAAAATCTCCTAAAATGGCAGGCGGGAGATATCGTGGTATTCGGCCCGCCCTACGAACATATCGGGATTATCTCGGACCGGCGCCAGGCCGACGGGGTACCCCTGGTGATCCACAACGGGGGTCCGGTGGCCAGCGAGAGCGATGCTTTGCGCCGCTGGCCCAGCCCGGTCACCCATCACTTCCGCTTCCCGCCGTGGTAAGCTATTTAGAATAGCTAACAAACACTACAGTTCTGACAGCTTACAGTGCCGGACCGATAAGGTTTTCGGCCAGATAGAGGGTGTCCGCAAAGTGTTTGGGGCCCCAACCAACCGAACTGTGTTTTACTTTCCCCTCCCGGTCCAGGAAGACGCTCGTGGGGAGGCCCTGGACCTGGTACAGCCGGTGCACCTGCCAGTCGGGGTCCAAGAGCGCGGTTGCGGCCAGGTTGTGTTGTTTAATGAAGGATTCTAGCCGGTCCGGACGGTCGCTTGAAACCAGGACCACGTCCAGTCCCCGCTCCCGCCATTCGGCCATGTAGGGCTGCAACTGCAGCGCCTCGTCAACGCAAGGCCCTCACCCCATAGAGAAAAACAGCATCAGCACCGCCCGGCCTTCGAAGTCGCCCGGCACGGTTACCTCCCCGCCGGCTAGGGCCGGCAGGCGGAACGCCGGTGCCGGTTGGCCCGGTTCCGGCCAGTCCAGGGGCGGTTTCAGTTCCGACTCGGACCCGGCCGGCGCTGGCGGTTCCTTGGCGCCGGGGGCTGGGTCGCGCGAACCGCACGCTGCTCCCAGGAATAACAGGCTCAGCAGGGCGACGGCTACCAGCAGGCTGCGAAAACTCACGATGTCACCCCCTTGGATGATGGTATTGAAACCCTTGGTTTTGTTCTTTGAAAACTTAACAGTGCCCGGTCTCGTCAGTTGTTTAAGCGGCATTTAACCGCGGCCCGCGGTTTAGACCGCTCGGTGTCCACAGGCTGGTCCTGCGGCGCTGGCCGGGCGGTGAAGGCCAGCGCCGCCGTGGGGCAGGCCCGGACGCATTCCAGGCAGCGGACGCACTCCGGGTGGTTCGGCGACCGGTCCACCGCCAGCTGGAGCGGGCAGGCCTCTCGGCAGGTGTGGCACTGCCGGCAGCGGCCGGCATCATGCCGGATCCGCCATAGACTCACCGGGTTGAACAAGCCGTAGAAAGCGCCCAGGGGACAGGCCGTCCGGCAGAAAGGTCGATACACGAACCGCATGGCCACCAGAAAGGCGGCCAACACCGCCACTTTCCAGATAAACAGCGGTCCCATCAGCGCCCGGAGCGCCGGGTCCCGGAGGCCCACCAGCAGCCCCGCTTCCAGCGTCCCCGCCGGGCAAACGTAGGTGCAGAAATAGGGGGCACCCAGCCCGGTGCTGCTGTTGATCAGGAGCACGGGCAGGAACAGGACGGCGGCCAGCATCAGGTACTTGATCCAGAGCAGCGGCCGGGGCACCGGCAGCCGGCAGACACGGGGGCGGGCCAGCACCTCCTGGAGCAAGCCGAACGGGCACAGCCAGCCGCACACCAGGCGCCCGCCGAGCGCGCCGGCCGTGGTCACCACCCCAGCCACGTACAGGGACACGCTGTGGCCGGACATGGCCAGCATGACCTGATAGGAGCCAACCGGGCAGGCGCCCAGGGCGCCCGGACAGGAATAGCAGTTGAGAAAGGGGACGCAGACCTGTTTGACCGGACCCTGGTAGATCCGCCCCTCGGCGAACCCGGTCAAATGGGCGTTGGCGGCCAGCGCAGCGGCGAACTGCACCAGGCGCCGCCGCGGGTTTAACGGATGCCGATGCATTCCAGGCAAATCATCACGGCTTTCTGCATCACGTCCGCTGCCTCGCCGCGGGCCAGGCCGGCCAGAAGCATGCAAATTCCGGCGGCAGCCAGGCCATAGGAGATCCAGCGCTGGTCTTTCACGCCCACTCCACCTTTCACCGGCTATAGGCTATATTTAACCTTGTGGTCCGAAACTCCTCCTGCGGCCCCCACGGTAATTCTGGTAATTCTTAAAGTACAGGTGTGCTTACATGGCTTAATTAAAATGTTTGATTACAGGTGCAAGTGAACCTTAAAGTCCGGCGAAACCCACGTCCTGTTCGACCCGAATGAGCACGGCAAGTCTACCTTGTAACCCGGGGTTATAACTTGCGGGGGAGGGAGACGGTGAAACGCGTACCGGTGCCCTCGCGGCTTCGTACGGTGATTGTACCCCCGTGCTCGCTGACCAGCTGGTGGCAGATGAACAGTCCCAGCCCGGTACCCGTTTTCTTGGTGCTGAAAAACGGTGTTCCGATGTTTTTCAAAACGTTTTCCGGGATACCGCAGCCGGTGTCCTCGATGTTGACCCGGATGGTCCGGTCGGCGGAGACCGTCGATACGGTCAGCACTCGCGGCCGGTCCTGGTATTCCATGGCCTCGATCGCGTTGTTGATGAGGTTGAGCAGAACCTGCTTGATTTTGTCCCGGTCAATCAGCACGGTGGGAATCTCCCGGAGGTGTTTCCGCACTTCGACCCGGCTGAGGAAACAGCGGCTGTCGACCAAGGCGAGGGTCTCCCGGACCAGTACGTTCAGATCAACCTCGACGATTTGGGGGGCGTGAGGCCGGGCCATCCTCACGAACTCGCCGATCAAGTTGTTCATGCGGTCGACTTCGTGAACCAGGACCTTCAAGTAACCCCGGCTCTTTTCGTCGGTCACCAGGCCGTCGAGCAGCTGGCAGAATCCCCTGATACTCGCCAGTGGGTTGCGGATCTCGTGGGCCAGCCCGGCGGCCAGTTGGCCGAGAACGGCCAGCCTTTCCTGCCGGGCGAGGGCTTCATGCTGCTCGTTCAGCCGGGTGGCGTATTCGGCCAGCGGGCAATGCTGCCGATCGCCGCAGTAGGCCGTTCCTTGCGGCGGAACCAGGTTGTCTGGTCGCATACCGTCCACTCCTTTGCCAGACGCTGGACCTTAGATGCTATTGACCGGCCATAGGTAGCCTCCCGGGATACAAAACCGACCGTAGTGGTGTGGGCAACGTCCAAAAGACCCGGGTTCAGGGAGGCCTAGTCGCGGACGCAAATACCATTTATTTCATGTTAAGGTGTTTCTTGAATTCGCGGTTGGCCGGTATTATCCTTCAGGGACACAGAAAATTCAATTAACCAACCGGGCCGCGCTTCTTTAATCATTTCCCACAATATGTCAACCCGGCCGGTGATGCGGTATAATAGGGCTATACTCAATGGAATGACCACACCCAAGCCCAAAAACGCACCCCCGAGGTGCTGCGGCATAAAGGGCTGTCTTAACCAAGAATTCAGGGCGGGTGATGTCGCTTGGCCGGAAGCAGGAAGAAGCGGAAACGGGTGGAACCGGAGCCCGAGGCGCTGGTTGCCCCGGGCCGGTGCGCGGTGTGGAAGCGACGGTTTAAGGCGTTTATCGTCATTGCGGTCGTATTGGCCGCCGCCGTCTGGTGGTCGCTGCCCCATATCGGCCTCTTTCTGGTGGTGGCCGACGAGCCGCAGCCGGCCGAAGTGCTGCTGGTGCTCTCCGGAGACCGGGGAGAACGAATGGAGTATGCCTTCAGCCTTTACGAGGCGGGACTGGCCGATCTGTTCATCCTGAGCGGTGGACCCCTGTACGCCGATTTGAGCGAGGCCGACCTGTTACGCCGGCACGCCGGGATTTTGGGGGTGCCGGACGAAAAGATCATCTTGGAGTCCAGGGCGGCCAACACCTACCAAAACGCCCTGTACACCAGGGAGTTGATGGAGCTCTACGGTCTGGAGTCGGCCCTGGTTGTCTCCTCGCCCTACCACATGCGCCGGGTCCGAGTGTTGTTCGACGAGGTGTACGCCGGTAGCGGCATTGAGCTGTTTTTCGTTCCGGTGGCCAACTCCTGGTTTGACCCCGAGTGCTGGTGGGAGACTTCCCAGGGTCGTAGGCTGGTATTCAGTGAATACGCCAAACTGGCCTTTTTGCTGCTGCCCGAGCGCTGGCGTTCCTACTACTACGCCGGGCGGGCGGATTAACTGCTGGCCGGTTCTGGCAGGAGGCCCAGAATTTTATGGCCCCCGGGCCTGGGCAAAGGTGATTTACGGATAGGCGGCCCTGTAGTATTATAGGAAAACAAGGGAAAAACGGCAGAAAACACTCGGAATACAGAATCCAAAATACCGAATTCAAAAATCCGGGCGCAAATATGCGCTTCCGCCTGCCGAATCGTTGAAACCCGAGATTGTCGTGATCTGTACACAGGGGAGAGTAAGTTGGTTGGGGCGTTTTTTCCAGAAAATTAAAATGATTGACAATCCGGTAACCAGGGTGCTTCTGGCCCAGGTGTTGATCTTTGGCCTACTCTTGTACTGGGATTCTTCTTTGTGGCCGGTGGTGCTTTTCCTGGTGCCGGCCAACGGCCTGGCGCTGTATTTCGCTCTCCAGGGATTCCAGGGCGGGCGGAAGATCATCACGGTCAAACTCGACGATCAGCCGATCGACCCCACTCTCCAGATTGCCAGTGAAACCCTGCCCTACATGCGCCGCGGGCTGAACGAGGAAAGTGCCAAAAAGACCGCGCAGATCATCCAGAAGATCGGGGACGTACCCGCGGTGGCGATCACCGATCGGGAGCGGGTGCTGGCCTTCATCGGTCCCGGCTGTGAACGTCATCCCCCGGGGGGCGAGATCGTCACCCAGGCCACCAAGGAGGTTATCGCCACCGGCCTGTTAAAGGTGGTGGAGAGGCAGGAGGACCTGAAGTGCCCGGTCCAGGACTGCCAGTGTCCCCTAGAGGGTGCCGTGATCGTGCCCCTGAAGCTGCGCGATGAAGTGGTGGGGACCATCAAGCTCTACCGGACCGAGAAGGGGCAGATTCCGTCCGGAGTGGTGAAACTGTCGGTGGGCATCGCCCAGCTGCTCGGGGTGCAGATGGAGCTGTCCGAACTGGATCGGCAGGCCCAGCTGGTGACCAGGGCCGAACTGGATGCGCTTCGGGCGCAGATCAACCCGCATTTCCTGTTCAATACCCTGAACACGATCATCATGTTTAGCCGCACCCATCCCGAAATCGCCCGCCGCCTGTTGATCCGACTGGCCGCCTTTTTCCGGCACGCCTTTAAGCGGACGGGGCATTTCAGTACCCTGGAGGAGGAACTGAAGTGTGTGGAAGCGTACGTGATCCTGGAGAAAGCCCGGTTCCGCGAGAAACTCCACATCGTGAAAGACGTGGACGAGAGTCTGCTGGGCTACCAGGTGCCGGTACTCACCCTCCAGCCGCTGGTTGAAAACGCGGTGAAACACGGGATCATGCCCAAGATGGGTAACGGTACGGTGAAGATCACCGTCAGCCGGGCCGGCGGCGACATGTTCGTGGAGATCAGCGACGACGGCGTGGGTATCCCCGACGATATTCTGCCCAAGGTTTTTAAGCCGGGATTCGGTTCGGGGAGCGGCGTCGGCTTGAGCAACGTGAGCGAACGCCTGAAAAGCCTTTTTGGGGCGGAGTACGGCCTGAGGCTGGAGAGTAAAGTCGGGGAGGGCACCAGGGCCTGTTTCCGGGTTCCCCTGGTGCAGAGTCCTCAGAAAAAGGGGTATGCGGACAATGAAGTTAAGGGCATTAATAGTTGACGACGAATACCCGGCCCGCCAAGAAATGCGGTTCATCCTCGGCAAATTCCCGGAGATCGAGGTCGTGGGCGAGGCGGCCAACGCCCAGGAGGCGCTGGCCCTGATCAAGGCCCTGGACTATTCCGTCCTCTTTCTCGACGTTTCGATGCCGGGCATGGACGGGCTGGAACTGGGCGCGGCGATCCGGGAACTGGAAGACCCGCCCTACGTGGTGTTTGTCACGGCCTATGACGAATACGCGCTGAAGGCCTTCGAGGTGGACGCCATTGATTACGTGCTGAAACCGATTGATGAGGCCCGGCTGCGGATGGCGATCAACAAGGTGATCCGGGCGACCCAGGAGGCGGCTCCGGGTGCCGGGGTGGCGACAACCACCAAACCGGCGCCGGCAATCCGGATCGACCGGATCCCAGCGGAGCAGGACGGGAAGACCATTCTCGTGAGCGAGTCGGACATTGTCTATGCCTTTATCGAAAAGGATGCCGTCTATCTCCAGACTTACGATGAAAAGCTGCTGACCCGCTTTACGCTGAAGGAACTGGAAAGCCGCCTTGATCCAAACGTGTTTTTCCGAGCCCACCGGTGTTGCCTGGTTAATCTGCGCAAGGTGGATGAAATTATTCCGTTCTTCAATGGTACTTACATCCTAGTGGTGCACGACCGGCAGCGGAGCGAAGTGCCCTTAAGCCGCGCGCAGGCGAAGAAGCTACGCCAGATTCTCGGTTTTTAGCGGGTAGTAAACTGAGCAGGAGGGGACGTTTTTCATTGAACATTTGGCAAACCATCCCCGGCGACAGAGTAACGGACTGACCAGGAGGGAACGTTTTGGTTTTCGGCATCGGCACCGATCTTATCTCCGTCGACCGGATCCGGCGGGCGGTGGAACGCACCGGCGGCCGCTTCTTGCTACGGGTATTTACCCCCGCGGAGCGCGACCTCTGCCGGATGCGGCGTCAAGCCTACGAATGTTACGCGGTGCGTTTCGCGGCCAAGGAGGCGGTGTTGAAGGCGCTGGGCACGGGCCTTGTCGACTGCCGCTGGCACGATATTGAGATCTTAAACAGCCCCGGCGGCCGGCCGGTGGCTGTGCTTTCCGGGGGCGCGGCCCGGGCGGCGGCCCAGCGGGGCGTGGCCGAGGTGCTGGTGTCGTTGAGCCACGAGGGAGATCGTGCCCTGGCCTTCGCGGTCGCCGTCGGCGGGGTTTTTGATTCAGGGGAGGGATAGTTTTGCGGGTGGTTACCGCCGCCGAGATGCGGGAGATAGACCGGCGCGCCACCGCGGAATACGGGATCTCCGGACTGGTCCTGATGGAGAACGCGGGGTTTCGGGTGTTCGAGTGCGCGCGCCGGGTTCTGGGGGAACTAGAAGGGAAGCTGGTCGTGGTCCTGGCCGGCAAGGGCAACAACGGCGGTGACGCCCTGGTGGCCGCCCGCCACTTGGTCCAGCACGGTGCCCAGGTGCGGGTGATCCTGGACGGTGACCCGGCAGTGGTGACCGGTGACGCGGGCGTCAACCTGGAGATCTGGCGGCGGCTGGGACAGCGCCTGTACCTGCTGCAGGACCGCAACGGCATCCAGGTGCTACAGCTGGCGCTGATGCAGGCCGACCTGGTGGTGGACGGGCTGTACGGCACCGGTTTCAAGGGGGGGGTCCGCGACCGGGCCCGCCGGGCGGTGGAAGCGATAAACGAGGTGGGCAAGCCGGTGATTGCCGTGGATATCCCCTCCGGGGTGGAGGCCGACACCGGGGCGGTGCGGGGTGTGGCGGTCAGGGCCGACCACACCGTTACCTTCGGATTGCCCAAGCTCGGCCTGGTCCTGGAACCAGGCGCGAGCTACGCCGGAGAACTGCACGTGGTGGACATCTCCCTGCCCCGGGCGCTACTGGAGGCACCGGACGGCCGATACCTGTTGACCGCGGCCCTGGTCCGGAACTGGCTGCCCGCGCGGGCGCGAGACGCGCATAAGGGCCGTTTCGGCCACGTTCTGGTGGTGGCAGGCGCGCGGGGCATGCTGGGCGCGGCCTGCCTGGCCGCCAAGGCGGCCACCCGGAGCGGCGCGGGCCTGGTGACGCTGGCGGTGCCCCGCAGTCTACAGGAAACGGCCGCCGGGTTCCAGGCGGAAATCATGACTCTGGGGCTGCCCGAGACCGGGGCGGGTACCCTGAACCGTGCGGCCCGGGAACAGATCGAGGAGTACCTGGGCCGGGTCACCGTATTGGCTCTGGGGCCGGGCTTGTCCACGCATCCCGAGACCGCGGAACTGGTCCGGGAACTCCTGCCCGGGGTGCGCATTCCCTGTGTCCTGGACGCCGACGGCCTGAACGCTTTCGGAATGAAGGATCGGGGAACCGGCGCCGCGGCTCCGGAGATTGAAGGGGGATTTCCACCGGGCAGGCCGCATGCCGCCCCCCTGGTGATCACTCCCCACCCGGGGGAGATGGCCCGGCTGTTGGGTTCCCGGGTGACAGACGTGCAGGCTGACCGCCTGGGGACCGCCGAGCGGGCGGCCGGTGAGTGGCGGTGTACCTTGGTGCTGAAAGGCGCTCGGACCCTGGTGGCCGCCCCGGGCGGCCCCACCTACATCAACCCCACCGGAAACCCCGGGATGGCCACGGGCGGTTCCGGTGACGTGCTGACCGGGATGATCGCCGGACTGATGGCCCAGGGACTGGCGCCGAAACAGGCGGCGGCCGCCGCTGCTTACCTGCACGGCCGGGCCGGCGACCTGGCGGCGGCCGAACGAGGCCAGGCACCCCTGCTGGCGGGTGACCTCCTGGAGAAGCTGCCGGCGGCCTTTAAAGAAGTGGAAGCAGGTGGTGCACGCGTTTGAAGGAACACGCGGTCTGGGCGGAGGTAAACCTGTCGGCTCTGGCCCACAACCTCGGCGAGGTGCGGCGGCTGGTCGGCCGCGACACGGGAATCGCGGCCGTGGTAAAGGCCAACGCTTACGGCCACGGTCTGGTGGAAGCAGCCCGGACGCTGCTGGCCGCAGGCGCTGACAGCCTGGCGGTCGCCCGGATCGAGGAGGGGGTCGCCCTGCGCGAAGCTGGCATCGGTGCCGAAATCCTGGTGATGGGTTTCACGCCCCCGTCCCGGTATGACGCGGCCCTGAGGAATAAACTGGTACTTACCGTTTACGACCTGGACCTGGCCGAGCGGCTGTCGGACACGGCGGGGCGCCGAGGAGAGGTCGCCCGCGTGCATTTGGAGGTGGACACCGGCATGGGCCGGCTGGGAATCCCCGCCGACCGCGACGTGTACCGGAAGGTCGTGTCCATCGCCCTCCTGCCGCACCTGGAAATCGAGGGCCTGTACACCCACTTCGCCAACGCGGATCGGACCGACAAGACCCACGCCCAGCACCAGCTGATGAAGTTCGTGGAAATCGCCTGCAGCCTGGGACAGGACGGGATAGACATCCCCCTGCTACACGCCGCCAACAGCGCGGCGCTGATCGACATGCCCGAAAGCCGCCTGAATATGGTCCGTCCGGGAATCATGCTTTACGGTCTTTATCCCTCGGCCGAGGTGGACAAGAACCAGGTGCGCCTGCGCCCGGCTATGACGCTGAAGGCTCAAGTAGGGTTCGTAAAGCGGGTGCCGGCGGGTTTTTGCGTGAGTTACGGTTCCACGTATACCACCCCGGCACCTACCACCCTGGCTACCGTCCCCTGCGGCTACGGCGACGGATACAGCCGGCTGCTTTCCAACCGGGGTATGGTGCTGATCCGGGGAAAGCGCGCCCCGGTGGTCGGACGGGTGTGCATGGACCAGATCGTGGTTGACGTGGGACACATCCCGGACGTGGCGGTGGGTGACGAGGTAGTGCTGTTCGGGCGCCAGGGGGAGGCCGAGCTGTCCGTGGACGAGGTGGCGTCTCTGCTGGGTACCATCAACTACGAGGTGGTCTGCGCAGTCAGCGCCCGGGTGCCCCGCGTTTGCGTTCGGGACTGAAACCCGGCCTATATTAAGCCCTCCGGAACGCCTGTCTGAATGCGTGGCCCACAGTTTGTGTGCTGTGCTCTTCCATTAATCCCCGCCTGTAAAAACGCATATCACAACGTGCTACGATATGGTTCGGAGGCGAAACCGTTGAGCCTGGAACCGCCCGCTGCGGAAGAACTCCAGAGAAAAACCGGTCCGGTGCCGAAGGCAGGGCCCCGGCTGCTGGCTGCCCTGCGCCACCGAAATTTCCGCATCTACTGGCTGGGCCAGTCGGTGTCCCTGGTCGGGACCTGGATCCAGAACGTCGCCCTGGCCTGGCTGGTACTGGAACTTACCAGCTCGGCCTTTCTCCTGGGACTGGTGAGTGCGGCGCAGTTTGCGCCTATCCTGTTGTTCAGCCTACTGGGCGGGGTGATCGCCGACCGTGTCGCCCGGCGCCGCCTGATTATCGCCACCCAGACATGTCTGATGCTGGTCGCCTTCGCCCTGGGCTTTTTGACGTTCACCGGGCTGGTCCAGTACTGGCACGTGTTGTCCCTAGCCTTCCTGGTGGGCACGGCGAACGCGATTGACATCCCGGCCCGCCAGTCCTTCCTGATCGATCTGGTCGGCCGGAAGGACCTGATGAACGCCATCGCCCTGCATTCCTCGGTGTTCAACGCTGCCCGGTTCGTGGGGCCGGCAGTGGGCGGGCTCTTGATCGCCGGTTTCAACCTCCCGGTCTGCTTTTTTATCAATGGGGCCAGCTTCATGGCGATGCTGGCCGGATTGTGCGTGCTCCGGGTCGGGGACCGGGCCTCCGACGGCCGGGATATGAAGAAGGTGTGGTCTGAAATCGGCGAGGGTCTGGGCTACATCCGAACCACTCCGGCGGTGCTGTACCCGATCATCCTGATGGCCGTGCTGAGCCTGTTTGCCTTCAATTTCAACGTGCTGGTTCCGGTTTACGCCCGGGACGTGTTACACCAGGATGCTGGGGGCTTCGGCTTTCTGACGGGTGCCCACGGCCTGGGCGCCCTGTTGGGGGCCTTCTACTTGGCGTACATCAGCCACCGGGGTCCGCAGGTCCGGGTGCTGATCGCCGGCGCGCTGGGTTTGTGCCTGGCCCAACTGGCCTTGGTTTCCGTCCACCTGTACTGGTTGGCGTGGCCCTTGTTGCTCGTTAGCGGCCTGGCGATGATGGTGTTTGCCGGCCTGGTGAACACCACGGTACAGCTGGCGGTGCCCGACCACCTGCGCGGGCGGGTCATGAGCGTGTATTCCCTGGTCTTTCTGGGGATGATGCCCTTTGGCAATCTGCTGGCCGGAGCGATGGCCTGGTTCTGGGGCGCGCCCGAGGCTTTCGCCCTAGGTTCGGTGTTAGGGTTGACCAGCCTGGCCCTGCTGGCACGCCGGCTCCGGTCCGACGTAACTACCTGTGACGAAGGCCAGCGGCCGAGCGTTGGAAGCCGGAATCAGTAGGGGGCGGTACGTTGAGTGTAAGATTTAGGTAGATGTTGCACTGGGAGTGCTGGGCTTAGCTACTCTGTGGGAAGCCGCCTTTGCGGACGTGGGCGTGGCATTAATAGCTATTTTCAATGCTACCAGAACCTTGCGGTACGCACGAGTATCCTCATTAAGTTTAATGCAAAAGGGGAGATATATCCCATATCGAATCTAGGGGTGATCAGGGATGAGGCGGATTTATCTTGACCACGCGGCTACGACCCCCGTAAGGCCTGAGGTTGCCGAGGTAATGACAAGATATTTGACTGCCAATTGGGGCAATCCCTCCAGTCCTCATTCAACCGGTCAAGAAGCCAGGAAGGGCATGGAGGATGCAAGAAAATACATCGCCAATCTGATTAATGCTTCTCCGGAAGAAATAATTTTTACCAGCGGAGGCACCGAAGCCGATAATTTTGCCCTCAAAGGCGTAACCTATGCCAGAAACAAGAAGCAGCATTTTATAACCACAAAGATAGAGCATCACGCCGTCCTTCACTGCGCGGAAGCGTTAGAAAAGGAGGGCCATGCCGTTACTTATCTTGACGTGGACAGCGACGGGCTGGTGGATCCGGACGATGTACGCCGCGCCATCCGCAAAGACACGGCGTTAGTAAGCGTGATGCTCGCCAATAACGAAGTCGGCACGGTAGAACCGGTAGCGGAAATCGCGCGCATATGCCGTGAGCACGGTGTTCTGTTCCATACCGACGCCGTTCAGGCCGTAGGCCAGATCCCAGTGGATGTCAAAGAACTCGGGGTGGATTTGTTGAGCATGTCCGCCCACAAGCTGTACGGGCCCAAAGGTATCGGGGCCCTCTATGTCCGCAAAGGAGTTAAGATCGCCCCCATATTGTACGGTGGAGCTCAAGAGCGCGGGAGAAGGCCGGGTACGGAAAACGTCCCGGGAATCGCCGGGTTTGGCAAGGCCGCGGAGCTGGCAGCGGCAGAATTAAACGAACACCGGGAAAAGCTGACCCGCCTGCGGGAAAAGCTCATAGAAGAGATATTCAGGCGCATCGAAGACGTTAAACTTAACGGCCACCGCCGGCGCCGCCTGCCGGGCAACGTCAACGTCAGCATCAAGTATGTAGAAGGTGAATCCATACTTTTGAACCTCGACTTAAAGGGTATTGCCGCTTCCAGCGGCTCGGCGTGTATGTCCGGGACTCTCGAACCGTCCCACGTGCTGCTGGCTATGGGAATACCCCGCGAGGTAGCCCACGGCTCTTTAAGAATGACTCTGGGTGCGTCCAATACCGAAGATGATATCGATTACGTCGTCGACGTTCTGGAAGAAACCGTAAAAAAACTGAGGGCGATGTCCCCGCTCGCGTCTCCCGGGAGGTGTTAAGATGTATTCAGGGTTAAAGGGAAAACCGTTGAAGAGGCGAAACAGATTACCAACCGCGCCGTGGCAGAGGCTCTGGACGGGATGCCGCGAAACAAGCTACACTGCTCAAACCTGGCGGCCAACGCCCTGCACAAAGCCATTGACGACTACCTTTCCCGGTTTAAATAGGCTGAAACTGACCGGGCTGCGGAGTAAAACGGGGAGGCATAAAAGCATATGCGGCAGGGGGTATTTCCCCGGCTCAATGAGGGCACTGTTAACCACGAACTGGATTGGCAACGAAGCCAGAACCGGTACGGCAATCCGGAGAAAGCAGTGGTTGCCATGAGCGGCGGAGTTGACAGCTCCGTGGCGGCATACCTGCTCAAAAACTCCGGTTTCGATGTCATCGGTGTTACTATGCAGGTATGGCCCGTGATCAACGAAGGACCTTCCCTGCCGCGGACTTGTTGTTCCCTGGGTGCGATTAATGACGCCAGGAACATAGCGTGGTCCCTGGGTTTCCCTCATTACGTCCTTAATTTTCGCGAACCCTTCGAGCGGATGGTTGTCGATCCTTTCATATCCGAATACCTAGCCGGGCGCACGCCAAACCCGTGCGTTGCATGTAACAAGCATATCAAATTCAATCTTCTCCTGCGGCGCACCGCGGAACTGGGCGCAAGGTGGCTGGTCACCGGCCATTACGCGCGGGTCTTCTACTCGCTGGAACACAACCGGTACCTTATGCTGCGGGGCATTGACGATCAGAAGGACCAAAGCTATTTCCTTTACATGCTCACGCAGGATCAACTGTCACGCATCCTGTTTCCGCTGGGAGGACTTAGGAAAAGCCAAGTACGGGACATAGCCCGCAAGGTAGGATTAAAAGTAGCTGCCAAACCGGAAAGTCAAGAAATATGCTTTATTCCTGACGGAGATTACAGAAACTTTGTTAATGAAAGAAGACCCGGCGCGGCACGACCCGGTCCCATTGTCAACACCGAAGGCAAAGTTTTGGGTGAACACTCAGGTGTGCATCACTACACCATCGGCCAGCGCCGCGGGCTGGGGTTGGCCTTGGGCCGGCCCGTTTACGTAGTGGCGCTGGATCCCGCTGAAAACACCGTGGTCGTGGGTGATAAGGAGGACTTAGAAACCGGTGCGTTTACAACTACCGAAAATAATTTCATCCTTTTTGACAGGTTGACCGGCCCCGTAGAAGTAGAAGTTAAGATCAGATATACCACCCCTGTCGTAAAAGGGGTTATAGCGCCTTTGGAAGACGGGCGCGTACTGGTCAGGCTTTCCGAACCGCAGACGGCAATTACCCCCGGCCAGGCCGCGGTATTCTATCGCGGTGACCTGGTGATAGGAGGCGGCACCATAGAGCGGAGTCTCAAACAGACTCCTCATAGTGGCTTTAGCTATTAGGTGGTTAGCGAGGTTCAACAGAACCGATCTTGGCCATTTTTTCAACGTCAGCGTCAGAAACGGTACTCAACTCGTTTAAAAATGCTTCCTGAAAGCTGCCGATACCTTTAGCCGACGAACTTTCATAAGCAATTTCTCCCACTACACCATATGTCGCTAAAGCATTGGCTGCGTCGTTGATTACATTGTCGCCAACAGCCACAAAAGCGCTTATTACCGCTCCCAGCAAATACCCCGTCCCTGCCACTTTTGCCATCCACGGGTGACCGTTTTAAGCACTTCTTTATGCTGGGAGGTCATCGGGTACTTTTATCGGCATAATGTTAACCTCCAAAGTTAATTGAAACTAAATTGAGTTAATTAATCAGTATTCTAAGATTACAGCGTAATAGTTGTCAACGAGTATTAGACCTGGGGTGCGATGTCAAAGTTCGCCTGGAGAATTGGCAAGGCATTGCCGCCTTGCCAGAGGAAGAACGCTTGGGCGCGATAGAGGGGCAGGTCCACGTTTTGGTAAAGACCCGGAGGCTTGGCTCCAAACAAACGTTCCCGCCCTTGAAGGGCCGCACGCCGGAAGACACTAGGTCAAGCATCTAATACAAAAACCAAATCGGCTGGGAGATCACCTACTAAGTGTTGACACGGACGGGGGCGGGTTTTGTCTTTCTTGGATTAATCGGGTTATGCTATCATAAGAAGATACAGTATGGTAGCCGGTTGGTGGAGCGTGAAAAAGTGTGGAACTGATCCGGGACGGCAAAAACCGCTACCGACTGCCCCGCAAGGGCAAAATGCGGGTAGACGGCATAGTCTACGTCAACGAGTTCCTGAAACCGCTGCTCCGGGAAGACAAGAGCCTGGAGCAGTTGGCCAATGCCGCCATGCTGCCGGGCGTGGTGAACCCCGTGGTCGGTATGCCCGACATCCACGAAGGCTTCGGGCTACCCATCGGCGGGGTGATGGCGATGGCCGCGGACGGGGTGATTTCGGCTGGCGCGGTCGGCATGGACATCAACTGCGGCGTTCGGCTGTTGCGTACCGACCTGCGGGTGCCGGAAGTCAGGGTTTCCCGGCTGCGGGAACTGATGCTGGCCGTCGAGAAGCACGTCCCCACCGGCGTGGGCAAGAAGAGCAAACACTACGATCTTTCGCGGCGGGTGTTCGAGCGGGTGGTCCACGCGGGGGTTCGGGCCCTAGTGGAAGAGGGTTTGGCCCGGGAAACCGATCTAGAATTCATTGAGGAGGGGGGCTGCCTGCCGGACGCCAATCTCGACGCGGTGAGCCGGGAAGCCTGCAAGCGCGGCGCGGTGCAACTGGGTACCCTCGGGGGTGGCAACCACTTCATCGAGTTCCAGGAGGTGGCCGAAGTCCTGGATCCTGTTCTGGGCGAGCGGATGGGACTGTTTCCGGGGCAGCTAACGGTGATGATCCACACCGGCAGCCGTGGCTTCGGTCACCAGATCTGTACCGATTTTTCCCGGAGCCTTTTGCCGGCAGCGAAGAAGTACGGCATCGACCTACCCAACAAGGGCCTAGCCTGTGCACCCATCGATTCGCCCGAGGGGCGGCGGTACTTCCAGGCCATGGCCTGCGCCGTGAACTTCGCCTTTGCGAACCGGCAGATCATCAGCCACGATATCCGCCGCGCCTTTGGCGTGCTCTTCGGCCGCGACCCGGACGAACTGGGCATGCGGATCGTTTACGACGTGGCGCACAACATCGCCAAGTGGGAGCGCTACGCCGGGCGAAAGCTGCTGGTACACCGCAAGGGCGCGACCCGGGCGTTGCCTCCGGGGCACGAGGCCAACCTCGGGTCCTACCGGGAAACCGGACATCCGGTGCTGATCCCGGGCAGCATGGGGACGGCGTCCTACGTGCTCGTGGGTACGCCAAAGGCAGCGGAGACCTTTTTCTCGGTGAACCATGGGGCGGGCAGGACCCTGTCCCGCAGCGCTGCCAGCCGGACGATTACCCGGCAGCAGTTCGAGGATTCTATGGGCACGGTGTTGTACAATATCCGAAACTTCAAGGAGATCGTTGACGAGGCACCCCTGGCCTACAAGGATATCGACCAGGTGGTGGAAACCCTGGCCAAAATCGGCCTGACCCGGAAGGTGGCCCGGCTGCGGCCCCTGGCGGTCATCAAGGGAAAGGACTGATCTTGTGTGTTTCCACCGCTAGTGCGCAAGGTAATGGACATCATCTCTGACGCGGGCTACGAGGTTTACGTGGTTGGCGGGGCGGTCCGCGACCTTTTGCTGGGCTTTCAGCCCAAGGAATACGACATTTGCACCAGCGCCTGCCCGGTAGCGGTGCTCACCATGGCCGCCGAGAACAACATCAAAGCCTACAAGAAGGGTGCGGCCTTCGGGGTGGTGGCCTGGGTGCTGGACGGCGAGGAGATCGAAATCGCTACCTTTCGCACGGAACTCTACGGGGACGACGCCCACCGCCCCGAAAAGGTGGAATTCGTCTGGGCGCTGGAGGACGACCTGGCCCGGCGCGACTTCACGGTGAATGCCATCGCCATGCGCCCTGACGGTGAAATCATCGACCCCTTCGGAGGTTGCGATGACCTGAAGGCCGGGCTATTGCGGGCCGTGGGCGACCCGGGAGAGCGCTTCGAGGAAGACGCGCTGCGGATGTTCCGAGCCTGCCGCTTCGTCGCCGAGTACGGATTCGGCGTTGATCCCGGGACCAGGGCGGCCATCCCGCGGTCGCTAGAGCGGGTGGCCGGTCTTTCGGTGGAGCGGGTACGGGATGAAATCGACAAGGCGCTCCGGGCCGCGCACGCCGCGAAGGGACTGGGGCTGATGCGGGACACGGGACTCTTGGCGACCACCTGCCGTGGCCGGACAGGCGGCCGCGCGGTAGCTGTACCGGTGTTACCCGAGGTGGACCGCCTGGCGGGCGTCGAACAGAACCCGGAACACCACCAGGTAGACGTGTGGGAACACACCCTCCGGGTTGTGTCCGGCGTGCCGTCCGATCCGGTGCTGCGCTGGGCGGCCCTGCTGCATGACGTGGCCAAGGGGCTGCCGGGGGTGCGCCGCCTGAACCGGCACGGGCTGCCGGCCGACTACGGCCACGCCGGCCTGGGTGCCGAGATCACCCGGGATATCCTTGAACGGCTACGGTTTCCCCCGTCTTTCATCAAGCGGGTGACGTGGCTGGTGCGTCACCATATGCACCACCCCGCGCCCGAGGAGAGAGCGGTGCTGAAGTGGCTAAAGAAGCTCGCGCCCAAGCTTCACGGGCGCGCGGAACTGATGGACGCTGTGCGGCAGAGTCTCGTTCTGCGACGGGCCGACCTGCTGGGCGGCAAAGTGAATCCCGCGGCGGTGCTGGAAGAGAACGCGCAATTGGAAGCAGTGATTGCGGAAGTGGTTGCTCGGGTGCCCTTTTATACCGAGGACCTAGCCATCAGCGGGGGCGAGGTGGCCGAGCTGGTGGGCCGCGGGCCGCAGGTGAAACAGGTGCTGGAAGACCTGGTGGTCCGGGTGCAGGGAGGGTTCCTGGACAACAGTCCGGGTGTCCTGAAGGAGGCCGTCCGCAAGAAAGCCTGGCGGAAACGACTGTCGATGGTCGAGGGCCGGAAGTCGGAGGGCGGCGGAAATCCCGCGTTTTCGTGAGCTTAAAGCCGGAGAAACGAGGCAAAAGACCGGATGATTCCCGGATCTTTTGTTTTTTTAAGGTTAAGATCCGGTTAGGTGACAGGAATTTGCCAGAGATCGGAGAATACCGATGCCGTAGACCGCGCCTTCGGGACCGAAAGTTGGTTCCAGTCCGCGGCTCAAGACGCAAATCGCAAGGGGTGTAATTTTTTGAGAACAAGGATCGGGAACGCGCTAATCAAAGCCTGTCTGATTAGCACGGCGGTCGGTGTGATCTGGGGTTTGAGCAGCTTCTCGGTGCCGGGTGCGGAAATCGTTGTTCCGGCGGCGGCCAGCCAGGCGGAGCGGCAGTACACGGTAGTGCGGGGCGATACGCTATGGGCGATCGCTAACCGGCTGGACACCTCGGTCGAGGCGCTGAAACGGGCGAACAACCTGCAAGGCGACGTTATTTTTCCGAACCAGGTGCTAGTTATTCCCGGTACGGGTGTTACAGTCCAGGCTGCTGCTGAATCTCGGGTTGATGAACCTGTTGACGAACAAGTGGAATCCCCGGTTACCAGGACGTACACCGTGGTGGCGGGGGATTCCCTCTGGTCCATCGCGCAGCGGACGGGGGTTTCGGTGTCGGCCCTCAAGCGGGCCAATAACATTCAGAACGACTTCCTGGCGGTCAACCAGGTGCTGGTGCTCCCGGATGAGCCGGCGGTCTTCGCGCAAGCGCCACCCAGTCGGTCCGGCGACCGCGTCCAAACCATCCTGGACTATGCCCGGACACTGGCGGGACATCCGTACCGGTGGGCCGGCAGTGCGCCCGGCGGGTTCGACTGCTCCGGTTTCGTGGTCCATGTTTTCGGGCGTCACGGTATTTCGCTGCCCCGGACTTCCTACGACCAGTTCAAGGTGGGCACGCCGGTGGGTCGCAATGAACTGCAGCCGGGCGACCTGGTTTTCTTTACTACTTACCGATCCGGGGCGTCCCACGTGGGAATCTACTACGGAAATGGCCAATTCCTGCACGCCAGTTCGGCCAGGGGCAGGGTGATCTGGACCAACCTTAACACGCACCAGTACTACGACAGCCGGTTCCTGGGCGGACGCCGGGTGGTACCCTAGCTCCGAACGGTATCCCCTTCCGCCTAGCACTCAGCACCATGAGTGCTGGGCAGTACGGCTCGGTTCGGCGTTGCGCGCTGGTAAACGCGCTGTTGGTGCTTGGCGGGCCTGGTTTCGCCGTCACGGGCCACCGATTCCTGCAAACCGGTGGCCGGTAAACGCGTTCATCCCGCCCGTACCGGCCCTGGCCGCGAGGGATCGTGGTTAGGGCCTCTTCATAATGATAGCGATTTCATCTCCGCCCGCTGTTAATTTCGGGCTCCAGTCGTAAAGACGGGAAGCGGGGCGGGGCTGCAAGCGCGTTGACATTGATGGAAAAAACTGATACAGTGGGTGTGGCTTAATGGGGGTGATAAAGGTGGAGAATTTCGAAGCAATCCGCGAAAAAATCCGCGAATTGCTGGCTGAGGACCGGCCAGGGCGGCTTCAGGACTTCCTGCCGGAGATCCACTACGCGGACCTCGCGGAGGTCTTGCGTACTCTGGAACTGGACGAGCGGGTGAAACTGCTCCGTTGCCTGAAGAGTGAGCGGGCGGCCCAGGTCCTGTTTGAACTGGACCGCGACGAGATTCTCCCGCTGCTGGAAGGACTGGGCCCCCGGGTCAGCGCCCTGGTCCTGCAGGAGATGTCCAGCGACGACGCCGCCGATCTGATCGGTGATCTGCCCGAGGACGAGCAGCAGCGCTACCTCGGGTTGATGTCCGGCGACGAGGCCGAGGATGTCGCCGAACTGCTTGAGTATGGCGAGCAGACGGCCGGCGGGCTCATGACCACGGAGTTCGTGGCCATCAACAAGGAGTTGACGGCGGACGAAGCCATCAAGTTTCTGCGCCAAACGGCGCCCGATGCCGAGACCGTATACTACGTGTACGTGGTGAACGACCATAATCAACTGGTCGGGGTGATTTCGCTCCGGGAACTGATCGTCTCCGCCCCCGACGCCCGGATCGGGGACGTGATGCGGACCAACGTGATTAGCGTCAACGTCCACACCGACCAGGAGGAAGTGGCGCGGGTGGTGGCCAAGTACGACTTCCTGGCCATCCCGGTAGTCGGTGATCACGGGGAACTACTCGGGATCATCACGATTGACGACGTTCTGGACGTCATCGAGGAGGAGGCCACGGAAGATTACCTGCGCTTGGCCAACGTGCACCAGGAACGTTACCTGGAACTCGGGGTCCTGCAGCGGGCCGGCCGGCGCCTACCCTGGCTGATCGGGCTACTGTTCGGCGCCCTGCTGGCCGGCAGCGTGGTCCAGGTTTTCGAGGACACGCTGGCCGGGGTCGTGGCGCTAGCCTTTTTCATGCCGGTGATGGCGGGCGGTCCTGGAAATGTGGGTACCCAGACCCTGGCGGTGGTGGTGCGGGGCTTGGCGACCGGGGAGATCGACTCGCGCCGGGGTTTCTGGGTCATTCTCAAGGAAATCCGGGTGGGATTGATCGTGGGCGCGGTCAGCGGACTGGTTCTGGCTGGGATCGCCACCCTCTGGCTCGATTCGGTGATCCTGGGCTTAGTGGTTGGGACGTCCTTGGCCCTAAGTATGGCGGTGGCCACCGTGATCGGCGGCCTTATCCCCCTGCTTATTAGCCGGGTGGGCGTGGACCCGGCGCTGGCTTCCGGACCGTTTATCACCACCATGATGGACGTGATCAGCCTGATGATCTACTTCACGGTAGCTTCCATTACGCTCTTTCGGTTCTTGGGTTAGTCCCGGGTGCCGGGTTCCCCGGCCTCCGGGAGGCGGAATTCCGCGCCCCAGCGCGCGGTAAGGTCGTGCACCACACCTAACTGGTCCAGAACCCGGGCCGTGGTAAACCGTACCAGGTCCTCGATTTTCCGGGGGCGCAGGTAGAAGGCGGGTATGGGGGGCATGATGGTCACCCCGAGGCGGGCGAGTTTTAGCATGTTTTCCAGGTGGATGGGGCTTAAGGGGGTTTCCCGGGGCAGCAGGACGAGGCGCCGCCGTTCCTTGATGGTCACGTCGGCTGCCCGCTGGGTGAGGTTTTCAGCGTAGCCGTGGGCTACCCCGGCCAGGGTCTTCATGCTGCACGGGGCGATTACCATCCCGTCGTGCCGGAAGGAGCCGCTGGCGATGTCGGCGGCAAAATCGTCCTCGCGGTAGGCGAACGCGGCGTACTTGGACACCTGGTTCGGGTCTAGGCCGGTTTCCTGCCGGATGATGTAGCCGGCGGCCCGGCTGATGATCAGGTGGGTCTCTATGCCGCAGTCCGTAAGTTCCCGGAGAATACTGATGCCGTAGACCGCGCCTGAGGCGCCCGTAATCGCCACCACGATCCGCATCCGGGATTCCTGCCTTTCTCCTGCCCGGGCCCTACCGGGGAACCGGACATCCAGGGCTAAAATATGGTAAAACCTGGACAACCCTCCATGCCGCTGGCCAGCGACACCACGGGGGATGAAAATGGAACGCGGTTTCTATGGTAGTATTGTACTTTATTAAGGTCGCAAAGGAAAGGATTGTCCGGTGAAACTGTACCAGACCGAGGCCATCGTGCTCCGCGCCTTGGCCGTCCGGGAGGCTGACCGGGTGCTGGTACTCCTCACCCGCGAACAGGGAAAACTCCGGGTCTGGGCCCACGGCGCGGCCCGGCCGGCCAGCCGTAAACGTGGCGCCGTGCAGCCCTTCTGCCGTTCGCGTTTCCTGCTGGCCCAGGGCCGGGAGATCGACACGGTGCGCCAAGCCGAAGTGCTCGAGGATTTCGCCTTTTTGTATGCCGACCTAAAGGCGCTAGGCCTGGCCGTCTACCTGTGTGAGCTGGCGGAAGGGTTCGCGCCCGAGGGCCAACCGAACCCGGGGATCTACCGGCTGCTCCTCCAGGTGTTGCGCCGCCTGACCGGGCCGCGCCGGGATTTGCTGGTCCGGTTTTTTGAGAGCAGCATCCTGGCGCTTTCCGGCCTGCGGCCCGAACTGGACGTGTGCGCCGCTTGCGCGGGCCGGCCCGCCGGCCCGCTGCGTTTCAGCCCGCGCTTGGGCGGCTTACTTTGCGGGGCGTGCCGGGCGAGAGATCCGGCTGCTCCGGCCTGCCGCCCGGCCACGGTCCGGGTGCTGGGCAAAATGCTGGACTGGCCGCTGAACCGGGTCGGACGGTTGCGGGTTGACCCGGTAACCGCCCGGGAACTGGCCACCGTTTTGCATGCCTGTATCTGCTACCACCTGGAACGCGAGCCCAAAAGCCTCGCCTTCCTGCGCAAACTGGGAGAATGATGGTGATTTGTCAATTCAAGGGGAAAACTTGACTTTTTGTCTACCCGGTGATATTTTTTAGCTGCTATGATCCTTATTGGAAATTCAGCAAAAACCTCCTGTTTCTCCGGTGTGAGCGGGGCGGGGGGTTTTATGATGAGGTTGTGAGGGGTGAAGCGCGCTTGCACTTTCAGGACTTGATTCTAACCCTAGACCGTTTCTGGGGCGACCGGGGGTGTATCATCCAGCAGCCGTACGACGTCGAGAAGGGCGCCGGAACCATGAACCCGGCCACCTTCCTGCGGGTGCTTGGCCCCGAACCGTGGAACGTCGCCTACGTGGAACCGTCCCGCCGGCCCACCGACGGCCGCTATGGGGAAAATCCCAACCGCCTGCAGCATTACTACCAGTACCAGGTCATCTTGAAACCCTCGCCCGACGACGTGATTGACATCTACCTGGACAGCCTGCGGGTGATCGGGATCAACCCCCTGGAACACGACATCCGCCTGGTGGAGGACAACTGGGAGTCGCCCACCCTGGGCGCCTGGGGTCTGGGCTGGGAGGTCTGGCTGGACGGGATGGAGATTACCCAGTTCACCTATTTCCAGCAGTGCGGCGGCTTCGACCTGAAACCGGTATCGGTCGAGATTACCTACGGACTGGAACGGCTGGCGCTGTACCTGCAGGGCAAGGACAGTGTGTTCGATATCGTTTGGACCGAAAATATCGCCTACCGTGACGTGCACTTCCAGGGCGAGGTGGAACACTCCCGGTACAACTTCGAAATTGCCGACCCGGAGATGCTGCACGACCTGTTCGACGATTACGAACGGGAGGCCCAACGCATCCTGGAGCAGGGCCTGGTACTGCCGGCCTACGACTACGTGCTGAAGTGTTCCCACACCTTCAACTTGCTGGACGCCCGGGGCGCCATCAGCGTTACCGAGCGCACCGGGTATATCGCCCGGGTGCGCGCTCTGGCCCGCGGCTGCGCCCGCGCTTACGTTGAGCAGCGGGAGCACCTCGGCTTCCCGCTGCTCAAAGGTGGTGTAACAGGTGGCCGCTAACTTCCTTCTGGAGATCGGTACCGAAGAGATTCCAGCCCGTTTCCTACCTCCCGCGCTGGAGGAACTGGCCGCCAAGGCCGAAAACCTGCTGGCTGAATACCGCCTGGGGCATGGGCTGTTGTCGGTGTACGGCACGCCCCGGCGGCTGACCTTGTACGTGCGTGAGCTGGCAGCTGCTCAAACGTCCCTGGTTCGGGAAGTCAAGGGTCCGCCCCGAAAAGCGGCCTTCGACCTCGACGGCAACCCGACCAGGGCGGCAACCGGTTTTGCCCGCAGCCAGGGTGTGGCGGTGGCGGATTTGGTCACCCGGCCGGTGGGCAAGGTGGAGTACGTGTTCGCGGTGAAGGAAGAGGCCGGGCGGCCGGCCGCCGAGATCCTGGCCGAACTCTGCCCCCGGCTGATCGCCGCGCTTTCTTTCCCGAAGTCCATGCGCTGGAGCGATCAGGAGTTCCGGTTCATCCGTCCGATCCGGTGGGTTTTGTCCCTTTACGGCGCGGACGTGGTGGAGTTCGAGGTGGCGGGTGTTCGCTCCGGGCGCCACACGTGGGGCCATCGTTTCCTGAGCGCCGGACGGTTGGCGGTGCCGGACGCCGACAGCTATTTCGCGCTCCTGGAGGACAACTTTGTGATCCTGGACCCAGCCCGGCGCCGGGAACTGGTCTGGGAACAGGTGCGGGCGGCGGCCGCGGCCGAGGGCGGAACCGTGGACGAGGACCCGGGACTCCTGGCCGAGGTGGCCGACCTCCTGGAGTACCCCACCGCTTTCTGCGGCCGGTTTCCGGAAAGTTACCTGGCGCTGCCCGAACCGGTGCTGGTCACCCCGATGCGCGAGCACCAGCGGTATTTCCCGGTGCGCGGTGCCGACGGACGGTTGCTGCCGCTGTTCATCGGCGTGCACAACGGGACCTCGGAACACCTGGACCTGGTCCGGTCCGGGAACGAAAAGGTGTTCCGGGCCCGCTTGGCCGACGCCGAGTTTTTCTTCTGTGAGGACCTGGAGACGCCTCTGGCCAAGAAGGGCGCCGAACTCCGGAAAGTGATCTTCCAGGAGGACCTGGGTACCATGCACGATAAGGTGCAACGCCTGGCGGTGCTGGTGGATTACTTGGCCGGCAAATTGGGGCTGGACGACGTTGGGCGGCGCCGGGCGCTGCGGGCGGCGGCGCTTTGTAAAAACGACCTCGTAACCGGCATGGTGTACGAATTCCCCGAACTGCAGGGGGTCATGGGCCGGGAGTACGCCCTGCGCGACGGGGAGGACCCAGTGGTGGCCGAAGCGATCCGGGAACAGTACCTGCCGCCCCCGGGCGGGGATGAACTGCCGCGGACCGGGCCGGGACTGGCGCTGGCGCTGGCCGACCGGGCGGACAACCTGGTGGGCGCCTTCGGCCGGGGCATCCAGCCCACCGGTTCCCAGGACCCTTACGCCCTGCGCCGCCAGGCCCTCGGGATCTGCCACCTGGTACTGGACACGCCGGCTTACCTGGACCTGGACGGCCTGTTCCGGGAGGCGCACGCCGCCTACGGCGGCTGCTTGGCCGTGGGTGCCGGCGAGACCGTGACCGCGCTGGCCGAGTTTTTCGGACAGCGCCTGCGGGGCCTCTTCCAGGACCGGGGACTGGCCTATGACGTGGTGGAGGCCGTGCTGGCGTCTGGCCACGCCGACGTCCGGGACGCCTGGGAACGGGCGGTGGCGGTGACCGAGTTCCGGGAACACCCGGCTTTCGAGGACATCTGCACCGCCTTCACCCGCGCCCACAACCTGGCCCGGAACGCGACCGGCATGCGGGTGGACCCCGGGTTGTTCGTTGATCCGGCGGAGGACGCCCTGTACCGGGCTTACCTGGACGTACGGGACCGGGTGGACGGGGAGATCGCTGCGCGCCGGTACGGCCAGGCTTTGGCTATCCTGGCGGAGCTGCGGGAACCGGTGGATCATTTCTTCGACGCGGTACTGGTCATGGCTGACGATGCGGCCGTACGCGCAAACCGCCTGGCCCTGCTGCGCCTGACGGCCGGGTTGTTCAGACGGATCGCGGACCTCTCTAAAATTGTCAAGGGGCAGGGGACGGTTTAGTAGGGCTGGTTGCAGGGAACCGGCCATATAATCTAGTATTACTAGTATTAAATGAAGTATTTGTTCAGCCTCAACGGAGCAATGGTATAACATATTGCTCCGGGGGAGGAAAGAGAATGGAACTCACCAAGCGACAGGAAGCGATCCTGCAGATCGTCAAGGGAAACGGACCGATTACCAGCGAACAGATCGCGGAACGGCTCTCCCTGACGCGGGCTACTCTACGCCCCGATCTGGCCATCCTAACCATGGCCGGACTGCTGGAGGCCCGCCCCCGCGTCGGTTATTTTTTTAGCGGCAAGTCTCCGAACCGCATCGTGGCCCAAAAACTCCGCCGGGTTCAGGTGGGCAGCGTGCAGTCCCACCCGGTGGTGGTCCGAGACGACACCTCCACCCACGATGCCATCGTCAGCATGTTTCTCGAGAACTGCGGCACGCTGTTTGTGGTGGACGAGCGCGGTTTCCTGCAGGGCGTCGTTTCGCGCAAGGACTTGCTCAAGCTGAGCGTCGGCAGCCTCCACGATCTGCACAAGCTGCCCATCGGCGTGGTGATGACCCGGATGCCCAACGTGATCACCGCCGAGAGTGGGGAATCGGTGTGGGATGCCGCCAAGAAACTGGTCACCCACGAGGTGGACGCCGTGCCGGTGGTGCGCCGCGTGACCGCCCCGGACGGAACCGAGGGGCTGGAGGTCGTAGGGCGCCTGAGTAAGACCAATATCACCCGGCTTTTTGTCGAACTCGGGGAAAGCACGTAAAGGGGGTTCAATGCGTTTTGCGTTTAGAGGATTCGCGCCCGGTGATTTACATTATTTCCGACTCGATCGGGGAAACGGCCGAGTTGGTAGCCCGGGCGGCCGCTAGCCAGTTTGACCACGGCCAGGTGGAGATCAGGCGGGTACCGTACTTGACGGAGCCCGAGGACGTCCGCGAGGTCGTGGAGGAGGCCAGCGGTTCCCCGAGCATCATCGTGTTCACCCTAGTGCTCCCCGGGCTGCGCGAGGCGCTGCTCCGGGAGGCCGAAGCCCGGAACATCCAGGCCGTGGACATTATGGGTCCGGTTATGCAGGCCCTTTCCTCCGTTACCAGCGGCGCGCCGCGCCTGGAGCCTGGCCTGATGCGCAAGGTGGACGAGGAATACTTCCGCCGGGTAGAGGCCATCGAATTCGCGGTCAAGTACGACGACGGCAAGGACCCCCGGGGCATCGTCCAGGCCGACCTGGTGGTGTTGGGCGTCTCCCGCACGGGCAAGACTCCGCTGAGTATGTACCTGGCGCATAAGCGGCTCAAGGTGGCCAACATTCCCCTGGTTCCCGAGGTGGCGCCGCCGGAGGAAATCTTCTCCCTGCCGCCGCACCGGCTGATCGGGCTAAACATTGACGCGCAGCAGCTCGTCGGCATCCGGCGGGAGCGGCTGAAAGCGCTTGGCCTGCCACCGGACGCTGGCTACGCCCAGAGTGAACGGGTACTGAAGGAACTGGCCTACGCTCGAAAAATCTTTCAACGCGCGGGCGCCTCGGTGATCGACGTCACCAATAAGGCGGTGGAAGAGACAGCGGGCAAGGTGCTGGAGATCTACTACAAAGGCGAACGTTACCGGTTTGAATAGGGACGCCCGGGGGAGTCGTTCCCGACGAAGCAATCGTCGCTCAGCCGAGGATGAAAATAAGGGTTTGTTTTTTAGGGGTGGACGTTTGGCGGAACTGCGACTGTTCTGGGCCCTGAATCTGCCGGGAGAGCTGAAAACGAAACTCGCGGGGTTTCAGGCCGAACTGAAAAAAATATCTCCGGATGCGAAATGGGTGGAGCAGGAAAATCTGCACCTGACGGTGAAGTTTCTTGGTGCGGTGGAAAGTTCCAGGGTACCGGCGCTGACCCAGGCGGTGGCGAAAAGCGTGTCCGGACTGGCGCCGTTCCGGTTGGAATTGGCGGGCTGGGGTACCTTCGGGCGCCCGGCGCGCGTGCTCTGGACCGGTGTAACCGGGGATCTCGCGGATTTGCAGGAGCTGCGGACCCGGGTGGAGGCGGCCCTCGTGCCGTTGGGTTTTGCGGCGGAAAAGAAACCCTTTTCGCCGCACCTGACGCTGGCGCGGTTCCGGTCGTCCCGGAACCTGGTAGCGCTGCGGGAGCAGGCCAGCGCCCTGGCGGCCGAACAGGGTCTCTGGGGCGAGTTCATGGTGGACCGGATCGACCTGATGCGGAGCACCCTTACCCGGCAGGGACCGGTTTACCGGGTGATTTCAGCGGTTGACCTGACGGATAATCCGGGTCAGCTTTAAACTCCGGGGATCGGTACTTTTGCGTTACCTGCGAGCTTATAGCTTATAGTATTTAAAGGTTTTATAAGAAAAGAGGGATGCCCTTGCTGGTAATAGCAATTAACGGCAGCCCGCGGAAAGATGGAAACACGGCCCAGGTTTTGCAATCAGCCCTGGAGGAGGCCGCCGCGCTGGGGGCGGAAACCGCTTTCCTCCAGGTTTCCGACGGAATCAGGGAAGCGAAGATTCCGTATTGCGCCCACTGTTCCACTCCGTGCAAGGGCGTGTGTTATGAGGGCACCGCCCTGGCCGGGATGTTGGACCTTCTGGGCCGGGCGGATGGGGTGATCATGGGCAGTCCGGTTTATTTCGGAACGGTTACGGCCCCGCTCAAAGCGTTTTGGGACAAAACCCGCCGGTTGCGCAAGGAGTTTGCGCTTTTGAACGTGGTGGGTGGGGCGGTGGCCGTAGGCGGTTCCCGGTTCGGGGGACAGGAAACCACGGTGCGGGCGTTGCACGACATGATGCTCACCCAGGGTATGACCCTAATCGGGGACGGGCATCTGAGCGGAGATGTCGGACATCATGGTGTATGTGCCCAGCAGCCCGTTCAGGATGATCAGGAGGTTTATAAGCGGGTGCGCCTGCTGGTGCACCGGGTAGTTGAGGTCGCGCGGGCGACGGCTGAGCTTCGCCGGGCAAGTCGAACGGCCGCGCAGAGCTGATTCGCTCCCCGGGTTCCAGCAGCCCGGGGTTTTTTGTTCGGTGCCGGGGTTGTTGTCGGGCCCGGACGGTGCAAAGGGGGGAGGCGGGTGAGTAACAAGGCGGAACTGCGGTTCCGGACCGAGGACTGGGAGGCGAGAATGCTCTCGCCCTACGCCTGCCGGAGCGCCGAAAGCCGCGGTCGGGAGCGGCCGGAAGAGGAGTGCGCCGTGCGGACCGTCTTCCAGCGCGACCGCGACCGGATCATTCACTCCAAGAGTTTCCGGAGGTTAAAGCATAAGACCCAGGTGTTCATTATTCCGGAGGGCGACCATTTCCGCACCCGGCTCACCCACACCCTGGAAGTAGCGCAGATCGCCCGGACGATCGCCCGGGCGCTGCGGCTCAACGAGGACCTGACCGAGGCCATCGCCCTGGGACACGACCTGGGCCACACCCCTTTCGGGCACACCGGGGAAGCGGCGCTCAACGCGGTACATCCCGGGGGCTTCCGGCACAACGAACAGAGCCTGCGGGTGGTGGAGCGCCTGGAGGGCGGCCGGGGGTTGAACCTGACCTGGGAGGTGCGAGACGGCATCCTGAACCACACCGGCCCGAGCCGGCCGGCAACGCTGGAGGGCCAGGTGGTACGGATCGCGGACCGGATTGCCTACATCAACCACGATATCGACGACTCGCTGCGCGGCGGCGTGTTAACGTCGGACCGTCTGCCGCGAGACTGCCTCGAGGTGCTGGGACTCACCCATCGCGATCGGATTAATACCATGATTGTAGACCTAATTACCACTAGCCTGGAGCGGCCGGAGATTTCGCTTTCTCTGCGGGTCGGGGAGGCGATGAACCGGTTGCGCGATTTTCTCTTCGCCAACGTCTACGTCAGTTCCGAGGCTAAGCGGGAAGAGGGCAAGGCCCGGCACGTGGTCCAGTACCTTTATCGCTACTTCACTAAACACCCGAACGCCCTGCCGGCCGAGTACCGGCGCCGGGTGGAGGCGGACGGCGGGTCGCGGGCCCAGGTGGTGTGCGATTACATTGCCGGCATGACCGACCGCTACGCGGTCGCCGTTTTTCAGGATCTTTTTGTGCCGCAAGGTTTCCCGGTGCTCCGGGAACCTTAAAAATTGTCGACATAGGGCAGGAAAATCAGATGGTTGCCGCGAATAAATCAGGTAGTGGGTTCCGGTTTGACGGGTGGTCTTTGTGGGCGGGTTGATTCCCGAAGCACTGGTGGAAGAGGTCTTCACCCGGGCGGACATCCTGGATGTGATTTCGGAGTACGTGCGCCTGGAGAAGAAGGGACGGCACTACCTGGGCCTGTGCCCGTTCCACCGGGAGAAGACGCCGTCATTCACGGTGACGCCCGAGCGGCAGATGTTCTACTGTTTCGGCTGCGGGGTCGGAGGTAACGTCTTTAAGTTCTTGATGCTTAAAGAAAACCTTAGCTTCCCCGAAAGCGTGCGGTACCTGGCCAGCCGTGTGGGTGTGCATATCCCGGCGCATTCCCCGCCGCAGGATGCGAAGTACGAAAGGTATTACCAGGTCAACGAGTGGGCCCGGGATTTCTTTCGGCTCGAGCTCGAGCGAGGGAAAGAGGGGTACCTGGCCCGGGCGTACCTGGCCCGGCGCGGCATCACCCCAGAGATCAGGGAAGAATTTCAGCTGGGTTTCGCCTCACCCCGGTGGGACGCGCTGAAAACCTACCTGATGCGTAAGGGTTGCAGCCCCGAGGAACTGGTAACCCTGGGCCTGGTGAATCGGGGAGAAAGGGGAACCTACTACGACCGCTTTCGCAACCGGGTTATCTTCCCGGTGTGGAACGCGTCGGGGCGGGTGATCGGATTCGGGGGACGGGTGCTGGACGATGGCCAGCCGAAGTACCTTAACTCCCCGGAGACGCCCGTTTTTCACAAGGGGCAGACGCTTTACGCCCTGCACCTGGCGCGGCAGGCGATTCGTAACGAGGGCTGTGCGGTGATCGTCGAGGGTTACCTGGACGCCATTGCGGCCCACCAGTACGGGCTCCGGAACACGGTGGCCTCGCTGGGAACCAGCCTGACGCGGGAACAGGGTCGGCTGTTAATGCGCTACACCATGGACGCCCTGATCGCCTACGACGCGGACACGGCCGGGATTGCGGCCACGATCAGGGGGCTTGACCTGCTCCAGGAGCTGGGTTGCCGGGTGAAAGTGGTCAGCCTGCCGAAAGGCCGAGATCCTGACGATTTTCTGCGGGAAGCGGGCGTGGCCGGCTGGACCCGCCTGGTGGCGAGGGCCGTGCCCCTGCTGGAGTATAAGTTGGCCAGCATCGGCGCTCAGACCGGGACGGCAACGGCGACCGAAAAACTGGCGGTGCTTCGGGAAGTTTTACCGAATCTACGCGCCTTGTCGAGCGAGGTGGAGCGGGAAGAAGGTTTTCAGATCGCCGCCAGGGCCCTGGGAATAACCTGGGAAACAATACGCAGCGAATACCGCCGGTTTACAGCCCGTACCAAAGAAAATTGGGCAAAATCGGATAAAATTGCTAAAAAGATGCATAATATAGTTACTAAACCGTCCCAGGCCAGGGGAAAAGCCGAAACCGGGATACTGCAAATCATTCTCCAAAATCCCCTGTTGTTGGAGGCGGTCAGGAAGGAGTTAGGGGAAGCATTTTTCAAAGACGCCAGGTACCAGCGCATCTTCGAAGCCTGTCTGCGGCACTATAATAAACCTGGGTTTGCGCCGGCACTGCTGGCCAACTACCTGGAGGAAAGCGAACAAGAGGTATTCAACGCTCTGATGGGACGGGAACTGGGCGACAAGAACCCGGAGCTTGAGCTTGGAGAATACATCAAGGCGATTACACGCCTAGATACCAGGGAAAGGATGAGGGAGCTCCTGAATGATGTCGCCGCGGCCGAGAAGGCGGGCGACCGGCAGCGGGTAGACCAGCTGATGCAGGAGATTCAAAAACTATCAAAAAGCACCCTGGAAAGGGGGGAGCAAGCGTGAGGGAAGAGGCGAATAGCTATATCCAGAATCTCGTGGAGAAGGGCAAGCAGCGGGGGTCGTTAACCTACAACGAGGTAATGGACACCCTGCAGGGGATCGATCTAACCCCCGATCAGATTGACGACGTCTACGAGAAACTTGCCGGAGAAGGGATTGACGTGGTACCTGAGGGTCCTGAACTAGTACCCCTGGTGGAGGACGACACCGCCCCGGAGGAAGAAGCGGAAACCGAAATTGCGGTTCCGGAAGGCATTGACATCGACGATCCGGTACGGATGTACCTGAAGGAAATCGGGCGTATTCCTCTTTTAACGCCGGATGAAGAGGTCGAGCTGGCCAAAAGAATGGAGGCGGGCGACGAAGAGGCCAAGCGCCGCCTGATCGAGGCCAACCTCCGTCTGGTTGTGAGCATCGCCAAGCGGTACGTGGGCCGCGGGATGTTGTTCCTGGACCTGATCCAGGAAGGTAACCTGGGCCTGATCAAGGCGGTGGAGAAGTTTGACTACCGCAAGGGATACAAGTTCAGTACCTACGCCACCTGGTGGATCCGCCAGGCGATCACCAGGGCGATTGCCGACCAGGCGCGGACGATCCGGATTCCGGTGCACATGGTGGAGACTATCAACAAGCTGATCCGGGTCTCCCGGCAACTGTTACAGGAACTCGGGCGCGAGCCGCTTCCCGAGGAGATCGCCCGGGAGATGGATATCTCGGTTGACAAGGTGCGCGAAATCATGAAGATCGCGCAGGAACCGGTGTCCCTGGAGACCCCGATTGGGGAAGAGGAAGACTCGCTCCTGGGAGATTTTATTGAGGACCAGGACGCCCAAGCACCGGCCGAGGAGGCTTCCTTTGCCTTGCTCCGGGAACAGCTGGACGACGTTCTGAAGACCCTCACCGAAAGGGAGCAGCGCGTGCTGCGGTTGCGGTTTGGCCTGGACGACGGCCGGGCGCGGACCCTGGAGGAGGTGGGGCAGGAGTTCGGGGTTACGCGGGAACGCATTCGGCAGATCGAAGCCAAAACGCTCCGGAAACTGCGGCACCCCAGCCGGAGCAAGAAACTGAAGGACTACCTGGAGTAACGCGAACGGTCTCACATTGACGGCGGGACCGTTCTTCGTTATAATTAACTTTGCGTAACTTGAAGGGGGCCCATAGCTCAACGGTCAGAGCATCCGGCTCATAACCGGCTGGTTCCAGGTTCGAATCCTGGTGGGCCCACCATTTTGAGATTCAAGCCGGTCGTCGGCCGGCAAGCGTGGGCGATTAGCTCAGGGGGAGAGCACCTGCCTTACAAGCAGGGGGCCGCTGGTTCAAATCCAGCATCGCCCACCAGTACTTCATTCATTCTGCCGCGTACTCCTTCAATCATCTCATCAACGTGCGAAGACCTCAACCTGATGAATACCTATGAATTTTTCTGGCGCAGGGATAAGGTCGCTTTTTTCGTCATGTGGAGAAGACTTTGTGGTAAATGAGGTGTGACGCATGACCACTGTCTCCAACTATCCGACTTTCAGCATTCCCAGCTTGGAAAGCCTTCTCGAAACCGCGGCGGCGGGGAGTCCGGAAAGCATTGACCGTACCTATCTTGCGGGAATAGTGGGTCTGACCCCCAAAAATGCCGACTTACTGCAGGCGGGGCTGGAAACGCTGGGCTTCGTCGGGCCGGACGGCGTCCTGACCGCGGACGGGCGCCTGGTGGTAAGCGGCGGAGACGGACGTGCTGCGGCTTTCGGCCGGGCGCTGGAGCGGGTTTATGCTGAGATGTTGGCAGTGCTCCTGGAAAACGAGGAGTTCAATCTTGATCAGGTGCACCGTTTCCTGGAACAGCGCACGAATTTAAGGCTGAGCGGTCGCCAGAAGGTGGCCGCCGTATTTAAGTACCTGCTCGTAAACAGCGACCGTGAAGACTGGAAAAAGAGGTTTAGTCAAAAGAAGTGCTTCGCCTAGCGGTGTGGTAAGCGCTTAGTGAAAAGCTGAAACCGGTGCCGGCAGATGAAGGCGTAGTTGCCATTGCGCTTTGTGTCCGAAGCGCTGGCTGCATCGTGGATACAAGGCCGACCTTTAAGGAGCAGTTTTTCAAGGGTTTGAAATTGTAACGTTTGACAGCCCCTGGGCCGGCGGGTATAATCTGGATCAAAGACGGAGAAGGGGTACTCGGTTCGGGTACCCTTTCGTTGTCCGGGAGGTGCGGAGGCGGTGGAAGCCAGGCTTCCGGCGCGCCTGCAGGCCGTAGCTGATTACGTACCTCCGGGGAAGACGGTGGCCGACATTGGCACCGACCACGCCCTACTGCCGGTCTACCTGGTCACCCGGGGGGTGTCCCCCCGGGTGATCGGGGTGGAGAAGGCGCCCGGCCCGCTGGAGGCTGCCCGGCGGGCGGTGGCCGCAAACGGCCTTGAGGGGCGCATCGGGGTCCGCGCCGGCGACGGCCTGCGGCCGCTGAAACCCGGCGAGGCCCGGGTGCTGGTGCTGGCCGGGATGGGGGGGCGGACCATCGCGAAGATCCTGGACGCGGCTCCGGCGATCGTCCGGGCGGCGGATACCCTGGTATTGCAGCCTCAGGAACCGGTGGTCCCGGCGCGCCGGTGGCTGTACGCCAACGGGTGGCGCATCGCCGACGAGAATCTGGTCGAGGAAACGGGACGGATCTACCTCGTCATCCGGGCGGTACACGAGCGGCCGGAGCCGGTGGATGACTTGCTGCTGGAGGTCGGGCCGGTGCTCGCGGCCAAAAAACACCCGTTGCTCGGCCGCTACCTTCACGGAATAGTGCAGCGCTACGAAAAAATACTGGCCGGTCTCAACCGGAGCGGCCGGAAGGACTTGGACGAACGCCGGGCAGCGGTCCGGGCTCGGCTGGAAAGACTGGAGGCGTTGCGAAAATGCCTGTAAAATGCCAGACCATTATCACTTTTGTGGAAGAGATGGCCCCCAAGGCCCTGGCCCTGGAGGGCGATAACACCGGGTGGCAGGTGGGCGATCCCGACAGCGAGATCGAGGCCGTCCTGCTGACCATGGACGTGGACGGCCCGGTGGTCGACGAGGCCCTGGAGATTAACGCGGGGTTGATCGTCGCCCACCACCCGCTGATCCACAAGCCTTTCCGGAGCCTCCGGCTGGACCTCCCCGCCGGGGCGCTATTAGCCCGGCTGGTCCGCGCCGGCCTCAACGTTTATGCGGCGCACACCAACCTGGACGCCGCCGAGCGCGGCGTGAACGCCGTGTTGACCGAGCGGTTGGGGTTGACAGAGGTCAACATCCTCTCTGAAGAATCAGCAGTGTTCGGGCGCATCGGACGCCTGAAAGAGCCTATGTCGTTTACAGATTTTGTAGAATTGGTCAAAAAGGCTCTGGGCGTACCAATCGTTAGGGTAGGGGGACCACAGGGTCGTTTGATTTCCAAGATTGCTCTTTGCGGTGGTTCAGGAGGCGATTTCTGGCCGAAGGCGGCCTTCGCCGGCGCCGACGTGTACGTTACCGGTGACCTTAAATACCACACCGCGCGGGACATCCTCGCCGCCGGGATGAACTTCGTCGACCCGGGCCACTACCCGAGCGAGCGGATCATCCTGGAACCGCTGGGCGACTACCTGGCCGAACGCTGCCGCGCTGCCGGTGCCGACGTGCGCATCGGCATCGCCCGGACGCACCAGGACCCATTTGTCAGCGTTTAGAGCCTGAGGATTAAAGTTCCGGACCCTACGGCCGGGTGCGGTTAGAAACGACCGCTACGCGCCGGATGATGGTCCTAAACGGCGCAAGACGCAATATTTCTTGATTTTTTATATCCTGGATGCTATCATGAATATGGTGAGTAAACCAGGTGATCGCGGATACTTGCAGGTGTCCGAGGAAAGTCCGAGCTCCGCAGGGCAGGGTGCTGGGTAATACCCAGTGGGGGCGACTCCAAGGAAAGTGCCACAGAAATGCAGACCGCCCAACACCCAAGCCAGTAGCCGGAGGTCCCTCCTTATTAAAAAGGCGATCTTATTCTACTGGGTTGAGTGTTGGGTAAGGGTGGAACGGTGCGGTAAGAGCGCACCAGCGGTCAGGCGACTGGCCGGCTAGGTAAACCCCACCCGGAGCAAGACCGAATAGGGGGACAATGGAGTGGCCCGCTCCGTCCCCGGGTAGGTCGCTAGAGGCGCCAGGGCAACCGGCGTCCCAGATAGATGATCACCCACGACAGAACTCGGCTTACAGGTTTACTCACCGCAATTTATGGAAAGGCTTACTGGAAGGTGAGCCTTTTCTTATGGTGAGAAAAGTCACCCTTAGTGGACGGTTATGGAAGGTGCCATAATGTCTTGGCGCCCAAATCCGGATCAGAGTCTTGAGAAGGTTTACCAAGCTTCAGGCCCACTGTTTCTTGAGGCCATGCGAATAGGTATCCCGTGCGCGTTCAGGATTTGCGACAGGGGGCGGCCGAAAATGAAAAACTCGTATTCCTTCCACAATCCCAATTCGGACCCGGCGTAGGCGCGTAGTGCCCGGTCTTTTCGGACCAGTTCAGCCAGCCTTGACAGGGTTTTTGATTTTTCCGTTTCCCGGGATAGGTTGTCTATCAGCTTCTTCACCTCGTGGTAAGGACATTCCTGCTCGTGCGCTTCGATAAGTTCCAGCACCGGGTCCCCGGCATTGATGATGTCGGCACGCACGATGGTGTTATTGCCCATGACCGACATAAGAGCGGCGGGATCCCAACATTTCAAAAGGCGACATTCTAGGAACCGGTGTTTGTAAATGGTACACGAAGAGTCTCGCTCGTCAAAAAAGCAGCAAGACCAATCCTGTTCTTTCCCGCGCACCTTGATCAATTCCCGGTCAGTCGGCCTCAGGGAATTAAGGTTGGGATCGAACACCAATTCACCTTTCCTGATGGTCACCAGGTGCTGATGCCCCACGTGTCCGGCCAGTAAAATGCTCTTGTCTTCGTGGTGGAGGGTCGGACCGCCTTTCCGGCAGCAGGTGCCACAACGTACACAGCCATTCCTGTTAGTGTTTTGCATGATTCTGTCTGCCTTTCCACGCCGGTGTTGCATAACTCCTGTATACCCCAGAGCTGATTGTATCACATTTCGGACTGAGATTGCTGTACCTGCTCCGCCGCATCGGGGGATGAATCCGCTCTTAAAAAGGAATTGGGATTGCCGGGAACGAACTATTGGGGAAAAACCTGAAGAACTGTTGAGGAGGGCGATACCAATGAGGTATTCGGAAGCCGGCCTGGGCCGGGTTTTTGTTTGCCGCCTGGAAGACGGGGACCGTTTGCCGGACACGATCGAGGACTTTGCCAGGGAACACGGGATCAAGGCGGCCATGGTGTTTTTCCTCGGCGGCGCCGAGCGGGATGGCAAAGTGGTGGTCGGGCCGGAAGACGGCGCGGCAAGCAAGCCCGTGCCCATGATCGAGCGGTTGCTGGGGGCAAGTGAGGCCCTGGGTGTCGGCACAATCTTTATCAATCAGGACAAGATCCCCAAACTCCATTTGCACTCCGCTTTTGGGCGTCAACGGGAAACCATCACCGGTTGCACCAGGGAGGGCATAGAGATCTGGCGCATCGGCGAGGTGATCATCCTGGAACTCACCAATACTTCCGCCCAAAGAAGAATAAATCCTCAGACCGGTTTTGAACTCCTGGAGGTCTAATCCGCGCTTGGCAGGAATACCGCTGCGGCTTGTCAAAGCCATGGTTGTAACCGGTGGTGACCCCGCATCCCCCTGCTCTTGGTTTCCCTTTTGACCTTAAGTACCAGCTTATTTTCGCTTCTCCGTGGATTCCGCCGGGGAGCTTTCTTTATTCGTGCTGTCCGTTGCGGTCAGCCCGCGGATCAACCCGTCAGCTGCCTGTAACAGGTTAGTCAAATCCAGTTCGTCGCCCGCGGCGGCACGGCCCTTGGATGTGTTGGGGAAAGGGTTTTTCCCTTTTTGGATCGCGTCAATGATCAGTGCCAGTCCGCCAGCTATGATCTGGATCATTTGCCCCGTGGTTTCCGCCAGAGCACAGTAGTACCTGATGGTGTCCAGTACCTGTTGAACATCGGCGGTGGTCTTGGGTGTTTTGGGTCTTTCGGCTGCTTTCTGCGTTGTCTGAATCGCCTTTTGCTGGGCTTCAAACTTCGCCAACCGGTCCACCACCCGGTCTAGGGTGGTAACCAAACGTGCGATCCGGTCTTTCTGCCAGCTGAGTTTACCCTCCAGTTTATCAACTTTGCCGACCAGTTTTTCCAACAAATCTGCTCTCTTGTCGATGGGTTCCAAAACGCACACTTCCCTTCATTGGAAATACCCAACCCCACGCGCTCAAGCCCTCCCGGGTTCACGCGTGCCTGCCGGCAGGATCGCCATTAAGCGGCCGGTCCGAGCAGTTGGTATTTCCAGGTTATGAAAGTCTGCCAAGTCTTGTGCCTGGACGGACGGCCCGCGGTAACCAGTAAGGGCTACACGGGAGTGTAGCCCTCCGGGAATGGAGTGTTCCACAGGCGAAGTTTTAGCTTCCGACCACGTACAGGATGACCGCGAACAGGATCAAGGCGACGGCCGCGGCGGGACTAATGGTTCCGGTAAGCACCAGGCCGATGGCGATGAGTACAAGCAATACCAACACCGCTGGTGCGATGGCTAGAGCCTTGACCCCACCTTCCAGGGGATTAGGCATGCAGGATCCCTCCTTTGACAGGTTAATGGGCAATGCCTTTATCTGGTATTCGTTATAAACATATGAAAGCGGTGGGAATTTGGTGCTTTGGGTATTGTCCGCAGGGATGGGAGACGGTGGACCTACTAAAGCCTGTTCCTCATTAACACTGGCCACAGGGAACCGTTTGACTTGTGATAAAATACACATTATAATTACCAACTGGTGTCTTAACACGTATTTACGACAAAAGCAGGGACGGAGAGTGGTATGCAGATGGCAGCACAGCGGATCCTCATCATCGGCGGTGTGGCGGCCGGGCCAAAGGTGGCCGCTCGGGCCCGGCGGTTGCTTCCCGACGCCGAAATCACCGTGATCGACAAGGGTCGATACATATCCTACGCCGGCTGCGGAATGCCCTTTTACATTGACGACCAAGTCGGCCATTTTCGTGAACTGTTTAGCACCGGCTACGGGCTCCCGCGGGACGCGGAGTATTTCCGCAGTGAACGGGGGATCAACTTCCGGACCCGTACCGAGGCGCTATTCATTGACCGGGCAAGAAAGGAGGTCCTGGTCAGGGACCTGGAAACCGGCCGCCAATCAAGACTGGGCTACGACCAGCTGGTTCTGACCATCGGTGCGGAATCGGTTATGCCCCGGATTGAAGGGACCGATTTCGCGGGCGTGTTCAAGTTCCGGGACCCCGGGGACGCGCAGACCGTCAAGGAGTACCTGGAGAAAAGGGACGTTCAGGAGGTCGTGGTAGTGGGAGCCGGGTTCATCGGCATCGAACTGGCCGGCGCCCTGGCCAACCTGAAACTCCTGACCACGGTGATTGAATTCCAGGAGCAGATCCTGCCCCTGACCCTCGACCCGGATATGGCGCGGTTGCTGGAACAGCGGCTCGCTGCGGCGCACGGCATTGAATTCCGCACCGGGGAGCGGGTAATCCGGCTGGAGGGCGACGAACAGGGTCGGGTGTGCCGGGTGGTTACCGACCGGGGCGGTTACGACGCCGAACTGGTGATCATGGCGGTCGGGGTGCGCCCCAACGTGGGGCTGGCCCGGGAGGCCGGACTGGCCATCGGGGAAACCGGCGCGATCCTGATTGACGAATACTGCCGCACCAGCGACCCCGACATTTACGCCTGCGGCGACTGCGTGGAAACCACCCACCGGTTGACGGGGCAAAAGGTATACGCGCCGTTTGCGTCCGCCGCTAACCGCCAGGGGCGGGTGGTGGCCGACAACCTGGCCGGCCGCCGCAGTGTTTACCGGGGGGTGCTCGGGACGGCCGTCTTGCAGGCCGGGTCCTTCAACGCCGGCCGCACCGGGCTGACCGAGGAGCAGGCCCGCCGGCTGGGCTACGAGGTGGTGACCAGTATCGTACCCCAACGCGACCGGACGCACTATCACCCCGGCAGCGGCATGGTGATTCTGAAGATCATCGCCGACCGGGCTTCCGGGCGTCTCCTGGGCGTGCAGGGCATCGGGCCCGGCGAGGTGGTGAAGCGGATCGACGTGGCCGCCGCCGTCCTGCACTTCGGCGGCATGGTCAACGACCTTATTGAAATGGACCTGGGCTACGCGCCGCCGTTCAACATGCCGATTGATCCCCTGCAGCACGCAGCCAACGCCCTGGTCAACAAGCTGGACGGCATTGTGGAGACCATCAGCGCCGACGAACTCAAGGCGAAACTCGACGCGGACGAGGACTTCGTTCTGCTAGACGTGCGCCTGGAAAAGGAGACGAGACACCGCAAGATCGACGACCCGCGGCGCATACTGGTCACTCTGGGCGAACTCCGCCGCCGAGTGCACGAGATTCCCCGGGACAAGGAGATCATCACCATTTGCGACATCGGAGTCCGCAGTTACGAGGCCTACCGCCTGCTACGCGGTGCCGGGTTCGCCAAGGTGAAATCGGTGGAGGGCGGTATGCGGACCTGGCCCTACGGCCCCGCGAGCATGTTTTAGGGCCAGGGCCATAGAGCATATCTCATCGCCAGAAAGCCCCGACATCAATTGTCGGGGCTGTTTCTATGGTTGGGACTCTCCCTTGAAAATCCCGTATCGGGTTAAAGCGGTGGCAATTGAGATGCTAAACACATATGTTGGGAAGAACACATTATGTTGGAAGATCGGCAGCTTGGCGTTTCTTTCAGTGTGACGGGGTGTCAGACTAAAGCATGTTCCAGCGCACAACAGAAACTAAAGAATCGAAAACCGTAAGCGTGATTATTCCCGCGCTTAACGAAGCCGAGGCCATTCAGGACGTAATAAAGTCCATTCCGCAAAGCGGGTTGGCCGCGTTGGGTTACCAGTCACAGATCCTGGTGGTGGACAATGGTTCCACTGACGGTACCGGCGAGCTGGCCCGGCAGGTGGGGGCGGAGACGGTGTACGAACCGCGGCGGGGGTATGGCCGGGCTTACAAGACCGGCCTGGCAAGAGCCCGGGGTCAGATCCTGGTTACCTGCGACGCGGATCTGACTTATCCGACCGAAATGATTCCGGATTTAGTGCGCCTGCTGGTGGAGGAAGACCTGGATTTTATTACCACGAACCGGTTTCACGATATGGTTCCAGGGGCGATGTCCGCCCGCAACCGCGTTGGCAACGCCGTTCTCAACCTTGCGCTGCGCCTGCTTTACGGTATCCGGATTGCGGATTCCCAGTCGGGAATGTGGGTACTGAAAAAGGAACTTGTTTCTAAATTACGGTTGATTTCGGACCAGATGCCTTTTTCGGAAGAGCTAAAAATAGAGTGTATTTTCTATGAACGGTGCCGCTGGCGGGAGGTGCCCATAACTTACCGGGAGCGAGTGGGGCCGGAAAAACTGCATGGTTGGCGGGACGGATTCCACAACTTAATCTGGATGTTTCGGAAGCGTTTTGTGCGTTAGGTGGGGTTGCGTATGCCGCACTGTTTGGTTTCGGTGGTGGTGGTGGCGAAAAACGAGGCCCGGAACATTGAAGCCTGCCTGCAGTCCCTGTTGGGGCAGGATTTTCCGAGCGGCGGTTATGAGGTTATCGTAGTGGACGGTGGTTCAATGGATCGTACGCGGGAGATAGTGACCCGTTACCCGGTTGTGCTGATTACGGATCGTTTCGGTACTCTGGGCCACCAGCGAAACACCGGCGTCCAGCACGCTTCCGGATGCTATGTCGCTTTCACCGATGCCGACTGCGTGGCCGATACTTCGTGGTTGAAAAACCTGGTGGAAACCATCCAGAAGGCCGGGCCGGAAGTGGCTGGGGTCTGCGGCCCTAACCTGGTGTGGCCCCAAGACTCCGATTTTGCCCGGGTGGTGGGCTATACCCAGGAAACCTTTCTCGGTTCGGGTGGGTCCGTCCAAGCCGCCAACCCAGGGCGGTTCCTCAGCCGCGCCAACACGCTGCCCAACTGCAACGCCGTTTACCGGAGAGATATCCTCGTTCGGGAGGGCTACGACAACCGTCTCGGAGTGGGGGAGGATGCGGACTTAAACTTTCGTTTGCGGAGACGCGGCTATCGTTTTCTGTATGCGCCGCGGGCCGTGGTATGGCACCGTCGTGCTCCCGACTTGGGGCGCTTCGCGGCCAAAATGTTTGCCTATGGGGAAGCCATGGGGAAACTGACCAGAAAACACCGGGCCGTGGTGCGCTGGTACGCCTTCCTTCCCCCATCGGTGTTACTGGTCGGCCTGCTGATGCTGGGAAGTTACCCGTTTTACCGGGTCTCGGCAGTGCCGGCCCTGGTGCTGGGTGGTATAGCGCTCTATGCGGCGGGGGTGGCGTTTTCGGTGCTACAGGTGTTTCGCAAGTTTCCCAAACCCGTGTGCCTCTGGTCCGCCATGCTGATTCCGGTCCAGCATTTGGCATACGGCCTCGGTTTTCTGAGCGGCGTGATGCGGGGTACGCTCCGATGAAGGTTTACCTCCTGAACCCACCTTATTTCCCGCGCTTTATCCGCAGTGCCCGTTGGCAGGACACCGGGCGGGGGGGGACGCTGTACTACCCCGTCTGGCTGGCCTATGCTTGCGGCTTCCTGGAACAGTATTATGAAACCCGTTTGGTGGATGCTCCGGCCTGGAACTGGGACCGGCAGCGGGTAATCGAAGACGTCCGGTCCCACCGGCCGGACGTGATTGTGGTTGATTCCAGTTTCCCCAGCCTCAAGAACGATGTGACCGTGGCCGGTTTTTTGAAGGAAGTTTCCGGGGCAACCACCGTAATGGTCGGGCCGCCCGCCGCCTTGCTCTCTGAACGCATCCTAGCCGACAGTGCGGTGGACGTGGTGGCCCGGATGGAGTACGAACACACCCTGCTCCACCTGGTTCGTACCCTGGAAAAAGGCGGCCGGCTGGAAACGGTTCCGGGCATCTCGTACCGCTCCGGCGGCCGGATCCGGCACAACGCGGACCGGGGCTTCACCGCGGATCTGGACGAGATTCCGTTTGTGAGCCGGGTATACCGGAGGCACCTGGATATCCGGGACTATTTCCTGGGGTCCTCCCTTTATCCCATGGTGCAGATCTTCACCGGCCGGGGCTGTCCTTACCTGTGCACCTTCTGTTCCTGGCCCGAGACGTTGATGGGGCGCAAGTACCGCGTGCGCAGCGTGAAGAACGTCCTGGACGAGTTGGAGTGGATTCAGGCCAATCTGCCCGGGGTGCGGGAGGTGTTTTTCGAGGACGACACCTTCACCGTGAGCAGCCGGCGGGTGGCGGAGTTCTGCACCGGTTACCGGCAAAGGAGGTTGCGCGTTGCCTGGGCCTGCAACGCCCGTGCCACCCTGGACCCCGAGATAATGAAGGAAATGAAGCGCGCGGGGTGCCGGCTGCTGATCGTGGGTTACGAATCTGGCAGTGATGAGATTCTAAAGAACATTCGTAAGGGCATCACCACCGACGACATCCGGAACTTCGCGCGAGCTGCGCGCCGCGCGGGGCTCCTGGTGCACGGGGACTTCATCATTGGCCTGCCGAGGGAGACCCGGGAAACGGTGGCGTCCACCGTGCGGCTGATCCGGGAGGTGAGACCGGATATCCTGCAGGTTTCGGTGGCTTCGCCCTTTCCGGGCACCTGGTTCTACCGGTGGGCCCGGGAAAACGGGTACCTGGTGACCGACGACCCTGGAGATTACCTGGACGATCAGGGGCACCAGCGGTCGGTGGTGTCCTATCCCTGGCTGAGCGCCGAAGAAATCGCCGCGTACGTGGATTGCATCCTGCGGGATTATTACCTTTCCGTCCGGTACGTGCCGCTGGCGTTCAGGCAGGTTTTCCGGCGAAACGGCCTTTACGAGCTTATCCGGCTGGGGTACTCGGCCCGGAAGTTTCTGAGTTACATCCGGGGCCGCTGGGCCTATCGGTCGGGGTGAGGGGAGAAAAACCTTGCGGATCGCGCTGTTGGTGCCCAACTTCGCCGAGCACGACGGCAGTGCCCGGGTAGCCGAACTGCAGGCGCTGGACTTGGCCCGGCGGGGGCACGCGGTTACGGTGGTCGCCCTGGGGGGGAACATCCGTCCCCCGCGGGGAGAATACCGGGTGTGCCTGCTGGGTATGCCCCGCGGTCTCCTGGGACAGAGAATCTACCGGCTGCTGTTCCCCGTGAATCTACCGGCGACCTGCCGTTGGGTGAAAAGGCTCCGGGAGTTCGACGAATTAATCGTGCACTTGTACCCGCTCACCTGGCTGGCGTACTGGACGCGCCGCCTGTACGGTACCAGGTACGTGTTCTGGTACCACGGGATAATGGATCCCCGGTTCTTCCCCTATCTGTACGAACGTTTATACATCCGGGCCCAGATTTTCCTGACCAAGCTGACGGTGAGAAACGCGGACCGGGCCGTGGCGGTAAGCGAGTTTGCGGCCGCCGAACTGCGCAGCTACACCGGGTTGGACGCCACGGTCGAGTACAACCGGGTAGACGACTGCAGATTTCACCCAGGGGTGCCGGGCGAGGTTGTGAGAAAACGGTTCCGCCTGAGTTGCGAACCGCTGATTCTTTTCGTTGGCGCGCTCCGACCGGTCAAGGGAGTGTTTCAGCTGATCCAGGCCTTTCAACTGGTGCGTCGTTCTATTCCGCGGGCCAGATTGTTGGTCATCGGCACGCCCGACTACCGCTACTATTACCGGCGGCTGAAAAGCGCCGGGGGGGACGGGGTGACTTTTGTAGGTTTTGTCCCGCACGCGGAGCTGCCGTTCTATTACGCGGCCTGCGACCTGTACGCCAGTTGTTCCTTTTGGGAAACTTTTAACCTGCCCTTGTGGGAGGCGGAGGCTGTTGGGAAACCGGCGGTGGTCTTCGATATCCCCCCACACCGGGAGAGAAAGGGGCCGGAGCGGAAACTGGTGCGAACCGGCGACCTGGAAGAGTTCGCCCGCGCGTGCGTGCGGATATTGACCAAAACCGGCCGCGCCGGCGGGGGCGGGGCGGCGCCATGACCAGGTATTACACGGTGGACGACTTGCTCGTTTTCAGCGTGGACTACCGGCCTTCGCTCACCGACCGGGTGCTCCAGGGACTGCTGGGAGTCTGGGACGCCGAATTGCGGGGCTTGGAGACGAATGCCCCGGAAGCGCCGGTCGACATGGCGTTCAGGATCGGACCGGTACCGCGGCCGGCGGCGGCACACTTGATACTCGACGACAGCTACCGGGGGTCCGCTGCTTACCTGTGGGGCACCGCAAGATACGGCCGGTTCCGGTGGACGACGGAGATCGGAAGCGGCGAACGTCCGCGGCGGGTCACCATTGAGGCCGGGCCGCTCACCAGGCCGTGGCTCGCGGAGTTGGCAATCCTTCCCCTGGTATGGTTTGAGCTAAACCGCCGGAACTGTCCGGTGGTTCACGGGGCCGCTGTGGCCCTAGGCGACCGGGTCTGCCTGTTGGCGGGCCGGAGTGGCGCCGGCAAGTCCACGCTGGCCCTGCGCCTGGCCGCACGGGAGTTCGGCCTGGTCAGCGAGCACTTTACCATTCTCGGTGCGGATGGGGTGCGTCCGCTGCCCACTCCCCTGCACGTGATGGATTATAACCTGACTTCCCTGGTCCGGACGGGAATGCGCCCCGGACACCGTTTGGCGTACTGGTTCCGGCAGCTGCTGCGCGTGGCCACGGGGTGGCGGCTGGCCACCAAGATCATGCCTGCCGACCTGCTGGCGTCCCGGATGGTTCCGGGAGGCCGGCTCCACGGTTGTCTGTTCTTGCTTCCGTGCTCCAACTGCCAGAACATGCGGGTCGAACGGGTGGGCGCCGAGACGTTGGCGGAACAACTGACGCATAACCAGAGAATGGAAAACCTGCCCGTCGAGAGATTGATGCTGACCGGGGCTTATCTCGCTCCGAGTGGCGACTGGAGCCGTTATTGGGTCGAGTACCGTTCCAATTTGCGAACTCTGCTCCAAACCGTTTCGGAACTGTACCGGGTAACGGTGCCCTTGCAGTTGAACGACGAAACCGTGGAAAGAATCGGGGGGCTGGTCAGTGACATTCTCCAGAGCGGTGCATAAGCTGGATAGAGTTCTAAATTATAACATACACGGTGTTCTCGGTTTACGGGTATCCCTGGTGCAGGGAAGCCTGGTTTCCAGGCTGGGAAGCCTGCGCTACGCTTCCTTTCGTGGCCCGTTCCCCACCGGGGTCCGGTCGCTCACTTTCAAATGCGGTCCCTTTGAACGGGATGCGGGCGGGTGTTGGGTGATTGATCGCCGGTACTTCGTCCGGGAAAACTACTTTTACAGCGAAGATCGGGAAGGGTGCTGCTCCTGGCGTATCGAGCTGGACGGCCTGGATAACGATCATACCACGATCAATTTCCACCTGGTTAATCCCGGCCGGGGGTACCGGAGAATCTACCGTGAAGCGTTCCTGCCCGGTGCCGTACTGCTCTCTGCCATCAACCGCAAGCTCTTTCAGGCCGGTCTTTTCCTGGCCCACGCTGGCGCGATTGTCCGTGGGGGCAAAGCCTACGTACTGGCCGGGAGGGCGGGTTGTTTTAAGACCAGTCTCTGCGTGGATTTGGTCCGCCATTTCGGGTTCCGGTGGTTAGGGGACGATCGGGTGTTGCTCGCTCAACAGGGGGACGTATGGAGCTTTCCTAATTTTGGTGCTGTTTTTGATTACATGGTTGATCACCTAGCGGACGAAACCCAATGGGGTTTAGGTGCCCGCCTGCGGTTCCTGGTCAACTGGTGGCGGCGGCGCGGGGATGATGCGCCGAGTCGCCACGAAGCGCGCACGGGGCGGCTGGCGGGGCTGTTCCTGCTTAACCGGAGTTCGGAAAACGGGTTTACCGTCAGCCCCGCGGTGGACGCCGGGAGGGTGGCCCGCGCGCTGGTGGTGAGTAACCTGCTGGAGGAATTCAAGGGCCTAGAAGGCTTGGGGTTGAGCACCGGCCCGTTTTACCGGTACCTGACCGCTTATTCCCTGGTTTACCCCGGCAGTCCGGCGGCCTGTTTCGAGGCGGCGGCGGAGAGAATGCTCCGGGAAATAGTGGGCGGAATACCGGTTTTGGAAGTCACCTTGCCGTACAGATACTCATTGGCCACCGCCGAGAAGCTGCACGCCCTGTTGGAGACACTTTAGGGGCTGGAGGAATGTCCAAAGTCGTTGGCATCATCGGTAACCGACTGGTGCCCTGCAACGAAGCCTACGCCAACCAGGTTCGGGTGCTGGCCCGGGCGCTGGGGGCCCGGGTGCTGACCAGCGCGGATCTGGGACCCTGGCCGCCGTTGCGGCGATGGGACGGTTATCAGCTGGTAAACAGCCGGTTTTACGAGCGGGGCACCCCGATCTTGTCGATCCTGAACGGGGCCCTGTTGTATCTGGCTTTGAAGTGGTTTGAACGCCGGTGTGACGTGATCCTGCTGGCGGGCGGCGTGGAAAGCCGTTTCTTATGTTACCTGGCCTTGGAAAAATGTGTGCCCGTTATCGGCACCATCGACGACCAGGGAGCGGCCCGGCGGTTCGCCCGGGAGATCGCGCCCCGGCTGCGGGGCGTCATCGCCCAGAGCAACCGGGTACGAAAACAGTTGATTCAGTTGGGAGGGCGGGCGGACCGTATCGTACGGCTGTACCCGCTGGTGAACCCGGAACTCTTCGACCTGCCTGAAGAGACGCCACCCTTGAACCCCTTCAGGATACTGTTCGCCAGCGCGCCCAACGTGGAGGCGGAGACCGAGGACAACTTCCGGGCCAAGGGAGTGGATCTGCTGCTGGCCGGGTTTCGCCGATTCTGCGCGGCGAACGCTGCTGAACTGACCATTCTGTGGCGGGGCCGGCACAACCGGGATCTGAAGCGGAGCCTGGAGGAACAGGGTCTCGGCCGGTGGGTGCGGGTGATCGACGCGGTTGTCCCTGATATGGGTGCCCATTATGCCCGGACGCACGTTACCGTCATACCCTACCGAACCGCCTGGCGCAGCCCGCAGATCCCGCTCTCGGCCGTGGAATCCCTGGCCGCTGCTCGGCCGGTGGTGGTCACCGACGTGGTGGAAATGGCGGAACTGGTGGGCTGCCGGAACTGCGGCGTGGTCTGTTCCCCGGATGCCGCAGACCTGGCGCGGGCGTTTGCCCGCTGCCGGGACGACTACCGGCGTTACCAGCGGGAGTGCCGGGCGGTGGCGGGGGAGCTTTACCGGATGAGTTTGGGCAATGTGGAGAGGGTTCTGTGAGGATCCTACAGATCTATGACGGGGATGGAACGGTGGGGCCGCAAGGTTCGGTTTCTTCGGTTGTTTTTTACCTCGCCAAGCACCTGGCGGTTTTGGGCCACCGGGTTACGGTTCTGGAGCGGGGAACGGGGACCAATCCCCACCTGGAAGAGATCGGCGTTTCGTGCCGGCGGGTGAATGTGCCCAGACGGGCGGGACTGCCCTACCAGGAGGTCGCCCGCTTTCCTCTGGGGCCGCTCAGGCTGGCGGTGGACCGGTTCCTGCTGGCCCTGGCCTTCCATCAGGAGACCAGGAAACCTTTCGACGTGATCCACGTGCATTTTCCGTTCGCGGCCTGTGTGCTGGTGCACCTGGCCCGGCGGCTACGGTCAAAGATGGTTTACACCGCCCACGTGGGCGAGGAGGCGCTGCGGCTGTCCGCCGCGAAAACCGGTGTTCCCCTGGCCCTGAGGATTTTCAAGCCGGACCTGCATCTGCTGGGAAGAATCAGGGCCGGAGTGGTGCTCAACGACCGTCTCCGGGTCAGCCTGGTCGTCCGTGGCTTCAAGAACGTGACCACGATTCCCAACGGCGTCGAAGTCGAGGAATTCAACGTTTCCCCCGGGTCGGTGGCCGAACTGCGGCGGCAATTGGGCCTAAGCGGCCGGACCGTGTTGTTCGCGGGCACCATAACGCCGCGGAAGGGTGTGGAGGTGTTGCTGCGGGCGGCGGCGCTGATCCGGGACGCCGACTTTCTGCTGGCCGGCAGCACGGCGGTGGACGCGGATTTCACAGCCCGGATGCGGCGGTTGGCGGCCGAGTCCGGGTTGGAGACCAGGGTTCGTTTTCTGGACTTCGTTCCCGCGGAACGCCTGAAGGTCCTTTACGCGGCCTGTGACGTGTTCGTGCTGCCGTCCTTTGAGGAGGGGGATCCGGTGGCGCTCAAGGAGGCTCTGGCCACCGGCAGGCCTCTGGTGGGCACCGCGGTCGGCGGGATTCCGGCCCAGATCCGGGACGGCTGGAACGGTTTCCTGGTCGTTCCCGGGGATCACCGGCAACTGGCGGCCAGGATCGCCCGTCTCTTGGAGAGGCCCCGGGAAAGGGACAGGATGGGCGACAACAGCCGTCGCCTGGCTGAACGGGAGTTCCACTGGTCCCGCGTTGCCGGGCTTTATGAAAACATTTACAGGGGGATCGCCTAGACATGGAGCAGTTTTGCGCACATACGCCTGGATCGGCGGGGGAACTGCGCGACCGGCACCGCCGGGTGTTGGAGATCTTCGCCGCCCGCCGGCCGCGCCGGTTTCTGGACGTCGGCTGCGGGGACGGTCGCTTTACCGCGTTTCTGAAAAACGTGGCGGGCGCCGACGAGGCGCACGGTGTGGAACTGTCCCCCTCCGGGGTGGAAAAGGCGCGGAAGCACGGTATCCTGGCGGCTTGTGTGGACGTGGGCACCGAGAGACTGCCCTGCGCGGACGGCTTCTTCGACGCCGTTTTCGCCGGTGAAATCATAGAGCACCTGGTGGACCCGGATCACCTCCTGGAGGAGATCCACCGGGTGCTCGCTCCCGGGGGATTCCTCGTGCTTACCACTCCCAATTTGGCGGCGCTGCACAACCGGCTGGCCCTGCTCCTGGGGTATCAGCCTTTCCCGATGGGTGTGAGCCTGCGGCACAACCTGGGGCGCGTGTGCGAACCGGCGGCGCCGCAGTCACTGGATCACGTGCGGGTGTTCACTCTCCGCAGCCTGTTGCTGCTGCTGCGGCGACACGGGTTCACCGTGGTCACGCTGCGGGGTGCCGGCGCCCAACTGCCCGGCGGAGTCAAGTTCCGGCTGTGCAGCCTGCTGGAACGGTTGCTGGCGCGGCTGCCGTCCCTGAGTTACCGGGTGGTGCTGGTCTGCGAAAAGAGGTCGCCAGCGGGGGGTGCGTTTTGATGGGAGGGACCGGTTACCGCGTCGCGGTTGTGACCCTCCCTGTGGCTGACATTTGCGGCTACGAGAACCTGCGTTATCTGCTGGAGCAGCTGGAACCCCTGGCGGCGAACCTGTACGCCGTCACCGGCCCCTGCCGCTTTCCCGGCCGCCGGGTCGAAGTGTGCGCGATTGCGCTCTGGCACACCGAGAACCAGTGGGGGAAGATGGTCCGGCACCTGGTCGTGGACCTGAAAATCTGCAGGCACTTGCTCCGGATCGCGCGGCGGGTTGACGTGGTAATACTGTTCGTCGGAGCCAGGAGTTACCTCCTGGCCGCCCTGCTGAGCCGGATCCTGGGTAAAAAACTGGTGGCCTTTTCGTTCACCACCGCCGGGACCATTGCTCGGATCAAGAAAGTGACCCGGCAGGAGCGGGTCTCGTCCGCCCTGGCCGGATTGCTGGAGCGGTGGGTGTTGACCCTGGCGCACCAGATCGCGGTGCAGGCCCCCGCGGTGGCAGCTTTCAGCGGCCTGGAACGATACCGGCGCAAGATCGCGGTGTACGGGGCGAAGCACATCGACTTCGCCCGCTTCCGGCCGGTAAAAGAACTTGGTGCCCGGCCGAACGCGGTGCTGTACGTGGGTTCGCTAATTGAGCTGAAGGGCGTGCGCCGGCTGCTGCGGGCTTTCCCCCTGGTGCTGGCGCGGGTTCCCGACGCCCGCCTGAACATCTGCGGTTTCGGCCCGCTCCACCGTTCCCTGGTGGCGGAAGCGCGGGCGCTGGGGATTGCGGACCGGATACGCCTGCCCGGGTGGATCGGGAGCGAGGAGGTGCCCGGGTACCTGAACAACGCCCGCCTGCTGGTCCTGCCCTCGCAGAGCGAGGGAGTTCCGGCTATCGTCCAGGAGGCCATGGCGTGCGGTACTCCGGTGGCGGCCACCCCGGTGGGAGGTATACCGGACCTGATCGTGGACCGGCAGACCGGTTACCTGATTCCCGACGGTACGATAGAGGCGATTGCGGCGACAATCATCAGGGCGCTCACCGATCCGGACGCGTCCAAAATCGCGGCGGCGGCCCGGCAGTTGGTCGCGGCACGGTACTCCCACGCCGAATTGGTACGGCAGTGCCGGGCCGGACTGGAACGACTGGGGATAAAGTAAGGGAGGAATCCGGAATGCGGATACCACCGGCGAAGGTTTATTTTAGCGCCGAGGACCAGCGGGCTGTCCTTGACCTGATCGGCAACTGCCTGTCGAACGGCCGGCTGACTATGGGCGCCTACGGCCGGCAGTTCGAGGACGAGTTCGCGCGCTACGCCGGCACCCGCTACGCGGTGGCGGTTAACAGCGGCACCAGCGCCATTGAAATTCCGATGCGGATTTTCGGGGTTAGGAACCGGGAAGTGCTGGTACCCGCCAATACTTTTTTCGCTACCGTACTGGCCGTGTTGCACGCCGGGGGGCGGGTGCGGTTTGTGGACTGTGATCCCGAAACCCTTTCCCTGGACCCGGAGGACCTGCGGCGCAAGGTCACCCCGTCCACGGCCGGCGTCATTGTGGTACACATCGGGGGCTTGGTCACGCCCAAGATAGAAGAAATCCAGGCCTTATGCCGGGAGCACGGGCTCTTTCTTTTCGAGGACGCTGCGCACGCCCACGGGAGCGCCTACCGCGGGCGGATGGCGGGCACCTTTGGGGACGCGGCTTCGTTTTCCTTTTATCCCACGAAGCTCGTCACCTGCGGCGAGGGTGGCATGATCGTCACCGACGACAAGCGCGTGCGGGACGAAGCGCTGCTTTACCGGGATCAGGGCAAGGTTTCCTTCACTCAGAACCGGCACGGCAAGCTGGGGTATAACTGGCGGATGAGCGAGTTGCACGCGGCGGTAGGGCTGACTCATTTCCGCCGCCTGGAGGAGTTCATTGCCGAGCGTACCGCGCTGGCCGCCGTTTACGACCGGGGACTGCGGAAGATTTCCGGCCTGCGGCCGCTGGCGATTCCGGACGGGTGCCGGCCCAACTACTACAAGTACGTGGCGCTGCTGGACGAAGGGATCAGCCGGTCCCGGTTGAAGGCCCGGCTGCGGGAAGAGTACGGCGTGGGCCTCAGCGGCGAGGTGTACGAGTGCCCCTGTCACCTGCAGCCCATATTCGCGGGACGCTTTCGACCGGGTGACCTGCCGGCGGCGGAAGACCTCTGTGCCCGGCACATCTGCCTGCCGCTTTACCAGGGGATGGGCCTGGATGACGCCGGCTACGTTCTCGATTCCCTCGACAAGGTGCTGCGTTCCGAGTGCAAATAGATGCGGGAAGGAGATTACTCGATGCGTTGTCTGGTTACGGGTGGGTCCGGTTTCATCGGCTCCCACCTGGTTGACAAACTTCGGGAACGGGATATCGAGGTTTGTGTTTTTGACATGGTAATGCCGCGTTACCGGAAGGACATTGAATACTACCAAGGCAGCGTGCTCGATTTTGACGCCGTGCGGATGTCGATGCACGGTATTGACGCGGTGTTTCACCTGGCGGCGGTGGCCGACGTGAAAGACGTCTTCCAAGAGCCCCACTACTCCGAAGCCATCAACGTCCGGGGCACTATCAACGTCCTGGAAGCGGCCCGGCGGACGCCGTCTGTCCAGCGGGTGATCCTGGGCAGCACGACCTGGGTTTACAGTGACGCCCCCGGTGAGCGGGTTGATGAAAGCACTCCCCTGGGTGCTCCCAAACATCTCTACACCGCCAGCAAGCTGGCCGCCGAATACTACTGCGAGAGTTACCGGCACCTCTACGGACTGCAGACTACCATTCTGCGCTACGGCATCCCCTACGGCCCCCGCTCCCGGGCCGGGGCGGTGTTGCCCACTTTCGTGTCCCGGGCGCTGCGGGGGGAACCGATTACCATCGCCGGGGACGGCCAGCAGTACCGGAAGTTCGTGTACGTGGAAGATCTGGCCCTGGGAAACCTGCTGGCTTTGAAACCGGTGGCTGCCAACCAAACCTACAACCTGGATGGCCGGGAGAAAGTGACCATCAGGCAAATTGCCGAAACGGTGCAGCGGCTTGTGGGGAACGTGGAGATCCAGTACGTTCCGGCCCGCCCCGGGGACTTCTCGGGCAAGGAAGTGTCCAGTGAAAAGGCCCGGATCGAATTGGGCTGGGAGGCAAGCACCCCCTTCGAAGAGGGAGTGCGGCGGTATGTGGAGTGGTACCGCGCTGAGGGTCAGTACCAACAAGACTGGGTGGAGCTTTAGGTTGCATTCGGATAGGGGTGAAGCCGGGTTGTTGATATCGGTTGTTATCTGCGCCTATAACGCGGCCCGCACTTTGCCGCGGGCCCTGAAAAGCGCGTGCCGCCAGACCCTCGGGCGGGGGTACGAAATCCTGGTGATCAACGACGGGTCGGAGGATGCGACGGAGGCAGTGATTGCCCCGTACCTGCACGCCGTGCCAAACTTAAGGTATTTGGCCAATTCCCGGAACCGGGGCCTAGTTGACAGCTGCAACCGGGCGCTGGCTGCTGCCAGGGGCCGGTATTTCATCCGGCTGGACGCGGACGACCAGTTGAGTTCCTTGGCCCTGGAATGCCTGGTGGCGCCCCTGCGGGCCGACGAAACCGACTTCAGCTATGGTGACCGGGTGGAAGTTGACGAGGAGCACGGGGTCGTCCGGGTGAAACGCCTGGGGGGCCGGTTAGACCTGTTTCAGCTGACGGCGGCCGGAACCCTGATGCGGCGGGATCTTATGCTGCGGGTCGGCGGGTACAGGGAGTTCTTTTGGGAAGAATTCGACCTCTATATCCGTTATTTAACCGCCAGCGGCAGACCCCCGGTTCATATTCCCCGGGTGTTATACCATTATCACCTGCACCCGGACAATATGACCAGGGACAAGGAGGCCACGCGGCGCGGCTGGCTGCAACTCAAAAAACAATGGGGTTTTAATGTTCTTTCCAAATACGGCCGGTTGCCGGACTTTTTGGGGACTGGAGGGTTGTAACCGTGAAAACCATCGTGATTGCCGAAATCGGGGAGAACCACTTGGGCGACCTGGAACGGGCCAAGGAGATGGTCGCCGCGGCCGCGGCGGCGGGAGCGGACTACGTCAAATTCCAGTCCTACCGCGGGGCCGACGTGGCCGACGATGACCCGGAGAAGGAGTGGTTTTCCAGGGTGGAACTGTCCGACCGGGATCACTACGTGTTGCGGGAACACGCCCGCAAGAACGGCGTCGAGTTCCTGAGTTCGCCCTTCACCCTGGAAAGGGCCCGTTTTCTCTGCGAGGGTCTGGGTCTGACCCGGATCAAGATCGCCTCCTCCGAGATGTTAAATTGCGAACTTCTGGACTACGTGAACACCCGTGCGGAGACCGTTTTTCTGTCGACCGGAATGTCCACCCTGGAGGAGGTGGATCGGGCGCTGTCCCGCCTGGGGAAAGTGCCGGAACGTTACGTGCTGCACTGCGTGACCCAGTACCCGGCCAAGCCCGGGGAACTGAACCTGCGGGTCATCCGAACCCTGCAGGCGGTGTTCGAGGACTGCCGGGCGGGTTACTCCGACCACAGCCTGGGCATCGATGCCTGCCTGGCGGCGGTGGCCTGTGGGGCACGGGTGATCGAGAAGCATTTCACCCTCGACAAAGGACTGCCGGGAACCGATCACGTGCTGTCGGTTACCCCGGAGGAACTGCGGGAACTGATCACCCGGATCCGGCACCTGGAAACCATGCTGGGCAGCCCGGTCAAGCAGCCGACGCCGCGCGAACTGGCGATTAGGGAGTCGGTGCGGGGGCGATTTGCGAAGGGAGCGGCGGTGAGAGCGGAATGATCCTTGGGATCACCCCCGCCCGCGGGGGCAGCAAGGGACTGCACCGTAAGAACCTGCGCCCGCTGTGCGGCAAGCCGTTGCTGGCCTGGACCATTGAAGCGGCCCGGGAAGCCCGCTTGCTGGACGAATACGTGGTCTCCACCGAGGACCGGGAGATTGCCCGGGTGGCCCGGCAGTACGGCGCGCGGGTGCTGCCCCGCCCGCCGGAACTGGCGGGAGACGGGACCGCTACGCTGGCTGTGCTGCAGCACGTGCTGGCGCTTCGGCCGCAGGCGACCGTGCTGGTGTTGCTGCAGGCCACCTCACCCATACGGGCCCCGGGCCTGATCGACGCCTGTGTACGGCGCTTCCTGGAGACGGGGGCCGATTCTCTGGCCACCGGGTTTATCTGCAAGCACCGGGAGTACGGCACCGATCAGCGGCGGCGGCAGGACGTGCCGGGTTTCTTCTGTGACGACGGCAACGTGTACGTGATGAAGGCGGCCCTGATCCGGGAAGGGGACCGGTTCGGCCGGGTCCGGGAAAAAGTGGTGATAGACAAGAAACAAAACTTGGACATCGACGACGAATTCGACTTCTGGCTGGCCGAACAGGTACTGCGAGGGCACGGCCGCTGTCACCAAGGGGAGGCGCGGGCAGGTGAGTGATCTGGTTCTGGCGGAAACGGCCGTCCAGGTCCGGGAGTTTCGCCGGCTGGTTCCCGGGACGGCCCACTGGGTAGCCGTCGGCCCGGGGGCAATGCACGAGTTGGAGCGGCTGGGCATCGGGTACACCATCCCCGAGGATTATTACAGACCGGACCAACTGCTTTCCGTCGGCGAGCGTTCGCGGGCCGCCGCCGCTCGGATCTGCCGGCTTCTGGATGAACGTTTGGCGGCGGTCCGAAAAGAGTTCGCCGACGGCCGGCTCACGTATATGTTCAACTATTACAGCTTTTCGGCGCAGATCGATCTCCTGGCAGCCCGGACATTTCAGCTGAACCGGATCATCCGTTCGGTTCAACCGGCACGGGTCTGGGCGGCGGCGCCGGGAACGCCCCGGGGTGTGGCCGGCGTCACTTACGGTTCCCTGTTGGGTTTGGATGGGTGGCCGGTCAAGGCGAGGCCGGTGGTCCTGCCTGCGGTCGGCACCGTTCCGGGCGAGGACTGCCGGACCGGCAGGTACATGACCCGGTTTCCCTCCGGGGCCGCGGGGCACAAGTTGGTGAATGCCGCGCGGGTATGGCTGTGGAATCTGGGTCCTCCCTTAGCGAAGGCACGGCACGCCTGCTTTTACCTGCTTAATGCGGAAAACAAGGCTGTGGCCCGGGAATTGCCGCGCCGGGGCGTACGCGTGAGCATTTTCCCGGTGCGGGACTGGTCTTGGCCATTATATGTTTCAGAAACGCGGCGGCGGAAAATCTGCCGCGATCTGGAGACAGACACTGATTTCCGGCGTTGTTTTTACTGGAACGGTATCGACGCTTACCCGTTAGCCGTTTCGGACGTCCAATTTCTGGTGCAGCATCTTTCCAGTCAATTGATAAACGCCTACCGGTACGCCGGGGCTTTTTTCCGGCGGGAGAGGGTGTCCTTTCTGCTAACCAGGAGCAAGGTGCGGGCAGTGGACCACAGTGTTTGCCAGGCGGCCCGGGAATCGAACGTAACGGTATGCAACTGGCAGCACGGTGCCGTTGGTTTTGCCGGGCACCACACCCTGAAATACACGGAGCTGTTGACGACCGACCTGTTTCTGGCTTTCGGCCGGGGGGTGTGCCGGGCCTTGGAGCGGGATGCGGCCGGCTACCCGGCGACCGCGATGCCGGTGGGTTCCCCGGAACTAGACCGCTTGAGGGGCACCTGGTGCCGGAGACGGGGACGGGTAGCCCGGTTGCTGCCCGCCGGGGGGGCGGCCGCATCCCTTCTGTGTGTGTACGCCACGACAAACTACCTGGAGCACTGCTGGTATTCCGGATACGAACCGCCCTTCTCGGACACGCTCTTTTACCAGTCGCAGCTGGCCCTTCTCCGGGGTCTGCGGGCCATTCAACCGCTCCGGGGGGTGGTGAAATGCCATCCCAACCCCGCTTATGCGCCGCCCCCCTGGATTGCGGACCTTGCCGGGGAAGAGTCCTGGACGGTGGTCCGGGACCAGTGTTCGTTCGTGGAACTGCTGGCCTATGCCGACCTGGTGGTTCTGGACTGGCCGAGCACCACCCTGCTACAGGCCCTGGTCACCGACCGCCCGCTTTTCGTACTGACGCGGCATCGCCGCCTGTATCCGGGTGTTGTGAAGTTGCTGGCCCGCCGGGCGGTGCTGGCCGAGGAGCCGGAAGACCTGGTGCGTCAGGTGCGCGCCTTTGCCGAGACCGGTCGGTACCCGGCCGACGTTCGGGATACGGCTTTCCTGCTGGACTACGGCCTGCACCTGGCGGACGGGCGAACCCGGGAGCGGGCGGCGGACTCCATCGCCGGCGGCCCGGCCGGACCACAACGAAAATGACGCTGGCGCGGACTTTGACTACCAACATCCGGTTTTCATTCCTGGAGCGGGCGGTCAGTTTCGGGGTTTCCTTGGCCCTGCTGCCGTACATGGTCTCCAAGGTCGGCCCCGAAATTTACGGGATGTACGTCCTGGTGCTGGCCTTCACCGGTTATCTGGGGGTCCTGGATCTCGGGGTATCGGCGGCAATTGTCAAGTACGTGGCGGAAGATCTTGCCCGGGGTGACCGGGAGCGCGTCCGCGCCGTCATCAGCGCCTCCTTCTCGTTTTACGTGGTGGTCGGGCTGGTGATCGGCGGCTTGCTTCTAGCGATGTCTGTCTGTTTCCCGCACTTCTTCGCGGTGGCTCCGGAAAACACCCCCGTCGCCCGCGGTCTCTTTTGGGTTTCGGCGGCGGCCAGCCTGCTCGTCTGGCCCGGACGCACCTTCGAGGGGGTGTTACAGGGGCTGCAGCGCTACGACCTGCTGTCCGGCCTGAATGCGACCGGGACTCTGCTCACGGCGGGCGCGGCGGTAGTGGTGCTTGAGAACGGGCTGGGCATAACCTGGTTTCTAGCGGTCAGTTGCGGGATTATGGTGCTGAAGTACGCCGGGGCCGCCCTGACCGGGATGAGACTCTTGCGGACCGGGCTGCGTTTTCCGTACCTGGAGAAAGACGTGTACCAGACGGTGTTCAGCTTCAGTTTTTTCATTTTTCTCGGCACCTTGGCCAACATTCTGATCTTTCATCTGGACGACATCGTGGTGGGGGCCTTCGTCTCCGTGGCGGCCGTGACCCTGTACAAGGTGGCGTACACGGTGCAGAACGGCTTCCGGATGGTGCACGGGCTGATTTGCGGACCGATCTTGCCGGCGTGTGCCGACCTGGCAGGGCGTGGGGATCTTTCCGGCCAGAAGGCGCTGTTGCTGCGGGGTACCAAGTACGTATCCCTGGTGGTGGTACCCATGGTGATTATTGCCATGGTCTTTGCTCCGCGGTTTGTTCCGGCCTGGATGGGGGCCGGTTTCGAATCCAGTGTGATCTTGACTCAATGTCTCGTCACGTTCTGGATCTTTAACGGCACCCTTGGGGTGGCCGGCACCATGTTAACGGCCCAGGGTTATGCCAAAACCCTGTTTAAAATCGCCTGTCTCAACGCGGTTGTCAATCTGGTACTGAGCCTGTTGTTGGTGCAGTATCTGGGAGTTCTCGGGGTGGTTCTGGGAACGGTGATCCCCATGGTTTGCCTTAATTTCCCGTTGGTACTGTCTTGCGCCTTGAAGGTGTTTGAAGTCAGCTTTTCGGAGTTCTTCGGCAAATCAGTCCGGGCCAACCTGGCGGTCTACCTTGTTGCCACTTTCCTTTCGTGGTTGTTGATGGCGATCGGAGGCTCCGAAAACCTGTTCCTTGTGTTGGGAGAAATGATCCTGGTTTACCTGGTAACCTTGGGTATGGCTTACGGTGTGGCCCTATCTCCCGGGGAGCGCCAGGAAATCAGACGCCTACTTTACCGCAGGGAGGAGTCCGGTGAGAGATAACAGAATTACCCTAGTCCTGTTGGTTTTGTTCTTTGTGGCCGCGGGCGTCTTTGTGCTGTACCTGGCTTCGGTCCGGCTATGGCTGCACGATGCCCTGCCGGTGGCTTTCTTCTGGGTGCCGCTTCTGCTGATGGCGGGCCTGATCCTGTTTCAGCTGGTCGGCTATCCGCGGTTCGACGTGCGTATCATCCTGCTGGAAGTGCTGGTGCTGGGGGCGCTTCTGCACAGCATTTTGAAAATCCCGTACTTCGGATTGTACGACAGCGATTCATACGAGCTGCTGATGACGGTAGTGCGGACCCTGGAGCATGGGGTGGCGACGTCGCCGGTGGCCGAGATCCGCAACGAGTTGTGGCCCGCCCTGGTCCTGTGGGCGGCGCTGCTGGTCCAGGTATCCGGGCTTGACCCTTTCGCCGTAGTCCGGTGGAGTCCGGTATTTCTGAATTTGCTGTTCCTGGTGCTCTTGTTCCTGCTCTTCAGGAACATTTACCCGGCTGGCGGTCCGGTGGCGCTGCTGGCGGTGCTGCTCCTGGCCTGCCTGGAACCCAACGTCACCTTCGGCTCGGCTTTCACCCGCACTGCCGTGGCCCTGGTGGTTTTTGCCACCATTCTGCTGCTTTTCCAGGTCGTCCGCCGGGAAAGGATTCAGTTCGAGGCGACCATCGGACTCATCTTGGGCTTGATCGCCCTGGCTTTTACCCACCACCTTACCGCCTTTATGGCCCTGGTGTTTCTGTTGGTGCATCCGGCAGTGGTCTGGTGGTTGGGATTTCTGCGCGGCCGCGGGCCGTCCCCGGCCGGAACCGCGCCGACCTTTGCGCCCGGTGCGACGGTAATTACCCTCTTTTTCACCGCCACTTTCGCCTACTGGATTTATGCCGCGGACGCCGGAACTTTCACCGTTCTGGTCAGGTTTCTGGAAAGCTTGTTCACGGCCGACGCTCTGGGGGTGGGAACCTACGGCGGGCAGTACTACGTTGCCACCCACATCGTCAGCTTGAGGGGATACGTCCTGTACTGGGGATTCTATCTATTTCACGTCCTGTTCGCGGGTCTCCTGGCCTACGGGCTGCTGCGCCGGCACCGTTTCCGGCGGCCGGAAAGCTACTCGTTTGCGATTTTCCTGGGAGTTTGCGCGGGACTGGCGGCGATCCAGATGTTCGTAATGCCCCGAACCATGGTTGATGCCGGTCCTTTCCGCTTCGTATTCCTCGGCTGGGTGCTGGGTTTTGGCGTGCTGGCCGAATGCATTTGGCGGGACTACCGGGGATGGTGCCGGCGGGTATGTTTCGCCGTAGTAGGCATGTTCATTGTTTACAACTTCATCGCACTCCCGCCGGAGGCGTGGAATCCAAACGCCCCCGGGAGGCCCACCAACGTATTGCTCGAGGACTACCATATGGCCGAAGCACTGACCTGGGAAGGGGAAGGTGCAGCTTTCAAGAACGGAAGGCTGGCCATTTATCACGTCTCCGGGGTGCGCAGCCAACCCTTAGGCTATCACCTGAATATGCCCGCTCAACTGGATGACCTGGATTGGCTGGTGCTGGACCGGAGGGAGATCCAGAGTAGCTTGGAGCTGCTGGAACACGGCAAGTACCCAGGCAGTGTCCCGGTGCTGGAGCGGATAGTTGAATACGCCGGCGCCAAGTGCCACTTGGCCAACCGGATTTACGAATCGGAGCACCTGGTAGTGCTGCGCCATCTTCGCCATTAACGGGGGGTAAGCCGATGGAACGCGTGCTGATTGCTGTTGACCGACCGGACTACAGGCTGGACTGTGGTCGGAGAGAATCGCTGTTGTCTTCGCCGGGGGATATCATATATTTCTTGCCTCTCGCCTTTTCTTCCGACACTTTCGAGGGCTACGCATCGTGTCTCGACCTGGAAACGACGGTACATCGCATTGACCTTGCCGGGGACATCGTGGAACGCACGGATGGATTCCGGGAATTTTGGCGGCGGGAGCTTTACCGGCTCGCTAACGCGACGGTGAGAGGCAAGCCCCTGGTTGAATGGCTACACTTGGCCCGTATGGACGTCTCCTACTGGTGGCTCACTCTAATGGCCGAAAGGAATCCGCTCAAGTCGGCCTCTCTGGACCGGGGGTTTGTCGCTTACACGGTTACCCGATTTCTGGAACGGTACGACATTTCCCTCCTGATCCTGGGGATCGAGGAACCGGTGGTGCGCCGTTACCTGGAAATTTGGTGCCGGAAACGGGGGACCGCCTGCCGGTTACTATGGAACCACCGGGACCGGCGTCGGAGGCGGGGGCGGCACGGCTACCCGGACCTTTATTTCGTCGCCCGAGAGGCACTGCTCGGATACGGATTGCGGTTTCTACAGTGGGCGACCGCTCCCAAACCCCGTGGTGACCGCCGGGTGCGGACTTGCATCGTGACCTATTTTCCTCATTTCCAGGAATCCGAAGCCGCGCGGGGACGCTACCTGGACAATTACTTTGGACCGCTGGGGAAACGGTTCGCTCCGGATACCTTGGTGTGGCTTGGTCTCCCGGTCCACAAACCGGGGTATGCCGCCGGCAGATTGGCGTGGTACCGGAGTGCCTTCCGGAAACAGGGGCACCAAATCGTCCTGGCCCATGAACTGCTGACCCCACCCGCTTTCCTCCAGGTTTTGGGGCAATACCTGCGGCTGGCGGCTCGTGGGCGGCAGGCGTGGAAGGAATTGTCGGGGATGGGGGCCGCGCCCGTAGTTGCTTTGGTTGGGGAGGACTGGAAGAAGTCTTTGCTCGGTTGGACACTCGTGGAGAACCTGTTTCTGTTTGAGTCCTTCGGGAATCTGTTTCGGAAATACCCGAACCTGGAACGCATCCTATACCCGTGTGAGATGCAGGCCTGGGAAAAGGTGCTGATTGCGGCCCGGAACAAGCACAACCCGGCCTGTAAAATCATAGGTTATCAGCATACATTTGTTCCCGATATGTACCTTCATTACCACCCGCATCCATTTGAGCTAAGGGATGCGGGAAACGGGAAACACAGCTTGCCCCTGCCGGACCGGCTGCTGGTGAACAGCCGGGCGTCTTTCGACCTGCTGACCGACAGCGGCTGGGACGCGGACTTGCTGGCCGTTGTGGAGGCGTTGCGCTACCACCACGTCCGTGGGTACCTGGACCAAGGTTCCCGGGAGAAACGTGACCAGGTGGTGGTCTTAGGGAGCATCGTCGATCGTGAAAACCAGCGGTTGTTTCGCTTGGTCCAGGAGGCGCTCGACGGGATGGCGGGATTCGAACTCCTGATCAAGCCGCATCCGTTCCGGAGGGTGGAACAGTATCTTGAGCCGCGGGTGCTCCGGAGCAATGGTTGGCGGGTGACCGATGAACCCATCGACCGGTGCCTGGCGGAAGCCAAGGTGGCTGTGGTCGGAAGTTCCGGGGCCGCGGTTGATGCTCTGGCCTTGGGGTGTCGGGTACTGCTGGTGCACTTCCCGGACGCCATCAACGCCTCGGTATTGCGTAAGGTGAATTCGCCGGCGGTGTGGCACGTAACCAGCGCCCGGGAACTCCGCGCGGCCGTGGCCCGTGCTCTCCGGGAGTACGATCCGGAACTGCAACATCAGGGAATGAATCTGGTCCGCTACTTGCTGGCGCTGCCGGAGAATCCGGAAAGCACGGAGCTTTTTTACCGTGAAATCGGTGGGCTCGGGGATGGTGAGTGATGTCTGTTACGGCATTCAAGCGACGGCTGCTTGAAAACCGGGTTTCCGTGGGAAGTTGGATAACCCTCGGTCATCCCGCGGTGGCCGAGATCATGGCCGCGGCCGGCTTTGACTGGTTGGCGATCGATATGGAACACAGCGTGATCACCCTGGACGTGGCCCAACAGTTGATACAGTGCATTGAATCGCGGGGTGTGGTGCCGCTGGTCCGGCTTCCCGAGAACAACGCCACCACCATTAAGCGGGTGATGGATGCCGGGGCGGCGGGGGTGATCGTGCCTATGGTGAACGGTCCGGAGGACGCGACCCGCGCAGTACGGGCCACCAAGTACCCGCCGCGAGGCTGTCGGGGCCTTGGTATCGCCCGGGCCCAGGGCTACGGGGCGTCGGTCCTGGAGTACGTGCAACGGATCGAAGAGAATGCAGTGGTCATTGTGCAAATCGAAGACGTGCGGGCCGTAAGCCAAATTGACCTGGTTTTCCAGGTACCCGGAATCGACGGTTATCTCATCGGCCCCTTTGACCTCTCCGCTTCGATGGGGTACGCCGGGCAGCTGGATCACCCCGAGGTGGCGGCGGCGGTGGAAAAGGTTTTCCAGAGCGGGCGGCGACACGGGATTTGTGCGGGTTTCCACGTCATTCCCCCTTCAACGGCCGAAATAAAAAAGCGATTTGATCAGGGTTACCGATTCCTGGCCTACAGCCTGGATGTCCTGTTCCTGGGGGAAACGTGTCGGAATGGTCTGGAAACGTTGCGGGCGATACGGGAGGCAAAGACACCATGAAAATAATCGGCGTAATTCCGGCCCGAATGGAATCATCCCGGTTTCCGGGCAAACCGCTGGCCTTGATCAACGGTATACCGATGATCGAGCACGTGCTGCGGCGGGCCGAACTGTGCCGCCTCCTCGATGAGGTATTAGTGGCGACCTGTGATCGGGAAATCGCGAACCATGTTGCCGGCCTCGGGCGCCGGGTGGTAATGACTTCCGCCAGCCACGAGCGCTGCGTCGACCGTGTGGCCGAGGCGGTTCGCCACCGGCCCGACGCCGGGGTGGTGGTGGTCATCCAGGGCGACGAACCCATGCTGCGCCCGGAAATGATCGAGACCGCCCTGGAAGCCCTGATCCGCGACCGGTCGGTGCTCTGTGTTAACCTGATGGCCCCGGTCACCAGCCACGAGGAAACCACGGACCCGAACGTGGTTAAAGTGGTTGTTAATCAGGAGGGCCTGGCGCTTTACTTTTCCCGGGCGCCTATTCCTTACCGCCATACCGACACCGGTGACGGACCAGTTTACTTTAAGCAGGTGTGTGTCATGCCTTTTAGCCGCGAGATGCTGCTCACCTTTTCCCGCCTGCCGCCCACCCCCCTGGAAAGGTGGGAGTCGGTGGATATGCTGCGCGCCCTGGAGCACGGTTACCGGGTGCGGATGGTTGAAACCGGGTGGGAGACTTGGAGCGTGGACACGCCGGGCGACTTGGAAAGAGTGGCCGCCAGGATGGCGGATGACCCACTGGTCCGCCGGTACGGTGGAGGCGGCGTATGATTCTCGGGCGACTGGTGGACCGGTTGTGTATTCATTCCTTGCGGGCCGCGGTTTGTTCCCAGGGTCTGGCTCCCATGTACGCCCGCTTGACACGGATCGTCCCGGATATCAGTGCCCAGTATACCGGCTTCAGCCTGAAAGCCCCCCATTTGCTGGTGAAGGTGCGGGCGCTGCACGCCTTTCAGGTGTCCCTCGTCATCGAGGCCTTGCGCCGCTTGGGGGCGGATGAAGGCCGGACGGTAAGGGTGGTGGACATCGGGGATTCAGCGGGAACGCACATCACCTATCTGCGGGCATTGTTTCCACGGATCGAGGGATGGAGTGTCAACCTAGACCGGGAAGCGGTGGCCCGGATCCGGAGCAAGGGCCTGCGGGCGATCCAGGCCCGGGCCGAAGACTTTTCCGCCTACCCGGTGAACGCGGAGATTTTGATGTGTTTTCAGTTGCTGGAGCATCTATCCTGTCCGGTCGATTTTCTCAGGGCCCTTTCCAGCCGGTCGACCTGCCGCTTTTTGGTATTGACGGTACCTTATCTGCATCGTAGCCGGGTTGGTCTGCACCAACTGCGCCGTCAGGAAAAAGTGGCCACGTCCGCTGAAAACACCCACATCTTTGAACTGTGCCCGGCTGACTGGGGCCTGTTGTTCCGGCACACCGGGTGGTCACCGGTCCACGAGGAAGTTTTTTGGCAGTACCCACGCACCGGTCCGTTGCGCTTGATGCGGTTTTACTGGGCCGGGCGGGATTTTGAGGGCTTTTACGGCGCCCTGCTCCAGCGGGATCAAACCTGGTCCGGGCTGTACCAGGATTGGTAGAAAGGGAGTACAGATTGAAAATCTTGATTTCAACCAGTTTGTTCGGGTGTTACGACCCGCGACCGCTAGAAAGGTTGCGGGCGCAGGGTTGGAGCCTGGTCTTGAATCCCTACGGCCGCCAGCTGACTGAACCGGAGGTCCTAGAGTTGCTGGCCGACTGTGACGGGATCATCGCCGGTACCGAGCCGCTGACCGCGCGGGTGCTGCGGGGAGGGAGGTACCTCAAGGTGATCTCCCGTTGCGGGACCGGATTGGATAACGTCGATCTGGAGACCGCCCGGAATCTGGGTATCCCGGTTATGCGTACCGCCGACGCGCCGACCCAGGCGGTGGCCGAACTGACCCTTGGACTCATCCTGGATGGCCTGCGGGGCATCACCTGGCATGACCGGGTAATCAGGGCCGGAAGCTGGGAGAAATCCATGGGCCGCCTGCTAGCCGGCAAGACCCTGGGGCTCCTGGGGTTGGGGCGAATTGGGAAAAGGTTGGTGCAATTAACCCGGCCTTTCGGCCTGACTTACCTGGCCTGGGACCGGATGCCGGACGAAGAGTTCGCCCAAACCCACGGGACGGAGTACCGGGCGTTAGAAACCGTCCTTAGCGTAGCCGATATTATCAGTTTGCACCTGTCCTATGAACCCACGTTGCATAAGCTCATTGGTGCCCGGGAATTAGCTCTGATGAAAAAAGAGGCTCTGCTGGTAAACACTGCCCGGGGGGAACTGGTGGACGAGGAGGCCCTATACCAGGTGCTGCGGCGACGCCAAATCGGCGGCGCGGCACTGGATACCTTTGCCCGGGAACCTTATACCGGCCCGCTGCGAAACCTGCCCAACGTGGTGCTGACCAGCCACATCGGTTCCTACGCCCGGGAGGTACGGGTGCGGATGGAAATGGAAGCGGTTGAAAACCTGATACGTGCCTTGACGGGGTTAAGAAAATGAAAGTCGTCGTTTTTGGCGGGTCCGGCTTTGTGGGGAGCCACGTTGCCGACGCCCTGAGTGAAGCGGGGTACCGGGTGCTGGTTTTTGACCGGGTAGCCTCGCCCTACCTCCGGAATGATCAGGAGATGATGGTCGGGGACATCCTGGAGGCCGAAGCCGTTCGTCGGGCTGTGACCTGGGCCGAAGTCGTGTATCACTTCGCGGGAATCGCGGACCTGGACGACGCCTCCACCCGGCCGCTGGACACCGTCCAGCAAAACATCGCCGGAACGGTGCAGGTGCTGCAGGCCGCACTGGACGCTGGGGTAAGGCGGTTTGTTTACGCCAGTACGATTTACGTGTACAGCGACCTGGGCGGTTTTTACCGCTGCAGCAAACAGGCCGCTGAACTCTACATCGAGGAATACCACCGGAAATACGGGTTGGCCTACACCATTTTGCGGTTCGGCACCATTTACGGGCCCCGAGCGGACAACCGGAACAGCGTGTACCGTTACCTGCGGATGGCGCTGACCACGGGCCGGATTGACTGTCCGGGCACCGGTGAAGAGGTCCGGGAATACATCCACGTTCTGGACGCTGCGCGTTTGAGCGTCCGGGTACTGGATCCGGAATTCGCCAACCAGCATGTCACCATCACCGGTCATCAACCCATGCGATTCTCCCAAATGCTGGCGATGATCCGGGAAATCTTAGGCACCGGGGTCTCCATTCACTACCACCCGGCGGGGAGGAACGACCATTATTCCCTCACTCCCTATTCCTTCGTGCCCAAGCCGGGCAAAAAGCTGGTGAGCAACTGTTACGTCGACATGGGGCAGGGACTGGTAGAGTGCCTGCAGGAAATCTACCTGGACCTGCAGCGCGGTGGCGGAACCGGAGGTGGCCCATGATTAGGGCGGTGCTGCTGGATTTCGACGGGGTTATCCTGGAATCGGTGGCCTACAAGACCCGGGCTTTTGAAGCCTTGTTCGCCGGTGAGGCGCCCGAGGTGCGGGAGGCCATTGTTCGGTATCACCTCCGGCACGGCGGCGTCTCCCGCTACGAAAAGTTCAGGCACATTTACGCCAACATTCTGGGGCGTCCGTTGCCCGCGGAACGTCTCGCGGCGTTGTCCCGCGATTTCTCCAGGCTCGTGGTCGACCAGGTGGCCGCGGCGGAATGGGTGCCTGGGGCGCGGCGCTTCATCAGGCGCAACCACCGGCGCCGCGACCTGTTCGTAGTGTCCGGCACACCGGGGGCCGAACTGCGCGCGATCGTGGCCCGCAGGGGGCTGGCGGCTTGTTTTCGGGGGATCTTCGGATCGCCGGACCCCAAGCCGGTCCTGATCCGGCGCATCCTGCGCAAAGGGTCGTACCGGCCGTCCGAAGCGGTGTTGGTGGGGGACGCGGAAACCGATTTGGATGCCGCCCGGGAAACCGGCATCTTTTTCGTCGCGCGCACGGGCCCCGTTTTCCGGGGTGGCGGCGGATTCCGTCTTCCCGATCTGCGTGCACTGGAAGCGGTCCTGAGGTGCCTGGACGAGGAAAGCGGGGAACCAGCCGGTGGAGACTGGGGGTGACGGAGTGAGAGTTTCGGTGATCGTGCCCACCCGCAACCGTGCCGTCCTGCTGGCCGAAACCTTGGAATCTATTTTGCGCCAGACCTTTACGGACTTCGAACTGCTGGTGATCGACAACGATTCCGGCGACCAAACCGCGGGTCTGGTGGCGGCCTACCGGCAGCAGGACCCGCGGGTGCGGTACCTTTATCATTCCGAACGAGGTATCGCCCGGGCCCGAAACGCCGGACTGCGCGTCGCCCGCGGGGAATACGTGGCGTTTTGCGATGACGACGATCTCTGGCGGCCGGAAAAGCTGCAGGTGCAGGTGGATTTTCTGGACCACCGGCCGGAGGTGGCGCTGGTCTGCACCAACGCCGTCACTTTTGGTGACGGGGTTCCGGAACGGCGGATTTACCGGCGTACGCCGCGAATACTCACTTTCCGGCGCCTGCTGCGGCAAAACGAAATCTGCAACTCCTCGGTATTGGCAAGGCGGGAGGTGCTGGATCAGGTGGGCTGGTTTGACGAGCGTCCGGAGTTTCACGCGGTGGAGGATCACGAGTTCTGGCTGCGGATTGCCTACCGGCACCGGATCGTGTTTCTAGACCGGCCGCTGGTACGGTACCGCATCCACAGCCGGGCGAACCGGCGCCGGGGGGTTGATGCCGTGGAGGCCTGGGGCACGGTGATCGACAAGCTTTGGACCAGCGGATTGATCAATCCTTCCCTCTACGCCGCCCTGAACGCCAGGGTGGAGTTGGAACGGCGCTGGCAGTTGCTGAAGTCGGGGCAGACCTCCCCGCGGGCGGCCCTGGGGCCACCGCTCGCGGTGGGGCACAGGTTCAAACTGCTGCTCAGGCTGTGTTACACGCGATTCCGGGGTCGGAATACCACGACCTGATGATTATATGAAGGCCGGGTGAAGGTGGGAGTGACAGGATGCGGATAAGCGTGCTGGGAACCGGATACGTGGGGTTGGTTACGGGAGCGGCGCTGGCCCACTTGGGAAACCAGGTTGTCTGTCATGATATCGATCGGGAACGAATCGACCTGTTGCGGGCGGGCCGTCTGCCCTTCTACGAACCGCATCTGGATGAGGTGGTTCAGCCGGCCCGTAGGCGCGGGAATCTGATCTTCGTATCCGGGGAATTTGCGCTGCTCAACGAGGCCGACGTCATTTTCATCTGCGTGGGGACGCCCAGCCTCCCCGGCGGGAAAGGGATCGACCTGCGGTTCGTGCGGGCCGCGGCCACCCAGATCGGCGAAATCCTGGAGCCCGGGCGCCGGCGGGTGGTGGTCAACAAGAGCACGGTGCCGCTGGGTTCCAGGTGCTGGGTGGAAACGCTGGTGAAAGAGGTGCTGCACCGGAGGGGAAGACGACGGGAGATGGAATTGGCCACCGTAAGCAACCCGGAGTTTCTGCGGGAGGGAAGCGCGGTATACGACGTGTTTTTCCCCGACCGCATCGTCATCGGTACCGAGGACGAGTGGGCGGTGGAGACTCTTCACGAGTTGTACCGGCCGATCATCGAACGTTCCTTCACCCCTCCGGCTTCACTGGCGGCCGCACCTTCCGGGCAATTTTCACCGGTTCCCTTCCTGTGGGTCAGCCCGGCCGGGGCGGAACTGATCAAATACGCGGCCAACGCCTTCCTGGCCACGAAAATTTCATTCATTAATGAGATTGCCAACATTTGCGAGGTGCTGGGTGCCGACGTGCGGGAGGTGGCCACCGGCCTGGGGCTGGACCGGCGGATCGGGCCCGAGTTTCTGGCCGCCGGAGTGGGTTGGGGGGGCAGTTGCTTCGGGAAGGACCTGAACGGCCTGATGGCGGATGCCCGGGCCTACGGTTACGAGCCCGCGCTGTTGCGGGCCGTGTTTGACCTGAACTACCGCCAGCGGATGGTGGTGGTGAAGAAGCTGCAGAACTTGCTGAAGACCCTGAGGGGGATGGTGATTGCGGTGTACGGCCTGTCTTTCAAGCCGCAGACCGACGATCTGCGGGATGCGCCCAGCCTGGACGTGATCAAAAAGCTGGTTTCCCTCGGGGCTTTGGTCCGGGTGTTCGATCCGGTGGCGACCGGGGCCTTCCGCCGGCTGTGCCCGGACCCGGAGGTCAAAGTCTGCCACGATCCCGATGAACTGGTGGAAGGGGCCGACGGTCTGGTGATCGTCACCGAATGGCCGCAGGTCAAGGAACTGGACTGGGAACGGGTGGCGAACAGGATGCGCCGCAAAATCATCGTGGACGGGAGAAACGTACTGGCAGGCGGAGGTTTGGAGCAATATGGCTTTGCTTATCAGGGTGTCGGAATCCCGGTTAGACCGGGGTAAGGTTTCGCTGGTCAGCGGGGCGGCCGGTTTCCTGGGCAGCCACCTGGTGGACCGGCTGCTCCGAGAGGGGCACTTTGTGGTCGGCCTCGACAATCTGCTCACCGGGAGCCTGGAAAACCTGGGACTGGCTCTGCAAAACCGGAAGTTCCTGTTTGTACCCGAAGATCTGGCCGCCCTGCCGGAGGTGCACCTGGCGGGACGGCTGGACTACATCTGGCACCTGGCCAGTCCGGCCAGTCCGGTGCATTACCGGAGACACGGGGTGGAAACGATGCTGGTCAACAGCTTGGGCACGAAGAGGATGCTGGATCTGGCCGTGTCCTGCGGGGCGGCCTTTCTCCTGGCCAGTACGTCGGAGGTATACGGCGACCCCGAGGTACACCCCCAGCCGGAAAGCTACTGGGGCCGGGTGAACCCAAACGGGGAACGGGCCTGCTATGATGAAAGCAAGCGCTTCGCGGAAGCCCTGACCTTCGAGTACCGTCGCCGATACGGGATTAACGCGCGAGTGGTCCGTATTTTCAACACCTACGGGCCGCGCATGCAGCCGGCTGACGGCCGGGTGGTACCCAACCTGATCCGGCAGGCGCTGCGAGGGGAGCCGTTTACCATCTACGGTACGGGCAAGCAAACCCGCAGTTTTATCTATGTCGACGACCTGATCGAGGGGCTTTACCGAGCGCTGACGTGGCCGGCGACAGACGGTGAGGTTTTTAATCTTGGTAATCCCGACGAGCGCTCGGTTATCGATCTGGCCCGGGTGATCGCCGCGCTGCGGGGCGTGGAACCCCGCATGGAGTTCCATCCCCTGCCGGCCGATGATCCAACACGCCGGTGTCCGGACATCACCAGGGCCCGCCGGGTCCTGCACTGGGAGCCAAGAACTCCGCTCGAAACCGGGTTACGGGCGACCATCAATTGTTTTATGGGGGTTTGTAAACGCCATGGCTAGAATACGCAGGGCTCTCGTCACGGGCGGGGCCGGGTTTATCGGCTCCCATCTGGTCCGGAGGCTGCTCAATGACGGCTGGCAGGTTTACGTGGTGGATAACCTTTCCACCGGGCATCTCGACAACGTTCCGGCCGGGGCGGAGTTTCAGAAACTGGACCTTTCGTCGCCGTCCTCCACCAGGTATCTGCCCGTGGGAGTCGACGTAGTCTTTCACCTCGCCGCCCAATCATCCGGAGAAGTTTCCTTCGCGCGGCCGGACGCCGACCTGCAAGCCAACAGCCGGGCGACGCTGTTGCTTCTGGATTGGTGCCGGACGCGGGGGATCACCCGTTTCCTGTTCGCCAGTTCCATGGCGGTGTATGGGGACACGAGACAACTGCCGGTGCGCGAAGATATGTGCCCGGCGCCGAAATCCTTCTACGGCATCCATAAACTGGCTTCGGAGCACTATTTGCGGGTTTTCCAGAAGCTCGGCTTGTGCACGACTGCTCTCCGGCTGTTCAATGTGTACGGCCCCGGCCAGAACTTGGCTAACCTGAAGCAGGGGATGGTCAGTATCTACCTGTCCTACGTGGTTCGCAGCGAACCGGTGCTGGTAAGGGGAAGCGCCGCCAGGTTCCGGGATTTCGTCTTTGTGGATGACGTGGTAGAGGCTTTCATCGCCTGCCTGGACCGGCCGTCAACCTGCGGCGGTATCTACAACGTGGGCAGTGGAACGAAAACGACGGTCGGCGAATTGTTAACGCTGATACTGCAAGCCTGCGGCCGGGTGCCGGACGGTTACCCGGTGATCTTCGCCGGGGGCACCCCGGGTGACCAGCACGGCATCTACGCCGATTGCACGGCCATATGCCGGGATACGGGTTGGCGCGCGCGAACGGATCTTCGGACCGGGTTGCGGCGGATGGCGGTCTGGGCTCTTGGCCGGCCGGACCACGCGGGGCTGTTCAAAGGAGAGAAGTAATCCAAATGAAGGGCGGCAAGGAAGTGTCGAGCTACGGGCGTGTTGGCTCCCGAAAAGGGTGCCGCCAGGGAACTGGACCGCGTACCGAAGACTGCTGTTCCGGGTGCTCAAGGCGCCGGAAACAGTGCCGGCGGCGGACACGGCGGCTCGCGGTAATTCGGGTGGCGTTTGAGAGCTCGGAACCATGCACTAACGGCCGGCAAGAACATATGATGCCTCTGGGCCGGTACCCTGCCGCTTGTGGTTGTTTAATTTTGTGACCGGATAGGAGCAAGCCAACGTGAGGTGGGAACTGAAAAACGAGTTTGCGGTTATCTGGGGCGTATCTGCGATTCTGCTTGTAATTGCCGGCTTGACCGAACTGCAGATCCCGCGCGTTGTTTTGGGCCTTCCCTGTATCCTCCTGTTTCCCGGCTATGTCCTGGTAGCCGCCCTTTTCCCCGGCAAAAAGGGATTGAGCGGCGCCGAGCGGCTGGCGCTCAGTCTTGGTCTGAGCGTGGTGATCGTAACGCTGGGCGGTCTGATCCTGAATTACGGCTTGGGGATTTACCCGGTCACCGTGTTCGGTTACCTGTTCCTGTTCATCACCTGCCTATCGGTTTTGGGCTGGCACCGGCGCCGGCGGCTCCCGGCGGAAGAGCGCTTCTGCATCGTACTTGATCTTGACCCCAAATCGAGGATCAGCTCCCGTGCGGACCGGGTACTGGTGCTGGCCCTGGCCGGCGCCCTGCTCTTTGCGTCGGGTTCCCTGGCCTACGTGCTGTCTGCTCCCGCGGTGGGGGAAAGGTTCACGGAGTTTTACCTGTTGGACACTTCGGGGCGAGCCGAGAACTATCCCCGTGAAGTCCGGCCCGGAGAAGCCTGCCGCCTCATTCTGGGGATAGCCAACCACGAACACCGTGATGCGGTCTACCGGGTGAAATGCCTGGTAAACGGACATCTGGAATGGCGACTCGGTCCCCTGCGGCTGGCCCACGGTGAACGGGTTGAGCGGCTGGTTTCCTTTACGTCCCGGTCCGAACCGGGGGAGATGCAGGTGGTTTTCTACCTGTACCGCGATGGCGAAACCGAACACTTGCGGGCGTTGCACCTGTGGGTGAAGGTAGTCGAAGCCGAAAGCGAGGATGGTCTGTGAGCTTCAACAAGGTTCAGAACCCGGGTGGGCCGTTTCCCGGAGGGCTGGACCGCTGCAGGTTTTCGGAATCCCTCGGGTGGTGGCTGTACGCCGGTGGATTGGCCGCCGCCGAAATCGTGGTCGGGTATGTTGACCCGGTGGCCGGGGTGCTGATCCACGCCGGTCTACTGGTTGTCCTGCTGGTGCACGCCGCCCACGCCGCGCGGCGGCAGCGGCATCTGCTCTACCTGGTGCTTACCATCGCGCCCCTGATCCGCATCCTGAGCCTGGCCATTCCCATGGTCTTAATTTCCCCGTCACTGACCTACCTGGTCACCGGTTTGACCGTGTTGGTGGCCGCCGGGCCGGTGGTACGGGTGGGCGGTTTTACCCCTGGTGAGATCGGCTTGCGCTGGGGTTTCTGGCCCGTTCAGCTGCTGGTGGGCTTGAGCGGCATTCCGGTGGGAATCGCCGAGTACTACCTCCTGCGGTCTGAACCGCTGGTGGATGCGTTGCACTGGGGCGAGGTGCTGCTTCCGGCTTTGGTGCTCCTGGTCTGTACGGGGTTCGTGGAGGAGTTTGTTTTCCGGGGGATGATGTTTCGGGCGGCCCGCAGGTACGCGAGCAGGTGGCACGCCCTGATTTACGTCAATGTCGTGTTCGCGGTCCTGCACATCACGCACCTGGTGCCGCTGGACGTTTTCTTCGTGTTCCTGGTGGGCGTGTACTTCACGGTGGTCGTCGTGCGGACCCGCTCGCTGTTCGGGGTGGCTCTAGCCCACGGCCTGGCCAACATTATGCTTTACATTGTTTGGCCGTTTTTCGTCTAGAAGTTCGGGCGGTAACGGTCCACGGCTTAAAAAATCCTGGTAAAAAAATTCTGGTAAAAAGGGTCACGGCGCTGGCCTGCGGCATACAATGACTGTAGTGGCAAGTGCTGGTAGAGGAGGGAAACGCAATTGATGATTGTCTCCACGGTAACGACCACCACGACTACAACCACCACGGCGCTGGCCTCAGTAGCCACGGTGCTGGGTCTGATTGCGGCGGTGCTTTTGATCGCACTGCTTGGCGCCCGGGAGCTGGCCGCGGCCCGGACGGTGGTGGGCCAGGGCTTGAAAACGTCCTTCGCCTTCGCCTTCAAAAGGTTCCTGACGGTCGCCATCGCACCACTGATCCTCGTATTCGCCGCCATCGTCATTACCGAGATCTTGTTGATCGTTTGCTGATGGGCAGGTAAGGCATCGGCGGAGCCTCCTGTAACCTGGGGCTGTTTGTTTTTTTAGCCCGACAGTGTAAAACAGGCCGGTCCGCTGAGGACCGACCCGTTTCACGTTGATCAGGTCTTTACCATGGGTCTGAATAGGTCGATAATGCCGAGAACGATGAGGGCCAGGCCGAATCCGATCAAGCCGGCGCCAAAGAGACCGGTGACGAAGAGCCAACCTACGGCCGCCACGATGACGCCCAGGCCGATCACGATCCAGCTGGTGAGACTGCCACGGTTCGCTTCAGCCATGCGGAACACCTCCTTTGGATCTTAGGATGTCCCGCGGGGCAGAAGAATATTCCACATGTTTTATCGATTGGCAGTTTTAGCGGATCATGAGACGGCGCATCAGGTGAACCGCGAAGGGGAGCAGTACGGCGGACACTAAAGCCAGCCAGAGGGTGCTGTACAGCAAGGTTGGGCTTAAGTCACCGGTAACCAAACCGCGGGTCAGAACCACCACGTGGTAGAGGGGGCTGCACCAGGCCAGCGTCTAGATGACCGGATGCAGGTCGGACAGGGGGAAGAAAACTCCCGAAAACAGGAACAGCGGGGTGATGATCAGGGAGAAGAAATAGTGAAAGCTGTCGATGTTGGGAACCAGGCCGGTCCAGAGCAGGGACAGCAAAGCGAACTGGAAGCCGCCCAGGATCATTGCCAGCGGAATTAGCAGCGCCCAGGCGGACGGGACCAGGCCCAGGGCGAAGATCACGAACAGGATGATTGAGCCGTACAGTACACTCTTGAACGTGCCCCAGAGCAACTCGCCCAGCACCACGTCGTCCATGCTCAGCGGGGTGGCCACCATGGCCTGGAAAGTCTTTTGGTACTTGAAGCGGACAAAGGTGCCGTAGGTGCACTCGTAGGTGGTGGCAAACATGGCCGAGGCGGCTACCAGGCCGGGGGCGAGGTAGTTCAGGTAGGGAAGCCCCTCCATGGGCCGCACGTAAACCCCGAGGCCGATGCCGAGCGCGGCCAGGTACAGCAGGGGTTCGACGAAGTTCAGCGCGACACAGGTCTTCCAGGTGCGCGCGAAGACCGTAAGGTGGCGCTGGAACACGCGCACGCTCAGGGGGGAGAAATCAAGGCGCAGGTTGCCGGTCATGATTCGAAACCCCTTCCGGTAAGTTTCAGGAATACGTCCTCCAGCGTAGCCGGCCGGAGCAGCAGGCGGGAAAACCGGTGTTCCCGGTCCTGCAACAGGCGCAGCAACGCCTGGCCGTGCCGCGGATAGAGGACCAGGTCGTCGCCCACCACCTGGTGACCATGGATCAGGGGGCCGGCGGCGGCGACCAGAACATCGGCCTCGCCGGCGGCCCGGCCCAGCTGCAGCACCTCCGCGCCCACGTACCGGTTAATCAGTTCGCGGGGTGCGCCCTCGGCCAGAATCTCGCCGTGATTCACGATGGCCAGCCGGTCGCAGAGGTGGCTGGCTTCGTCCATGTAGTGGGTGGTCAGGATCAGAGTCACGCCCTGCTCCTTCAACCGCAACAGCCGCTGCCAGACCAGGTGCCGGGCCTGAGGATCCAACCCGGTGGTCGGTTCATCTAGGATCACCAGGTCCGGGTTGTTGATCAGCGCGCGGGCGATAGTAAGCCGGCGCTTCATTCCGCCCGACAGGTTGTCCACTTTCTCTCCGGCCTTGGCGGTGAGGTCGAAGAACGCCAGCAGGTCCAGGCCGCGAGACCGGGCCGTTTCCCGCGGGATATTAAAGTAGCTGGCGTAGATTACCAGGTTCTGGATGACGGTCAGGTCGGGGTCTAGGTTGTTTTCCTGGGGGACGATGCCGAGCCGGCGCTTGATCTGTCGGGCTGCGGTCCGGACGTCCAGGCCGAACACCCGCAGCTCACCGGCGGTAACCGGGGACAGGCCGATGAGCATGTTCACGATCGAACTCTTGCCGGCGCCGTTCGGTCCCAAGATGCCGAAGCATTCTCGGGCCCGGACGGCGAAGTCGATTCCCTTGACCGCCCGAAAACCGTTGTATTCTTTAACCAACTGCCTGGCAACGACGACGTCCAGCTTCCATCCTCTCCCTCGTATTAGACAGCCTGTGGTTCCACCGCAATGTTAGCACCAGCGGGATTCCGTGGTCAAGGCGCGGGTGCCGGGCGCCGTTGACGGGTGCCCGGCAAAAGAATTATAGTGGGGCCGGGCAAGATTTTTCTTATCGGGGGAGGGGTGCGCGTGCCGGCTTGGTTCGAGTTCGCCGGGCTTTCTTTCTTGGTGGGGGTCGAACAGCGGTCCGTCAGTCTTTCGGGGGCGGTGGACCGGGGGCGGGTCATGCTGGTCCGCGGCCCCTCGGGGGCGGGCAAGACCACCCTGCTCCGCGTGCTGGCGCGCCTGCAGCATGGTACCGGCGACGTCTGGCTGGGCGGCCGGCACTGGCACTCCTTTGCCCCGACCGCGTGGCGGGCCGCGGTCTGTTACGTCGCCCAGCAGCCGGCCGTCTTCGAGGGTACGGTCCGCGACAACCTGCGGCGGCCCTTCCAGCTGACTGCGGTGGGGAGGCGCCGCCGATACGACGCGGCCGCGGCGGAAAGGGGGATGCGCGCCCTGATGCTGCCGCCTGCCCTCCTGGAACAGGATGCGCGGCTTTTGTCCGGCGGGGAGGCGGTCCGCATCGCGGTGTTGCGAGCGCTGCTGGCCGATCCGGCGGTGCTGCTGCTGGACGAACCGACCGCGGCGCTGGACCGGCCCACCGCTGCTGGTTTTTGTGATCTGCTCAACCACTGGCTGAGCGAAAAGCCGGACCGCAGGGCGGCGGTGGTGATTACCCACGACGAGTTCGTGGTGCACCGTTTGCGGGACCCAGTGTTTCTGGAAATGGACGGGGGCGATCCGGGTCGGAAATCTATTTCTGACGTTCCGGATCAGTTAGGTGGTAGGTGAAGATGAATCCTTCCGTAATTCCAATTACCGATTTTCAGCTGGCCCTGAGCGTGATCCTGGTGATACTTACCGGGGCGGTGTCGGCGGCGCTACGGCTGGGGCTTCTGAGGTCGCTGCTCTGGGGTACGGTCCGCACCTTCGGGCAGCTAACCCTGATCGGTTACGTGCTGAATTACGTGTTCGCGCTGAACAACCTACTCGTGCTAGGGTTGTTACTGCTGCTCATGTGCTATATCGCCGCCCGGACGGCCGTGCGCCGGGTGACCAACGTGCCTCCCGGGACCACCCTGCTGGCCTTCGGGTCGCTGTTTGCCAGCACCTTCCTGGTGGGGGTGTTGGTGACCCAGTTGATCATCGTTCCCGAGCCCTGGTACAGCGCCCGGATCGTGATCCCGATCTTCGGCCTGATCCTGGGCAACTCCATGAACGGCATCGCCCTGGCCATCGACCGCATGTACGCCGAAACCCGGGCCCGCCGGGGGGAGGTCGAGGCGCTGCTGGCTTTCGGAGCCACCCCCTGGGAGGCGGTCCGGGACTGTGTCCGGGAGGCGGTACGCGCCGGGATGACCCCGACCATCAATTCCCTGATGGTGGTCGGGCTGGTTAGCCTACCCGGAATGATGACTGGCCAAATCCTGGGCGGGGTAGATCCCCAGGAGGCGGTGCGTTACCAGATCGTGGTGATGCTGATGATCGCGGCGGCGGTGGCCATTGGCTGCCTGATCCTGGTTGGGATGTCCTACCGGCGGATGTTCACCGCGGACGGGGCGCTTAACCTCGAGGTGTACCGCAGCCGGGGAGTCTGAAACGGTGGCCCCGTAGACCGCAGGCCAAGTCCGCATATTCCTCGGTCCTGGTAATTTATGTTCGATCCGTATAGAGACGGGGAGCCGGACGCAAGCTATGAGCGGTGGAGAAACGGTCAACCTTTGCTCCGAGATCGTCCGCGAAAGGAAGTAGCTCCCCATGCTGCGGCAGTTCTTCCCCGTGCTGCTCCTGCTAGTTCTCCTGGCCCTAGTGTATTTTGGGCTCCTGCACCGGGTGCTGGATCGGATGCGCCTGACCAGGTGGCAGGCGCTGGCTGTGCTCGGGCTGATGCTGGTGGGCGGCCTGCTGCCGGACATGGTGCTTGGCCGGGGCCTGGCCTTCAACCTCGGCGGGGCGCTGATCCCTCTGGGGGTGTGCGCCTACCTGCTGGCCACGGCCGACACCCGGCTGGAAAAGGTGCGGGGCCTGCTGGCGGCGGTGATCGCCGCAGCGGTTGTGTGGGGCCTGGAAACCGTCCTGCCGGGCCAGCCGGGCGCCGGCCGGTTGGACGTCGATCCGCTGTATCTGCCGCCTCTGGTGGCGGGGCTGGCGGCCTATCTGCTGGGGCGTTCCCGCCGGGCGGCTTTCATCGGCGGGGTGCTCGGCATTCTGCTGCTGGATTTCGGGTACTGGGTACGCAACCTGGCCACCGGGCTGCCTGCGGGCACGGTGGTGCTGGGGGGGGGTGGGGTGTTCGGCGCCACGGCGGTGGCCGGCGTGTTCGCCGTGCTGCTGGCCGAGGTGGTCGGGGAGATCCGGGAGCGGTTGAAAGGGGGTCCGGCCCATGCCTGAGGGGAGGCGGCGGTTGGCCGTCGTCCTGGCTCTGTTCCTGGCCGCGGCGTTGTTTTCCGGTCCGGCAGTGTCCGGGCCGCTTGCTGGAATACTGGAGGAGTTCGACGAGCTGGTGGACCGGGAGATCAACGCCGGTCTTTACTACCGCGTGGTCGACGAGGACGGCCGGGAGATCATGCAGACCGGCCGGCGGATCGAGGTCGGAGACCAGTATTTGGCCGGCGACAACCGGCTCTACGAGGTGGTCAAAGTCGAGGGCCGGGTTGCTTACGCCCGCGGCCTGCAAACGGTTCATCCCAGGCTCCGGACCGTATCTTCGGCCGCCAGCTGGGGCGCGGCCGCTTCCGGGCCGGTGCCGGTGCAAGGCCTGCCCAACCGGCGGATTGCCATCTACCACACCCACAACGGCGAGTCCTACGTGCCCGACCGGGGGACTCCGAACGTGAACGGCCAGGGCGACGTGCACCTGGTCGGCGAAGTCTTCCGGGAAACCTTGAAAGAACAGGGGGTAGAAGTGATCCACGCCGGGGATATTCACCTACCCCACGACCGGGGCGCGTACCGGCGGGCCCGCGATACGGCGCTGGAACTGTTGGCCCAGGAGCCCGACGCCATCTTCGACATTCACCGGGACGCGGCGCCCTGGTACGCTTACGCTGAAAAGGTGGAAGGCGAGTGGGTGGCCCAGATTATGTTCGTGGTCGGCCGCCAGAACCCGCACTTCGCAGTAAACCGGAGCTTCGCCTTCGATCTGAAGAACTTCTTGGACGAATTATACCCGGGGCTCATCCGGGGGGTATTCATTGCTAACGGCAATTATAACCAGGACCTGCATCCCATGAAACTGCTCCTGGAGGTAGGGGCGCACGAAAACACGCGCCGGGCGGCCAAGGAAGGGATCGCCCGGTTCGCCCACGGGGTTGGGGTGTACCTCTACGGACCGAAGCTCGGGCAGCCAGAGCGGGCGCCGGTGCAAGAACAGGACCGGACTCCGGTCTGGCGAAATATCATCCTGGTGCTGCTGCTGGTGGGCGTGGCCGGGGGCTGGTTCTACTGGCTGAACAACCCCGAAGCCGCAGCCCGGTTCAGCAAGCGGTTCCGGAAAACGACGGACGAACTGGGAGTCCGGATCAGGGGCTACCTGGACCGGAAAAGGCCCCGGTGAACAAAACCTTTATTGCCTGGGCGGGTTGCAGTCCCGGCACTGCGGGGTCTCGCCGCTGACATTGCCCTTTTGTGGTGCAGCCGCCACAGGTCCGTGTTCAGCACCAACCGTCGGTTTTACGAAATTCGTCGTTCCGGGGTAAAAACGGCGCGGGTGGGGCAATCTAGCTGGTGGATTCGCGTTTACCGGGGGAGATGTAATGTGGATCTGTCCACCCTCCAGGCGGTCGGCCCGACCCTTTCCGCGTTGGCTACCGCCACGCTCGCCTTTCTAACTTTTTTCTCGGTGCGCGCCGCCCGCTCCACGGCCCGGGAAATGTACGAATCGCGGCTGGCGCATTTCCGGCCCCTTTTGTACGCCGTCCTGAAGTTGCCTGGTTCCGATAGCGATAAGTCTCCCCGCTTGTTTATCCGGAACGTTGGACCGGGGCCAGCCATGGATATCAATATCTGCTGCGACGGCGATCTCTACAGCCGCGACCACATCGCCTTTTTCGGACCGGGGCAGAAGGTGGAACTGCCCACCGGCTACAACCGCGGCGGGCGCCGGCGCGAGCGATACGAGGTACGGGTTTCGGTTCGCTTCAAGGATATTTTCAATAATCCCATCACCATCAACACCTTCTACCAGTATGAGCCGGGTGCAGCCGAGCGGCTGGTCTTTCCGAAGGATACCACCATGGAAGGGAAAATCACGGGCCGCTACAAACCGGGGTAAGGGCAAGGTTGCCGGCCGCGCGAGTAGTTATTTTCTCCTGGATGTGCAGGACCATCCGGTGGTATTGTTGAATCATGTATGTACCATATTTGACAAACTCCATTTGCTTAACCAATATTCCAGGTCTGAAATTCGCCAGTGCGTACACCGAGGAGGTTTTCGACTCATGCCCGAAACGGTAACTTTAAAAAAGATCCCGGCTCAGACAGTGGTTTACAAGCCCGGGAAGGGACCTTACAGCCTGATCCCGGACACGGTGCAGGAACTGAACCTCTGGATCAAGGAAAACGGCTATACCCCGGCGGCCCCCCCGATCGGTGTGTTTCTGAACAACCCCTACCTGCCTCCCGAGGAGTTGTTGTGGGAGATCCGCATCCCACTCCAGGTTGGGGAGCCCATAGCCCATCCGGACACCGAGACTACGCCGGGGGTCAAGGAGATCCCGGAGCGCGAAGTGATGGCCACTGCGCACCAGGGTTCCCTGGACACCATCGGCGGTGTGCTCCAGGGGATGATCCGGTTTATGGTGACTAACGGCTACCGCCTGGCGGCCGCTCCGGAGCAGGTATTTCTGAAGGACCCGGTATCCACTCCCCCGCACGAAATGGAGGGAGAAGTTCGACTGCCGGTCGAAAAGCGGGCCTGATCCGGCCGGACCAAAATTAATCCTAGAAAGGCTTCTTGGTTCCACCTTCGGTTTCATCCTTGTGTACCAATTCTTCCCTTGACTTTTTCTTCCCTTGACTTTGCCGCCCCATTTTTTTTCCCTGGTCGCTAAGGTGACCCAGCTACTGTCGCGCTAATGACATAAAAAATGACTGCAATCTTACCGGACCATGGTCCGGCATTGGGCTGTTAGCCGTTCAGGCTAAAGCTAGCATGATATTAGCCATATTAGTTGTCGTTTCTTGGGGGCAGTCACTGGTTTGCGGTTGAGCTCGCATGCACAATCGGTCAAATATGCGGGGGAAAGGAGTCGTTGTCGGTATGAAGTGTGCGTATTGTAGCCTGAGGATGGAATGCAGTTCGCAAGGCCGCGACTGTCACAGCGGTATGTTGGAACTGCCCGAGTATGAGGACCCGGGTGTACGGCCTTATGTTACGTACAGTGCTTTTCTCCAACACGTTTATGGTAACAACCTGACTCGCCTTCAGGAGTTAATCTTTTTCGGCCTGATGATGAAGTATAGCCGGGTGGGGCTTGTTTACTGTGCCGGACTTTACCGCGAGGGCCAGATGATGATCGAGGCCCTATCACCTTACTTTGAGGTCCGGGCCGTGGGTTGTGATTATTGCCGGACGCCGAACGGCCAGTTTGTGATTGACCATGACCGGAAGTTTCACCTTTTTCAACGCGACGAACGGGTCAAAGTTGAAGCGCTGAACGCTTTTGAACTACCCATGCACATTTCTCTGGGCCTATGCATTGAACAGGACCTCCTTTTTAACAAACACAGTAAGGTGCCGGTAACCAACTTTGCGGTGCAGGACTGGGTACTGGGCCACAACCCGTTAGCTGCTGTCTACACCGTGTACCAGCGCAAGAAGTATCTGCAGGGAAAAGGCCTGCCAAGGCCCGAGCAGGTCAGGAGAACCCGGTTACAGGAGTTGATTGTTTTTGGTCAAAAAGCGGGTTTCAAATCAATCAGCCTGGGATTTTGTAACGGGTTGTTTGAGGAGGCCAGGGTGCTTTCCGACATTCTTTCGCAGTACTTCATAGTGTATTCGGTATGCTGCAAGACAAGCGGCATAGATAAAACAGACCAGAATGTCCCGTACATGAATCCCAATGCAAAATTCGAATCCGCGTGTAACCCGGTTGGTCAGGCAAAAATTAATAACGGGCTGGGTGTTGACTTGTCCGTCCAATTGGGGATTTGCCTTGGTCATGACGTCGCGCTTGAAACGCACACGGTGCCACCAACGATCACTTTTGCCCCGAAGGACCGCGTATTGGGTCATAATACTTTGGCCGCGCTATATTCCGGAGCGCGCGCCATGGAAGTTGACTATACAGATGTACGCCCTTACGAAATAGCCAGGCGTTACGCCGCTACCAAACCGCCAGGTGCCAACCTTGATGATATTGAGGACAAAACGAGCGCTTGAGGGAATGGCTCAAGCCGCCGAACATTGCTAAGTGGCATTGATGTAGGATAGGCACGGGAGGTGAAACATGGTTGCGGAGAAAAGAGTTGCTTTGAACCGGCAAGGATACAGGTCTGATTATTAGTTGTTTATTTGTTATTTATTTAAGGAGGTATTTAAATTGGCTAAAGGGCGTTTGCGGAATGCCACTGCGGTTTCCATGCTACTTTTGCTGTTGGCTTGCCTGATGCTGGGTGCGGGTGGCGTGGGAGCGCAGACGGCCGAACCGGAAGCAGCGGTAGTGGGTGATACCCTAGGAGTGCCGGGGAGTATAGGCGCGGCTATTGCCGAAACACCGCTAGGGACAGGCAAGGGGGAGATCGACCCGGAGGCACCGAAGGGTTACGCTGGGATTCCGGGGGCACCGCAGATAAATCTTTTGGTGGCGTTTTTCTGGTCTATCTGGGTGGGCTGGATATTTTCCACGGTCGGCGCCTTCGGTGGCCTGATGGCCGGTGTCGGGCACATGGCTATTTTCGGCCTGGGGCCCTACGCCAAGACCTTCAAAGAGACCAGTCCCCAGCTCAACAAGGCGCTCACGGACTCCATCCGCGTATCCAACCAGTTCCTGGTCGCACTGGCCGCTGCGATTTCCAGTACCAACTACCTCAAAGCAAAACGTTTGGCATGGCCGATTGGGCTGCTCCTCGCCTTGGGTGCAGTCTCAGGCTCCATCTTGATTCCCTGGCTTACCGGAGGCAAGATCAGTCTGGCTGCGTACCAAGGTTTCTTTGGCCTGTTTGTTCTTCTCGTGGGCGGCTTCCTTTTGTACGAAACAACCCCCCGGGGTCTGGCAAGCAGAAAGGCTGCCACCGCGGCGGCTCGGGCTTTTGAGAAGCGTGCTAAGGAGAAAAAGGAGAAGAAAGCAGAAGGCAAAGCGACAGACGACGAGGGACTGGGCATCAAGATCACCAAGTGGAGTGTGCGAAGGATTCATTTCACCTGGTACGGTGTAGAATTCAGCTTTAACCCGGTGCTGCCCGTGCTGGGCGGCGTCACCATCGCGGCCATTGCTTCTTTCCTTGGCGTGGGCGGCGGTTTTCTGTACGTGCCTTTCCTGACCACCATCGTCGGCTTGCCGATGTTTGTCGTGGCGGGGACTTCGGCGTTGACCGTTTTTATCGGTATGGTGGTTAGTATTACCACCTTTATGACCGTTGCGGGGGCCACTGTTTATTGGAGTTATATCGGCCTGGCGATGACCGGTATTTTTGTCGGGGCAATGATCGGGCCGCGTACGCAGAAATACATTCCCGACGTTTGGCTCAAGCGGTTGTTCGTCGTCCTGGCCTGCTACGTAGGATTCCGGTTCATTGGCCGGGGCTTTGGGTTGGAATGGCTGCAGTGGATACCCTGAGTTGCGCGTTGTGAGGAGGGGCGGAGACCGTGAATCTGGTTGAGGCTGGGAATTACTGGAACGATTTCTTGAGCATGTTGGACAACTTGTTGGTCGTCTTATACGGGATGACGGGAGATCCGCTATTCGACTATTTTCTGGGTACGTTTCTCGCGGCCCTGTTAGCGGTGATCATCGGCGAATTTACGGTATCCGTTGTTTACTTGGTGAACAAAGAACATCTTGAGAGGCTCAACGCCAAGATGGCCATGCACCATAACCTCTCCATAGCTGCTTTAAAATCTGGGGATAAGCAGGAGTATCAGGTTCAAAACAAACAGGCGAACGACGCCTTCGGGAAGGTTTTTTTCAACTCGATTGCCTTAGGCGCTGCTTATCTCTGGCCGTGTTTCTTCGTTCTGGCATGGATACAAACCCGGTTCGTGGATCTCCGGATTCCCGTTCTCTTTACCGACTGGACGGTGAATTACGTATTTGTTTTCCTGGCCTGCTACGTACTGGCCAGAATCCTGTTCAACATCATGCGTCCCAGGTTGCCTTACTTTAACAAGGTTCAAAAAATGCTTGACGGCTACGGAAAAAGCTTGTCGGACCCGGAAAGCTTTGCCGATCTCTCGCCCGGTAAAAAAATCTGATCCGGTAGGCGTTTTACAACTGAGGAGGAGGTGTACACGTGTTGTCTGGTGAGCAACTTATCACTTTGTTGATTTTTCTGCCGGCGGTAGTTGCTCTTGGCGGTTTGGTTTTGAAGGGTGCCGCTGCGCAGCGGGTCGTGTTTGTCCCGGCCATGGTGGCGTTGATGGTCGCTGCAGCGGCACTTGCGTTGCAAGTTTTACCGCGGGAAGCATTAACTTTTACGCCGCCGGTGGGTTGGGAGAACGTGGTTGCGGTTTTGAAGTACGCGCTAATCGCCTATTTCCTGTACGTGGGTATTACAGCGCGTAACGGCTTGGTTTTGGGTCTTGCCGGTTTTCTCGCTGTGCTGCTACCCGTGGTTCAGTTCGGTGTCCTTGGGGGGCACGTTGCTGTAGAACCGGTTTTTTACGCGGATGTCCTGGCCGTCATAATGTGCCTCGTGATTTCGGTGGTCGGCGGGTTGATCGTGGTTTACGCCACGGATTATATGCCCGCGCACGAGGCGCATTTCAAGCTGGCTGAACCGGTGCGTACGCGACAACCGCAGTTTTTCTTCTGGTTCGTCCTCTTCCTGGGGGCGATGAACGGGCTGGTATTGGCGAACAGTCTGCCGTGGCTGTTTTTCTTCTGGGAAGTCACCACCCTGTGCTGTTACCAACTCATTCGCCATGACCTTACCGATGAAGCCAGAGGAAACGCTTTGCGCGCCCTCTGGATGAATTTGATCGGTTCCGTGGCGATGGTGGTCGGCATCGGGTTGGCTTACAACAGTGCTGGCACGCTATCCATCCAGGATTTGATCTCCGGAGGGTCTGCCCCGCTGGTGCTGCTGCCGCTGGCTCTCTTCTGTCTGACCGGTTTTACTAAGGCGGCGCAGGTGCCGTTCCAGAGTTGGCTGCTCGGAGCGATGGTTGCGCCCACCCCGGTATCAGCCCTCCTGCACTCCAGCACCATGGTCAAGGCCGGTGTTTACCTAGTGTTGCGCCTGGCACCGGGTTATGCCGACACCAGCCTGTCGCTGCTGGTAGCGCTTTTCGGGGCTTTCGTCTTTATGGTGACCTCACTGCTGGCTATCGGGCAAAGTATTTCCAAACGGGTGCTGGCCTACTCCACCATCGCCAGTCTCGGCCTGATTGTTTGCTGTGCGGGGATTAATACCGAACTCGCCCTCGCGGCCGGCATTGCTTTGATTATCTTCCACGCTGTTTCAAAGGGTATGCTCTTTATGGCCGTGGGCGTGGTTGAGCAGCAGATTGGCAGCCGCGATATCGAAGACATGGATGGCTTGGTGGCGCGCATGCCGCTGCTGACTGTGGCCGCCGTGATTGGGATGCTCTCCATGTTGTTCCTGCCCTTCGGGGTGGCCTTCGCCAAGTGGGCGGCCATCGGGGCTGCAGGGGCGCTGGCCGGAGGATATATCGCCGTGGTTGCCTTCCTGGCGATCGGAAGTGCGGCCGCCCTCGTTTTCTGGTCCAAGTGGCTGGGACGGATGCTCGGCGAGGTTCCGGTCGTCGCCGACGAGAAGAAGCCTGTTTCGGCTTATGGTTCCGTGCTGTTGCTGGTTGTGGGAGCCGTTGGCCTCAGTATCTTTGTGGCGCCGCTTGTCGCTGCGCTTATCCAACCGGCACTATCTACCATGGGTTATAGTCAGGCTTTTGACGTGTCCGGGTGGCACCTGCGCACCGCAATCGGGGTTTTCCCTCCCTGGGCACTGTTTTTAGCCGTCACGGCGGCGGTATTGTTGCCGGCGCTGTTCGCGCGTGGGTACCGGGGAGACCTGGATCCGGTTTACCTCTGCGGCGTAAATGTTAACGGTGGATCAGTGCAATTTACGGGGATGGCCGGAAAGCCGGTATTGGTCACAGCCGGAGGAGCATATTGGAAACAATGGTTTGGTGAGAGTCGGTTAACCCCGGCTTCGAACTGGATTGCGGTGCTATTGCTGGTAGCGCTCTTTGCGGGGGTGGTTTTACGATGACCTGGCCAATTATTGTAGCGGTTGCCGCAGTGTTATTGGCCCCGCTGGTCGGGGGTCTACTGCGCGGGTTGGACCGGAAAATTACAGCCCGTTTACAGGGGCGTATAGGGCCACCCGTGGTCCAGCCGTTTTACGATTTCGGCAAACTGGTAGGCAAATCACGTGTCGTCAGCTCCAAGGCAAGCATGGCGTGGGCGTGGAGTTACTTTCTGTTAACCTTGACGGCCTTTACCCTGTTCTTCATGGGACAGGACCTGTTGGTGGTGTTCCTTATCCTGGCTTTTGCGGGTGGCTCGTTAGCTTTTGGCGCCCTAAGTGCCCGGTCGCCTTATGCGCGCTTCGGTGCCAACCGTGAGCTGTTGCAGATACTGGCCTGCGAACCAATTTTACTGCTGGCCGCCGTGGCTGTTTACTTCCAGACGGGTAAGTTTACCGTGTGCAGCATACTGGAGGCGAATCAGCCGCTCTTGCCCTACCTGCCCCTGGTTTTCGTGGCCGTGCTTATTGTTTTGGGAATCAAGATGCGCAAGTCGCCTTTTGACATTGCGGCCTCCGAACACGCCCACCAGGAGTTGGTGCGTGGTGTCTATACCGAGTACTCGGGGCGGTTTCTGGCCCTCATGGAACTGACTCACTGGTACAAAATAGTCCTGCTGTTGGCCTTTATTGCCCTCTTCTGGGCGCAGCCGTTGTGGGTGGGGGTGCTGATTGCGTTGGGTGCTTATTTTCTCGAACTTTGGCTTGACAACATTGCCGCCCGCCTGCGCTGGTCCTGGATGCTGGGTGTGAGCTGGAGCCTGGGTGTTGGGTTTGTTGTAGTGAATTTGGTTTTGCTTTCGGTAGTGGTTTAAGCCGGTGCAGTTTTGTCCGGAAAGGAGAGTGGCTTGATGGGTTTCCTGGCCCGCGCACGTGTAAAGTCCCCCTGGATCCTTCACTATTGTACGGGTGGGTGTAACGGTTGTGATATCGAGATCCTGGCTTGCCTGACGCCGCTTTATGATGTGGAACGATTTGGGATACTCAATATCGGTAATCCAAAACACGCGGATATCCTGATGATCACCGGGCCGGTGAACTGGAGAAGCCGTCACGTACTGCGCAACTTGTACGAGCAGACGCCGGACCCCAAGGTGGTTATCGCCATCGGTGTTTGTGCGGCCACCGGTGGGGTATTCCACAACTGTTACAACGTACTGGGCGGGGTGGACAAGGTGGTTCCGGTTGACGTGTACGTCAGGGGTTGCGCCGCACGACCGGAGGCCATCATTGACGGGGTGGTTATGGCGCTCCAGAAATTAGAGGCGAAAAAGAGCGGGGGTGTGTCATATGCAGCAGGTGCACGTTGAGGCGGCTGGTGATGCCGTTGTTGCTCCGGGAGAATTGTTAGCAGAGGTTGAACGCCTGGTATCTGCCGGTGCTCGCTTTACCACCATGGTTTGCCTGGATGAGGGCTTGGAATTTGAAATCATCTACCTGTTTCAGAAGCAAACGTTGGAACTGGTCAATCTAAGGGTGCGCATCGCAAAAGATGAGGAGCTGCCGAGTATTTCCGGGATACTCCTTGGCGCTGTCCTGATGGAAAACGAAATTAAAGAGTTTTTCGGGGTCAAAATTATAAACCTGGTTATTGATTTTCAGGGCCGGATGCTTTTAGAGGCGGAAAGCCCGAAAACGCCGCTGCTCAAGGTGAAAGCGAATTCCAAGCAGCCGGGGGGTGGGCAATAATGGCGCGGGTAACCTTTCCTTTCGGTCCGCAACATCCGGTGTTACCCGAGGCTATTCAACTGCAACTGACCTGTGAGGACGAACGGGTCGTGGAAGTTCTTCCTGTTGTTGGATATATGCACCGGGGCATTGAAAAGGCGGCCGAGCGCAATCCTTACTCCCACAATGTTTTTCTATGCGAGCGCATCTGCGGTATTTGTAGTTTCATCCATGCGCTCTGTTACTGTGAGCTTGTTGAGAGCATGACAAAGATCAAGGCTCCGCCGCGGGCGAAGTATTTGCGGACTATTTGGAGTGAACTCTCGCGTATTCACAGCCATATGCTTTGGTTGGGTCTTTTGGCCGATTCATTTGGTTTTGAAAGCCTGTTTATGCAGTGCTGGCGGGCACGCGAAATCATTCTGGACACCCTGGAAATGACCACGGGGCAGCGCGTGATTCAGTCTACATGTACCATCGGCGGCGTCAGGTGTGATATCGATTCGGAGATGAAACCCGAGGTACACCGCCAGATGAAAGCCTTCAAAAAAGAACTGGAGGCCATCTATCCGGTATTCGCCAGGGACTACACGGTGAAAGCCCGTCTGGTGGGCAAGGGCGTTTTGCCCAAAGAACAGGCCTGGAGTTTGGGGACGGTGGGTCCCGTGCTGCGCGGCAGTGGATGGGCTTATGACGCCCGCATGCTTGGGTATGCTGCATACGACGAGCTTGAATTCGAACCGGTGGTGGAAAACGGGTGTGACGCGTATGCCCGGATGATGGTGCGCTTGCGTGAGGTGGTTCAATCGGTGGAACTGGTCGTGAAAGCCCTTGACCGGATGCCTGACGGGGAATTAGCCGTGACGGCCAGGCGCTTCCCCGAAGGAGAGGGGATTATCCGGGTGGAGCAGCCGCGCGGCGAACTGGTTGAATATGCCCGTGGAAACGGCACAGTGCGCCTGGAGCGCCTCAAAGTCCGCACGCCTACTTTTTCCAATATTCCGGCGCTACTGTTGATGTTGCCCGGGTGTGAGGTGGCGGACGTACCGGTAATCACTCTTTCCATTGACCCGTGCATTGCCTGCACGGAACGCTGATAGCTGATATGGGAGGTGTTTAGGGAATGCCGTTGATGAGCGGAAACCTGATCAAGAATCTCTTTGCCGGCCCGGTCACCCGCCCTTACCCGGTTGCCAAAAGGCGATCTTTTCCCCGGGCCCGGGCGCAGTTGCTTTACAATCCTACCGGGTGTACGTACTGCGGAATATGTGCTAATATTTGTCCCGCCAACGCAATCCAGATGAAGGAGGATCGGGAAAGCCTGCGCATCAATCGCACTTATGATTCCTTTGCCTGTATTTACTGTGCCCGGTGTATCGAATTTTGTCCGAACGGAGCGCTAAAAATGGGTGTTGAGCACCTTGAGCCCACTGACCGCAAGGCGGTGATGCGCACAGCAGGTAGGGCTTAATTGAAAATCGGGCTTAAGCAGGAGTTCAACATCCTTTTGCGAATTATCTGTATATTGGACTTGCTCGGCAAAGGGAGGGCGGGCGAATGGTCAGCGCTCCAGATACTGAGTCCGGATTGCCGGGTGTTCTGGTGATTAGCGGCGAGGAAAGGGAACTGATCCGGGGGATCGGGACGCAGGTGCGCTATCCCCGCGGCCAGATCCTCTGGTCGCCCGGCGAGGTGGCCGACAGGGTGTACCTCATCGAAAGTGGCTACGTGCGGATTTATAAAATGACCGCCGAAGGACAGGAAGTGACGGTGGGTGCCATCCGTAACCCGGGCGAAATGATCGGTCTGGCGGAGACAATTTATCACGGGAAACGCATCTGCTATGCCGGTGCCATTCGGGATGTTTCCCTGGTGGTGCTAACCAAGGAACAATTTTTGAAATTGCTGGCTTCTGAATACCACTTGGCAATGAAAACATCAGCACTTCTGGCGGCACGGATGCGGGCGGCGGAATCGAAGGTTTTCGAGTTGGTGTGTTGGCAGGCCGCCGCGCGTCTTGCTTTCTTCCTGCTCAAAGTAGGTGAAAGTTGCGGCATTCAAACCCCAAAGGGCACCAAAATCAAGTTATCATTTACGCATAATGAAATCGCGTCAATGATCGGGACCAGCCGGCAGACGGTGACGACGTTTATGAGCGTGTTTCGCCGAGAAAAGAGTATTATTGTAAACGGGCGAGAGATCATTATCACTGATCCCCAAAAGTTGGCCGCTTGGGTAAATGAGTAAATACCTCCTAAATTTTCTGATCATCCTCCTAAATTTATTCTATGTATTTATTATTATCAGGAATTAGGAACCTTGTCGTTAGCCCAGTTCCAGGGCTCGGGTTGGATGGGTAGGGTCGATTTTTTATTGTTGATTGGCATTAGCCGATGAGGATCTGCTCCTCGGGGCGTTTTAACTTGGCCTTCTTCGGCGGCCTGGCCAGCGCCAGGGCGACGGTAAGCGGGCCGAGGCGGCCGATGAACATGCAGACCGTGATGATCAGCTTCCCGGCCGGAGACAGCTCCGGGGTAAGGCCCATGGAAAGGCCCACGATGCCGACGGCCGAGGTGGCCTCGAACAGCGTGGTCAGGAAATCGGCCTGTTCGGTGACGGACAGGATCAGGGTGACCAGGAAAACGAAATTGAACAGGATGATGGTCAGAACGACCGCCCTCCAAACCAGCAGCTGCGGGATCCGGCGGTTGGTTACCTCGACGACTTCCTTGCCGCGGGACAGGCTCCAGACTGCCAGGACCAGAATGGCGAGGGTGGTGACCTTGATGCCGCCGGTGACCGAATTCGGACCGGCCCCGATGAACATCAGCCCGATGGTGAAAAACTGGGTGGCCGAGTGCAGGGTGTCGGTGGCCATCGTGCTGAATCCGGCCGAGCGCGGGGTCACCGCCTGGAAAAAGGCGGCCAGAACCTTTCCCGGACCGCTCAGGTCGGCGAAGGCACGGTTGTATTCTAATAACAGGATTATCAGGGTGCTGAATACCAGGAGCACAGCGGTGACCACGAGGACTACCTTGCTGTGCAGGGAGAGCTTGCGGAAACGCCGTTGTTGGCAAACGTCGCTGATGACGACGAACCCCAGGCCGCCGATAATCACGGGAAAGGCTATGCCGAGGGTGACAATTGTGTCCTCGGTGTAGGCGGTAAAGCTGCGAAAACCCCCGAAAAGGTCGAAACCGGCGTTATTGAAAGCGGAGATGCTGTGAAATATGCTCATCCACAGACCCTGGCCCCAACCGAACTCGGGCACGAACCGGGTGGCGAGCCAAACCGTGAAAAAGGCTTCGACCGCCAGGGTGATGACAACCACCTGGATAGCCAGGCGCACCATGCCGCCAACGCCGGTCTGGCCCATTGATTCCTGGATCAGCAGGCGCTGGCGCAGCCCGATCCGGCGGCCTATTAGCACAAAGAGCATGGTGGCCACAACCACGAAACCTATGCCCCCAATCTGGATCAGGCCCAGGATCACCACGTGCCCGAAAGTGGACCAGTTGGTGCCGGTATCTACTACCACCAGGCCGACGACACAGGTCGCCGAGGTGGCGGTGAACAACGCGACCAGAAAGCTGTTATTCCCTCCCGGGTTGACGGCTACCGGCAGGCTCAGGAGGAAGGTGCCAAGGGCAATAATTACGGCAAAGCCCAGCAGGAGGCTCCTTTGGGGAGTGAACAGACTCCAATAGTTCCTGGGTCGGGCGGAAAGCACTTCCTGCCCCGTGTCCGTATCCATGCGTACAGGTATTCTACCTGGGTGGTTCTTTCCCCTGCCACTACAGGGCTAGTGGCCGACAATCAACCTTTCCTTGGGGTAGTGGATGATGTGTTTCTTGGGGTGGGCCGGCTGGGAAAAGAGGACCAGTGCCAGGATGCCGATACGCCCGATGAACATGAGGATAATGAGTACGACCTTCGATACCGGGCTTAGGTCGGGAGTGATGCCCATGGAGAGTCCGGTAGTGCCGAAGGCCGAGCAGACCTCGAACAGGATCGGGATCGCCCCAAACGGTTCGATTTCCATCAGAATTACCGCTCCGGTGAAAACGAGCAACCCGGCGATTACGAGAATCGAGTAGGCTTGCTGAACGTCTTCGGGATGCAGTTCCCGCCCCAAAACCTGAACAGTGCTCCGGCCTCTGAACAGGGCGCAGATGCTTAGCAGGATCACCGCGAAGGTGGTGGTCCGGATTCCGCCCCCGCAACTGCTGGGTGAGCAGCCGATAAACATCAGCAGGCACATGATCAGTAGGGTAGCATTACGGAATTCAGCGACCTCGAAGGTTGAAAACCCGCCGCTCCGGGTGGTCAGGGATTGGAATAGCGCCACCGACACCTTTTCGGATGCGGACAGATTGGCTAGCGAGCCGTTATGCTCTCCGGCCAGGATTAACACGAACCCGAATATGATCAACCCGGCGAAGGTTAGTCCGGTTAGCTTGCAAAAGAGAGAAAGCCGCTTACGGGTACGCACGTACTCAATGATCTCCAGGAATACCGGGAAGCCGATGCCTCCAGCGATTAACAAGAGTCCGATGATCAACTGGAAAGGGATGTCCTGGCGAAAGCTCCGGAGGCTGTCTCCGAACAGGTCGAACCCGGCGTTCGTAAAACCGGAGACGGCGTGGAACACGCTTAGGCTTAGGGCCTCCGGAGCCGGAAGTTGATACTTCACTGCGAAATAGCCGAACATCACCACAGCGGCCGCCAGCTCGGTCAGCAGGGCCAACTTGAGGATGAACAGCATCAGCCGCACCAATCCCTGCAGGTGCGGGCTGTTCTGATCGACCTTCATCATCATCCGGGCACCAAGGTTTAACCGGCGGCCCATCAGGACAAACATCAGCGTGCCCAGGGTCATTACCCCGATTCCGCCGAACTGGATGAGGACCAGAAGCACGGCCCGGCCGAAGGCGTCGAAGGTGTCGGGGGTGCTGACCACGGTAAGGCCGGTGACGCTTACCGCGCTGGTGGCCGTGAACAGGGCGTCGATAAAGCTGATCTCGACTCCGGGCCGGAGAGAAACCGGAAGCATAAGCAAAGCCGTTCCAGCCAGGGCAAAGGCCAGGTAAGCCAGGACAATCAGGTGGACCGGGGTCAGGCGTAGCTTCCGGAACCAGATCCGAACAGTCGCCACCGTATCCCTGCTCTCCAAGCAGCTGATAAGCTAGTGTAACTCCGAAATCCCGTGATCACAATTCCCGGCTTAAGCGTTTTCCCCGCGCCTTAGCCGGAATAGACCGGTATAGGCCCGATTATTGGCCGTGTCTCATTCTGTCGACCTGTGGATTGATCACCGGTGAAACTGTAAATCGGTCTGTTTAGTGCAACCCGAAGCCTGGGATCAGCCGATGATGATGTTTTCTTCCGGGTACTTCAGATGGGATTTCCGGCGTGGCCGGGCCAGGGCGAAGGCCACGGTAAGCGGGCCGACGCGGCCGATGAGCATGCAGGCGGCCACTACCAGTTTTCCGATCGGGGACAGGTCCGGCGTGAGACCCATGGAGAGACCCACGATCCCCACCGCCGAAGTGGCCTCGAACAGCGTGGTCAGAAAGTCGGCCCGTTCGGTGATGGAGAGGATCAGGGTAACCACAAAGATGAGGCTGAACAGGATGATGGTCAGGGTGACCGCCTTGTAAATCAGGAGCTGGGGAATCCGGCGGTCGGCCACCTCAATGGTGTCCCGGCCGCGGGACAGCGCCCAGACGGCCAGGATCAGGATGGCGAAGGTGGAGATCTTGATGCCGCCGGTGACCGAGTTGGGCCCGCCGCCGATGAACATCAACCCGACGGTGAAAAACTGGCTGGCCGGGTGCAAGGCGTCGGTGGCTACCGTGCTGAACCCGGCCGAGCGCGGGGTCACCGCCTGGAAAAAGGCGGCCAGAACCTTCCCCGGGCCGCTGAGGTCGGCGAAGGCGCGGTTGTGTTCCAGGAGCAGGAAGACCAGCGTGCTGAACACCAGGGCCACGGCGGTGGCCACGATCACCACCTTGCTGTGCAGGGAAAGTCGCGCGAAGCGGCGCTGCCGGTATACGTCGACGATGATGATGAATCCCAGGCCGCCCAGGATCACTGGAATGGCGACGCCGAGGTTGACGATCGCGTCCCCGGTGTAGGCGGTGAGACTGCGAAAACCCCCGAAAAGGTCGAAACCGGCGTTATTGAAAGCAGAAATGCTGTGAAACACGCTCATCCAGACGCCCGTGTTCCAACCGAACTCGGGGATGAAGCGGGTGGCCAGCACGACGGCGAAAAAGACCTCTACCACCAGGGTGATGATGATCACCTGGATGACCAGGCGCACCACGCCCCCGACCCGCGTGTGGCTCAAGGACTCCTGGATCAACAGGCGCTGGCGGAGCCCGATCCGCCGCCCCATCAGTACCATGATCAAGGTGGCCACCGCCATGAACCCCATGCCCCCGATCTGGATCAGGCCGAGAATCACCACGTGCCCGAAAGTGGACCAGTTGGTGCCGGTATCTACCACTACCAGGCCCACCACGCAGGCCGCCGAAGTGGCGGTGAACAGGGCGGTGAGAAAGTCATTTTGGCCGCCCGGGTTGACGGCCACCGGCAGGCTCAACAAAAGCGTGCCGATGACAATGAGCAAACCGAAGCCCCCGAGGAGGATCCGCTGGGGGGTGAACAGTCTGTTGATGATCTGTCGGCCGTGTTGTTTTCCGGGCCGGGTGGGGGAAGCCGGTTCCTGTTTTGCCGTACTCATGATCTAATAGATAGTCTGCCCGCGGGGCGTTTTGCTTACATCTTTTTCTCCATAACCGGGATGCGGTTATGGCGGTGTGAGTGGACCGGCTTCGCGGTCAGCCCGGCCGGCAGTCCGCTTTGGCTCCGAAAAAGACGAAACTTCGCAGCCGGCAGCTGCGAAGTCGTGCGGATGCGGGTTAGAAGCCGGGATGGTTGGGGTTCGCGCCCTGGTAATGCTGCATCTCCGGCCGGTAGTGGTGCGGGGTCTGGTGTTGTTGCATCTGGGGCTGCATTTGCGGCTGAACCCTGGTGGCCGGCTCCACCTGGTACCAGCCCCGCTGGTGCATAATGTCGAACAACGTCTTGTTCATCATCATGATGTCGTTGTGCATCCGGAAAAAAGTGTTCCTGATATTGTCGTTGGATGCCTCCAGAATCGCCTTGTGGAAACTGGTGGACGAATATTTGGTGGCCTCCAGGCAGTCGGTGATGATATCCCGGTCATCCAATCTGGCCAAAGTGATCCCTCCTTTGCTCAATCTTTAAGCCATTGGTCCACCTATTGGTCCGCCCATGGGTGCCTGCATTTGTCCGGCCATTTGCTCGCCGGTCTGTCCGGCCTGCTGCATCAAATTGTTGAGCACGTTCACGTGCTGCTGGCACATGTTCTGGTACTGGCTGAGCGCCGATCTGATCTGGGGGTCCTGCACCTGGTTCACGTAGGCCGACAGCTTCTTGGCGCACAGGTTTTCGTAACGCAAAAGTTCGGTGATGCTGAGTTTTTCCTGCTGGCTCATCTGATTGAAATGCATTTTTTCACCTCCTCCCGTTTAGGGGCTGATTTGCGTTCTATTATGTGAACCGGGCGGAAAATTATACAAATTTTCTTTTTTAGTAAAAACAAATGGGGCACATGTAGATTTGACTAGACTATTAGCGCTGTTTTAGTTGTTTGACAAGTTATGATACAATATGGAAGCGGGTTCATACCCGCGTACGCGAACTTCCGCGCTTGAAACTCCCAGACCGGGTTGCTTCCCAGTATGCCAATAGCCGCAAAGGCCCGTGACGGATGGCAGGCGGCCCAATGAATACAGAGTCCTACTCGATTGCTCTGGTTGCGAAGGAAAGTGAGGCAGGTGCAGATGGCGAAGATTCTGGTGGAAAATCTGTACAAGATTTTCGGCGATCATCCGGAACAAGCGCTGAAGCTGCTGCGGGAAGGGTGCAGCAAGGATGAAATCCTTGAGAAGACCAAGCAGACGGTGGGCATCAACAACGTCAGCTTGGCGGTCAACGAGGGTGAAATATTCGTGCTGATGGGCCTTTCCGGAAGCGGCAAGTCGACCCTGCTCCGGTGCTTGAACCGTTTGATCGAGCCGACTAGCGGCCGGATCGTCCTGGACGGGAGAGAAATCACCCACGTTGACGAGGCCGAACTGCGGGAGATCCGCCGCAAACGGCTGGGGATGGTGTTTCAGCGGTTTGCGCTGTTTCCGCACCGCACGGTGCTGGACAACGTGGCCTATGGCCTAGAGGTCCAGGGTGTGAACCGGCAGGAGCGATCCGAGAAGGCGCGTGCGGTTCTGGAACTGGTTGGCCTCAAGGGCTGGGAGGACTACTACCCCGCCAATTTGAGCGGCGGTATGCAGCAGCGGGTCGGCTTGGCTCGGGCGTTGGTTTCGGACCCGGACGTACTGCTGATGGACGAGCCCTTCAGCGCCCTGGACCCGCTGATCCGGCGGGATATGCAGGATGAACTCCTGTCCCTGCAGAGCCAGGTGAACAAGACGATTGTGTTCGTTACACACGACCTGGACGAGGCGCTGAAACTGGGCGACCGGATCGCACTGATGAAAGACGGAGCCATCGTGCAGCTGGGCACCCCGGAGGAGATTTTAACGCGTCCAGCCGACGACTACGTCCGGCGGTTCGTGGAGGACGTCGATATGCCCCGGGTGCTAACCGTCGAAGAGGTGATGAAGCCGGCGGAGGCGGTGGCGTTGAGAGACGACCCCGGAGTCGCCCTGCGCCGGATGCGGGAACTGGGGTTGTCCTCCGTGTTTGTAGTCACCCGTGACCGGAAGCTGGCCGGACTCGTCACGGCTGATGACGCCCTGGTCGCGGCGGGCCGCAACGAAGAGGACCTTTCCGGGATTCTTATCCAGGATTTCCCACGGACCGCTCCCGGCACTTCGGTATCCGAGATTATCCTGGTACTGGCCGATTCTCGGTTTCCGGTGGCGGTTGTTCATGAGGACGGCAGGCTGCTCGGGACGGTGGGTCAAGTCCAAGCCTGCCTGTAAAACCGTTCCCCTGGCAGGTGGATAAAAACGATTTAATCAGGTTGATTTCCAAGGTGGCGCTCAAGGAAGCTCAGTACCGCGCGGTTGAACTCTTCAACATTAGTAAGCGGCGAGGGGTCACAGGCGTTTGGGATGACCTGCAATTCGCTGTGCGGAATGGCCTGGTGGATGATCCGGGCGTACTTGATCATCATCGGCCAGCGGCTTCCCACCAACACCAGGGTGGGACACTGCACCGCCGTCAATCTGTCGGTCAGGTGCATCCGGTTGATTAGGGCGCGCAGCCGGGCGACGTCCGCCGGCCGGGTACTGAGTGCCGTCCGGGTCAGTTCTTCCCGGGCCAATCGCCAGCGCTTTTTCGGGTAGGCGGTGGCGATCATCTTAGCTAGGATGGGGCGCGGTAGGATCCGGAGCACAGGCACCTGCAGCCAGGAACCGAGCACGTCCGGAAAGTGGACCTCGGAGAAGGTGTCGGAAAGGATCAGCGCCCGGCAGCGGGCCGGGTAGGATATGGCGAACTGTTGGGCGACGATACCGCCGAAGGATACCCCGCACAGGCATGCCCGTTTGATTTTCAAACCGTCGAGTAAGCGGGCGAGGTCCTTGGCGAGGTCGGTGAGGGCGTATCCGGGGGGTACCCCGGACGAGGCGCCGTGTCCCCGGCAATCGTAGGCGATGACGTGGTAGCGTGCCGCGAACGGCTCAAACTGCGGGGTCCACATGCGGTGGTCCGACCCCAGGCCGTGAATCAGAACCAGGGGGTCGCCATGGCCAAAACTCTGGTAATACAGGCGGCAGCCCTTGGCCGAAACGTAATGCACCTTGTGATCCCTCCCGGAGTCGGAATTTGCCCCTTCCAAAACTTCGGCACCCGGGGGCCAAATCCTCCACCTCCGGGAAAAGGCATGGACGTTGTTTATTTGTTACCCGATTACTCCTTGTTGAAGGGTACCCGGTAGCCGGTCAGGTCTTCGGTTACGTAGTCGGGAGCGATGTCGGCGCCGATCGGCTGTTTTCCTACCATTTCACGATCCTTGCCCTTTTTCTTGTTTTTCCCCTTTTTCTTTGGAACCAAGGACAATCCCTCCTTCCTCCAGCACAAGCTATCCGGGGAGGCGCTGGCGTGAGCCGTTTGGGGCTCGAAACCGCCCAACAGCCGGGGGGGTACGTGGCGTTTCGGGGCTGAGTTCCGCGGGGCTGCGGACCACGCCCTCAATCACCTCATCGGCGCTCCCCCGGGTGGCCTCGTCGGGATCGTACACCGGCATATTGATCACTGCCGGGCCGGTTTCCTTCCGGGCCACCAGGTGTTCGTCGTCTTGGTTGTCCCTGCTGGGCCACATGGCATCCTTACTCCTTTAACAGGTTCGTTTCGCGCTCCGGCACCGGTAGTAATATCTTTCCCCCGGTGGCCGGACCTATACGTGGTGCGCTCATTACTCCCAACAGGCCGACGGCCAGCAGGGTGGCCGCCAGCGGTTTGCATAGGGTAGCGATCGCGGCGGAGGTAGCCGTGGTCTGGCGGAGACCAAGGCTGTAAATGGTATCCGGGAGAGCACAGCGACCAGCACGGACGCGGAACAAATGACGATCAGGGTGGCGGTGGCGACCAGTGTTTCCCGGACGGCGTGAAAGGCAGATTGTCTGGGGTCTCAAGAAAGGGTAAGATAACGTTGAGGTGTCTAAGATGGCTAGAGAACCAAAACGGGCGCACATTGTGACTTTCGGCTGCCAGATGAATGAGTACGACAGCGAATTGATGGCGGGACTGCTGGAAGGCATGGGTTATCAACTTACGGAATCCCTTCCGGAGGCCGACGTGGTGCTGCTCAACACCTGCTGTGTGCGGGAAAGCGCGGAAAACAAGGTCTGGGGGTTGTTGGGCACCCTGAAGCGTTACAAGCGCAAAAAGCCCGACCTGATCGTCGGTGTTTCCGGGTGTTTGCCGCAGCAGAATGGGGTGGCGGAGGAGATTAAAAAGCGTTTTCCCGTTGTCGACCTCGTGCTGGGCACCCACAACCGCCACGAGCTGCCCCGTCTGATCGACGAGGTCCGGGAGGGGCGCGGCCCGGTGGATGCGGTTTTGCGCGAAGCCGGGGATATCCCCGAGGGGCTGCCGGTGCGGCGGAAAAGCGGGCTGCGGGCTTGGGTGCCGGTGATCCACGGCTGCAACAATTTCTGTACCTACTGCGTCGTGCCTTACGTCCGGGGCCGGGAGCGCAGCCGGCGGCCCGAGGATATTCTGAAGGAGGTGTGCGGGCTGGTCGCGGCGGGTTACCGGGAAGTAACCCTGCTGGGACAAAACGTTAATTCTTATGGACGGGACCTGGGCGCAGGGACGGACTTCGCCGACCTGCTGTCGGATCTGGACCGGGTGGATGGGTTATGGCGCATACGGTTTACCACGTCTCACCCCCGGGACTTTTCCGAAAAGCTCATCGACACGATCGCGCGGGCGGCAAAGGTTTGCGAACACGTTCACCTGCCGGCCCAGGCCGGTTCAAACCGGGTCTTACGGCGGATGAACCGGGGCTACACCCGGGAGTATTACCTGGAACTGGTGGAGAAGATCCGGGCGGCGATTCCCGGCGTGGCGCTCAGTACCGACCTGATGGTCGGTTTTCCCGGCGAGACCGGGGATGATTTTGAGGACACCCTGGACCTGGTGCGCCGGGTCAGGTACGATCAGGCTTTCACTTTCGTTTACAACCCCCGCCGGGGCACGCCGGCGGCCGGCTGGCCCGACCAAGTGCCGGCCGCCGAAAAATCGGCGCGCATCCAGGAGTTGATCCGGGTGCAAAAGGAAATCGGCCTCGCCCGAAACCGGGCTGAGGAGGGACGGGTGCTGGAGGTGCTGGTCGAAGGGCCGAGCGCCACCAGGCCGGAGTTGCTGGCCGGGCGCAGCCGAACGAACAAGACCGTGGTTTTCCCAGGTGATCCGAAACTGGTGGGCAAGCTGGTGTGGGTGCGGATTGAGCAGGGACAACTCACTCACCTGGTGGGCCGCCTGCAGCCAGAGTCCTAAATGTGTTATCCGGCATCAAAAATTAAGATGCTAATCTTATGATTAGTTCGCAGGATAAGCGCGTAATGTGATAGAATATTAAGCCATAACAAGAAGATCGTAGCACATAGTTCCTTCGGTGTTCCCTCGATCGAGCTGCCCGAAACGCCTTTTGCCGTATCGGACGGTGCGGGGGGGCGAAAGTGTAACGTCCAGGGACGAGATCTTGCTGGGGGGGTTGAGAGCATTTGTTCAGGATTCTAAAGAAGGAGGTTCTGTCTCCGTCCGTTAAGCTGCTGGAGATCGAGGCGCCCCGGATTGCCCAAAAGGCCCGCGCAGGCCAGTTTTTGATTTTGCGGGTCAACAAACAGGGGGAACGCATCCCGCTTACCGTGGCGGACTGCAACCGAGAACGGGGCTCTGTTACCATTGTGTTCCTGGAGGTCGGCAAGACCACCCGCCTGCTGGGTAACCTGGAACAGGGGGAAGCGATTCGGGACGTGGTCGGACCGTTGGGCAACCCGACGGAGATCGAGAATTTCGGGCGGGTGGCCTGTGTCGCTGGGGGTGTGGGTGTGGCCTGCATTTACCCGATCTGCCGGGCCTTCAAGGAGGCCGGCAACGAAGTGATCGGAATCGTGGGCGCTCGGACCAAGGAATTCCTGTTTTGGGAGGACCGGTTACGGGCAGTGGTCGACGAACTGTTGATCACTACCGACGATGGCTCCTACGGGCGCCAGGGTTTTGTGACCGACGTGCTGCGGGAGGTGGCCGAACGCTCCTCCCCCCCCGACCGGGTGGTGGCCGTAGGCCCGCTGCCCATGATGCGGGCGGTGTGCAGAGTGACGAAGGATTACGGCTTGAAAACCATTGTTAGCCTGAATCCGATCATGGTGGACGGCATCGGGATGTGCGGTGCCTGCCGGGTGACGGTGGCCGGTCAAACCCGGGTGGCTTGTGTGGAAGGACCGGAGTTCGACGGGCACGACGTTGATTTTGACGAACTGGCACAGCGGCTCCGGCGGTATCAGGACCAGGAACGGGAGGCACTGGCCCGGTTTGAGGCGGAGTGTGATGGCCGATGCTAGAGAACGGGGGCAACAGCGCGGAGCGGAAAAGGATCATCCCGCGGCGGGTACCCGTGTCTCGGCGGGAGCCGAAGGAGCGGATCAAGGATTTCGAAGAGGTGGTTCGCGGGTACACGCCCGAGGAGGCGATGGCCGAGGCGGACCGGTGCCTGCAGTGCAAGCAGCCGCACTGCCGGGAAGGTTGTCCGGTGGGGCTGGATATTCCGGCCTTCATTGCTCTGATCCGGGAAGGCCGGTTTGACGAAGCCGCGGCGAAGGTGCGGGAGGAAAACCTGCTCCCGTCCATCTGCGGCCGGGTCTGTCCACAGGAGAACCAGTGCGAGGAACGGTGCACCTTGGGTAAAAAGTACGAGCCGGTCGCCATCGGCCGCCTGGAACGGTTCCTGGGCGACTACGAACTGGACCGGGGCAAGGATGTGCCGGAGCCCGCGCCTCCCAGCGGACGGCGCGTGGCCGTGGTGGGCTCGGGCCCCGGCGGATTAACCTGCGCGGCCGATCTGGCGCGCCTGGGACACGCGGTAAAACTTTTCGAGTCGCTGCACATGCCCGGGGGTGTGCTGGTTTACGGGATTCCCGAATTCCGGCTGCCCAAACGGATCGTGCACGCTGAAATCGACACCATCCACCGCATGGGGGTGGACATCGAGTGCAACGTGGTGGTGGGCCAGACCGTCACTATTGATGAACTTTTTAGTGAGGGTTTCGATGCCGTGTTCGTCGGCACGGGTGCTGGTTCGCCCCGTTTTCCGGGTATCGCCGGCCAGAACCTGCCGGGGGTACAGTCGGCCAACGGGTTCCTGACCCGGGTGAACCTCATGCGGGCCTATCGCTTTCCCGAATACGATACGCCGGTGCGGATCGGACGCCGGGTGGTGGTATTGGGCGGCGGGAACGTGGCCATGGACGCGGCGCGCACCGCTCTCCGCCTGGGCGCGGAAGAGGTACGGATCGTTTACCGCCGTTCCCGCGAGGAATTGCCGGCCCGGCAGGAAGAAGTGCACCACGCGGAGGAGGAGGGAGTGAAGTTCACGTTCCTGGCTGCGCCGGTCCGGTGCCTGGCGGGGGAGGACGGCCGCGTGGGCCGAATCGAGTGCCAGCGTTACGAGTTGGGAGCTCCCGATGCGTCCGGACGGCGGCGTCCGGTGCCCATTCCGGGTTCCGAGTTCATTATGGAAGTCGATAACGTCATCGTTGCCATCGGACAGGGACCGAACCCGTTGATTCAAAAGACCACGCCCGACCTTGAAATCGGGCCGAAGGGAACGATCGTGGTGGATCCCGTAACCGGGGCGACCTCCAAGCGCGGGGTGTTCGCCGGGGGAGACATCGTGGTCGGGACGGCCACGGTAATAATGGCTATGGGTGCCGGGCGGACTGCGGCCCGGGCGATAGACGCCTACTTGCGGGGCGAGGCCGACCCCTGGGCGAATTGGAAGGTAAAAGTCCGGTAATTGTTCCCGGGTTGTATTTGGGCGCCACTTTCGTTATAATAGGGCGGTAATTCGCCAAAGAATCCTGAGGTTTCTTCTCACGTGAAGGGTTTCGTCCTTTATTCCTTGTTGTATTCAGTTTTCGAGGGAGGTGATAATGTTGTCCATCATCGCCAAAGCAATAGAATTGGGCCAGGAAATCGCTAACTCTCCGGAGTTGAAAAACTGGCGGGAAGCGGAGCAGGCCGTGCAGGCCGATCCCACGGCGTCGAGTATGATCCGGGAGTTTGAACTCAAGCAGCAGGCCTTTCAACGGGCGCGGTCTGAGGGTCGGAAAATCACCACCGAGGAACAGGAGGCGCTGATCGATCTGCACCAGCGGATGAACGCCGATCCGAAGATCAAGGAGTTCCTTGAGACCAAGCGTCAGTTTCAGCAGATCCTGAACGACATCAACCAGATCCTTTACCAGGCTATTCATGGCAGTGCCTGTACACCCAGCGGGTGAGCTTCGTGTGGGCCCTCCGGGTGTGGGCCGACGTCTTAGGCCTAGGACCAGACCCTGGGAGCATCCCAGGGTTTTCCTTTTGGGGCGTGGGTGGACGTGTTATAATGGCCCCGAGGTTTCACGCGGTGGAGGTATGCGCATGGCGCTCACGCCGATGATGCGGCAGTACCAGGAAATCAAGAAAGCCTATCCGGATACCATCCTGTTTTTCCAGATGGGTGACTTTTTCGAGATGTTTTTCGAGGACGCTCAGGTGGCCGCACCGATTCTGGAGATCGCCCTGACCGGCCGGGACGCCGGGGAACTGGGGCGGGTACCCATGTGCGGGGTGCCCGTGCACGCCGTGGAAAGCTACCTAGCGCGCCTGGTGGAGAAGGGCTACCGGGTGGCCATCTGCGAACAGGTAGGGGATCCCGGGACGGCCCGGGGGGTAGTGCGCCGCGCGGTGACCCGGGTGGTCACTCCGGGTACCGTGATCGAAAACCGGCTCTTGGACGAGCGGCGAAACAACTACCTGGCGGTGGTGGAAAAGGCGGGGCACGGCTACGGTCTGGCGGCGGCCGACGTGAGCACCGGCGACTTCCTGATCGGCACCTATGCCGGAGAGACGGCCTGGGAGCGGGTGGTGGAGGAACTGGCGCGGCTGGCGCCCAGCGAGGTGCTTTTGTCCGGGGTGCCGGGGGACGGGGAGCTGCCTGGGAGCTTTGGGGGTCATGTGCCCGCTGCTGTGGCGCCTGTACCGGAATCCTACCGGGAATTGGCCGCGGTGGCCCTGGAAGATCACTTCGGGGCCGAAGCCTTGGCTGCGGCACCTTGGGCGCGGCACTTGGCGGCGGCCCGGGCTGCCGGCGTGCTCTTGGTTTACCTGCGGGAGACTCAGAAACGGGTGCTTGCCCACCTGCAGCAGGTGCGCACCCCGGTTCCGGGCCGACACATGGTCCTGGACGGGGCGACCAGGCGGAACCTGGAGCTGACCGCCGCGCGTGACGGCGGGCGCCGCAACACGCTGCTGTCCGTACTGGACCACACGGTCACGGCCATGGGCGGACGACGGCTGCGCCACTGGCTGGAACAGCCGCTTCTGGAACTGGACGAAATCCGTGCCCGGCTGGCGGCGGTGGGGGAACTGGCCGCCGACCGGGTGCTGCGGGACGAGGTGCGGGGGCATTTGAAACGGATGTACGACGTAGAGCGCCTGGCGGGGCGGGTGGCCTACGGGACGGCGCACGCGCGGGATCTGCTGGCGCTCCGGTCGTCTCTCGAGGCCATGTTCCCGCTCCGGGAGCGGCTGCGGGAGCGGGGCGGGCTTTTGGGCCGCCTGGCGGGCGAACTTGATCCGCCGGAAGAACTCCTGGACCTATTAACGCGGGCGTTGAACGAGGACCCGCCGGTCGGCCTGCGGGAGGGGAACCTGATCCGAGAAGGCTTCCATGCGGAGGTGGACCGGCTGCGGGAAGCGGCCACCCGGGCGCGGGAGTGGCTGGCCGGCTTGGAGGCTAGGGAGCGGGAGCGTACCGGTATCCGTTCGCTTAAAGTGGGATACAACCGGGTTTTCGGTTACTATATAGAAATAACCAAGGCCAACCAGCACCTGGTCCCGGAGGACTACCGGCGGCGGCAGACCCTGGTGAACGCCGAGCGGTACATCACGCCCGAACTCAAGGAATACGAGAATCTGATCCTGGGCGCCCGGGAGCGGCTGGTGGAACTGGAGTACCGCCTGTTTCTCGAGTTGCGGGACCGGGTGCACGCCCAACTGTTGCGCCTCCAGCGGTCGGCCCGGGCGGTCGCCCGGCTGGACGCGCTGGCCTCGCTGGCCGAGGTAGCCGTCCGCGAGCGTTACACCGCGCCGGTGGTGAACAACGGCGACCGGATTGTAATCAAAGCCGGCCGCCACCCGGTGGTGGAGCGCGTGCTGGGTCCCGGACGGTTCGTGCCCAACGACGTCCGACTGGACGGGGAACAGCGGCTCCTGATCCTGACCGGGCCGAACATGGCCGGCAAGAGCACTTACCTGCGCCAAGTGGCGCTGATTGTGCTAATGGCCCAGATGGGCAGTTTCGTGCCGGCCGAAGCGGCCGAGATCGGGGTGGTGGACCGGATTTTCACCCGCGTGGGCGCGGCCGACAACCTGGCCGGCGGCGAGAGCACCTTCATGGTGGAAATGAACGAGTGCCGGGCGATCCTGGAGCACGCCACCCCCAGAAGTCTAATCGTCATGGACGAGGTAGGGCGGGGAACCAGCACCTACGACGGCATGAGCCTGGCCCGGGCGCTGATTGAATATCTGCACCAGCAGGTGGGGGCCAAGACCCTGTTTTCCACGCACTACCACGAATTGACCGCCCTGGAAGCGATTCCCGGGGTGGTGAACCATACGGTGGCGGTGGCCGAAGAGGGCGAGGAGATCGTATTCCTGCACCGGGTGGTGCCGGGAAAAGCCGACAAGAGCTACGGCATCCAGGTGGCCCGCCTGGCCGGGTTGCCCGCCGCGGTTATCGCCCGGGCACGGGAGATCCTGCTCCAGCTGGAGAACAGGCGGGCAACCGACCGCAAGCGGCGGGACAACTTGATCCAGGTGGAATTGTTCCCCCGTGGGGAGGAGCACCCGGTGCTGGCCGAAATCCGGAAGCTCGACATTTTGAATCTCACCCCGCTGGAAGCCCTGGCTAAACTGGATGAGTGGCAAAGAAAGCTGGCGGCTGCTAATAAAGGCGCCGCCGGCGGCAGAGGGTAGGTAAGCGGCCTTGGCACGGATACGGATCCTAGATGAGACGATTGCTCTCCGGATCGCCGCCGGCGAGGTCGTGGAGCGGCCGGCCTCGGTGGTCAAGGAACTGGTGGAAAACGCGCTGGATGCGGGGGCCGGCGTTGTCCGCGTCGAGGTGACCGGCGGCGGCCTGGAACGGATCACGGTTCTCGACGACGGTTGCGGCATGGATCGAGACGACGCTGAACTGGCGCTGCAAAGGCACGCTACCAGCAAGATCGCCGCGGCGGCAGACCTGGAAGCCATCCGGACGTTGGGTTTCCGGGGAGAGGCTCTGCCGAGCATCGCGGCCGTTTCCCGGCTGGTGCTGCGGACGCGCCCGGCGGACAGCGCCACGGGCACCGAGCTGGAGGCGGAGGGCGGCCGAATCCTGGCGGTCCGCGTCGCCGGTGGACCCCCGGGAACGGTCGTGACGGTCAGCGACCTGTTTTACAACACTCCGGTACGGAAAAAATTCCTCCGGAACGCTTCCCAGGAACGGGCCTTGGTTTCCGAAACGGTGGGCCGGCTGGCGCTTTCCCGGCCCGACGTCGTCTTTCGGTTGACCAGTAACGGCCGGGAGGTGTTGAACACGTCCGGGACGGGTGATCTTCTGGATACCATCGCCGCCGTGTTCGGGGGCGGCGTGGCCCGCGAGATGCTCCCGGTAGAATTGGCGCTGCCGGGATTGGAGGTGTCTGGGTACATCGGCCGCCCCGGGGTGTCCCGGAGCAGCCGGCGCCACCAGGTTTTCTTCGTCAACGGCCGGTATATCAAGAGCGCCTACCTGGCGGCAGCGGCGGAGGAAGCGCTACGGGGGATGGGACCGGCGGGGAGGCACCCGATCCTGGTGCTGAACCTCACGCTGGACCCGGCCCTGGTGGACGTGAACGTACATCCGGCCAAGCACGAGGTCCGGTTCAGCCGGGCCTCGGAGATCTACGCCTTAGTACACCGGGCGGTACGCCGGGCCGTTGGCCGCGGGCTGGGGGTTGGGGCGGCCGGTATCCCGGGGCCGAAATCGGCGGTCCCCGCTTCCCAGCGTGAAGCACCCGCTAAAGACCCGTCACCGGCGTTTCAGGTGGCGCTTTCTCTGGTGGCGGAAATGGGCGAGGAGCCTGAAGATTATTCCGTTTTCCCCGCGTTGCGGCCCCTGGGTTTGCTGCCCCCAGCGTACCTCCTGTTCCGCGGCCCGGACGGGTTATACTTGGTGGACCAACACGCTGCCCACGAGCGTATCTTGTACGAGAAGTTTCTCGGCGTTCTTGGGACGTCCCCGGGCCGGCAGCTGGTAGTCCCGGTCACCGTGGAGATCCGGGGGCGGGAGGCCGAAGTGCTGAACGAGTGCCGCCTGCTTTTGCAACGGACCGGTTTCGAGGTGGAGCCGTTTGGCGAAGAAACCTTCGTGGTTCGCGCGGTACCAGCGTTTCTGGAGCCGGGCGGTGAGGAAGCCCTGCTGCGCGATATCCTGGAGCGGCTGGCTGGGGAGAAGCCGCTGGACGACGAAGCCTTCGGCCGGGTACTGGCGGCGGCCCTGGCCTGTCGCCGGGCGGTGCGCGCCGGCCAAACCCTGGCGGCGGAAGAGATGGAAGGACTGGTTGCGGAGCTGGCCCGCACCCGCGAGCCTTACACCTGTCCGCACGGGCGTCCCACGCTGATCAAGATCAGTTACCAGGAGCTGGCGCGGAGGTTCGGCCGGGAATGACGGCAACCGGAAGTTTTGCAGTCACCACCGCCATCCGGGCCGGGCGGGCGGAAAAGGAGCGGGCGGCGGCGCTGGCTGAAAGCCTGGATTGCCCGTACGTGAAGCGGGGTCGGCTGAACCTGGGCGAAGTCTGCCGGCAGGCGGGCACAGCGGGGGTGTTGGTTGTTTCCCGGGAACGGGTGAAGCTGGTGTACGCCGGGCGGGAGTTTTTCTTTCACCCCGGACTGGCAAAACTGCGTATAAGAGAGATTATCGCTGGGAAAACTGACCAAATGGTGAAGGCCATGGACTTACGGGCCGGGGACCACGTACTGGACTGTACGCTCGGCCTGGCTGCCGACGCCTTGGTAGCCGGACACGTGGTCGGGGATAGCGGCCGGGTGACTGGGCTGGAGGCCGTACCCGTGGTGGCCATGCTGGTACGCTGGGGCCTGGAACAACACCGGACGGGCGGCGGTCCGCTGGCGGCGGCCATGCGGCGGGTGGAGGTTCTGGCGGCCGACCACCGGGAATACCTGCCGGTCGTGGCAGACGGCAGTTTTGACGTTGTCTACTTCGACCCCATGTTCCGGGTGCCCCGGCGGGCTTCCAGCGTCATGGAACCGCTGCGGCCGCTGGCCGAAAGCGCGCCGCTCGACCCGGGGGCGGTCGCCGAGGCTGTCCGGGTCGCCCGCCGGCGGGTGGTGCTGAAGGAGAGGCGGGACAGCCCGGAATTCCGGCGGCTTGGCTTCGAGCGGGTCGTGGGCGGCCGGTACTCGCCCGTCGCCTACGGGGTGATCGAGAAGGGTGGGGAACGAGTGTGACCGGGCGGCCGCTGCTGGTGGTGATCACCGGCCCTACGGCCGTGGGGAAAACCGGCGTGGGGATCGACGTGGCCGTGGCCGTCGGCGGGGAGGTGGTCTCGGCTGATTCCATGATGGTTTACCGCGGGATGGACATTGGGACGGCCAAGCCGACGGTTGAAGAGATGCAGGGGGTGCCGCACCATCTGATCGACGTAGTGGACCCGGACGAGGAGTTCAGCGTGGCCCGTTACCAAAAACTGGCCACCGCCGCCATTGCGGATATCCACCGCCGGAAACGGGTGCCTCTCCTGGTCGGGGGTACCGGGCTGTACATCCGGGCGTTGACTGACCAGTACCGGTTTCCGGCGCGGTCTGACCCGCAGCTGCGGCGCCGGCTGCAGGATGATGCCCGGCGGTTCGGAAGTGCCCGGCTGCACCGCCACCTGGCGGCGGTGGACCCCACTACAGCCGGGCGGCTGCACCCGAATGACCAGCGGCGGATCACCCGGGCGCTGGAGGTTTACTACCAGACCGGGAAACCGTTCAGCTGGTTCCTGGAACAGGGCCGTCGGGAGTCCAGGTACCGGTTGGTCATGTTCGGGTTGACCATGGACCGGGCCCGGCTTTACCGGAGGATTGGGGAGCGGGTGGACGAGCTCATCCGGGCCGGGCTGGTCGCGGAGGTCCAAAACCTATTGGCGCGGGGCTATAGCCCGGAACTGACGGCGATGAAGGGCCTGGGTTACAAGGAAATCGCCAACTACCTCCGGGAGCAGACAACACTGGCGGAGGCGATTAATATATTGAAGAGAAACACCCGCCGGTTCGCCAAGCGACAGCTTACCTGGTTCCGACGGGACGAACGGATCCGGTGGCTCGATATGGACGAATGCGGCGGCAGAAAAGGGGCGGCCCAAGAAATTGTGGCGTTTCTGGCAGGAGTAGTCCCGCCACCAGCGAATCATAAATAATATTTTACCATTATGGAGGTACCCCGATGAGCAAAACGCAAATCAACCTTCAAGACGCTTTTTTAAACCAGTTACGGAAGGAAAACATTCCGGTAACGATTTTTTTGATAAACGGTTTTCAGCTCAAGGGTACGGTCAGGGGGTTTGACAACTTTACCGTGATCTTGGACAGCGACGGCAAACAATTGATGGTATACAAGCACGCGATCTCTACGGTGAGTCCTACCCGGCCGGTGAACACCAGCGCGGCGCCCGAACACAGGAATTCTGGACAGTAGCGGCCCTTCGGAGGAAGGGCTTCCTTTCTGAATGTGGCGATGAAGAACCGGTTACCGGCGTTGGTTGACGAGGTGGAGCGGGAGATCGCGGAAGTTTACCGCCGCATTGAAGCAGTGGCACTTGCCAATCATCGAAAGGTTCTAGATGCATTCCACGCTTACCGGGTTAGTGAGTTTCATTTTCGGGGGAGCACCGGTTACGGTTACGGCGATGCGGGCCGGGAAGTGTTGGACCGGGTCTTTGCCCGGGTCTTCGGAACCGAATTAGCCCTGGTACGCGTACAGATCGTTTCGGGTACCCACGCGCTGGCCCTGGCGCTTTTTGGGCTGTGCCGCCCGGGCGACGAACTGGTGGCGGTGGGGAAACCTTACGATACCCTGGAACAGGTGATCGGGATCCGGGGCCGGGTTCCGGGTTCTCTCACCGGCTTGGGGGTAAAATACCGCCAGGTGGCGCTGGGTGCGGACGGAAAACCGGACCCGGCCGCCCTCCTGGCGGCGCTGGGACCAAAGACGAGGGTGGTCCTGGTGCAGCGTTCCGGTGGCTATGCGTGGCGGCCGGCGCTTGACCTGGAAACCATGGCGCGCCTGATCGGCTTGGTGAAAGCGCGTTTTCCCCACGTCCGAGTGGTGGTGGACAACTGTTACGGTGAGTTTACCGAAACTCGGGAACCGGGGGAAGTTGGTGCCGACCTGGTGTGTGGGTCGCTGATCAAGAATCCCGGCGGGGGCCTGGCACCCACCGGGGGTTACGTAGCTGGGTGTGCGGAGTGCGTAGAGCTGGCGGCTGCCCGGCTCACCGCCCCGGGGTTGGGCCGGGAGGTGGGTGCGACCCTGAACAGCCTGCGCCTCCTCTATCAGGGCCTTTACCTGGCGCCACACTTCGTGGCCGAGGCGTTAAAGGGAGCTGTTTTCGCCGCTCGGTTGCTGGAACGGCTTGGTTACCAGGTTTTACCCGGTTACGCGGACCGGCGTTCTGATATTATCCAGGCCGTGCGTCTGGGCACCCCCGAGCGGGTACTCGCCTTCTGCCGGGGGATCCAGAAAGCCTCGCCGGTGGATGCCCACGCCTACCCGGAACCCGTTCCGCTGCCCGGTTACGGGGATGGGGTGGTCATGGCTGCGGGCACCTTTGTGCAGGGAGCTTCGCTGGAACTGACGGCCGACGCCCCGATGCGGAACCCCTTCGCTGTTTTCCTGCAGGGGGGGCTGTCCCGGGAGTACGTAAAGCTGGGCGTGTTGTCCGCCATCCGGGAACTTGAGGAATTGGATAGAGACAAATAAGCGAGCGAGGTGTTTTATTTTATGAAGGACGTAGTCATCATTGGTGGCGGTCCCGGGGGGTTAACCGCTGGGATTTACGCGGTGCGGTCGGGACTGGATGTCGTGTTGTATGAACGCGGCGCCCTGGGGGGCAGTGTACTGAACGCCGAAAAAGTCGAAAATTATCCGGGGTTTCCCGGTGGCATCAGCGGCGTGGAACTGATCGGCCGGATGGAGGAACACGCCCGGCAGGTCGGGCTGTCCGTTGAGTACAACGAGGTGCACGAGGTGACTCCCAACAATGGTTGTTTCCTCCTGCGCACCCGGGACGGCGAGGTGCTGACCCGGACGGTGGTGATTGCCACCGGCACCGGCCCCCGCCCCCTCGGGGTGGAGGGCGAGGAGCGCCTGCGCGGGCGCGGCGTTTCTTACTGCGCGGTCTGTGACGGTGCCTTTTTCCGGGATCAGCCGGTGGCCGTGGTCGGGGGTGGGGACGCGGCCGTAGAGGAGGCGCACTATCTCGCCCGTTTTGCTTCCAAGGTTTACCTGGTTCATCCCCGGGAGAGTATCCGGCGTCTCCGTCTGAACCGGAAGCGGATCGAGGAGAATCCGAAAATCGAAGTGATTCCCAACACCGAGGTGACCGGGATCAAAGGCGACAAGGCGGTCGAGGGCCTAGTCCTGAAAAACCGTGAAACCGGGCAAACCTGGGACCTCCAGGTGAAGGGGATGTTCGTGTACGTGGGGATCAAGCCTAACAGCTACCTGGTGGAGAAGTTGGTTGACCTGGATGACCGCGGCTTTATCATCACCGATGAGCGGATGCGGACCTCGTGGCCGGGAATCTTTGCGGCGGGAGATGTCCGGCGGACCCCCTTGCGCCAGATCGCCACGGCGGTGGCTGATGGCGCGGTGGCTGCCATCTGGGCCGAAAAGCACATCGCCACCCTTGCCTGCTAAAAAAAGGGCTGTACCGCGGAGGTACAGCAGAAAGGGAGAGGAGTTAGGTTGTTACTGGGTCCGGTAGAATTATAACCAGGATTGGATTATAAAATACATTTTCCCTAAAAATTTATTATTAATGCCAAATATGCATCCCAATCCGCTAAAGAATCAACTCTAGAAAGGTTTACCGCTTTTAGTGGATTAAACCTCCAACCAGGCTAGATCGCGGCGCCGGGCTCGGAGCAGCGGCAGTTCGTTGCGGATCCGGTCGATCAAACCGAGGTCGATTTCGGCCTGGAGCAGCGTCTCCCGCTCGTCTGCCGCTGCGGCCACTTCGGACCAGGGGTTCACTACCATGGAGTGCCCGTAGTAGGCGTAGTAGCTTCCCGTTTCGCGGGCCGGGCTGGCCCCTACCGTGAACACCTGATTGTCCACGGCGCGGGTTCGGAGCAGCAGTTCCCAGTGAATGGGACCGGTGATGGTGTTGAACGCGGCCGGAACTATAATGACCTGGGCCCCTTTGAGGGTCAACGCCCGGAACAGTTCCGGAAAGCGGACGTCGAAACAGATTGCCACCCCGAAAGTGGCCAGCGGCGTGGGGAATACCTGGATTTCGGTTCCCGGAGACAGGGTATCGGACTCCCGGAAAACCAGCGATTCAAGCTCCACGTCAAACAGATGGACCTTGCGCTGGCGGCCCAGCAGCCGGCCGTCGGGGCCGTACACGAAACAGGTGTTGTAAACGTGCCCGTTTTCCCGTTCGGGGATCGACCCACCGATCAGGTAAACGCCGCCGTCCCGCGCCGCGTTTTCTAACATGGCGAAGGTTTCCCCGTGCGGATAGGCTTCGGCGAAGCGGACGAAGAACTCGTGGGCATAGGGACAGTTGAACATCTCCGGGAGCACCACGGCCCGGCATCCGGAGCGGGCGGCTTCTAGCACCATGCTGCGGGCCCGGGCCAGGTTTTCCCGCTTTTCCCCGGTGACTCTCATCTGACAAATCCCGATCTTGAATTTGTCCACAATCCACCTCCGCCGCATAGATGTGGTAAAATCTATTATACCGTTTAAGCTGGCCCGGCGGGAGGCGGTTTATTCTGAAGTAATTTGGAAAGGGGAATGGGGCAGGTGCAGCTGTATCTTTTCTTCGGGCTTCTGTTTGCGCTCGTAGTGGCCATCTTTACGGTTCAGAACGTTGCGCCGGTGGACATCGATTTTCTGTTCTGGGAACTAAAAGGAGTTTCTCTTTCCCTGGTGGTGCTGGGTTCGGTATTTGCCGGTGCCGGAATTGCCCTGGTACTTGGTTTGACCCGGCAATTCCAGCTCTCCCGGCGAATCAGAGAACTGGCCGCCAAACTGGCCGAGTACGAAATGGGGGCGAAATCCGGCAACGGTGAACAGGTCGGGCCGAACGGTGGGGAACAGGTGGACGGCAAAGGCCCGCGCCCGAAGGGCGACGGGGAAACTGCCGTGAAAAACGGCTCCCCGAAGCGTTATGAGAGTCACTCATGACGCTTCCGCGTCGCCACCGGGAACGAAAACAGAGGTGTGCTTGTTTTTGGAGAGTGGGAAACCGGACGCCTCACTGGCCGAGAGCCGGAAGCAGGGCTGAAGGGTGCCGGAACGAGGGGGTTAGCCGTGGCCGAAACTTACGTGGTTGTTGACTTGGAGACCACCGGCCTGGACCCGCAGGCCGACGAGATTATTGAGATCGGGATGGTGCGCATCGAGGACGGGCGGATCGGGGCGTCTTTTCATACCCTGGTGCGCCCGTCGCGGTCCCTGCCGCCGCGAATAAGGGCCCTGACCGGGCTGGACGACCGCGAACTGGCCGACCAGCCTGCTTGGTCCGAGGTGCGGGCGGCGGTGCTGGAATTCCTCGGGGAGGCGCCGGTGGTCGGACATCACGTGAGTTTCGATCTGACCTTCCTGCAGCGGTACGTTGGGTACCGGGAACCCCGCGCCTACGACACCGCCGACCTGGCGCGGCTGGTATTGCCGGGGCTTCCTTCTTACCGGCTGGACGCCTTGTGCGACTGGTTGGAGATTCCCTACCGCCCGGAGCACCGGGCGCTGGCGGATGCCCGGGCGGCGGCCGCGCTGTTTATAGCGCTGTGTAAGCGGTTCCAACGGCTGGAGTGGAACGTCCAGGCCGCCGTCCACCGGATCCTGTCCCAAACCCCCGGTTCGCCGTGGTTTTCGCTGGTGGACCGGCTGGTGCGGTCCGGGACCGGGGAGCTTTCGGGCACCGCGTGGGAGTCCGCGGGCGACGAGAAGTGGCCCGCCGGGACGGCGTCCGGACCGGAGGCGCGGGACGTTAAATTCGGGCCGGACGCGATGGTGAGCGTCCTGGGTCACGACGGCCGGCTGGCCGCCCACCTTCCGGATTTCGAGTACCGGCCGCAGCAGCTGCAGGTGGCGCGGGCGGTAGCCGATGCCCTGGACGGGGGAAAATGCCTCCTGGTGGAGGCAGGCACCGGGACCGGCAAATCCCTCGCCTACCTGGTGCCGGCCGCGCTCTGGGCGCTGGCCGGAGGGCGGCGGGTGGTCGTGTCCACCCACACCGTTAACCTGCAGAACCAGTTAATTGAAAAGGATATTCCTTTCCTGCGCCGGGTTTTGGACGATTTCCTCAAGGCCGTCCTGTTAAAAGGACGGGGCCATTACCTCTGCCGGCGGCGCTGGAGTGCCGTGATGAACGAGGCGGGTTTCCGGGAAGAGGAAGGTTTCCTTTATGCCCGGATCACGGTCTGGCTTGCGGATACCCGCACCGGCGACCGGGCGGAGTTGAACCTGCGGCCGTTGGAACGGGTCTATTGGGACGGGGTGGCCGCCGGGAACTGGGGCTGCGCCGGCGGGAGATGCCCGTTTCACCATGCCTGTTTTCTGCAGCGCGCCCGGCGGGCGGCCGAGCAGGCCCACCTGGTGATCACTAATCACTCCCTGTTACTTTCGGACCTGCGCACCGAAAACCGGATCCTGCCGTCCTACGACGCCCTGGTGATCGATGAGGCCCATCACCTGGAGGAGGTGGCTACTCGACAGCTGGGTACCAATATTTCGGCCGCCGCGTTTGCCCAGTGGGTGGACGGGGTCAACAAGCTGACCGGGAAGCTCGGCGGGGTTTACCCGGACGATCGCGGCGCGCTGCTGCGGGACGGGGAGGAGCTGGTGGCGGCGGCCCGGAATTTTTTCGCCCTGGTCGGGAAGCGGATCCGGCAATTGGAAGGACCGGAGGAGGACTATCCGGCGGTACGATTGGCGCCCGGGGCGGCCAACCTGGACGAAACCCCGGAGTTGTCCGGGCGTTACCAGGAGTTCTCCATTCGGCTGGACGGTTACCGGCGGCGCTTCACGCGGGCGGCGGAACGGCTGGTGAACGGGTCCGGTCCGGCCCTCCGGGAAGACCTGAAGGCGGGGCTGGAACTGGAAGTGGCGGCCGGTGCGCGCCTGGCCGCTGACCTGGAGTTCGTTTTCGAGGCCGGCGACTCGGACTACGTATTCTGGGCCGAGGGCGGCGGTGGCCGGGCCGGGGACGGTGTGCTGTGCGCGGCGCCGGTCCACGTGGGCGGAATGCTGCATGCAGGTTTGTTCCGTGCTGGCCGGCCGGTGATCCTTACTTCGGCTACCCTGGCGGTTCGGAACTCACTTTCCTTTTTCGCCGAACGCACCGGCATTTCCCGGGTGCCCCGGGAATATCGGGAGAGCCTGATCGTGGGCTCCCCTTTTGCTTACGAACGGCAGGCGCGGCTCTACGTGGTAAACGACCTGCCGGGTCCGGGGGACCGGGGTGGGACGTACCTGGACGGCGTGGTGCATGCCCTGGAGAGAATCGTCCAGATTACCCGTGGCCGCACCCTCGCCCTATTTACTGCACATAAAGCGTTGCAAGCTGCATATAGAAGACTGAAGCCAGTTTATGCAGATCAAGGGATTGAATTACTGGGCCACGGTATTGACGGGGGGCGGGCCCGGCTGCTGCAGTATTTCCGGACCACGCCGCAAGCGGTGCTCTTCGGGGCAGCCAGTTTTTGGGAAGGAGTGGACCTTCCGGGGGATGCTCTGACCTGCCTGGTGATAGTGAAACTCCCGTTCCAACCTCCCAATCACCCGGTGTTCCAGGCGCGGCGCGAGGAGATCCGCCGGCAGGGTGGTAACGACTTCACCCAGTTGTCCTTGCCCCAGGCCGTACTCCGGCTGAAACAGGGGTTCGGGCGGTTGATTCGCACCACCAGGGACCGGGGTATCGTGATCATCCTGGATAGCCGGCTGGTGGAGAAAAAATACGGGGTGGTGTTTCTGGACTCCCTGCCGGTGGTTCCCGCCCACGGCCCCCTGGCTGAAGCTCTGACGGCCCTAGCCGGCTTCGTCGGGGCGGAAGGTGCCGGTCTGGCGCAAGACACACTTAAGGCACCCTCTCAATAGAATGTTACGTGAGATTACCTTGCTACCGGAGGAGGGAAAAGTCTTGCGGGTTTATTACTTTCGTCTGCCGGGCTTTCTGAAAGCGATTCTGGCCAGGTTCATCAAGTAGAACGTCGGGTCGCGGGCATATTCCCGGTGCTGGTCGTTTCGGGCTATGCGGGTTGGGATGGGCTTCCCCGGATGTTGCTCCGTTCACCGGCCGCGTGGCGCGGTGGGTCCGCGCGGCCGGTTCCAACTTTCCTCTCCCCTTTTTTTGAATTGCCAAAGATGGAAAAGGGCTGCGCCGCTCTTGACGGCAGGCGTATTTTTGACGTGCGCGGTACACCGCCCTAATGTATAATGTATTATGTATTATGACGGGTCGCCGGTGGGTCGTTGCGTTGTAGTAAACACGGCGGGCCGGGTTTTCAGCTCGGTTGGCTGATCAGGGAGGACTTAGGCCGGTGACCGGCGAAATGTACCTTTTGGAACAAGCGCTGGCTGACCCTCAAGAACGGGAAGTGATGTTTCCATGCGGTTGAACCTTACCGTGGCCACCCGGGACGGCACCGAATTTGTCCGGCGGGTGGAGGCCGAAAGCGGGCAAAAGGTGGCGGACTGTTACCAGTGCGGCAAGTGCACGGCGGGGTGTCCCGTGACCTTCGCCATGGACCTGATGCCCCACCAAGTGGTGCGCCTGCTCCAGCTGGGCCTGGGGGACGAAATACTGGAAAGCAAGACCATCTGGCTATGTTCGACCTGCGCTACTTGCACCACCCGGTGTCCCCGAAATATCGACCTGGCCCGGTTGATGGACACCTTAAGGAGCACGGCTCGGAGTGCGGGACGGACGAAGGCGGGGAAGGGTATCGCGCAGTTCAACGAAGTATTCCTGGATTCGGTCCGCCGTTACGGGCGCGCCCACGAACTGGGCATCGGGCTGCGATATAACCTGAAAACCGGCAAGTTGTTCAAGGACAGCGACCTGGCCCGGGGCTGGTTCCTGCGGGGACGGCTCAAGGTAGCCGTACCGAAGATCCGGGGCGTGGCCGAGATCGACCGCATCTTTAACGAGATCAAGCGGATGGAAGGCGGTAAGTGAATGTTGGATTCTGGTGGGGGCATCTATTCCAGGCTCAAGCGGATGGATGACGGCAAGTGAGGTACAGTTATTATTCGGGCTGTTCGCTGCACGCAACCGCCAGGGAATTCGACCTTTCCACGCGGGCGGTCTGCCGCCGGCTGGGCATCGAACTGGCCGAGATTCCGGACTGGAACTGCTGCGGGGCGACCGCCGCCCACAGCACCAGCCATCTCCTAGGCGTGGCCCTGGCTGCCCGCAACCTGGCGCTGGCCGGGGAGCAGGGTCTGGATGTGCTTGTGCCTTGTGCCGCCTGTTACCAAAGACTGGCTGTTGCGCGGAAGGAAATGGACCAAAACTCGGAACTCTGGAAACGGGTGGTCCGAATCACCGGGCGGGATTACACGGATCGGGTCGGCATAAAGTCCCTGCTGGAGGTGCTTGCCGGACTGGATTCGGAACAGCTGGCCGCGCAAGTGGTCCGGCCCCTGGAAGGGTTGAAGGTGGCCTGCTACTATGGGTGCCTGCTGGTGCGGCCCCCGGCGGTCACCGGGTTCGACGACCCCGAGCATCCCCGGACAATGGACAGGCTGGTGCGCCTGGCCGGTGCCGAGTCGGTGGACTGGGATTACAAGACCGAGTGCTGCGGGGCGGCCCAGGGCGTTTCTAACGAACCGGTGGCGCTGAAACTGGCGCGGGACATCCTGGAGGTGGCCTCCCGCGCGGGCGCGGACTGCCTGGTCTGCGCCTGTCCGCTGTGCCAGAGCAATCTGGACGCCCGGCAGGGGCACGTCAACCGGGCTTACGGCACCAGCCTGAAGCTGCCGGTGATGTATTTCACCCAGCTGCTCGGCCTGGCTTTCGGGTTTGACGAGCGGGAACTGGGGTTGGACACCCTCTTCGTTGATCCGCGCCCAGTTATCCGGGCGCTGGGTTAAATTTTCGCTGAGGATTTGCAGAAGGAGTAGCGAGTGAATGCCCAGAACAGGCGTTTTTGTTTGCTGGTGCGGTTCTAACATCGGCGGGGTGATCGACTGCCCGGGTATTGCCGCCCAGGCGGCCGGCTTTCCCGCTGTGGTGCACAGTGTGGACTACAAGTACTTGTGTAGTGAACCGGGGCAGAATATGATCATTCAGGCCGTCCGCGAGCACCGGCTGGACCGGGTGGTGGTGGCGTCCTGCTCCCCGCGGCTGCACGAGGAGACTTTCCGCAAAGTGCTGGCCCGGGCCGGACTGAACCCGTACCTGGTGGAAATGGCCAATATCCGCGAACATTGCACATGGGTGCACGGGGCGGAGAAAGAACAGGCCCAAGCAAAGGCGCTCGCCCTGGTCCGCCGCGCCGTGGCGAAGGCGAACCGGCTGGAACCGCTGTTCGAGTCCACCATCCCGGTTACCAAGCGCTGCCTGATTGTTGGGGGCGGAATCGCCGGCATCCAAACCGCCCTGGACGTGGCGGACGCCGGGCACGAGGTAGTTCTGGTGGAGCGGGAACCGACCATCGGCGGGAACATGGTCAAGCTGGACAAAACTTTCCCTACTCTGGACTGCTCCGCCTGCATCAGCACGCCGAAGATGGCGGCCGTCGCCGCCCACCCCGATATCCGGCTGTACACGTGCGCCGAGATTGAGAAAGTGACTGGCTACATAGGTAACTTCGAAGTGACCATCCGGCGGAAGGCCCGTTACGTGGACCACGAAAAGTGCACGGGCTGCGGTACCTGCTGGGAGAAGTGCCCCATGCAGGTGCCCAGCGAGTTCAACGCCGGCCTCGGCCAGCGGAAAGCGATTTACATCCCGTTTCCGCAGGCGGTGCCCAACAAGCCGGTGATCGACCGGGAGCACTGCCGTTATTTCACCACCGGGAAATGCCAGGTCTGCGCCAAGCTTTGTCCGGCCGGCGCGGTGGACTACGAACAGGAAGACGAGGTGTTCACCGAAAAAGTAGGGGCGTTGGTGGCGGCCACCGGCTTCCAACTGTTTAACTGGTCCCGGGTTTACGGGGAGTACGGTTACGGCAGGTACCCGGACGTGATCACCGGGCTGCAGTTCGAGCGGCTGGTGAACGCAGCCGGCCCGACCGGGGGGAAGATCCTGCGGCCGTCCGACGGGAGCGCTCCGCGAACGGTGGTGTTTATTAAGTGCGTCGGGTCCCGGGACGAGTCCAAGGGCCGGAGTTATTGCTCCCGGATCTGTTGCATGTACACGGCGAAGCACGCGCTCCAGGTGTTGGAAAAGGTGCCGGGGGCGCAGGTGTACGTGTTCTACATGGACGTCCGCACGGCGGGCAAGGGTTACGAGGAGTTTTACCAGCGTGCCGTCCGGGAGGGCGTCGTTTACGTTCGCGGGCGGGTCTCGAAGGTCTACCGGGACGGCGAACGGCTGGTGGTCCGGGGAGTGGACACACTCCTGGGCCGCCCGGTGGAGGTAGACGCCGACCTGGTGGTGCTGGCCACGGCGGTGGAACCGGCGGCCGGCGCCGGGGAAACCGCCCGCCTGCTGGGGATCAACGCCGACCGGGACGGGTTTTTCCAGGAGGCGCACCCGAAGCTGCGGCCGGTGGAAACCCACACCGGTGGGGTGTTCCTGGCCGGGGCCTGTTCATCACCCAAGGACATCCCCGACACGGTCGCCCAGGCGAGCGGCGCGGCGGCCAAAGTGGTGGGGCTCCTGTCGCGCGAACAGCTGTCCACCAACCCCATGATCGCGCAGGTGAACGAGACCCTGTGCACTGGGTGTTTCCTTTGCGTGCCGGTCTGTCCGTACAAGGCCCTGGAACGGAGGAAGATTACCGAGTTGCTGCCCGGCCACCCGCCGCGGGAGCGGGAGGTGGCCGGCGTGAACCCCGGCCTGTGCCAGGGCTGCGGGGCGTGCAACGCCGTTTGCCGGGCCGGGGCGGTGGAGGTGCGCGGATTCACTAACGAGCAACTGCTGGCGGAGGTGGACGCCTTATGTCTGTAGACGGTGCCCGGGATTGGCAACCGAAAATCCTGGCCGTTTTCTGCAACTGGTGCAGCTACGCCGGGGCCGACCTGGCCGGGGTAAGCCGGATGAGCTACCCCCCGAACGTAAGGATCATGCGGGTGCCTTGTTCCAGCCGGGTGGACCCGGCCTTCATCCTGCGGGCCTTTCTTAAGGGTGCGGACGGGGTGCTGATTTCCGGGTGACACCCCGGCGACTGCCACTATGTTAGTGGCAATTACCACACCCGGCGCCGCTTTCTACTGGTCAAGCGGCTGCTGGAGTACGTGGGGCTGGAACCGGGCCGGTTCGAGGTGCGCTGGATCTCCGGTTCCGAGGGTGGCAAGGTGGCCGATGCGGTGCGCGAGATGACCGACCGGATTCGCCGGCTGGGTCCAAACAGGAAGATGAGGGATGCCGCCGGCTGGGCCCGAACCGGAAGATGAGGGATGCCGCCGGCTGGGCCCGAACCGGAAGAGATGGAGGATGTTTGGTGAAAAGTACCTTGGAAACCTTGCGGAAAGAAGCCGCTCATTTGCTGAAGGAAGAGCGGGTGAAGTTCGTGATCGGGTACGCCCAGGGCACCGACCTAGCCCGGACTACCCCCTTTTTCGCGGCTAACGTCCGCCAGGCCGGGATGCTGACCTGGACGCCCTTCTGCGTTTACAGCCTGGTGAAGTACCTGCTGGACTTCCGGTACGACGACATTCGGCTGGCGGTGGTGGTCAAGGGCTGTGACAGCCGGGCGGTCAACCGCCTGGTGCAGGACAACCAGTTCGCGCGGGAGCGGGTAGTGGTGCTCGGCATTCCGTGCGGCGGGATGCTGGATCGGGAGAAGGTGCTGCGGGTGGTGGAGCCGGCGGCTGCGCTGCTGGAGGCGGAGGACCGGGGGACGGAGTACCTGCTAAAGACGGACTGTGGTGAGTTCTGCTTCGAGAAACAAGAAACGCTGCTGGCCAAGTGCCTGGAGTGTGAGCACAACGTGCCGGTGGTGGCCGACCGAATGGTGGGGCCAAAGGTGCCGTCGCCGGCCCGACCCGGGATGGACCGGTTTGCCGGGGTGCGGGAACTGGAGGCGCTGGACACGGCGGCTCGGAGCGCGTTCTGGGACCGGCACTTCGCCCGCTGCCTGCGCTGCTTCGCTTGCCGCAATGTCTGTCCGGCCTGCAACTGCAAGGAATGTTCCCTGGAACGAGCCGTGCCGGGTTGGCAGCAAGGGGTTTGCTGGTTGTCCAAACGTACCAGTCTGGGCCTGAACCACATGTTCCACCTGATCCGGATGTACCACGTGACCGGCCGGTGTATCGATTGCGGCGAGTGTGCCCGGGTCTGCCCGGTAAACATACCCCTCCGGGAATTGTACCGTAAGGTGGCCAAAGACGCCAACGAACTGCTTGGAATGTCGTTACCCGGGCTGGATCCGGAGGAGAAACCGCTTTTGACTACTTACCAGGCTACCGATCCAGATGAATTCATGTAGTGAGGTGTGCGGATTGTCGGAGCGGGTGATGGAGCGCGACCGGCTGGCCGCGTTTTTGGATCAGATAGCAACACGTTACCACCTGGTGGCACCGGTTGCAGAGGACGGCGTGGTCGACTACCGGCGGGTGGATGACGCCCGAAGGGTGGTCCTGGACGAATTGTCCACCGTGCCCCCGAAAACGCACTTCTTTCCCCAGACCGAGGAACTGTACAGTTATTCCACGGTGACCGGGCTGGAGATCAAAGAAACCGTAGGCACACCGGCGGCTGTGCTGTTCGGCGTCCGGCCCTGCGACTTGAAGGGGTTTCTGGCGTTGGACCCGGTGTTTGCGGGTCGCTTTCGGGATCCTTACTACTGGAGTAAGCGTGAGCGAACTATTATTATCGGTCTTAGCTGTACAACCGTGCAGTCCACCTGCTTCTGCCAGGCGTTCGATGGTTCCCCGGTGAACGGGGAAGGGGCGGACGTGCTGTTTACACCGCTGGAGGCGGTGTACCTGGTGGAGATACTGACTTCCAAAGGCGAGCAGTTGGCGGCGGAGTTCAGCACGTTTTTGGGAACTGAAGGCGTTGAAGAGGCGCTCCGGGGGAAAGAAGCCCTGGCCCGGGAGTTGGATGGGCGGTTCATACGACAGGTGGACCTGGAAGGGGTGAAGGAAAAGGCCGACCGGATGTTCGACCATCCGTACTGGCGGAGACTGGCCCGGAGATGTCTGGGTTGCGGCATCTGCACTTTCCTGTGTCCCACCTGCCACTGTTTCGATGTGGTGGACGAGAACCGTGGGGACCGCACCGGCTTGCGGGTGCGTTGCTGGGATTCCTGTATGTTCACCGATTTCACCCTGCACACCAGCGGCCACAACCCCCGACCTTCGAAGACCGAGCGGTTGCGCAACCGGATTTTGCACAAACTGAAGTACCACCTGGACCGCTACGGTCTGCACGGTTGCGTCGGCTGCGGGCGTTGTGTGGCCAAGTGCCCGGTTAACATTGACCTCACCAAGGTGATCGCCGAGATCAGGGAGGTGGACTAGGTGAGCCACGAAAACCCCTTGCTGCCACGCCCGGCCACCATCCAGAAGATCATCCCCGAAACCGGGGACGTGAAGACCTTCCGACTGACCCTGGACGACGCTGAGGCCATGGCCGCCTGGCATCACGAACCGGGGCAACTGGGCATGCTGTCGGTGTTCGGTGTGGGGGAGGCCATGTTCTCCATCAGTTCGTCTCCCACCAAGCGGGAATACATTGAATTCAGTATCAAGCGCATGGGCAAGGTCACCCGGGCGCTACACGAGCTGGAGGCCGGCTGCCAGGTGGGCTTGCGCGGACCGTACGGAAACCATTTTCCTTATGAAAAGTTCAAAGGTAAAGATCTTTTGTTCGTGGGCGGTGGAATCGGGCTGGCTCCGTTGCGCTCGCTGATCGACTTCGTGTTGGCCGAGGAGAATCGTGGTGACTACGGACGGGTGGAGATCCTTTACGGGGCTCGCTCCTACGATGACTTGTGTTTTAAGGACGACGTGTTGGACGGCTGGGTCCGACAGCCCGGTACCGTGGTTTACACTACCATTGACCAGGCAGAAGAGCGGTGGACCGGACACGTTGGGTTTGTGCCGGCTTATCTAAAGGAAGTCGCCCCCACCCCGGAGAACAAGTACGCCCTGATTTGCGGACCGCCGGTTATGATCAAATTCGTAATGCAGGCGCTGCAAAAGCTGGGTTTTCGGGAAGAACAGATTTATTCCACGCTGGAGCTGCGCATGAAGTGCGGCATCGGCAAGTGCGGCCGTTGCAACATCGGCAGCAAGTTTGTCTGCCTGGAGGGCCCGGTGTTCAACATGGTGGAGATCGGCCAGCTGCCGCCGGAGTTCTAGAAAAGGCGCCAAAGGCGCCTTTTCAGCGCAAAAGTTGCGGGCGGAAAGACTCCGGCTCATCCCGGGGGTGCTTTACGTCACCCGGCGCCATTCCAGCAGGTAGTTGGTGAGGAACCAGGTGACACCGCCGGCCAGGAGGTAGCACAGGCTCAGGGGCAAAGCCCCCGAACGGTGCACGCCGGCCAAGGCGGGCAGCAGCGGGCCTCCTAGCAGGGCGAAACAGACCACCACCCCCAGCTTGAAGATTCCTTCCAGCCGTTCGAATACCAGGACCTCGCCGTTATTTTCCAATGGGTTGCGGGTGAACAGGAACTGGGCCAGGACGTAGGTCCCGGCGGACAGGGTGATTAGGGCGCTGTAAAGGTAAACCGGGTTGTACTTAGTTAGATCGAAACCAAGGATCCAGGAGGGTACCATCAGCAAGCTTGCGATTTCACCAAAGGAATCACGCCCATACCAGTATAAATCGCCGTGGTCCTGCCCAAAAATGGATATCCAGTAGTGGATGTTTATATCCAATAACACGTACAATCCCCCGGGGAAGAACAGGAAGATCAGGGCCAGGGTGGCGTTCCCCAGGGTGGTGCCGCTGACGGTGGCGATCAACACGGTGAAGCAGAAGATGAACGCCAGGACCAATAAGTTGTGCAGCGCCCATTTCCAAATATCCAGGATGTTGAACGGGAACGGGAGGCCGGAGTTGGCCCAGACCAGCAGGGTCATCAGGACGGCGTTCGCTCCGAAGATGATCAGGATCTGCCCCAGGCCCACCACCACTTTGCTGAACAGGATGTCCCGCCGGGTATAGGGCATGGCCAGCAGTAAACTCAGAGTCTCTGTCTCCCGCTCCCGGCCTACGGTCGTGGCGGCCAACGCTACTGCGAAGAAAATCGAGATCATACCTGCCACGGCGTCTGCGGACAATAGGCGGTCGTTGAAGGAGTGGAATCCGTACCAATACTGCCCGAAGGACGACATTTCCCCGGCTTTTGAGTAGGCCGTGATTTCGTGCTGCAGGGTAAGAGTGGTCAGGTAGGTCAAAAACCCGAAGAACAGGGCGAAAAGCAACCAGCTGTTCTTCCAGTCCTTCCAGATCAACGTCTTATTGGGCCACAATCTTTTTAAGCTCATAGCCTTCGCCTCCCATCCGGTGAATGAAGATTTCTTCGAGGGATATGTCCACGAAGTCCAGGAAAATGGGCTGGAGCTTTTGCAATTCGGCTGTAATCTCGTCGGCGCTGCCCTGGACGATGATGTTATAAACCCGGCCCTGCTGCTCGACATTCAGGATGCCGGTTTTTTGCCACACTTCTGCGGGAAGGGGGTTCTTGAACGCCGCCTGGATTTTGCGCACCTTGTGCTTCAGGTCTTCCAGCCTTTCGTTGAACAGCAACCGGCCCCGGTGGATGATGGCGATGTGGTCACAAATACGCTCCAGTTCATGCAGGTTGTGCGTGGAGATAAAAACGGTGGTGCCGTTTTCGGCCACTTCGTCCATCAGGATGGTCAGGAACTGCCGGCGCAGCACTGGATCCAGTCCAGGTGGGTTCGTCCAAAACCAGCAGGGCCGGCCTCACAGCTAGATTCAGGATGATCGCCAACTGGGTGCGCATTCCTTTGGACAGGTTTTTAACCTTGGCGTTTTCCGGAAGGTTAAAAACCTGGTACAGTTCTTTGAATCGTTCCGGACTCCACGTTTCATAGGACTTCCGGTACAGTCTGAACATGTCTCCCACTTTGAAATTGGGGTAGTAGTTCTGGTAGTCGGACAGGTATCCGATCCTTGATTTTACTTTGGGATCCTGGTGCACGGAACGCCCGTCAATTAAGACCCAGCCCCGGGTGGGCAGCAGAATGCCCATGATGATCTTGATTAAAGTGGTCTTGCCGGCACCGTTGGGTCCCACCAGGCCGAAGATGCCGCCTTGCGGTACTTCGAGGCTGATGTTCTCCAGTACCGTGTGTTCCCGAAAGGTTTTGGTCAGTTTGTCAACGACGATGTTCACTCCAAACCCTCCCCGATTCCAAGCTCTTGCATCAGTTGCCTTACCAACTTCACGATCCTCTTCTGGTCCAGTCCTAGGTAGTGCGCCTCAACCAGGGTTTTGCGCAGGTTTTCTTTTAGCTCACGCATCTTCTCCTCGTCCTCCCGCGCCTGATAAGCCAGGCACACGAAGGTGCCCTTGCCCCGCAGCGTTTCGATGACCTTCTGCCGCTCCAATTCCTGGTATGATTTCTGGATGGTGTTCGGGTTGATGGTCAACCGGCTCGCCAGATCCCGGACCGAAGGCAGCTTGTCTCCCGGTTGCAGCACGCCCCGCAGGATGGCCTCCTTGATTTCCTGCACCAGCTGTTGGTAGATGGGGGTGCTGCTGCGCTGGTCGATATTAAACAAAACCGATCACCTGCCTTCCGGGGTGTCTGCAGTGCACTATACCAACTAGTACACATGTAACATGGTTTGCCGGACCTGTCAAGGAAGTATTTTGGGTTTAAAGGCATTTTTGCCCCAGCCTTGATTATTGGCGATCAGGGTTATACATTTAAGTAGGAAAAGACGGGGGGCATTAAATTTGGCTGCAAAGCTCCTGTTTGCTATCTCCTGCGGCAAGGCGGCCGGCCGGGGCAGCCGGATGCTGGGCCGGCCCGGATCGTCCTTACCGGGGAAAGTGGCGCTGAAGGTTTATCCCTGGACGCTTCGCGATCTGGCCGCGCGGGCGCAGCAGGGCACAATCTTAGTCACCGGGACCAACGGGAAAACCACCACGAACAACATGCTGGCCCGGATTTTGCAGCAGGCGGGCGCACGGGTGATCTGTAACCGGGAGGGGGCCAACCTGATCACCGGGGTTACCACCGCCTTTCTCCGCGAGACCACTCTTTTCGGTCAAATAGAGTTTGACTGGGCGGTGCTGGAGGTGGACGAGGCCAGTTTCCCCGGGGTCGCCGCCCAAGTTGATCCCCGGCTGGTGGTGGTGACCAATTTCTTCCGCGACCAGTTGGACCGGTACGGGGAACTGGACAGAACGGTGGCGGTGATCCGGGACGCCCTGGGGCGGCTGCCGCGGGCGCAGTTGGTATTGAACGCCGACGACCCACTGGTGGCCCAGTTCGGGGAGTTGGGCCCCTCGGCGGTTTACTACGGTCTGGCGCCACACGCCCGGGTGGTAGAGAGGCGTTTCCGGGTGCGGGAGGCGCGATTTTGTCCGCTCTGCGGCGCCACGCTGAACTACGCCTTTTACCATTACAGCCAGCTGGGGCTGTTCCGCTGTCCCAACTGCGGATTCCGGCGGCCCGCACCGGAGGTGGAGGGACTACAGGCTCGTTACCAGGGTGAAAGGGTGGCGTGCACCATCCGTTTTGGGGAAAAGGAGTTTCCACTGGAGTTACCGACGCAAGGCTTCTACAACCTCTACAACGCCCTGGCCGCCTTTGCCGCCGGAATGACGTTGGGGCTGGAGCCTGGTCAGGTGGTGCCGAGCCTGGAGACTTACGAGCCGGCGACTGGAAGACTGCAGCGTTTCCGTTACCGGGACAAGCCTGTGTACCTGAACCTGGTGAAAAACCCGGCCGGTTTTAACGAGGCGCTGAACCTTTTGTATACCAACGAGGGCGCCAAGAACGTGTTCATCGCCGTGAACGATAACGTGGCCGACGGACGGGACATTTCCTGGCTGTGGGACGTGGATTTCGAGATGTTGGAGACGCTGCAGGGCGAAATACCCGGTTTTGTGTGCAGCGGGTTGCGGGCGGAAGAGATGGGGGTGCGCCTGAAGTACGCCGGCGTGGAACCGGATAAGATCGTTGTCGAACCGAATCTTAAGGCGGCTGTAAGTCACACCCTGGAAGGCGCGGGCCGCACGGCTTATTTCTTCGCCACTTATACGGCGCTCTGGCCGGTGGAAAGGATCCTCCGGTCCCAGGTGGCGCCGGACAGGAGGTACACGAATGCTGGTGGCGGGCCATCTCTATCCTGACCTGTTGAATCTTTACGGGGACCGGGGGAACCTGATCGCCTTCGCCCGCCGGTGTGCGTGGCGGGGGATACCGGTCACCGTACGGGAGATACTTCTGGGTGATCCGGTGGACTTCCGGGAACTGGATTTTCTGTTCATCGGCGGGGGCTCGGACCGTGAACAGGGTATCCTGGCCGAAGACCTGCGGCGGCACCGGGATAATCTCCGGGAGGCCATTGAAGGCGGCCTGGTGGTGTTGGCCATCTGCGGCGGCTACCAGATTCTGGGACATCATTACCAGCCTGCCGGGGAACAGGTAATTCCCGGCCTGGGACTTTTGGACTTCTACACCCAGGCCGGATCCAAGCGCTTGATCGGGAACTGTGCCGTGGAGGTGGAGCTGGACGGCCGGCCGGTGCGGGTGGCCGGCTTTGAAAACCATTCCGGGCAGACTTTTCTGGGCCGGGTCGAGCCGTTGGGCCGGGTGCTGGCCGGTTACGGGAACAACGGGGTGGATGGGCTGGAAGGTGCGCGTTACAAGAACGTTTTCTGTTCCTACCTGCACGGTCCGCTGCTGCCTAAGAATCCCCGCATGACCGACCACCTAATCTCCCTGGCTCTCGGCCGGAGCGGCCAGGATCCGACCCTGACGCCGCTGGATGACCGCCTGGAGGAACGCGCCGGTGCGGCCGCCCTGGCGCGTTTGGGCGTGTCGGGCACTTAACTTCATTATTTTTTCCAAAACGCCTTGCCGACAGCGCGAATATCTGCTAGAATACCGTGTAAATATACTGTATACACCATACACCATTTCGCGTCAGGGGGAGGCGAAGTTGATGAAATACCTCGTAACCTGGGTCGAGGGTGATGAGGTCGAGTACCGGATTATCCCGGCGGAAGCACTTGCGGAAGTGGTGGAAGCGGAAAAGGGTTATATCGTGGTTCCCCTGCAATGATTAAGGCCCAATCAGCGCTTCTTAACTGTTGATATCCCTGAAGCCGTCGAACAGACGGTCTTTTTGTTTTCTGAGGCTCCTTCTTTTTCACCGTCGCCCGGGCATATACTGGTACCGTCAAGATCTCTACTAGACCAGGGGGACGGGAGGCCGGAAATGAGTTTTCTCCATGACCTGAATGGGTACCGCTCAGCCCGCCACCACCAGAGGTGGACGGGGACCTTTGCCGAGTACTTGGAACTGGTGCGCCAGCGGCCGTGGATCTGCCAAACCAGCCACTCCCGGATCTACCGGATGATCATCGCGGCCGGGGTAGAGAAGTGTAAAACCGGCAAAAGATACAAGTTCTTCAGCCGGGAATTGTTCGGCCTGGACGACACCCTGGAAAAGTTGGTGGAGGAATACTTTCACCCGGCGGCCCACCGGCTGGACGTGCGCAAGCGGATCCTGCTCCTGGTGGGACCGGTGAGCGGCGGGAAATCCACTCTGGTCAACCTCCTGAAGCGGGGACTGGAACGTTACAGCCGGACGGAGGAGGGGGCGGTTTACGCCATCAAGGGCTGCCCGATGCACGAGGAGCCCCTGCACTTGATTCCGCAGGAGCTACGGGAGGCGTTCGCCAGGGAGTACAACGTGACCGTAGAAGGAGAATTGTGCCCCTTGTGCCGCCTTCGCCTGGACACTGATTACGGCGGCCGAATCGAGGAGGTGCCGGTGGAGCGCGTTTTCCTGTCGGAGGAACGGCGGGTGGGGATCGGCACTTTTTCCCCGTCCGATCCGAAGTCCCAGGACATCGCCGAACTCACCGGGAGCATAGACTTCTCCACCATCGCCGAGTACGGGACCGAATCGGACCCGCGCGCCTACCGTTTCGACGGCGAGCTGAACATCGCCAACCGCGGCCTCATGGAGTTCCAGGAGATGCTCAAGTGCGACGAAAAGTTCCTGTGGAACCTGCTCAGCCTTTCGCAGGAGGGGAATTTCAAAGCCGGCCGATTCGCCTTGATTTCCGCTGACGAAGTTGTGATCGCCCACACGAACGAGGCGGAGTACCGGGCGTTTATCAGCAACCGGAAAAATGAGGCGCTGATCTCCCGGCTATTCGTGCTGCGGGTCCCCTATAACCTCAGCGTTTCGGAGGAGGTCCGGATCTACGAGAAGCTGATCCGGCAAAGCGACCTTCAGAACGTGCATTTGGCGCCCTTCGCGCTGCGCGCGGCCGCCGTGTTCTCGGTGCTTTCCCGGCTGCGCGAGTCCTGCAAGCCCGGAATGGACCTCGTCAAAAAGATGAAACTGTACGACGGCGGAGAGGTGGACGGCGCCTGCCTAAAAGACCTGGCTGAACTCCGGAGCGAGCACCCGGACGAGGAGATGAGCGGCGTCGATCCCCGCTACGTGATCAACCGGCTGTCCTTGGTACTGATCCGCAGCGAGACCGGGTGCGTAAACGCCCTGGATGTGTTGCGCGCCTTGCGGGACGGGCTGGACCACCACCCGTCCATCGGGCGGGAGGAAAGGGAACGCCTGCTGAACCTCATCACCGTGGCGCGCCGGGAGTACGACGAGTTCGCGCGGCGGGAGGTGCAGTGCGCGTTCGTGCACTCCTACGAGGAATCGGCGCGGATCCTCTTTGAAAACTACCTGGACAACGTAGAAGCCTATTGTGCGGGCGTCACGGTCCGCGATCCGGTCACCGGTGAGGAGTTGAAGCCGGACGAAAAGCTCATGCGTTCCATCGAGGAACAGATCGGCGTTACCGAAAACGCCAAGAAGACGTTCCGCGAGGAGATCCTGATCCGGATTTCCACCTACGCCCGCAAGGGCAAGAAATTCGATTACACCCGCCACCAACTGCTCCGGGAGGCGATCGAGAAAAAACTGTTTTCCGATTTGAAGGATGTGATCAAGATCACCACCTCTGCCCGCAACCCCGACACCGCGCAGCTGAACCGGATCGAAGAAGTGAAGGCCCGCCTGATCGCCGACCGGGGATTCTGCCGGGTTTGTGCCGGGGAACTGTTGCGTTACGTGGGCAGTTTGCTGAACCGGTAGTGCTTGAGACGGGGGTTTGATCCATGACCACGCGGTTCACAGTTTGTCGCGAGGACTGGTCCCTGCACCGCAAGGGGCGTCTCGACCAGCAGCGGCACCGGGAAAAGGTGCGCCAAGCCATCCGTGACAACCTGGCGGATATCATCAGTGAGGAGCAAATCATTGTTTCCGACGAGAACCGGCTGGTGAAGATTCCGGTGCGGTCCATCCGGGAGTTTCGTTTCCGGTTCGACGGGCACAAGCAGAAGCGGGTCGGCCACGATGACCGGGGAGTCGCGGTGGGGGACGTGGTGGCGGGCGAACGCCCGCCGCTCCTGAGGGGTAAGTCGGCCGGACGGGAGCCGGGCGTGGACTACTACGAGGCTGAGGTTTCCATAGAAGAGCTTTCCGAACTGTTGTTCGAAGAGCTGGATCTCCCTGATTTGCGGGAGAAAACAGAATCGCAACTGGTCAGCGAAGGCGTCGAATTCCGGGACGTGCGCCGGCACGGGGTGACCGGCAATCTGGATCGCCGCCGGACCATAATGGAGGCGTTCCGCAGAAACGCGCTTCGCGGGCGCCCGGGTTTCCACGGCGTGTCGCCTGAAGACCTGCGCTACCGCACCTGGGTGCCGGTACACCGGCCGGAGTCGGCGGCCTTGGTCCTGGCCATGATGGACACCTCCGGTTCTATGGGCCCGTTTGAGAAGCACATCGCCCGCAGTTTCTTTTTCTGGATGGTGCGGTTTTTACGCTCCAAGTACGACAACGTGGAAATCGTGTTCCTGGCGCACCATACAGAGGCCCGGGAAACCACCCAGGAGGAGTTCTTCTCCAGGGGCGAAAGCGGCGGCACCCGCTGCTCCTCGGTATACCGGCTGGCTTTGGACATCGTGCGGGAACGTTACCCTCCGGAGCACCACAACATTTACGCCTTTCACTTTTCGGACGGCGACAACCTGACCTCCGATAACGACCTGTGTGTCGCCTTGGCCGAAAAACTGGTTAAGGTGTCCAACCTGGTGGGCTACGGGGAGATCGAGGGACCCTACTACTATACCAGCACGTTGCGCGCCACCTTCCGCAGGATCACCGATCCCCGGTTCGTGAGCCTCGTAATCCGGGACAAGGATGAGGTTTACAAGGCCCTGCGAACTTTTTTCCGGTCGAGCGCGCGCGGTTGACGAAAACATTAAATATTATTGCCCAACTGGTTCAAGGAGTTGAGGTAGGTGAGCGACCTGGCGCAGCTGGAGCGGGACGTCGAAGAGATTCTGGCGGTGGCCCGGTGGTACGGCCTGGATCATTTCGAGATGCGTTTTGAGATCTGCCCTCCCGAGATGCTGTACAGTTTCGGCGCCTACGGTATGCCGTCGCGTTTCGCTCACTGGAGCTTCGGCAAGGCATTCCAGCGGATCAAGATGGAACACGACCACCAGTTGAGCCGGATCTACGAGATGGTGATCAATACCGACCCCTGCTACGCCTTTTTGCTCCGGAACAACACCCGGGTGCAGAACCGCCTGGTGGCCGCGCACGTCCTGGCCCACAGCGATTTTTTCAAACACAACATCCACTTCGCGGGCACCCCCAGGAACATGCTGGAAACCATGGCAGCCTCCGCCCGCCGGATCCGGGATTACGAAAGGGTTTATGGGCGGGAGCAGGTGGAGGGTTTTCTGGACGCCGTACTCGCGATCCAGGAACACGTTGATCCTCACGGTTACCGCTTTGCCGTCCGCGAGCGCGGCCCCGGCGGCCCGGAACCGGCGGCCGGGGCCGGTGTTCAAGCGCCGCTACTTCCGGATAAAGACCTGCTGGGGTTCATCCTGCGCCATGGGCGGGGATTGGCGGACTGGCAGCGGGACGTCATCGCCATCGTCCGGGACGAAGCGCTGTACTTTTGGCCGCAGTTCGCCACCAAAATCTGCAACGAGGGCTGGGCTACCTACTGGCACCTGAAAATAATGCGCAGCCTGGATTTGAACGAGGCTGAAACCATCGAATTCGCCCGGATGCATGCGGAGTTGATCCAGCCCGCCCGCACCCACGTTAACCCCTACCTTTTGGGGTTGCGGGTTTTTATGGACATTGAACAGCGGTTCGGGGAGGAAGCAGTTTTCGAGGTGCGGACGGCCTGTGATGACGTGAGCTTCCTGCGGAGCTACCTGACCGCAGAACTGGTTCAGGAATTGGGCCTCTACGTTTTCCGCCGGATCGGCTACGAATGGCGGGTGGGCGAAAGGGACTGGCGGGCGGTACGGGACACCCTGATCCAGAACCTGTTCAACTGCGGCCATCCATACATCATGGTCGAAAACGGGGATTTCCACCGGCAGGGGGAGCTGTACCTGAAACACTATTACGAGGGGGTGGAGCTGGACGTTCCCTACTTGGAAAAAACCCTGCCCTTGGTGCACCGGCTCTGGGGCCGCCCGGTACACCTGGAGACCGTGCTGGACGACAAGGCGGTGGTTTTCTCCTTCTATGGCGGCAAGGTAAGCAAGCGGTTTCTGTGACGCTTATAATCCCGGCCGGGTGCAGACAAACTAAGCACATCAATGCAAGCAACGGAAGTGATACCGTGCGCCCGATCTGGAAGGGGGCCGTGACCTTCGGCCTGGTGTACATCCCGGTGAAGCTCTACGCGGCCACCGAGCGCCGGGATGTGAAGTTCAACTACCTCCATAGCCGCTGCCACACCCGGATCCAGTACCGGAAGTTCTGCCCCTACTGTCGGGAAGAGGTCGGCGAGGACGAAATAGTGCGGGGCTACGAGTACGAGAAAGGCCGGTACGTGGTGCTGGACGAGGGCGAACTGGAAAATCTGCCCGGCGACAGTGCCCGGAACATCGCCCTGCTGGATTTCGTAGATCTGGAAGAAATCGATCCCATTTACTACGACAAATCTTATTACCTGGCGCCCGCGGACGGCGGGGAAAAAGTGTATGCCCTGCTGCGGGAGGCGCTGTTTCAAAGCGGTAAGGTCGGCGTGGCGCGGGTGTCTATCCGGACGAAGGAATCGCTGGCAGTGGTCCGGGTAAGCGGGCCAGCGCTCCTGATGAACACCATGTACTATCCGGACGAGGTGCGACCGGCCGCCCACCTGCCGGAGTTGAATTACCGGGCCGACCTGCACCAGAAAGAGGTTAGGATGGCGTTAAGCCTGGTGGAAAGCCTTGCGGGTCCGTTTGACCCCGGGAAGTACCGGGATGAGCGGCGGGAGGCCGTACTCGAACTGATCCGAGCCAAGGCGGCGGGCGAGACCGCCGTGATTACGCCTCCGCCGCGACCCGAAAAAGTGGTGGACCTGATGGAGGCACTCCAGGCCAGCATCGAACAGGTGAAGAAAGAACGCGGCGCCCAGAAGGGCGCCGGCAAAACCGCAAGCAAAAAGTGGGCGAAGGTCGAACCAGCCGGTGACGCTGTCCACCCTTAGGAGACTGTGTTATTCCGTGTATTTGATGTCTGCCTTGGCGCGCAGGCTGTCCACCCACGAGGGGTAGAGCAGTTGCATCTCCTGTTCCCGCAGTAGGCGGTAAACTTTTTCCTCAACGTCTTCGAAAGAAGGGTCTTCGGCCGGAAGCTTCTCCAGCACTTCGACCACGTGGAAGCCGGACGGGCTTTCTAGGACGTTGCTGAGGGCACCTTCATCCAGATCGAACAGCACCCGCTGCCAGGACGGCAGGTCCGTTCCGTAATTGATTACCCCCAGGTTACCCCCGGCGCCGGCGGTAAGGGAGTCTTTCGATTTTTCCCTGGCCAGTTCCGCGAATTCGGCGCCGGCTGCCAGCGCGGCCCGCACGGATTCGGCTTCCTCGCGGGTTTCGACCAGGATGTGCCGTGCCTTGAGGCGTTCGGGCTGCCCGAACTGGTCCCGGTGGGTTTCGAAGTAGGCGCGGGCCTCGTCCTCGTCCACCGTGATCTGGTCGGCCAAGAGCCTTTCCGCGGTGAGCTGGACTCTAATTTGCCGTTCGATGTCCTCCAATTTCAGGCGGTGGGCCTGCAGGAAATCCATGAAGTTATCCCGGGAGGTGAAGCCGCGCTGAATTACTTCGTCCAGTCGGGCTTCGATCTCCGCGCCGGTGATTTCAATGTTGTTCTCCCGTCCTTCCTGGAGAATCAGCGCTTGGGTGATCAGCATCTCCAGGGTTTCGTGTCCCGCTTGGGCATACATTTCCTGGTACAGGTCTTCTTTGGTGATCGATTCCCCGTTTACGATGGCCAGGACCTCGGGTTTGCCGAACCGCTCCCACCCGTAAAGCGCTGCGGCCGCCAGAAAGAACACGGCGGCCAGCAGCGCGATAACGATAATCAGCCGGGAACGCCGCCGAGTTGCCGGTTGTTGCATTGTTATTAGCTCCCTTCTTGAACTGAGTGGTTCAGCTGCCATTATACATGTTACAGCCCGACCTCTCAACGGCGTGGCACCCCGAGCCGGAAATTACCACGGACTAATGGGCGTGGGGTTCCGCGTATTCCCTGACGTCCCGTGGTTCGACGGCCGTTCTGTCTGCGCTGACAATCTGCATATCGAATTCCCAGGCGAAGTGCTCGGTGAACACGATGTAGGTACCGGATTCAGGAACGTGGAGCTCGTAGGTGGTCCCTTCCGGTTCCAGGGTCAGGTTGTAGCAGGCTTGATCGGCCACTTTGAGGCGTGTTCCCGGGGCCACGAGAGGCGGTTCCGCTTCCATCAGGTGCAGAGCTGCGTGATGGGCCACCAGGTCGTCACCCTCTTCGAGATAACCGCTTTTGTCGAGGAAAGTCACCATAATCGAAGGATCGTGGCTGCTTTTCCCAAAGATGAGGGAATAGGTTCCCGCTTCAAGCTCATATACGCCGCTCCATTCGACCAGACCCTCGTCGTGCTCGTGGCCGGGTTTGTGCGCCGGTTTAGATTGGTGTTGCGGTTCCGGTGACGAGGTGGCCTGATCGGTTTGGCCGCAGCCGGCGAGCGCGACGGCCAGCAGGATCACTGCCACCAGAACGAGCCACCGGTGCGGTTTACGGATTGAAACCACAAAGCATTCCCCCTTGTTAGGTTAAGATTAGTTGCCCAAAGCGTATAAGCCGTTCTGGTCTGGTTTGCCGGTTCCGTTCCGGCCGCGCGGAAATAAAATTCCGTGGTTTGTCGGACGCGTTTTCCCCCCTTTATCATGTGATTAAAAGCCGGTTCCGTTCCGGCGTTTATTTTCGGCAATTATGCGCTGCACCCATTCTGCGGCTTCGTCTGGGTGACGCGGGAAGAAACCGGTGTTCCGGAAGACGCGCAGCAGCACAGGCGGTTCCAGGGAGGCGCGGTGCATCAATTCCTCGTCACGCAGCAGTTCCGTCGCGCCGGCGACTGCCAGGAGCCGGCCCTCGGAAAGCACGGCCACCCGGTCGGCCCAGGCGTAGGCCAGGTCCACGTCGTGGGTAGCCATAATGATGGTTCGGCCCCGGGCGTGCAACAGTTCCAGGATCGCCATTAGCCGCCGGACCGCAGCCGGGTCCAGGCTGGCGGTGGGCTCATCCAGCACCAGCAACTCCGGTTCCATGGCCAGCACGCCGGCGATGGCGGCGCGTTTCTTCTGCCCCAGGCTGAGATGGTGCGGGGGGCGGTGGGCCAGTTCCTGAATGCCGGTCAGTTCCAGCGCCCGGGCCACCCGGCGCGCGACCTCCCCGGGGTCGAGTCCCAGGTTCCGGGGACCGAAAGCGACGTCCTCCGTGACCGAGGTAGAGAAGAGCTGGTCGTCCGGGTTTTGGAAAACCATTCCCCCCCGCCGCCGCACCTCGGCAAGATTCCTCTTGCCGACGGGGCGGCCGAACACCCGGACCGACCCGCGTTGCGTGACCAGCAGGCCGTTAAGGTGCAGCAGAAGGGTGCTCTTCCCGCTGCCGTTGGCTCCGAGAACGACCATCCGGGCTTTAAGCGGTACTTCCAGAGATATCCCCCGTAGGGCCGGGGTGCCGTCGGGATAAGTGTAGTCCAGGTTTTCGATCTCCAGCGCCTTCAACTTCAAAACAGAATCCCCCGGTCCAGTAGTATCAGCACGGCGATGGTGGCCACCGAGGCTAGGCTTTTGCAGACGTCCGGGGTGTTCACTACCCGCGGCTCCTCCACGTGGGGCTGCCCGTTGAACCCCCGTGCGGTCATCGCCCGGTGCACCCGTTCGGACCGGTCGAGGACGTTCAAGAGCAGCGTACCCATCAACTCGCCGAAGACGCGTAGGGAGTGCCGGTTGAGACCGGGGCGAAAGGCCCGGGCTGTCAGGGACCGCTGCGTGGCGTGCAGTTCGTCCCGGAAAAGGAATATATACCGGTAGGCCAGAAACAGGGCCAGCACGGGCAGGGAGGGGAGCCGCAGGTGAGCCAGGGCGTTCAAGGAGGCCTGTAAGGTTTGTGTCCCCAGGAGGGTTATCATCACCGTTAGGGCGGTTAAAGCCTTCAGGGAAACCAGCCCGGCGAAAACGAGGCCCGCGGCGGACGGCGGCCATCCGTTGCCCAGGGCGAGCGTAACGGTCATCAGAGCCAGGAAGGGTGCCAGCCATAACAACCTTTCGAGAATGAAACGTTGGGGGAGCCTGGAGGACAGGGCGACCAGTACGGCTACCCCCAGTGCCGCCACGGCCGGTAACAGCGACTCCAGTAATGCCACTCCCACCACAAAAGCCAGCCCGGCGGCGAGCTTCAGCCGCGGCTCCCAGCGGTGCAACCAGGAATCGAGGCTTGCGTAAGTATCGGCTGCCTGCAGGTGCACCTGCCCCAAGCCCATCAAACCGTCTCCTTTCGGGTAATTCTAGTCTCCCACGTGTTGCGAGTTTCGTTTTGCCGCGCGGCGGTTCAGAAACCACCAGGTGAGGGCGGAAAACCCAGCCAGGTAGCCGAAACCGGCCACCGCCCGGAAAAGCATTTCCCCGGTGTCCGGCCCGGCCGCTCCCGTCGGGAGGGACGCCCCGCTATCGACCACGAGTTTAAAGCGGTCACGATGGCCCATCTCGTCCCGGGCGGTTATCTGATACACACCCGGGGCAGGCGGTTCGAAGTAATACTTCCCCTGATCGTTAGTGTGGCCCTGTGCTACCGGCGCGTTGTTATCCAGGCTCCTGATGGTCACGGTGGCTCCCTGGATGGGCGTGCCATCGTCAAAGGTCACCCGGATCAGGTACACGCCTGGTTCGGCCTCGGCGAGCATCCGGTGCGCCGCGGCCGTTAGCGGTAGGGTCAGGCACAGGCACATCGCCAGCAGCAAGGTCGGAAGTCTCATTGGATCATCTCCGGTCGCACCTGCTGCACTAGGCGCACCGCGAATCCGGTGAGCGCCGCTTCGGCTAGCAGGACCGGAAGGTAGGCGGCCGCTAGCAGATTCGCGAGGGAGAAGGGCCCCTTGGCATACAAGTCAGCGCTCAGCACCAGAAAGCCGATCAGCAGGCTCACCGCCATTACCAGTGCCGCGCCGCCGCCGAAGACGCCGCGGATGGTCACCGGCAGCCGCCGCAGACGGGGGAAGGCAAGACCAGCCAGGAGGGCGGGCAGCCCCATGATCAACAGATTTACCCCTAGGGTGGTCAGGCCACCGTGCTGGAACAGGAGCGCCTGCAGCAATAGTCCTAGGAAGACGGCCAGCGGCGCCCGCCGCCCCAGGAACACGCCGGTCAAACCCAACAGCACCGGGTGGATGCTGGTAACCCCCACGGGGATGCGCAGCAGGGAAGAAACGAAAAAGGCGGCGGCCAGGAGTCCCACGCGCGGCACTTCCTCCGCCTTCAGCTCCCGGGCCGAGTACCACAGCAAGCCGCCGGCGGCAGCCGCTGCCGCACCCACCACACTGGGACTGAGCACCCCGTCGGCGATATGCAAACCTGCCTCATCTCCTTCCGAAACTTAAACAAAACAAAAGACCACAAAGCCCGCTTCCTTACATAGAAGCCACAAACCTTCGTGGTCGGTTCTTCCGCGTGTTAGATTGTTCAGGGAAACCGGTTGGCAAACCAAAATCGCCGGAGTTTCAACTCCGGTTCGGCGGCCTTCCTAGCCGCGCTGATATCGTAAGTTTACCATGGATCGGTTGCCCAAGCAATACCCAACATTGAAAACGGCAGACAAAGGATGGGAAGACTAGGGGTATGGACGGCAATTTCAAGCCGATGGAACCGGTTTCCTGGCCCGCCCCGTTTGATGACCCGGCGTTTGTGCACCAGGTGAAGTGGGACGGCATCCGGATTCTGGCCCGGGTGGAACCGGGCGGTGTGACGCTGCGTACTCGCTACGGCAGGGACCGGACGGACAACTACCCCGAACTGCAGGAACTCGGCGGCCTCCTCCGGGGAACGGACGCCCTCTTGGACGGCGAAGCCGTAGTCCTGGACGATGCGGGACGGCCAAGTTTCGGGCGGATCCTGCGGCGGGACCGGTCGCGGGCGGCGAACGCCGCCCTGCGCCGCGCCTTACCCGTGTATTACGTGGCGTTTGATGTGTTGTTCCTGAACGGAGAACCGCTGCTGGGCCGGTCCTTTTCGGAACGCCAGGAGATTTTGGCCGATGTGCTCCAGCACGGGGAGCAGGTTACGGTTTGCCGGAGCCACGCGGAGGGAGTGGAGCTGTTTGCCGCTACCGGCCGGTTGGGCCTGGAGGGGATCATCAGCAAGGAACTGGCCGGCCGTTATCATCCGGGTCGGAAACACCCCACGTGGCGCAAGGTGAAGCACTTCCGCCGGTTGAACGCGGTGGCGGGCGGGGTGTTCCTGAAACAGGGCCGGGCGAACGCCCTGCTCCTGGGGCTGTACGACGAGCGGGGTCTGATTTATGTGGGGCGGGCGGCCAGCGGCCTGAGTGCGGCGGACCTGGTTTCGCTGACCGCACTAGCCCGCGCCCACGAAACCTTCCGTTCCCCGTTCGTAGAGCCGCCCACCGCTGGGCGGGGCCTCAAGGTGGTCTGGCTGGCCGTACAGCCCACGGTGGTTGTCCGGTACAACGGCTGGACCGACCAGGGCCGGTTGCGCAACCCGGTGATCGAGGGGTTTAGCACCGTCCCAGCCGCAGAATGCGTTTTCCCCTAGCCAGCATTAAAGCGACAAGGCGCAGTATCGGTTTCCGACAAAGGGATCAATCACAATCCCGGCTGTCGGAAACTCTAGCTGCGCCTTGTCACCTTTTAGTATGCTTGCGGAAACCGGGTATTTATACTGGAAACAACCCTGAACAAGGCTTTTACCCGTTTTTGCCGCCGGACCCAGTTTTATTCAACGACTTTTCGCCGGCCTTTACCAGTTTACGTACCATTTGCCCGCCGATCTTTCCCGCTTCCCGCGCGCTCAGCCCCTTGCCGCTCTGCAGCTCGTCGTCAAGGTGCAGCTCGCGGGCGGTTTCCCACTTCAGCTGTTCGTATTTCTCCTTGCGCCGGTTTTTCTTCTTGGGCACAGGTCATCACCTCGCTCATATATTTCTACCCTGAGCGGAAAAATATTCTGGACCGGGCAGTGACGGGAAGAAATTTTGGCACTTTGTTCGGAGATGACTGTTAACGGCCGCACCAGCCACGTCCAGTACTGTTTGTAAAATAGGGTGAGCCTTGACAACGGCAGGACGCCAGTTTACCTTGAAAGCAGGTGCAGTTAGTACGTAAAGATAAACGACTTCGAGTGGGATGCGCGAAACGCCGGGTACAGCCGGGTACATGTGAGGAAAGGTACGGGCTATTCCCCGACGATGTCGAAGAGGTCTTCTACTAGAACCTGATGCAATCCTGGATAGCCGAAGGGATACACCGAAGATTGTTTAACAAGCACGGGAGAGAACTCGCAAGGAAGGTGAGAAAGTGCAGGGCAAGCGTGCGGTCAGGCTCCTGCCCTGGCCGGTCACCCTGATCGGGGCCTACCACGAAGGTAAGCACAACGTGATGACCGCCTCCTGGGTAAGCCAGGTTTCCTTCAGGCCGCCCCTTGTGATGGTCTCCATCGCGCCGGAGCGGCATACTTACGGACTCATCCAGAAGAGCGGAGAGTTTGTGGTCAGCATTCTGACGGCGGACCAGGCGGAAGTCGCCCAGTTCTGCGGCTCCCGCTCAGGGCGTGACGTGGACAAAATCTCCGCCCTGGGGCTCAAGACCCGGTCCGGCCAGGCGGTGAAAGTCCCGGTGCTCGAAGACTGCCTGGCAAACATCGAGTGCCGCGTCGTGGCCACCCACCCGGCGGGGGACCACGTGCTGTTCGTGGGGGAGGTTGTCGGGGGCTCTGCCATCCGCCCGGACGCTCCCCCGCTGCTGATGCTGGACTGGAAGCCCGGAAAATTCAGCCCCATCGGGAGCGGGTAGGCAAACTTGGGGCTTGCCTGTTCCCACTCCCTTAGTAGGCGCGCATTTATGAGAAATGCCCGCCTAGACTGCTTATCCCATACATCCTAGGCAAAAACCTCTGGGTCCTGCGGATAACCGAATACAAGGAAAAACCGGCGCTGTTTGCCTGTAATCCGTATACGCTGATCGTGTCTGTTGATGGAACACAGCACGATTGTCGGCAGCGTATGTGATAATGCCGGGATCCGCTACCTTCAGCGGTTCCCGGAAGGAGGGTCGCTAATGCCGCGGGTCCTAGTGGACGGCCGCGAACTCGATCTAACCAACGTTGACAAAACCTACTGGCCGGACGGGCGAACCAAGGGAGACCTGATCGCTTACTACAGCGGGGTTGGCGAGTACGCCGTCCGGTACCTTGATGGGCGGCCGGTGGTCATGAGCCGGTATCCCGACGGCATCAGCGGGAAGCATTTTTACCAGAAGGAATGCCCCGAGTCGGCTCCGGAGTGGATCGAGACCGTTCCTGTAGCCCACGACAACGGGACGCGGATCGTAAACTACGTGGTCTACCGGGGCGTTGAAACGCTGGTATGGCTGGCAAACCTGGGCTGCATTGAGATGCACGCCTTGCTAGCGCGGGCCGACCGGCTGGAATTTCCCGATCTAGCTGTGCTCGACCTAGACCCGGCGGCCGGCACCACCTTTCGCCAGGTAACCGCGGTGGCGCTCCTGGTGCAGACCCTGCTGGGCGAGTTCGGATTGGCCGGTTTCCCAAAGACCTCGGGGGCGACCGGGGTACACATTTTCATCCCCCTGGAGCCGGTGTACACTTACCGGGAGGTGACGCAGGCGATGGAGGCGGCCGCCCGGCTGATTACCAATGTCTGTGATTTCGCGACGACCGAAAGGGTGGTGGACCGGCGGGCCGGGAAGGTGTACATCGATTACCTGCAGAACACGTTCGGGAAAAGCATGGCCTTTCCGTACAGCGTGCGGCCGTTGCCGGGGGCACCGGTGTCCACTCCCCTGGACTGGCCGGAGTTGGCGAACCTGGAGGATCCGTCCCGATTTAATATGCGTACCGTTCTAGAGCGCCTACAAAACCGGGGCGATCCCTACGCGGGGCTGTTCCGCCGGCGCTACCGCCTTGAACCCTTACTGGGCCTGGGAGGCGTACCTGCCCGGGCCAAAGACATGTAGGGCGCCAAACCGCCGGAAATACATACTTTTTCAGCGGCAAGCGATCTTTCGGCAGGAAATAACATTAGTGCTCCCGAATCCCATGGCAAATTATGCAGGAGGGCTTTTTGTGGAGCACATCTACTGGCTGGCCTGGGCGGCGGTCTGGCCGGCAGGGGCCAGGCGGTTTTTGAACCTGGTGGAGCAGCTGGGCTCGGCCAAACGGGCGTGGGACGCGGGAGAGCGCGAACTGGTGGTGGCGGGGCTTAACCGGGCGCTGGTCCGGGAACTCGTAGCGCGGCGGGCCAAACTCGATCCGGTGGTTGTGCAGAAACGCGTCCGGGAAATCGGGGCCCGGCTGGTCACCTGGATTGATGAGGATTACCCGGAACGTCTCCGTCATATCTACGATCCGCCGGCCGTACTCTTTGTTCTGGGAGAATTGGGGTTTCAGGAGTCGGCCCCCGCCGTGGCCATCGTGGGCTCGAGAAAGGCCACCCCGTACGGCCGGACGGTGGCCCGGAAGCTGGCCGCCGACCTGGGTTCGTGCGGGCTGGTGGTGATCAGCGGTATGGCCCGAGGGATTGATGCCGCTGCGCACCTGGGTGCCTTGGACACCGGGGCGGGAACGGTGGCCGTGCTGGGTTCGGGGTTGGACGTGGTCTACCCCCGGGAAAACGAGCGGCTGATGGAGAGAATCGCGGCCGGCGGCCTCGTGGTCAGCGAGTTTCCACCGGGTTCGGAGCCCCTGGCCTGGCATTTCCCGCTCCGCAACCGGATCATCAGCGGGCTTTCCCAGGCCGTGGTGGTGGTGGAGGCGGGTGAGCGTAGCGGGGCGCTGATTACCGCCGAACTAGCCCTGGAACAGGGGCGCGACGTGCTGGCTGTGCCCGGCAACGTCAACAATCCGTACAGTCGCGGTTCCAACCGCCTGATCAAGCAGGGGGCGCGGTTGGTGGAGGACGCCGGGGACGTACTGGAAGAACTCGGCCTGAACACGCTTTTCCCCGGGGCCAAACCCGGCGGTTCCGGCACGGCCCGGTTGGGTCCGGATGAAAAACTGGTGCTGGAGTCCCTTCAGGGAGAGGGTTTATCGGACCAAGTGCTCATTGAATTGACCGGCTTGCCAGCTTCAAGACTGGGAGCCGTATTGGCCCATCTAGAGATCAAAGGATTTGTACGCCGGGCACCCGGTGGGTTATACTACTCCTTACACCGTAGCTGATAATCGCGACCGCGGTCGGTGAGTTTCCCAAAGACCGGGTCCTGTATCCGCCGGTGAAGATTCTATCACTAGGGACCGGGGTGGCTTCATTGACAAAAACATTGGTGATTGTCGAGTCTCCGGCCAAGGCCCGGACGCTCGGCAAGTTTTTGGGAAAGAAATACGAGATCCGGGCTTCCATGGGACACGTCCGGGACCTGCCTCGCAGCCAGTTCGGCGTAGACGTGGACAACGGGTTTCAACCCAAGTACATCACCATCCGGGGCAAGGGCGAGGCGATCAAGGAACTGCGTGCCGCCCGGAAAAAGGCGAGCCGAGTACTGTTGGCTTCCGACCCCGACCGGGAGGGGGAGGCCATTGCCTGGCACCTGCAGCAACTGCTGAAGATCGATCCCGACGAACCCTGCCGGGTGGAATTCAATGAGATCACCAAGCAGGCGGTGCTGGAGGCCGTTAAGCACCCCCGGAAGATCGACCCGGGCCGGGTGAACGCCCAGCAGGCCCGACGGATCCTGGACCGGCTGGTAGGGTACAACTTGAGCCCCCTGCTTTGGCGTAAGGTGCGTAAGGGGCTAAGCGCGGGCCGGGTACAGTCGGCGGCTGTCCACCTGTTGTGCGAGCGGGAGCGGGAAATAGAGGCCTTTGTGCCCGAGGAGTACTGGACGCTTGTCGTGACGCTCACGACAGGCGCGAACCAGGAAAAGTTCAAGGCCCGGCTTCACGGACACGCCGGAGAAAAGATCGTGGTGCCCAATGAGGACCGGATGAAGCAGATCCTGGCCGACCTCGACGGAGTGGCTATGCGCGTGGCCGAGATCATGCGGAAGAAGAAGGTCCGAAAACCCCATCCCCCGTTTACCACCAGCACCCTGCAGCAGGAAGCTTACCGCCGCCTGAACTTCACCACCCGCAAGACTATGCAGGTCGCCCAACAGCTGTACGAGGGGCTGGGTCTGGGCAAGGAGGGACCGACCGGTCTGATCAGTTATATCCGGACTGATTCAACCCGGGTTTCGGCCGTTGCCCAGGATGAAGCCCGGGAGTATATCCGGGAAAGCTTCGGCCCGGAGTTCGTGCCGCGCGAGCCGCGCGTTTACGCCAGTAAGGGCAAGGCACAGGACGCGCATGAGGCCATCCGCCCAACCTCCGTGTTCCGGACTCCGGACGCCGTGCAGAAATACCTAAACAAGGATCAGCTGCGCCTGTACGAATTGATCTGGTCCCGGTTCGTGGCCAGCCAGATGGCCTCCGCCGTACTCGAGATCACCCGGGTCGATATCGCCGCCGGGGAATACGTCTTCCGGGCGACCGGCTCCATTGTCAAGTTTCCGGGTTTCATGCAGGTGTACGCCGAGTTGCGGGATGACGCCCGGGAAAACGAGGAAGAGGACGGGGTGCTCCCCCCGCTGAAAAAGGGCGAACAGCTCAAGGTGGTGCGTAAAAAGCCCAGCCAGCACTTTACCCAGCCGCCGCCGCGATACACCGAGGCCACCCTGGTGCGCACCCTGGAAGAACTGGGTATCGGTCGTCCTAGCACTTACGCGCCGGTGGTGGAAACCATCCAGCGGCGGGGCTACGTGGTCCGCCGCGGCAAGACCCTGTATCCTACTGAACTAGGACTGGTGGTGGACGATCTGCTGCGGGAGAATTTCCCGAATATCATCAGCGCCGAGTTCACCGCCGAGATGGAGGAACAGCTGGACCGGATTGAAGAGGGTGCTTTGGAGTGGGATAAGGTGCTTGCGGATTTTTACCGGCCCTTCCGCCAGGAGGTAAGCCGCGCGGAGGAGAAAATCGACCGGCTGCGTCTGGACGAGGACGAGGTCACCGATGAGGAGTGCCCTAAGTGCGGGCGAAAAATGGTGGTCAAGATGGGCCGTTACGGCCGGTTCCTAGCCTGTCCCGGTTTCCCGGAATGCCGCCAGACCAAACCGATTCTGGAGCAGACCGGGCTGGCTTGCCCGAAGTGTGGCGGACAGGTGGTGGTCCGCCGGACTAGGAAAGGAAAGGTATTCTTCGGGTGTGCCGAATACCCGGAATGTGACTTCGTCACCTGGGATCAGCCCATGGGGGAGAAGTGCCCCCAGTGCGACGCCTTTCTGGTCAAGAAAACGGCTCGGAAAAGCGCTACCTATACCTGTGCCAATCCGGAGTGCGGTTTTAAAGAGCGCGCAAGCCTGGAGGGGGATGGTTCTGGTGTCCGGTGCCGTGGTAGTGGTGGGGGCCGGATTGGCCGGGTCGGAAGCAGCCTGGCAACTGGCCCGACGCGGCGTTAAGGTGGAGCTTTACGAGATGCGCCCGCACCGGAGCACGCCAGCGCACACCACGGGGTGGTTCGCGGAACTGGTATGCTCCAATTCCCTGCGGGCGGAGGCGCTGACGAACGCGGTTGGCTTGCTCAAGGAGGAGGCCCGGCGGCTCGGTTCCCTGATTATGGCCTGCGCTGATGCGCACCGGGTGCCCGCGGGCGGGGCGCTGGCCGTGGACCGCGAACGTTTTGCCGCTGCGGTTACCGAAAAACTGACCGCCGAGCCGCTGGTCACCATCCACCGCGAAGAGGTTCGGACGTTGCCCCCCGACGGGCCGGTGATTCTGGCCACCGGACCGCTGACTTCCGGTGCGCTGGCCGAGAGTATTCGGGAATTGACCGGCCACGAATACCTGTACTTTTTCGACGCGGTCGCTCCAATTGTTACTCTGGATTCGATCGACCAGAGCCGAGTTTTCCGGTCCTCCCGGTATGACAAGGGAGAGCCGGCCTACCTGAACTGTCCCATGACCCGGGAGGAGTACGAGCGCTTCTGGGAAGCCCTGGTGACCGCCGGGCGGGCGCCGCTGAAGGCCTTCGAGCGGGAAACCCACTTCGAGGGCTGTCTGCCGGTGGAAATAATCGCCGCCCGGGGCCGCGACACCCTGCTGTACGGTCCCTTGAAACCCGTGGGACTGGTTGACCCGCGCACGGGGGAGCGGCCTTACGCGGTGGTGCAGCTCCGCCAGGACAACCGGGAGGGCACCCTTTACAACCTGGTGGGATTCCAGACCAACCTGAAGTGGGGCGAACAGAAGCGAGTGTTTCGCCTGATCCCGGGGCTGGAAAACGCCGAGTTTGTGCGTTACGGAGTGATGCATCGGAACACGTATATCAACGCGCCGCTTTTACTGAAACCCACTCTCCAGTGCAGGAAGAGACCGGAGCTGTTCGTCGCCGGGCAGCTGTCAGGAGTGGAGGGGTACGTGGAATCGGCGGCCGCCGGACTGGTGGCCGGCATCAACGCTGCCCGGCTGATCCAGGGCCGGGAGCCCCTGGTGTTTCCTCCCGAAACCGCCCACGGGGCCCTGATCAACTACATCGTAACCGCCGATCCCCGGAACTTCCAGCCCATGAACGTCAATTTCGGCCTGTTCCCGCCATTGCCCGGGAAACGTATCCGGCGCAAGCAGGAGCGCAACCTGGCCCACGCGCGCCGGGCGCTGGAAACACTGCAGGAGTGGCTGGCCGCGAAGGGAGAAAGCAGATGTATCACTTGATCGACGGTTTTTTGGCGTACCTGAAAACCGAGCGGCAGGCCTCTTCCTGCACGGTCTTGGCTTACCAGCGGGACCTGTTCGCGGGTGTCGACTACTTTGCCCGCCAGCTGGGGAAACCGGACGAAGAACTGCGGGCTGCGGACATCGACCTCCTGCTTTTCCGCCGCTACCTTGCCTTCCTGGGGCAGGCGGGCCTGGCCCGGACCACCATCGCGCGCAAGGTGGCGGCCTGGTGCTCTTTCTTTCGCTATTTGAGCCGGGAAAACCAGGTCGAAGCCAACCCGTTGTCCGGCGTGTCCGCACCGCGGCTACGGCGGCGGCTGCCCGAAGTGTTGTACCCCGAAGAGGTGGGAGTGCTAGTCGAACTCCCGGACGACAGTCCCAGGGGCTTGCGGGACCGGGCGTTTTTGGAAACGCTGTACGCCGGGGGCTTACGGATATCCGAACTGGCCGGGCTCGATTTGGCGGACCTGGATCTGGAGCGGGGTTACGTCCGGGTGCTGGGCAAGGGCAACCGGGAACGCCAGGTGCCCCTGGGCGGTTATGCGGTACAGGCCCTGCGCCGCTACCTCGCCGAAGGGCGCCCCGCTCTGGTTCGGAGCAAAAAACAAACGACGGCTGTCTTTCTTAATTACCGTGGAGAGCGGCTTTCGGTCCGGGGGGTGCATTTGATCTTTACCGGTTACCTAAAGCGTCTGGCGCCCGACCAGCAGGCCGGTCCGCATCTGCTGCGGCATTGTTTCGCTACCCACCTGCTGGACGCCGGCGCCGACCTGCGGTCGGTCCAGGAACTTTTAGGCCACGCTCGGCTATCCACCACCCAGATCTACACCCGGGTTTCCGTCGACCGGTTGCAGGAAATGTACCGCCGCGCCCACCCCCGCGGCCGGCGGCGGGGGAAATGAAGTAGAGCGTTCCTATTTATGAGAAGACTATTCTTAGTAAAGTAAGTTCGAATTTCGCCCGAGAGGTGAGCTTGAATGTTCACAGGCACCACCATCGTGGCCGTAAAAAGAGACGGCGCCACGGCCATCGCCGGTGACGGCCAGGTCGGTCTCGGCAGCGGCGTTATTGTCAAACAAGGGGCAATCAAGATCCGCCGCCTGTACAAAAACCGCATCCTGGCCGGTTTCGCGGGCAGCGTGGCCGACGCCTTCGCCCTGTTTGAGCGATTCGAAGGCAAACTGGAGGAAACGCAGGGCAACCTGTCCCGGGCAGCCGTCCAGTTGGCCAAGGACTGGCGCACCGACAAGTACCTGCGGCGGCTAGAGGCGCTCCTCGTGGTGGCTGACCGCGACCACGTATTCATGATTTCGGGCGGTGGAGAAGTGATTGAACCGGACGACGGTATCGTGGCGGTCGGCTCCGGGGGCGCGTACGCGCTGGCGGCGGCACGGGCCCTGGCCCGGCACACCGACCTGCCGGCGACGGAGATCGCCCGGGAGGCGCTGGCCATTGCGGCCGAGATTTGTGTGTACACTAATGACCGGATCACGGTGGAGGAACTATAAGTAAAGCCTTCGGACGTAGCCCAGTACACTCCCGGCTGGGGACGATTACGGTTTAGGAACCATAAATAAACCTTAAAACCTTGCGGAAGGAGAATTCCTGGTGGAACTGACGCCCCGGCAGATCGTGGCCGAACTGGACAAGTACATCGTCGGGCAAGATGAAGCGAAACGGGCGGTGGCGGTGGCCCTGAGGAACCGTTACCGCCGGTCGCGGCTTCCGGAGGATCTGCGAGAGGAAGTCATGCCCAAAAACATTTTGATGATCGGACCCACGGGGGTGGGCAAGACCGAGATCGCCCGCCGCCTGGCCCGGCTGGTGAATGCACCCTTTGTGAAGGTCGAGGCCACCAAGTTCACCGAAGTGGGTTACGTGGGCCGGGACGTGGAAGGCATGGTCCGCGACCTAGTGGAAACGTCCATCCGGATGGTGCGGCTCGAGAAGCTGGCCGAGGTGGAACAAAAAGCGGCCCGGCTGGCCGAGGAGCGGATCGTGGAACTGCTGGCCCCCCTGCCCGAAAAGGAAGCCCCTGGGCGTAATCCCCTAGAGATGCTGCTGGGCACAGCACGCCCGGACCCGCAGGCAGAATCCGTTTACGAGCAACGTGTCCGGCGGGTGCAGTTCGAACGGGAAGCCCTGCGTAACAAGCTGGCCCGCGGCGAACTGGAGCATGAGCATCTGGAAATCGAGGTGGAAGACCGGCCCACGTCCACCCTGGAAGTTTTTTCCGGACAGGGCGTGGAGGAAATGGGAATCAACCTGAACGATCTGCTGGGAAACATCTTCCCCAGGAAAAAGAAAAAGCGCCGGGTCACGGTCGCAGAAGCGCGGAAGATCCTGGCCCAGCAGGAGGCCCAGAAACTGATCGACAACGAGGAAGTGACCGCCGAGGGAATCCGGCGCGCCGAGGAGTCGGGGATCATCTTCCTGGACGAAATTGACAAGATCGCGGGGCGGGATACCGGGTCGGGCCCCGACGTTTCCCGCGGGGGCGTACAACGCGATATCCTGCCGCTGGTCGAGGGCTCCACGGTGGTCACCAAGTACGGATCGGTCCGCACCGACCACATCTTGTTCATTGCTGCGGGTGCCTTCCACACGTCCAAGCCTTCCGACCTGATTCCCGAACTGCAGGGCCGTTTTCCGATCCGTGTCGAATTGCAAAACCTGACCGAGGATAATTTTTTGCAGATCCTGACCGAGCCCCAAAACGCGTTGATCAAGCAGTATAAAGCGTTACTGGCTACAGAGGGCGTTAAGCTCGAATTTTCTAAAAATTCGCTTGTCGAAATCGCCAAAATCGCTTATACTGTTAATGATCAAACGGAGAATATCGGTGCGCGCCGGCTGCACACGGTGCTGGAAAGGTTACTCGAGACTATTTCCTTCGAGGCCCCGGATATTGAGCCGAAACACGTTCTGATCGACGAACAGTATGTCCGGGAAAAACTGGGTGAGCTGGTGCGGCGTGAGGATTTAAGCCGTTACATCCTTTAGCCGTGCAAGGGAGCTTCGAGCAGATGACTCTACTCGAAAAGTGCCGCGCAATCAACCGTATTTTGCAGAAATCCGCCGGTTACACGGTGGATTTTGGCGAAATGGCTCAGGTGCTTTGTGCCAACCTTGGGGCTAACGTCTACATTCTGGACGATCAGGGCCGCATTCTGGGGGCGGAGTTCCTGGACGACTTCTCCTGTGAAGTGGTTCGGTCCATTATTTACCAGTCAGGCTTTCCCCGGGAATACAACGCGTGGCTACTGGGGATTCCCACAACCTACTCCAACTTTTGCCAGACCAAAAATGCCTGTATTTTTAAGGCGTATGAACATTGCCAGTTTGTTGACAAGGTAACGACCGTGGTGCCCATCGTGGGTGCCGGCAAGCGCTTGGGAACCCTAGTGCTGGCCAAGTTCGGCGAGGAGTTTACCAATGACGACCTGATCCTGGCCGAGATCGGGGCGGCGGTGGTGGGGATGGAAATCCTGCGCGCCCAGGTGGGCAAGATGGAAGAGGAGGCCCGTAAACGGGCGGCGGTGCAGGTCGCCCTGGGTACGCTTTCCTACTCGGAACTGGACGCGGTACGGCACATTTTCGAACAGCTGGATGGCGAAGAGGGGCTGTTGGTGGCCAGCAAAATTGCGGACCGGGTCGGAATCACCCGTTCGGTGATCGTCAACGCCTTGCGCAAGTTTGAAAGCGCGGGGGTGATCGAGTCCAAGTCCCTGGGGATGAAGGGCACCTACATCAGGGTGTTGAACAACCGTTTGCTCGACGAATTGGCCCGAATGAAACACAGTTAGCGGGATGAGTAAAATGCTGGCGAGTAAGTGGGCATAAGTGAAATGTTTCGGGCAAATACGTATTAGCTTGCGTACTCCTGGAACCTGTGCTAAAATCTGTCCTGGTGCCAACTACACACGTTGCCGGATTGCGGTCGTGGTGCCCTTTTGGGGTCCGGCCGCAAGGTGAGGGCAGCGGAGGCTTAAAACCACGTGGAGGGAGGTGTAACAGTGGCGATAGTGACCATGAAGCAGTTGCTTGAGGCCGGGGTGCATTTTGGCCACCAGACCCGCCGGTGGAATCCCAAGATGGCCCCTTATATTTTTACGGACCGCAACGGTATTTACATCATCGACCTCCAAAAGACGGTCCGCAAAATCGAAGAAGCCTACAATTTCATCAAGCAGATTGTGGCCGAGGGTCAGACAGTCCTGTTCGTCGGTACGAAGAAACAGGCGCAACTGACGGTGGCCGAGGAAGCCGAGCGGTGCGGTATGTTCTACGTGAATCAGCGCTGGCTGGGCGGGATGTTGACCAACTTCCAAACCATCCGCAAGCGGATCAACCGGTTGAAGGAGTTGGAAAGGATGGAAGCCGGGGGCCGGTTCGAGGCGCTGCCCAAAAAGGAAGTGGCCGAGCTGCTCCACGAGAAGAACCGGCTGGAAAAGTACCTTAAGGGTATCAAGGAGATGAACAAGTTGCCGGGTGCGCTATTCGTGATTGATCCGCGCAAGGAGCGCATTGCGGTGGCTGAAGGCCGGAAGCTGGGTATTCCCATCGTGGCGATCGTGGACACCAACTGTGATCCCGACGAAATCGACTATATCATTCCCGGCAACGATGATGCGATTCGGGCCGTCAGGCTGCTGACCAGCCGAATTGCCGACGCCGTTCTGGAAGGGCGTCAGGGAGAGCAATTGGCGGCCGAGGAAGCCGAGGGGCAATTGGACCAGGAAATGCTTCAGGAAAAGGTCCAGGAAGCATAATAAAGGCGGGGGCCCAGCCCCTGCCTTTTTCTCTTGGCCGGATGGCGGGCAGGCGCGCAATTTAGGACCGCGTTTGGGTTATAATGAAGGCCAGGAAAACAATGCGGAAAATCATGGCTTTAGGGGGCTTCGAATATTATGGAAGTGTCTGCAAAACTGGTTAAGGAACTGCGCGAGCGCACCGGCGCCGGAATGATGGATTGCAAAAAGGCCCTGGTGGAAACTGGCGGTGACCTGGAGAAGGCGGTCGACTACCTGCGGGAAAAGGGGTTGGCCGCGGCGGCCAAGCGGGCCGGGCGGAAAGTGTCCGAGGGTATGATTGAGAGTTACATTCACGGCCTAGGCAAAATCGGGGTGCTTGTGGAGGTCAACTGCGAAACTGACTTCGTGGCGAAGACCGACGAGTTCCGGGCCTTTGCCCGGGACATCGCCATGCAAGTGGCCGCGTCCCGGCCGGAGTATGTCGGGCGCGACGACGTGCCTGCGGAGATCCTCGAGAAGGAAAGAAATATCTTGCGGGCCCAGGCCCTGAACGAGGGCAAACCGGAAAAGATCGTCGACAAGATGGTGGAGGGACGCCTGGAGAAATTCTTTCGGGAGAAGTGTCTGCTGGAGCAGCCGTTTATTAAAAACCCGGACATCACGGTCCAGGACCTGCTCAAGGAAACCATCGCCCGGCTGGGGGAGAACATGGTGATCAGTCGGTTTACCAGGTATGAGCTGGGTGAGGGAGCGGCGGAGCAACAGGATTAGCGTTCCGTGACCAGCACGGGCAGGAAAAGAGGGGTAGCCGTCGAATAGGTCTTGGCAAACAGGAGGGTCCTTATTGATTACTCCCAGGTACCGGCGCGTGATCCTCAAATTGAGCGGAGAAGCCCTGGCCGGAAAACAGGGGTACGGTATAAATCCGGAAATCGTAGCCTATATCGCCTCGGAGATAAAGGAAGTGATCCAGCAGTTTCGGGTGGAAATGGCGATCGTGGTAGGCGGTGGCAACATCTGGCGCGGGGTAGCCGGCAGTGCCAAGGGTATGGATCGGGCCACGGCGGACTACATGGGTATGCTGGCCACGGTGATCAATTCCCTGGCCCTGCAGGACGCGCTGGAAAAGGCGGGTGTCGATACCCGCGTGCAGGTTGCCATTGAGATGCGGGCGATCGCCGAGACGTATATCCGCCGACGGGCGATCCGCCACCTGGAGAAGGGGCGGGTGGTGATCTTTGCGGCCGGGACGGGAAACCCTTACTTCTCCACCGATACCACGGCGGCGTTGCGGGCGGCCGAAATCGAGGCCGAGGCGATCCTGATGGCCAAGCGGGTGGACGGCGTTTATGACTCCGACCCGATCAAAAACGCGCAGGCCAAAAAGCTGGATACGCTGACCTACATTGAAATGCTGAACCGGGGCCTGGGAGTCATGGATGCCACGGCCGCGTCGCTATGCATGGAAAACGGCATTCCGGTGATGGTGTTTAGCATTTACGAACCCGGTAATATCAAGCGGGCCGTACAGGGCGAAAATATCGGGACTTTTATCGGGAGTGAGGATGAATGCGCGAACATTTGGAAGCAGCCGAACTCAACATGAAAAAGACCATCGAGGTGGTCCAAAAGGATTTTGCTTCCCTGCGTGCCGGGCGGGCTACCCCGGCCCTGCTGGACAAGATCACCGTTGATTACTACGGTACGCCGACCCCGATAAACCAGCTGGCGACCGTTTCCGTGCCGGAGACGCGGATGTTGGTGATCCAGCCCTGGGACAAGAGCACCATCGCGGAGATTGAAAGGGCGATTCTCAAGTCCGACCTGGGGATCACGCCGACCTCCGATGGGAACATCATCCGGTTGGTTGTGCCCCAATTAACCGAGGAGCGGCGCCGCGAACTGGTAAAGTATCTAAAAAAGAGAGGCGAGGAAGGCAAGGTAGCGATCCGCAATATCCGCCGTGACACCCTGGAGCAGTTGAAGGCGCTCAAGGACGGCGGGGGGTTTTCCGAAGACGACTTGCGCCGTGGTCAGGATGAGGTCCAGAAACTGACCGACCGGTACGTCAAGGAGATCGACCGGATCCTGGCGGCCAAGGAAAAAGAAGTAATGGAAATTTAGGCCGTGTCGGAATACCCAGATATTCTTGGTTTTGAGCTGGATGATGCTCTTGCTCGTCTCCACCAGGAAGGGTGGCAGGTGTCGGTGAAGATCACCGCTCCTCCCGGCGTGACACCTCCAGGACCCCTGCGGGTACTACGCCTGGTGGTCACCGGCGAGCGGCGGGCCGAGATCGTCGCCGCACACCAGGGTTGGGGGGAGGGAAACGGCCGGGATGTTCTTCCTGATCACCAATGACTGCATCGCCTGCGGCACCTGTTTGGAATCGTGTCCGGGGCGGGCTATCATCGAGGGTGCCATGTACCGGATCGATCCAGTCAAGTGTGACGGTTGCGGGACCTGCTACCAAGTGTGCCTGGCAGGTGCGGTTATCCAGTACTAGATCGGCCCCCCTATAACCTGGGGGGCCTTCGTAATAGTTCACAGGGGGTGAAACAGGTGGTCAAAGACGGATTACCCGAAGAAGAGACCCTGATCCGGATGCTGGACCGCAAGCGGCTGCCGGTGCACCTGGCGGTAATCATGGACGGCAACGGGCGCTGGGCCGAGAAACGCGGCCTGCCTCGGGCCGCAGGCCACCGGGCCGGGGCTGAAAACCTGCGGGAGGTGGTCCGTTTCTGCGCCGAACTCGGAATAAAATACGTTACTGCTTACGCTTTTTCCACCGAAAACTGGAAGCGCCCGCGGGCCGAGGTAGACCAGCTGATGGCTTTGCTGGTGGAATATCTGTACAAGGAGCTGGACGAAATGGATCGGCAGGGCGTGTGCCTGCGGGCCATCGGCAGCCCGAACGAACTGCCGCCGGATGCCAGGCAGGCCCTGGCGGCGGCGTTGGAGTGCACCCGCGGGAACTCCCGGATCATTGTTAACCTGGCGCTGAACTACGGCGGCCGGCGGGAGCTGGTGGAAGCGATTCGCCGGCTCGGTGCCGAAATCAAGGCCGGCCGGCTGGAGCCCGGGGAGATCGACGAAGACACCGTCCAATCCTATCTGTACACGGCGGGCATTCCCGATCCCGACCTCCTGATCCGCCCGGCCGGAGAATACCGGCTTAGTAACTTTATGCTCTGGCAGTTGGCGTACACGGAGTTCCTGATGACCCCCGTACTCTGGCCCGATTTCGGCCGGGCGCACCTGGCCCAGGCGCTGTTGGAATTCCAGCGCCGCGAGCGGCGTTACGGGGGTTTGAATGTTTGATGTTGCTCCGAATCCTCACCGCCCTGGTTGGCGCGCCCCTGCTCCTGCTTTTCGCCTGGCTGGGCGGACCATACCTGGCGATGGTCATCGCCCTGTTGATTCTGCTGATCCAGAACGAAGTGGTACGGCTGCTCCGCGGGTTGCATCCGCACCGGGGGCTGGTGTTCGCCGGGGGACTGGTGCTGGGGGGGAGCGCGTACTTTTTTACCTTCCAGTTTCCGGGGGCAGCCCTGGCGGTATTGCTGCTCCTGTACCTGGTTTCCATGGTGCTGTTTTTCCCCCGGTTCTCTCCGGCGGCCTGCGCGGGAACCCTCCTGGCCGCCCTTTACCCGGGACTTCTGGTCTACGTCTACCTGCTGCGTACGTTGCCGGACGGCTGGCAATGGCTGCTCCTGGTGCTCCTGGCTACCTGGGCCTTTGATGTCTTCGGCTACTTTACCGGAAAGGTGGTGGGCCGCACCCGGATGACGCCGGAACTGAGCCCTAAGAAAACCCTGGAGGGGTTCGCCGGGGGCCTCCTGGCCGGCGTGGGGGTGGCCGGGGCGGCGGGGCTGATCCTGACCGGGACTTGGGCCTGGCCGTTTCTCCTTCTGGGCCTGCTGATCGGCTTGGGGGCGCAGGTCGGCGACTTGCTGGCCTCGGCGCTGAAGCGTTTCGCGGGGGTCAAGGACGCCGGGCGCCTGCTTCCCGGGCACGGCGGCGTACTCGACCGGTTCGACAGTTTGCTTTTTACCTCCCCGATTGCTTACTATTATATATATTGGTTTATATATATTGGTTAACAAACCGGGGGGTGAACCCGCCGTGGTCCCGTCCGAAAGGGTGCGCAATCTGACCTGGGCCGCCGGGGCGCTGCTGCTGGTGACCCTAAATTTGATCGTCCTGGGATACGCCGCCCACTATCTCCTGCCCATTCTGCTCCCTTTCCTGGTAGCCCTGATTATCAGCCTGCTTATCGATCCGGCGGTCAAATTCTTGCAAACCCGGCTCCGGTTTCCGCGCCCGTTGGCGTCCATGGGGGTAATCCTGGTAATACTGGTCGGCTTAGGTTGCCTACTGACCCTGGCCGTGCTGCGGTTGCTGGCGGAATTGGTGCAGCTGTCCTCGCTGCTCCCGTACCACATCGCCAATTTCCGGCGTATTTTTGAGGAACTAATCGAGGAAGCCGTTACGGTTTACGGTAAACTGCCACCGGCCGCAGCCAGTTACCTGGATGACTTGCTGGCCTCGCTGGTGCGAAGCGTGGAGGGATTCCTGCGCGGCACGCTGGATACCGCCCTGGGCTTGCTATCGGCTGTGCCGCTGATGGTGATCGTGCTGATGGTCACCTTTGTGGCCACCTATTTCATCAGCCGGGACTGGGAAAAACTCTGTGACACTTGGGTGCGGGTAATTCCCGCGCCCTGGGGGGCAAGCAGCCTGCACATTATGCGCCAGGGGTTCGGGGCGTTTATCCAGTTTTTGCGGGCCCAGCTCGTATTGGTCAGCATTACCATGGCCATCACCATTACCGGACTCTTGATCATCGGATCACCCTACGCGGTAACCATCGGCATCATCACGGGCGTTTTCGACCTGCTGCCCATACTGGGTCCGACCACCATCTTCGTGCCCTGGATTTTGTGGTGCATAATAACCGGATCGTATTCTATGGCCCTCAAGCTGTTCATTCTCTACGCCGTGCTGTTCGTGATCCGGGCTTCCCTGGAGGCCAAGGTGATTGCCATGAACCTGGGGGTGCACCCCCTGGCCGTGCTGGCCGCCATGTACATCGGCCTGAAGATTATGGGTATACTTGGAGTAATCCTGGGCCCGATACTGCTGATCATTGTTCAGGGCGCGATCAAGGCAGGGATCCAAGCCCGCGGGGCGAATACTTAAACCTGGTGACACCTGGGGGCAAGGAACTCCCGCGTTCTGGGGGGATGAGCAGCCTACACATTATCGGGTGAGGGCAATTATGACAAAAAGAGTTGCAATTTTGGGCAGTACGGGTTCCATTGGCCGGCAGGCCCTGGACGTGATCCGCGCTCATCCGGACAGATTAAGGGTGGTTGGGCTGGCGGCCGGCCGGAACTGGGAACTGTTGGCGGAACAAGCGGCAGAGTTTGCTCCGGAGATTGTTTCGGTGTGGTTCACGGTGGACGCCGACCGGGTCCGGGTCCGGCTGAGGGACCGCGTAAAGGTCCACGCGGGCGAAGCGGGGCTGCACGCGGTGGCTACCTGGCCCGCAGCGGACATCGTGCTGGTGGCGGTGACCGGCACGGTTGCGCTGGTGCCTACGGTGGAGGCCATTCAGCTCGGGAAGGACGTGGCGCTGGCGAACAAGGAAACGTTGGTGGCGGCTGGCGAACTGGTCACCGAGTTGGCGTCCGGTATGGGGGTGCAGCTTTTGCCGGTGGACAGCGAACACTCGGCGATCTGGCAGTGCATCGCCCACCGGCGCACCGAGGTGACCGGGATCGTGCTCACTGCTTCGGGGGGACCGTTCCGCCGGTTATCCCGGGAAAAGATGCGCGAGGTGACGCCCGAGGCGGCGTTGGCGCACCCGACCTGGAGGATGGGGCCCAAGATCACCGTCGATTCAGCCACGCTGATGAACAAGGGCTTGGAAGTAATCGAGGCCCGGTGGTTGTTTGACCTGGATTATGACCGCATCGAAGTGGTGGTGCATCCCCAGAGTATCATCCATGGTATGGCCCGCCTCCGCGACGGCACAGTACTGGCCTGTCTCAGCACCACCGACATGCGCCTGCCGATCCAGTATGCGCTGAGTTATCCGCAGCGTTGGGAGGCGGAACCAACGCCGGTTGATTTTCATAAGCTGGAAAAACTTACTTTCGAGGTTCCGGACCGGAAGTGCTTTCCCAGCCTGGATCTAGCCTACCAAGCGGGCCGGATCGGCGGGACCATGCCCTGCGTATTAAACGCCGCCAACGAGGTGGCGGTGGCGGCTTTTCTCCGGGGAAGCCTCGTCTTTACCGACATTCCGCAGGTGGTGGCGGCGACCATGGAACGGCACACCAGCAAAACCCGGCCCAGCCTGGAGGACATTCTGGAGGCGGAGCGCTGGGCGCGGGAAGCGGCGCAGGCCGCGATTGAAAGGGTGGGTCAATGATCACCGTAATCGCCGTTATTGTTGTTTTCGGCTTGCTCATTTTCATTCATGAATTGGGACATTTCCTGGTGGCCAAGCGGGCCGGGATCCTGGTCTACGAGTTCGCCCTGGGTTTCGGTCCCAAGCTCGCTGGCTTCCGCCGCGGGGACACCGAGTACACCTTGCGGGTCGTCCCGCTGGGCGGGTTTGTGCGTTTTGCCGGCCTGGATCCCCGGGATGAGGAGGTACTCCCGGCCCGGAGCTACAAGTACAAGCCGGTCTGGCAGCGCATGGCGGTGATCGCGGCGGGTCCCTTCGCCAATTTTCTGTTGGCCGTGGTACTCCTGGCCGGGGTGTTCATGGTCCAGGGTCTGCCCACGCCCACCACTACGGTGGACGAAGTGTTGCCCGGGCGCCCGGCGGTGGAGGCGGGCCTCCAGAAGGGGGACCGCATCGTCGCTGTTGACGGCCGGGAGGTAAACACCTGGGACGAACTGGTATCCGAAATCAGCGCCCGGCCGGGGGAACTCCTGCTCCTCACGGTGGAGCGAAAGGGGGGCCGGTTGGACATTCCGGTGGTTCCGGAAACGGAAGCCGGAGTGGGTCGGATCGGGATCACACCCGACGTAAAATCGGTGCCGGCGGGGCTTTTCGCCTCCTTAGCCGGTGGGGTGCAGTATACCGTGCAAATCACGGGGCTGATCCTCGGTTTTCTGGGGCAGATGATTACCGGCCAGGCCCCGGCCGACGTGGGCGGCCCGGTGCGGATCGTGGCCGAGATCGGCACCGCGGCCCAGTTAGGCGTGGTTCCGCTCCTGAATCTGGCCGCCTTCCTCAGCATCAACGTAGGGCTTTTCAATCTGCTGCCGATCCCGGCGCTGGACGGCAGCCGGCTGATATTCCTGGGCTGGGAGGGGATCACCCGCCGGCCGGTCAACCCTGAGCGGGAGGGTGCTTTCCACCTGGTGGGCTTCGCCCTGCTCCTGTTGCTGATCGTGGTAATCACTTACCGGGATATCGCCCAGCTGATGATGTAGGCCGGCAGGCAAGGTTTTGGAGGTTCGGGGTTTGCAGATTTTACGCCGGGAGACCCGGGCAGTCCGGGTTGGCAACGTGCAGGTCGGGGGCGGGGCGCCCGTTTCGGTCCAGACCATGACCAATACGGACACCCGCGACGTGGCCGCAACGGTGGCCCAGATTAGGGAGCTGGCCGCGGTTGGCGCGGAGATCATCCGCCTGGCGGTGCCGGACCAGGAAGCGGCCGAGGCGCTCGCGCCCATCCGGGCCGCGGTACCGGATACGGCCTTGGTTGCCGACATTCATTTCGACTTCCGCCTGGCCCTGGCCGCAATTGAGGCCGGGGTGGATGGCTTGCGTCTCAACCCGGGCAACATCGGCGGCCGGGAAAAGGTGGCGGCGGTGGTCCGGGCGGCGGAGGAGCGCGATGTGCCGATCAGGATCGGGGTGAACGCCGGTTCCCTGGACCGTAAGATCAAAGAGCGGTACGGCGGGGTGACCGCCGAGGCCATGGTGGCCAGTGCGCTGGAACACATAGCGATCCTGGAAGATCTGGGTTTCCAAGAAATAAAGATTTCCCTGAAGGCCAGCAACGTGCCCCTGACGGTAGCTGCCTACCGGTTGCTGGCCCACCGGGTGGATTATCCTTTCCACGTCGGGATCACCGAGGCCGGGACGCTGCGCGGCGGCCTGGTGAAGTCGGCGGTGGGCCTCGGGATCCTGCTGGCGGAGGGAATCGGGGATACCATCCGGGTATCCCTGACCGCGCCGCCCCGGCACGAAGTCTGGGCCGGCTACGAGATCCTGAAGGCACTGGGGTTGCGGCACCGGGGGGTGAAACTGGTGTCCTGCCCCACCTGTGGCCGGACGGAAATTGATATCATCCGGATCGCCACCGAGGTCGAGGAGCGGTTGCAGGGTGTGACCCGGCCGTTGAAAGTGGCTGTGATGGGTTGCGTGGTAAACGGACCTGGAGAGGCCCGGGACGCCGACGTGGGCATCGCGGGTGGAAAGGGCGGAGGGCTTTTGTTCCGCAAGGGGGAGCCGGTACGCACGGTGCCCGAGTCCCGGTTGGTTGACGCCCTGATTGAAGAAATAGAAAAACTCGAACCTGAGGGGGACGAAGATGCGGGCCAGTGAATACCTGATACCAACCTTACGGGAGACCCCGGCCGAGGCCGAGGTGATCAGCCACCGGCTGTTGTTGAAGGCCGGCTTCATCCGGAAGTCAGCGTCCGGCATTTACACGTTGCTGCCCCTGGCGCACCGGGTGTTGCTGAAAATAATGAACATCATCCGCGAGGAGTTGGACCGGCAGGGCGGCCAGGAGATTCTGCTGCCGATCCTGCAGCCAGCCGAGTTGTGGCTGGAGTCCGGGCGCTGGGACGTGTACGGCCCGGAACTTTTCCGGCTGAAGGACCGGCACGGCCGCGATTTCTGCCTAGGTCCCACCCACGAGGAGATCATCACCGAATTGGTGCGGGGTGACCTGCGGTCGTACAAGCAGCTGCCCCTGCTGTTGTACCAGATCCAGAACAAGTACCGGGATGAGCGCCGCCCGCGGTTCGGCCTCCTGCGGGGACGGGAGTTTATCATGAAGGACCTTTACTCTTTCGATCGGGACGAAGCCGGCCTGGAGGTCAGCTACCGCAAGATGTTCGAGGCCTACAACCGGATCTTCAGCCGTTGTGGGCTGGTTTTTCGCCCGGTGGAGGCCGACTCCGGGCCGATCGGCGGCAGCGTTAGCCACGAGTTCATGGTGCTGGCCGGCTCCGGGGAGGCCCTGGTCCTGTACTGCCCGCATGAGGAGTGCGGGTACGCGGCGAACGTGGAAAAAGCCGAAAGCCGGGCGGTACGGCCGCAAGTCATAGAGGAGCCCCGGCCGCTCGAGCTCGTGGCTACCCCGGACATGCGGACGGTGGAGGAGATCACCGCTTTTCTGGGGGTCGGGCCCAAAAACATCGTCAAGACCCTGCTGTACGAAACCGACCGGGGATTGTATGCCGCGCTGGTGCGCGGCGACCGGGAGCTCAATGAGGTCAAACTCCAGAACGCCACCGGGGCGGTGCGCCTGGAAATGGCCGGACCCGAAACGGTCCAGCGGATCACCGGGGCCCCGGTCGGGTTCGCCGGCCCGGTCGGGTTAGACGGTGTTGAACTCGTGGTTGACGAAGAAGTTGCTTTTATGGTTAACTGTATTACCGGCGCGAATCGGGCCGATGCTCATTACCGGAACGTGCAACCCGGAAGGGATTTTTCGTTCGACCGGGTGGCCGACCTGCGGCTGGTCCAGGAGGGCGATCCGTGCCCGCGTTGCGACCGACCCTTGGTGTCGGCCCGGGGCGTCGAGGTGGGTCAGGTGTTCAAGCTGGGTACCAAGTACTCCGAGGCCATGGGGTTGACCTACCTAGATGAGCACGGTGTGGAGCGCCTGGTGGTTATGGGCTGCTACGGGATCGGGGTGACCCGCACCCTGGCGGCGGCCGTGGAGCAGAACCACGACGAGCACGGCATTATCTGGCCGGTGGCGATCGCGCCGTTCACCGTGGTGGTGGTGCCGGTGAACGTCCGGGACGAAATCCAGGTGGAGCTGGCTGGAAAGGCCTACGCCGCGCTCCGCGACGCCGGGGTCGACGTGCTCCTGGACGACCGGGCCGAGCGTCCCGGAGTGAAATTCAAGGACGCCGACCTGGTGGGTTACCCGTTGCGGGTCACGGCGGGCAAGATGGCCGGCAACGGGTTGGTGGAGCTGCGGGTCCGGAAGACGGGGGAGACCCGTCTGCTGGCGGTGGAGGAACTGGTCGAGGCGGTCCGCGCTTTTCTGCAAGCTTAGGGATTCCAGAAGGAGAAGGGGAGCAGTGGGTTGGCTGCCGGGTTACAAAAGGGTCTTTGCCTTCCTTGTTCTGCTAGTTATCGGGATAGCGTTGCTGGCGCCCGTGGGCGTTCTGGCCCAGGACCGAGTGGTGGAAGAGGTCGTGACGTTGCGGGTAGACGGTCCGATTGTGCCCGTGGTGGCGGAGTACCTGGACCGGGGGATCAGCGAGGCGGAACGCCGGGGGGCGGTTTGCGTCATTGAGCTCTCCACGCCCGGAGGACTTTACGACACCACCCAGAAGATCGTCCGGCGGATCCTGAACGCGCACGTGCCGGTGGTGGTGTACGTTTCGCCCGCCGGGAGCTGGGCCAGCTCGGCCGGCACCTTCATTACCATTTCGGCGCACGTGGCGGCCATGGCTCCGGGAAGCCGGATCGGCGCCGCCCACCCGGTGGCGGGTGGCGGCGAGGAATTGTCCGGGGCCCAGGAGGAGAAAATCACGCAGGACGCCGCCGCCTGGGTACGCAGCCTCGCCGAGATGCGCGACCGGAACGCCGAGAAGGCCGAACTGACCGTGACCGAGAGCCGCTCCTACACCGACAAGGAGGCGCTGGAGTACGGCCTGATCGACCTCCGGGTGCAAGACCTGAACGAACTGCTGGCCGCCATCGACGGGAGGCGCGTCACCCTCAACAGCGGGGACGAGGTGCTGCTGTCCACGGCCGGCGCGGTTCCCGAAAGGAAGGATATGACCAGGGTCGAGCGCATCCTCCACACCCTGAGCAACCCGAATCTCGCCTACATCCTGCTCTCCATCGGAATGCTTGGCCTGTTGATGGAGTTTTACAACCCCGGGGCCATTTTCCCGGGGGCGGCCGGGGGCCTGGCCCTGCTCTTGGCGCTGTATTCCCTGGGTACCTTGAATGCTGATTGGAGCGGGGTGCTGTTGATCATTCTGGGGTTTGTCTTGCTTGCCCTCGAGCTGTTCGTGACCAGCTTCGGACTGCTGACGGCCGGGGGCCTGATCGCCGTCACCCTGGGGTCCCTGATGCTGTTCTCCGGGAGTCCGGCGGGTATCGGGATCAATTTCGGGGTGATCGCCGGGGTAGTGGTCGGGATCGCTTTATTTGTGATCATTGCGGGCCAAGCGGTAATTAAGGCCCACCGGCGGCGGGCTACCACCGGGATGGAGGGCATGGTCGGCACGGCCGGTATAGCCCTGACGGTGCTTGATCCCAAGGGCACGGTGTTGTTCGAAGGAGAGCGCTGGCGGGCCCGGGCGGAGAACGGTCCCATCGGGGCGGACGAAGAAGTGGTGGTGGTGCGCGTAGAAGGCCTGAGCCTGGTGGTCCGGCGCCGCGGAGAGCCCTGAACAGACGATCGAAGTAGTCCGCTCCCAGATACTGATAGCGCGTACCGTTCTTGATTATGTAATAAACGGCGACCAGGATGGCGTGGCCCACCGCCACCCGCTTTTTCCCCTAAGGGCGCATCAGCGCTGAACTACTCTGCTGTGGCGTAACTTTACAGGATAGCGTCTCCTGTGTGCCGCTTTAATACCTTGGTGATCTGGAGCATCCGTTTCTTAATGCTGCGCGTGCGGTCCCGGATGACCGTACCGGTGTCATCGGCGACGGCCTGGTCCGCTCATCAACGGAAGGCCGTCCTAATCGCTGGTGGTATTTATCGTAAAACGGTGTAAAGAAACGCTCATCATCCAGCCAGGCGTCCAGTTTGGCCAAGTCTTCCGGAAGTTCAAGCACCTCGGGCGGTAACAGCTGATCCAGGAATGATATTTGTCGGCTTTCTTTCTGCCGAAGGCGAAACCCCTGATGCGGGAGAGTTCCGCCAGAGCCGTGATAATTTGCTCCTTAATTTATTGGTCAAAAGCGTAACACCCCAGGTTCACACGATTTTTTTCTTAAACTTTAGCACACTCAGAGTCAGCAACACCACCGAGAAGACCAGGAGCGACGTAACCTGCCCCACCAGGTAGGGAAAGCCGATGCCTTTGAGCACCACGCCCCTGATGATGTCCAGATAGTAGGTCAGAGGGATCAGGTTGCCGATATAGTATATGATTTGCGGCATGGCTTCCCGGGGGAACAGGAATCCAGAAAGCATGATGCTGGGCAGGAAGACGAAGAAAGACATCTGGATGGCCTGCATCTGGGTTTTGGCGACGTTGGAAATCAGGATCCCCAGCCCGAGCGAGGCGGTGATGAAAAACAGGGTCAGCAGGTACAGCTCCAGCAGGCTGCCCCGGATCGGCACGTCAAACACGCTCACCGCCACCAACAGCGCCACGGTGATCTGCAGGTAGCCCAGGGCGATGTAGGGCAGAATCTTGCCGATCATCAGTTCGTAGGGCCGCACCGGGGTGACGATGAGCTGCTCCAGGGTACCTCTTTCCCGCTCGCGCACGATGCCTATGGAGGTCATCATGACCATGGTCATGGTGACGATGATCCCCAGGATGGCCGGCACCATATAATAGGCGGTGATGCCGTCCGGGTTGTACCACGGCCGCACCCGGATGTCATAAAGAGGCCCGCTGATCGTCATCCTTTGGGCCAGGATCTCCTGGGTTTTGAGCAAGCCGATGGCGTTGGCGACGGCGATGGCCTGGTTGGCGACCATGTTGTCGCTGGCATCGACAATGACCTGCACCTGAGCGGGGGTGCCCCGTTTAAGGCTGCGGTCAAAGTCGGGAGGGAAGATGATCCCCACCTTGGCCTTCCCGCTGTCGATGGCCGCGTTCACTTCGGCGTAGCTTCCGGCGGTGGACGTGATGTCAAAATAACCCGAGGCGCTGAAGGAATCCAGCAAATCCCGGCTTTCCGCGGAAAGGGACTGGTCGAACACCACCGTGGGGATGTGCCGCACCTCGGTCTGGATGGCGTACCCGAACAGCAGCAGCTGCACCAGCGGCAGCATGAAGACCATCCCCAGGGTCATCCGGTCCCGGCGCATTTGCAGGAATTCCTTGTAAAGGATCGCCAGTATCCGGCGCATCAATCCGCACCTTCCTTTTCAAGCCGAATCGTGCCGCGCTACGCATCCGGCGCCGACTTTCGGCGGGCGAGGGCGATGAACACGTCCTCGAGTGAGGGCAGGATGGGCCGGGGTTCGGCCCCGGTGAATTCCCGCAGTGCCGCCCGGTGGGATGGGCTTTCCAGCAGGACGTGCAGCAGCGGCCCGTGCACCGTACACTCCTTGACGTAGGGCAGTTTCTCGATCTCGCCGATTCTGTCCATCGCCCCGGGCAGTTCCAGTTCCACCAGGTCCCCGCCGATAACGTTCTTCTTCAGGTTGTCGGGGGTGTCCACGGCCATCAGCCGCCCTCCGGAAATGAAGGCGATCTGGTCGCAATACTCGGCCTCGTCCATGAAGTGGGTGGTCACCATCACCGTGGTACCCGCAGCGGCCAGCCGCTGAATGATACCGAAGAACATGCGCCGGCTGATGGGGCTGACTCCGCTGGTGGGCTCATCCAGGAAGACCATGGCGGGGCGGGAGATAATGGCGCACCCCAGGGCCAGCCGCTGCTTCCACCCGCCGCTGAGGTTAGCCGTGAGTTCCTGCTCCCGCCCGGTCAGCCCGGCCATGGCCACCATTTCCCGCACCCGCTCCTTGAGCTCTCGGCGCGGGACGCTGTACAGGCCGGCATAAAAGCGGAGATTCTCCTCCACGGTAAGGTCCTCGTAGAGGCTGAACTTCTGGGACATGTAGCCGATCCTTTTCTTGATCTCCTCGGTTTCCCGCACCAAGTCGTATCCCAACACGGTGCCCGTGCCGGAGGTCGGTTCGAGAATGCCGCACAGCATCCGGATGGCGGTGGACTTGCCGGCACCGTTGGGTCCGACGAAACCGTAAATCTCCCCAGGTCTGATATTCAACGTCAGCCGGTCCACGGCGACAAAGCTGCCGAAAGCCCGGGTCAGTTCCCTGGTGCTGACCGCGTATTCCATCAGGCCACCTCTTTTTCGGCCAGGGAGATGAAGACTTCTTCCATGGTGGGGGGCACTTCGCTGATGCCCGCGCCGGCCACGTTTCTTTCGGCCAGGCACCGCTCCACGGCCTGCCGGCCGGCGGCCGCGTCTTCTACCACGACACGGTATTTGTCCCCGTAGAAGGAGTAGTCCAGCGCTTCGGGCAGGCCGCGGAACATTTCCGGGTCCCGGACCCCCAACCGCACCTCCAGCACGTGGTGCGGGAAGTTCTTTTTCAGACCGGCCGGCGAGTCCACCGCCGTGATCCGGCCCCGGTCCATGAAGGCCACCACGCCGCACAGCTCCGCCTCGTCCATATAGGGGGTGGAAACTAGGATGGTCATCCCCTCTTGGTTCAGACGGTACAAGATCCGCCAGAACTCCTTGCGGAACTCGGGATCCACGCCGTAGGTCGGCTCATCCAGCACCAGCAAGGCTGGCTGGGTCACCAGGGAGCAGGTGAGCGCCAGCTTCTGTTTCATCCCGCCGGACAGGTCGTCGGCAAACCGGCGCTTGAAATCGATCAAGCCGGTCAGTTCCAGAATCTCTTCGGCCCGCGCGGCGATGGTTTTCCGGTCCAGGCCGTACAGGAAGCCGAAGAAGTTGATGTTCTCTATCACCGTCAGTTCGCCGTATAGGCTGAACCGCTGGGGCATGTAACCCAGGTGGTCCCGGACCCGCTCCAGTTTGCCCGGCGCTTCGCCCATCAGCCGGACTTCCCCGGCGTCGGGGGCCACGAGCCCGCACACCATGCGCATGAGGGTGGTCTTGCCCGCGCCGTCCGGACCCACCAAACCGAAGATATCTTGTTTCTTTACGTGGATACTGACTTCCTTGACCGCCCGGATGGCACCGAAGGACTTGGTGAGTCCGGTCACCTTGATCAATGCGCTTATCCCCCTCATGCCAAGTTAAGGGTCAGGCCCTAGCTTTGGTTGAAGACCACGTCGGCGGGCATGCCGGGTTTGAGCACGCCGTCCGTGTCTTCAACCCTGATCTTGACGCCGAACACTACGTTCGCCCGCTCCTGCTTGGTCTGAATGGTCCTGGGAGTGAATTCCCCCTGGGTGGCGATCTCCTCCACCGTGCCGGAGAAGACTCTGGTTTCGCCGCTGACGGTGAAGGTGACCGGCTGTCCTAATTTGATGCGCGGCAGGTCGTCGGTGGGGATATACACCTTGATCCACATGTCGGAAAGGTCGGCAATGGTTAATACGGGCGCGCCCGGGGTGACGTATTCTCCCGCTTCGAAGTTCTTGGACAGGACCACGCCGTCAAGCGGGGCGGTGATTTTCAGGTCCGCCAGCAGCGCCTCGGTGGCCTGCAAAACCGCTTTGCTGCGCTCAACCTCGACCCGGGCGGCGTTGATCTGCTCGGGCCGGTTGCCGGACTCCAGGAGGCTCAGCCGGACCCGGGCCGCCTCGACCTGGTTCTCGGCCAGCTTGCGACGGTTGGCCGCGCTTTCCAGGCGATTGGCCGCGCTTTCGTACTCGGACTGAGGTATAGCTTCGGACTCATAAAGGGACTTCATCCGCTCGTAATCGACGGCCGCCTGTTCGTAGTCGGCCGCGGCCTGGGCCAGGTTCACTTCGGCCGCTTCGAGGGCCAGGGCGGCTTCTTTGAGCTCCTGCTCCCGGGCCCCGGACAACAGGTCGGCCAAGGCGACCTCGGCTTTCAAAACGGTCAGGGCGTCCCGCTCCCGCTGGGCCACCAGGTCGCTGCGGGAAAGCTCGGCCAAGAGCTGCCCCTTGGTCACGGCATCGCCGGCGTTGACGGTGACGGACTCCAAGGTCCCCTGGATCTTCGCGCTCACGTTGACCGTGGTGGCCTCGATGGTGCCGGTGGCCTCAATGGCCGCCGTGTCCCGGTCCAGGTAGTGGTGGTAACTCCAGTATCCCCCCGCAGCGAGAAGCAATACCACCAGCACTGCAGCCGCCCGCTTGACCTTTTCCATTCCCTTTCCCTCCGCATCGAATGGATATCCCCCAGCTAATCAATTAATGTTTATGACGTTCGTTTCATTTACATTGGAAATACATAGGTAAACTAATGCACCAATTCAGTTTACCTAGTGGCATAATAGCACCGTCCAAACGCACCGGCAATACCGGACCCAAGTATTTTCCTGTTGCCTGATAGTGCCCAATACCTCTTTTCCCCATTAATAGTTACCAAGAAGAGCCATTACCAGCTTTCTGTGTTATAACTGGGCTTGACCCTGGAAGAGGGCATGGGCGAAGCTTTGAAATCATCTTACGTGGTGGCCGTTTCACTGTTTGCGACCGGTTTTTCCTTGCTTGTTCTTGTTTTGTCCGGGAAGATCCAATATCCTGCCATATAAACCTAGCTAGATTCTCTCCTGAAAATAGTAGCTCGGGCTAAACAGAAAACCATCTTAGACGGCATACATTCAAAGAATAATTGCCCGTATGCCGTTACTTTTGACGTGATAACTGTTGGTGTTTGTCTTGGAACAGCGTTACCAGCCTTTGTTGGAACCCACTGTTTCAGGCTATATCAAGCACTACTTTGTATTCGAGCGCTTGCAGCTGTTTAATACTGCTCTGAACGCCGGAGGTGATCAGCTAAAGGTCCAGGTGGTTTTGAAAAAGGCGGTCCAAGCCGCCACGGGGCGAGCGCGGAAGGAGACCTCCATCGGAATGCTTGGCCTGTTGATGGAGTTTTACAACCCCGGGGCCATTTTCCCGGGGGTGGCCGGGGGACTGGCGCTGATCCTGGCTCTGTGTTCCCTGGGCACCTTGAATGCTGATTGGATCGGGGTGCTGTTGATCATTCTGGGGTTTGTCTTGCTTGCCCTCGAGCTGTTCGTGACCAGCTTCGGGCTGCTCACGGCCGGGGGCCTGATCGCCGTCACCCTGGGATCCCTGATGCTGTTCTCCGGGAGTCCGGCAGGTATCAGGATCAATTTCGGGGTGATCGCCGGGGTAGTGGTCGGGATCGCTTTATTTGTGATCATTGCGGGCCAAGCGGTAATTAAAGCCCACCGGCGGCGGGCTACCACCGGGATGGAGGGCATGATCGGCACGGCCGGTATAGCCCTGACGGTGCTTGATCCCAAGGGCACGGTGTTGTTCGAAGGGGAGCGCTGGCGGGCCCGGGCGGAGGACGGTCCCATCGGGGCGGACGAAGAAGTGGTGGTGGTACGCGTGGAAGGCCTGAGCCTGGTGGTCCGGCGCCGCGGGGAACCCTGAACAATCCAGGTGCGAAGGTTGCTTTCCGGCAACAATAATGGTAGAGTGAAATTGGCAAAAGTAAGGACAGGATTGGCTTCTGGGGGAATTATGATCAAGGGGGGTTTTTCTTTGTTGGATTTCCTGTTGTTTTGGGGCGTGATCATTGCGCTCGCCGCTATGTTTCTCTCCGCCGCCATCCGCATTGTCCAGGAGTACGAGCGGGGTGTGATTTTCCGGTTGGGCCGGTTTGTCGGCGCCCGGGGCCCCGGACTCTTCTTTATCATTCCGATCATTGAGCGGATGGAGAAGGTAGACCTCCGGGTGATCACCGCCGACGTGCCGACCCAGGAGGCGATTACCCGGGACAATGTGACCGTAAAGGTCAACGCCGTGATTTACTTCCGGGTGGTCGATCCCGGGCAGGCGGTGCTGAAGGTGGTGGACCACATCCGGGCCACCTCGCAGTTGGCCCAGACCACGTTGCGAAGCGTGCTCGGCCAGAGTGAGCTGGACGAGTTGCTGGCCCAGCGGGATCAGATTAACCAGCGTTTGCAGAAGATTATTGATGAGGGCACCGAACCTTGGGGGGTGAAGGTGACCCTGGTGGAGGTGCGGGACGTGGAACTGCCCCAGTCGCTCCAGCGGGCCATGGCCGCCCAGGCCGCGGCCGAGAGAGAGAGAAGGGCCAAGATCATCCATGCCGACGGCGAATACCAGGCCGCTCAGAAGCTAACCGACGCCGCGGAAATCATTGCCCAACAGCCCGGGGCGATGCAGTTGCGCTACCTGCAGACTCTGACCGAGATTGCAAGCGAAAGGTCAAATACCGTGGTGTTCCCGGTTCCGGTCGATCTGGTGCAAAACATAATGGACCGGCTCTTTACACCGCCGAAACAGGACGAAGCGGCCAAACCGGCCGCGAAGTAGCCCTGGGAGGCCCGGGGTGCTGTTTCCGAGCCTGGGGACCTAAGGCCGGCCGGCTACGGACCCGGGTCGATAGGGTGCGGCGGGAAACCGGCGCGCCTCCCGGCGGAAAGGAGGGTAAGTGCCCTATGTTTAAAGGCGGGCCCGGTTTACACACTTGGCGGGCCCGATTTTTTTGTGGGCGGGGGCGGAAGGAACCGGTGTGCCGGTGGGGGGTGAGGACCACCGTGCGTGACGGTTTTCAACGGCAAATCACCTACCTGCGGGTCTCGCTCACTGAGCGGTGTAATTTGAACTGCTTTTACTGCCGGCCGGGCGAGGGGAAGGCATCCGAACGCGACGGACTTTCCCTGGACGGCCTGGTGCGGGTAATCCGCGCCGGGGCCCGGGTGGGAATCCGCAAAATACGCCTCACCGGCGGGGAGCCCCTGGTCCGCCCGGACGTAACGGACCTGGTAGCCGCTCTGGCCGGCATTCCCCAGATCGACGATATTGCGCTGACCACCAACGGCTGTTTGCTTTCCGCCCGGGCGGCGGCGTTGAAGGCGGCCGGGCTGAAGCGGGTCAACATCAGCCTGGATACCCTGCATCCGGACCGTTTCCGGAGTATCACCCGGAACGGAGAATGGTCCCGGGCGTGGGCCGGGGTGGAGGCCGCCCTGGTGCAAGGCCTGCACCCGGTAAAGCTGAACATGGTGGTTATGCGGGGCATCAACGACGACGAGGTGTTGGATTTTGTCCGCCTGGCTGCGGACCGTCCCCTGCACGTGCGGTTTATCGAGATCATGCCCATCGGGGCTAGCAGCAGCTGGGCTTCCGACCTCCTGGTACCGGCCGACCAAATCCGGCAGGTAATCGCCGACCGGTACGGTCCGCTACGCCCGGTGAAACCGGCGGGCGGTGGTGGCCCGGCACGCTGCTGGACCATTCCAGGTTTTAAAGGATCGGTTGGATTCATCGCGCCGCTCAGCGGGTATTTCTGTCCTTCCTGCAACCGCCTGCGGCTGACGGCTGCCGGCACCCTGCGGCCCTGTCTCTGTCAGGGTGACGAAATCGACCTGGCTGGGGCCCTGGCCCGGGGTGCAGGTGAAGAGGAACTCATGCAGCTTGTAATTCAGGCCGTCGCTCGGAAACCGCAGGGTCACCCGAAACACGAGGTACTGCCGGTGCGGGATCGCCTGATGTCCCAAATCGGAGGCTAATTGCCAGAACGGGTGACAACCCAATCCTCTTTATCTCTTTGCCATCTTTGTGCGTCAGCGCGGGTCTTGGAAAATCATGTTAAGTCAGCACGAGCCCGGTACGGCTGGGCAATGGTCCTGGCTAAACCTTACCGATTGTCCTTCCTTGACAGTGTTTTTTGCATGCACCTATAATTAAACGAATGGTTGTGGCGAGTGCCGATTTCGGGTCGTATAAGTGAAGCCAGGGACCAGAGTCGACAGTGCGTCAGCTTTTTCGCTATTTTGCAGGAGGCGACCCCGTGGATCAAGAATACATGCGATTGGCCCTGGATCTGGCCGTTCGGGCCCGGGGCCGCACCAGCCCCAACCCCATGGTCGGCGCGGTAGTGATCCGCGGCGGGAAGATTGTCGGTCGGGGGTTCCACGCCCGGGCCGGTCTGCCCCATGCCGAAATTGAAGCCCTGCGGGAGGCCGGAGAAAACGCGCGGGGCGCCACACTCTACGTATCCCTGGAGCCGTGTTGCCATCACGGCCGTACCGGTCCGTGCACCGAGGCGGTGATCGCCGCCGGGGTGCGCCGGGTGGTGATCGCCATGCGCGATCCCAACCCCAAGGTGGCGGGTAAAGGGGTGGCCCGGCTGCGGGAGGCCGGCATCGAGGTTGTCGAGGATGTGTTGCGGGACGAAGCCGCCCGGGTCAACGAGGTTTTCATCAAGTATATCACCACCGGCCGGCCATTTGTGGCCCTGAAGGCGGCGGTGAGCCTGGACGGCCGAATCGCCACGCGCACGGGCGACTCACGCTGGATTACCGGCCCGGCGGCACGCGAATACGCGCACCGGCTGCGGGACACCTACGACGCCATCCTGGTGGGGCTAGGCACCGTGCTGCAGGACAACCCGTCCTTGACTACGCGGCTTATCGATGGAGGTCGTGATCCGGTGCGGATCGTGCTAGACAGCATGGCCCGCCTTCCGGTCACGGCCCGGGTGCTGTCCGGGGAGTCGCCGGCGCCCATCGTGGTGGCCACGACGGACCGGGCTTCAGACGCCCGGGTGGCCGAACTGGAAAGGCGGGGCGGGTGGGTGATCCGTTGCGGCGGGGGCCCCTTTGTTGATCTGGAGGTATTGCTCCGCGAACTGGCCGCGCGCGAGATTACGAGTGTGCTGGTGGAAGGTGGCGCGACGGTGCACGCTTCCTTCCTGGAGGCCGGCCTGGTCGACAAGCTGCACTGGTTTGTGGCCCCCAAGATCATCGGCGGGGTAGACGCCCCCGGGGCGGTGGGCGGCCGGGGCATCGACCGCGTATCTGAGGCGCTGTGCCTGGAACGGGTACGCTGGTTGGACCTTGGGCATGATGTGTGTATCGAGGGCTATCCAGTTTCTCCCCGTACTGGAGAGTCCTCGGTGCACACCTCGCGGGGAGGTTCGAACTGATGTTCACCGGAATCGTGGAGGAACTGGGGACGCTGCGGCGGAGCGAACGCGGTCCGGTATCGGCCCGGCTACACATCGAGGCGCGTACGGTCCTGGGCGGCGTCCGCCTGGGAGACAGTATCGCTGTCAACGGGGTCTGCCTAACGGTGGCCGAGTTCGAGACGGGCCGGTTTGTGGCCGACGTGATGGCTGAAACCCTCCGGCGCACCAACCTGGGGGAACTCCGTCCCGGCGATCGGGTCAATCTGGAGCGGGCCATGCGGTTGGGGGACCGGCTTGGTGGGCACCTGGTCAGCGGGCACGTGGATGGAGTGGGCACCATCGTGGGGCGCGAACCGCACGGCATTGCCCTGGTGTTCCGGATCCGGACTCCCGGGCAGGTACTGCGCTACGTGATCGAAAAGGGCTCGGTGGCAGTGGACGGGATTAGCCTGACCGTGATCGACCTGGACGCCGAATCCTTCCGCGTTTCCATTATCCCACACACGGCGGAAATGACCACCCTGGGGTTCAAACAGGTGGGGGAGAAGGTTAATCTGGAAGCCGACCTGATCGCCAAATACGTGGAAAAGATGCTTGGCGCGCATCGGGATTCCAAGGGCAAGTTAGATACCGGTTTTCTCGCGCGCCATGGCTTTCTATAAGAATATAAAACGGCGTAAATGACGGGGGCGGGAACATGCTCGGGTTTAATACGATCGAGGAAGCAATCGAGGACTTCCGGCAGGGGAAGATCTTGGTGGTGGTGGACGATCACGACCGGGAAAACGAGGGCGACCTGATTATGGCGGCTGAAAAGGTGACCCCCGAGGCCATCAACTTTATGGCCAAGTACGGGCGGGGTCTCATCTGCGTGCCGATCACCGCCCAGCGGGCTGAAGAACTCGGCCTGGATCCCATGGTGACGAATAACACTGATCCCCATTCCACAGCCTTTACGGTGTCGGTGGACGCGGTGGAAACCACCACCGGAATCTCGGCGCCCGAACGCGCCTACACCGTGAAGAAAATCATTGACCCGGGAACTACACCCCAAGATCTGCGGCGGCCGGGGCACATCTTTCCGCTGCGGGCCAGGGAGGGCGGGGTGCTCCGCCGGGCCGGACACACCGAGGCCGCCGTGGATCTGGCCAAACTGGCTGGCCTTTATCCGGCCGGAGTGATCTGCGAGGTCATGAAGGAGGACGGCGCCATGGCCCGGGTGCCGGAGCTGATGGAGTTCGTGCGGGAGCACGGCCTGAAGATCATCACCATCGCCGACCTGATTCGCTACCGGCGCCGTACCGAAAAGCTGGTACGCCTGGTGGGCACGGCCAAATTGCCCACCCGCTACGGCGAATTCATGATCTACGCTTACGAAAGCCTGTTGGACGGCAAAGGACACCTGGCCCTGGTGAAGGGGGACCTGGGCAAAGTTGAGGCGCCCCTGGTCCGGGTGCACTCCGAGTGTCTCACCGGGGACGTTTTCGGCTCCCTCCGGTGCGACTGCGGCAACCAGATCGCCCAGGCCCTGCGACAGATCGAAAGCGAGGGGGTGGGGGTGCTGCTATACATGCGGCAGGAGGGTCGGGGGATCGGCATCCTGAATAAGATCCGGGCCTACGAACTGCAGGACAAGGGCAAGGACACCGTGGAAGCCAACGAAGCCCTGGGTTTCCCGCCCGACCTGCGGGACTACGGCATCGGTGCCCAGATTCTCTCGGACCTGGGCCTGAACAAGCTGCGAATTATGACCAACAATCCCCGGAAGATTGCGGGTCTGGAAGGTCACGGCCTGAAGGTGGTGGAGCGCGTACCGGTGGAGATTCCGCCCGGGCCGGAAAACGGGTTTTACCTGTCTACCAAGAAGAAGAAACTGGGACACCTCCTAACCCTGACCGATTAAAACAAGGAGCGTGGTACAGTGCCGAGAGTATACGAAGGACACCTCGTTGGCGAGGGCCTGCGGTTCGGGATCGTGGTGGGACGTTTTAACGAGTTCATTACGCAAAAGCTCCTGTCCGGGGCCCTGGACGCGCTGGTGCGTCACGGCGTCGCCGAGGACGACGTTGAAGTGGCCTGGGTGCCCGGCGCTTTCGAGATTCCGGTGGTCGCCCGGAGAATGGTGACCAAGAACCGGTACGATGCGGTAATCTGCCTGGGCACCGTGATCCGGGGGGGTACACCCCACTTCGAGTACGTGGCCTCCGAGGTGGCCAAGGGTGTGGCCAAGGTGAGCCTGGAAACCGGAGTGCCGGTGATCTTTGGGGTGATCACCGCCGACACCATTGAACAGGCCATTGAACGCGCAGGAACTAAGATCGGGAACAAGGGCTGGCAGGCCGCGGTCAACGGCATCGAAATGGCGAATTTGTTGCGCGGCCTTGAATCCTAGCGATCGGTATCAGTCGTCGGTGGTCGGTCATCGTAAATAGCGGAAGTGCCAGCGGTGCCGATACCGGTTTTGAGTGGTCGATGGTCAGTGGCCGGAAGTAAAGGTGAAGTATTTCAGGTTGAGTGTGGATTCGAGGAGGAGCCAGATTGGCGGAACGGAAACTGACCAGCGTCTGGGACCTGCGGGACTACCGCGTGGACGAAAACCGCCTCTTCTCTGCGACCCACGCGGAGATTCTCAACGGCTGGACGACAGATGTTTATTTTGCCAAGTCCTTGGACGTATTACGCCATCTCCGGTTGGAAAAACAAACCGTGGCGGCCGAGGTATTCGCGAACCGGGCCGGGATTCTGTGCGGTATAGAAGAGATTTTGCGTCTGCTGGCCGGTAGGCCTTTGGAGGTCTGGGGGCTGGCGGAAGGCGACCGGTTCGGGGAAAAGGAAGTGGTCCTGCAAGTCCGGGGCCCGTACGCGGAGTTCGGAATCTACGAGACCGCCTTGCTTGGTATCCTGGCCAGTTCCAGCGGCTGGGCCACCGCGGCAGCGGAGTGCAAGGAGGCGGCAGGCGCAAGGCCGGTAATCTCCTTCGGTGCACGTCACGTGCACCCGGCGGTAGCGCCCGTGATGGAACGGGCGGCCATCGTTGGTGGGGCGGACGGGGCCAGTTGCGTTCTCGGAGCCAAACTGGCCGGTCGGGAACCCGTGGGGACGCTGCCGCACGCCTGTTTTCTGCTGGTGGGGGACACGGTGGAGGTGGCCCGGGCCTATCCGGAGGCCATGCCGCCAGACACGCCGGTGATCATCCTGGTGGACACTTTCAAGGACGAGGTGGAGGAGGCGCTGCGCGTCGCCCGGGCGGTGGAGGGCCGCCTGTCCGCCGTTCGGCTGGATACCCCGGCGGAAAGGGGTCAGGTAACGCCTGCCCTGGTGCGGGAGGTTCGGGGGCACCTGGAAATAGCCGGTTTTTCGGATGTCCGGATCGTGGTCTCCGGGGGGCTGGATCCGGCCAGGATTTCCGAGTTGGCCGCAGCCGGGGCGGACGTGTTCGGAGTTGGCAGCTACATTGCGGCGGCCGCGCCGATTGACATGACTATGGATATCAAGGAAATCGAGGAACGGCCCGTGGCCAAGCGCGGCCGGATTCCGGGGTTGCGGCCCGCGCCGCGGCTGAAGCGGCTACTCTGACGCGCTTTAAAGGCGCCGCTCCAATTAATTTACACTTACCGCCCCGATACGAGGCGGTTTTTCCGTTTACTACCGCTTCTTTGCTTGCCGTGGGTTACGGGGCATGGGTCGGGGGGGCTCAAGCAGTTTCCGTAGTTCACCCGGGCGTACTTGTCCATGGTAACTGACCAGGCCAGGGTCTGTTGGAGAAGATCCGGGAATTTTCCGTGCCGGCCGTCTTCTCGCGGACTTGACCGACTTGACCCAGGGTTGCTATATATTATGGTATATTTACTTTATCAAGGAATTTTTTTAAGGAGGCAACAGGAGGCTATGGAGCTCACAACTGATTCAGCGCCGCAAGTCGGTGTGATTATGGGTAGCCGCAGCGATTGGGAAACCATGCGGCATGCCTCCGAGGTCTTGTCCAAACTTGGGGTGGCTCACGAGTGCCGCATAGTGTCAGCGCACCGCACCCCCGATTTCCTGTTCGAATACGCAAGCACGGCCGAAGCCCGAGGCTTGCAGGTGATCATCGCGGGGGCCGGAGGAGCTGCTCATTTACCGGGCATGGCGGCCAGCAAGACCACCCTCCCCGTTCTGGGGGTGCCGATCCAATCTCGGGCCTTGCACGGGCTTGACTCGCTCCTTTCCATCGCCCAGATGCCGAAGGGCGTTCCGGTGGGAACCTTGGCTATTGGAGAGGCTGGCGCAGTGAATGCGGCCTTACTGGCCGTTTCTATCCTTGCGCTATCTAACCCTGCCTTGCGGGAGAAGCTCGAGTCCTATCGGCGACAAGAGACAGCCCGCGTTTTGGAGGAACAATTGTGAGGATAGTTCTCCCGGGGGGCAGCATTGGGGTACTGGGTGGCGGCCAATTGGGGCGGATGCTGGCCCTCGAGGCTAGGCGAATGGGATATAGGGTAGGCGTACTAGACCCCGTGGCGAGTTGTCCGGCGGCGCAGGTGGCGGACTTTCACCTGCAGGCTCCCCTCCACGACCGCGAGGCTGCTTTGAAGCTGAGTGCCCAGGTGGACGTGGTCACCCTGGAGACCGAACTCGTACCTTTTGCGGTTCTCGCTCAGCTAGAGGCGACGACGCCGGTCCGGCCGAGCGCAAGCGTGCTGCGTACCATCCAGGACCGTCTGCTGCAGAAGGAGTTTCTCCAGGCGGCCGGTTTTCCCCAGGCACCTTTCGCGTCGATTCACGATCCCCGCCGGGTTCAAGAGGCTGCCCAGGCGGTTGACTTTCCGGCGATTCTCAAGAGTCGGCGCGGCGGTTATGATGGAAAGGGCCAGGTGCTCGTGGCGGATTCCGGTGCCCTGGAGAGTGCCTGGCAAGCCATCGGTGGCCAGCCAGCGGTGCTGGAGACACTCATTTCTTTCAAGATGGAGATCGCGGTCATTCTGGCCCGTGGGGTGCAGGGGGAGATACGGGTCTACCCGCTGGCTGAGAACGTGCATAAACGACGCATTCTCCACACCACCAGGGTGCCAGCCCGGGTGTCCGAGCGGACGCGCCAGGAGGCCGAACGCCTGGCCTGCGGCATTGCCGAAATCCTTGGCCACGTCGGCGTCATGGCGGTGGAAATGTTCGTTTTGGATGACGATACCGTGCTGGTCAATGAGATCGCTCCCCGGACGCATAACAGCGGCCACTATACTTTTGGCGCTTGCGTGACTTCTCAGTTCGAGCAACACCTGCGGGCAATTTGCGGCCTTCCGTTAGGTGATCCGTCGCTGCTATCACCCGCGGTGATGGTGAACCTGCTTGGAGACCTTTGGCTTGAGGGCACCCCGCGGTGGGAATCGGTGTTGTCACGAAGAAACGCCCGCCTGCACCTCTACGGCAAAGCGGAAGCCCGGGTTGGTCGCAAGATGGGGCACGTCCTCATAGTCAACGCTGACGCCGACCGCGCCCTGCGGGAGGCGGAGGAGATTGTGGCGGCGCTTCGCGTCGAGGCAGATTCAACCTGTACGCAAGATTTGCCGCCAGGTTGACGGGCCGGGCAATGGCTTGAATGAAAAGCGAGAGGAAAGTGAGACAAGACGCGATGGAGAGAGGGGCTCCGTGGCGTGATTTCAGGCCGCTGCTCAGAAACGACTCTCTGGTTTCTGTTTCCCCACCTGCGCTTGCGGAGCGGCCCTGGAAAGGTTCGGCCGGACCTGGCCGCTTCAAGTTTCGCCGCCAGAAGGCCGGCCGGGTCCTGCGGAAGCCGAGCCACTATGCGCGCCACTATGAGGGGTGCACCGCTGTACTGTGCACCAAACACGGAAAGGAGGCGGCAATTGCGCCTCCCTTGAGGGCGATGCTGGGACTTGCCGTCTACGTGCCGGCAGGAATGGATACCGATATCTTGGGTACTTTTACCGGTGAAATTGAACGGGTGGGTACCCCGTTGGAGGTTGCGATCCGGAAAGCACGCATGGGGATGGAGGCTACCGGCTTATCCTTTGGCCTGGCCAGTGAGGGGAGCTTTGGTCCCGATCCCCGCGCCCCGTTTATCCCCGTACACCACGAACTCTTGGTCTTCGTGGACGATCAACGCCAGTTGCAGGTAGTGGAGCAGGTAGTGACCAGTCGCACAAACTATGGTCACTCTACCGCCGCTTCGCTCGAAGACCTCGCCGACTTCCTTGACCGGGCCGGATTTCCGTCCCATGCCCTGGTGGTGCGGCCAAACACCGGACCGGAAACTCAGCCGCTGTACAAAGGTCTCAGGGCTGTTGGCGCTTTGCAGGAAGCGTTGCGGGAGTGCGCTTCTGTTTCGGCTGACGGTCTGGCCCGGGTGGAGACGGACATGCGCGCCCACATGAATCCATCGCGGCTGGCGGTCCTGCGCCGGCTCGCTTTTCGTCTTGGGCATCGACTGCGTACTCCGTGTCCGTCCTGCCAAAGCCCGGGCTGGGGAGTAGTCGGCGTGATCAAGGGTCTTCCCTGCGCGGAGTGCGGGTACCCCACCGAACTCGTCCGCGAACTGGTGGAGGGCTGTCCCTGCTGTACATTCCGCCGGAACCGGCCGCGCGCTGATGGCCGAAGGACGGCTTCGGCGGGAGACTGCCCCTACTGCAATCCGTAACGTTTCCGCCGCCAAGATTTTTCATTGAGCGAGCCGGATCCTTTTGGTCAGATAAGCTTGAGTGATTGCACTACCCTCCCTGGCGGAAGGAGTGTGAAAATCCTTGGGTTGACAGGCGATGATGCTTGCGTGTATGCTGTTACTGGTGCTAACTGTATGTAACAGAGGGCGACAAGGAAGTAGATACAGAAAATCGATTGGTGAATGTTATAGCAATCTTCGTTATTTCATGGCCTACGGCGTTTGAGAAAGCCTAGGCAAGGAAACAGGCCTTAGGAGCGGGCGAAAGGCGGAGAAAAATTGCATAGTTATGGAGGTTAAGGGACAATGAAATGCCCCATTTGTGATGTTAACCTGACTATGACCGAGCGGAGGGGGGTAGAAATTGATTATTGCCCCCAATGTCGTGGTGTCTGGCTGGACAGGGGGGAACTCGATAAAATTATTGAGCGTTCATTACCTCAAGGACAGTTAGAGGGACACCGCTTGCAACGCCCGGGAGGATACGGTGATTATTATAAAGATCATAAAAAACGCAAGCGCAAATCATTCCTAGAAGAATTATTCGACTTTGATTAAGGGTTAAAAACAGGAGTTACGTTCAGCTTTGCACGGCTTTTTTGTGGATGATGGCACAGCTCGGCTCCGGGAGGGGTGTTTTCGAACCAAGTTCTCCAGGCCGAGGTTGCCAAGGGGAAAGCGGGTCGGGTCCTACGAGACATTCCCTAGAGTATCGCGGACAGCGAAACGGGTAGTAAGCTTGCGCAAGCTTACTACCCGAGTGGACACCCTAGAATTGGCTCAAGACCCCGGGTCCGGGACGGCTGGTTCATTACCACACTCTTCGAGCGGTACCAGCGCAGCAGCGAAAAGGGCCTAGTAGTCCTGGCTCTGATGGGTCAATGGCGCGTCCACCTGCAAAGCGGCGCATCAGCAAGTTCCGTACCAGTCGATCCGAGCTATTTGCAGATCTTTCTTTGTTATTTTTACTCGAGTCCGCGCCCGGTTACCACAATGGCCAGGGTGCGGTTTGATCTAATGCTGGAGATATTCCCCGATCGGATGAGGATTAGCAAGGTAATCTACCAGGAAGAAGCTTTTCCAGGAAAATTCGGACTTGACCCTAACAGGTTACGGGTTTAGGCTATGGAACATTAGGTTCGTAAGTACCTTATGCGGGCGCTGGCAGGCTGGATCTAACCAGTAAAGCACCATGTGCACCCGGATGCGGTTCCCCAGGCGGTGGTGCACCCGGCAAAGATCCAGAGAGTTCTTTTAGGGTGCAGAAGGCGCTTCCCAGCTGGAGAAGGTGCCAGCAAGTCCTACGGTCGCGTCGTTCGGGGGGAGGGTGTCGTCCGAGGTGCGCGGCATGCATCTCTTGTCCAGTCCTCTTTGGCCTTAATCTATCTTATTCTGGTCGCTTCGGGGCTGGTCCTTATTCTCCGACCGGAGGTAGGGGCCTTACGTGAAATGGGCGATGAGATTGCAGGCTGCCTTGGTACGGGGCCCCCGTTGAGCTCACCGATCGCCCACGAGTGATGGCCACCCGCTCTTTGGCGTCACCACAGGTTCTCTTCGGAGACGCATCCGAATTAAATAATTAGAGTCGATTGCGACGAATGGAGCGTGAGCCGTGGCATGGCAGATATGTTCGAGATAGCCGTGGTCAACTTGTCGTCACCCATCGTGTTGTTTTTCGGTCTGGGTCTGCTTATCGCCCTGGCAAGGGCGAAAGTGGAGTTTCCCAGCGCCGTCAGCGATTTTATCACCATCTACCTGTTGATTGCGATCGGCTTCAAAGGCGGCGTGGCGATTGCCGAGGCCGGCCTGAATGCCGGTGTGATTTTAACCGTCGTCGGTGCCATTTTCATAGGGGCCGTTATTCCGATCTATTCCTTTTACATCCTCTGGCGAATCGGTAAAATGAAGATCGACGATGCGGCAGCCATCGCCGGTCATTACGGCTCAATCAGCGTGGTGACCTTCTTGGCGGCCACGGCGTTCCTGGCCAGCATAGCCGTAAGTTACGAAGGTTTTGTGTACGGTTTGCCCGCCATCATGGAAGTGCCGGGCATCATCGCGGTCCTGATTTTGGTTTCGTGGGTCAAGGAGAAGAGCCGGAACGATGCGGCTGGGGCGGCGGGTGTCTCCCTGGGCCAGGCAACCAAACGGGTGATGCTGAGCAAGAGCATTGTCCTGTTGCTCGGCGGGCTGGCGGTGGGTTATATTGCCGGGCCGCGGGGAATGGCCAGCGTGGAGTTCTTTTACCAGGGCCTTTTCTTGGGCGTGTTAAGCCTCTTCATGTTGGAGATGGGCACTATCGCGGGCGGCAAACTAGCCGATCTGCGGAAAGCGGGGCGGTTCCTCATGTTCTTCGGCATCATGATGCCCCCCGTGAATGCCTTGTTGGGCATCGCGGTCGGGGTTTTGAGCGGCCTGAGCGTGGGAGGGACAACCTTGCTGGGAGTATTGGCTGCCAGCAGCTCCTACATCGTTGCCCCGGCGGCGATGCGGCTAGCCCTGCCAAAGGCGAGTCCGGCCCTGTACCTGGGCGCGTCGCTGGGGGTTACGCTGCCGTTTAACCTTTTGGTGGGAATTCCCATCTACTACTACTTGGCCGAATACTTCGTGAAGATAGTCAGATGATTGTTGAGGCCGTGCCGGACCCACCGGGTCCGGCACGGCAGACGGGGCTCGTTGTAGAGGGGGTGACTAGGTGCAGTTGTTCAACAAAAAGCGGATCAGCATCATAGTTGAGGGTACTTACCGGGATGCGGTGCTCGAACTGATTGAAAATTCGGGCGGTAGCGGGTTCACGGTTTATACGGGCATCTACGGAAAGGGGCGACACGGAGTCAAGGAGAACCGTGGTGGATTTGACGGTTTCTCGTGTAACGTGGAGATTGTTACCATTACGAGTCCCGGGGTAGCAGACCACATCCTGCAGGAGTTGCGGCGGATGATGGAGAAGGGCATCATGTTGGTGGTGCACGTGACGGACGTACAGGTGATCAGGGACCACCACTTCTCCTGAAGCCGGGCAGACCGGGGATGACGGTGGAAGAAAGGGTGCCCAATTTAGGGGTGTCCTCGAGGAGAAATGCGGGGAGGGATGGCGATGACAGCGAGCGAGTACCGGGTGTTGCCCGGGCCGGAGGGCTACCTGCCGCCGGCGGCGGCGTGTATGGGGGTAACGCTTCCGGAGCCAGGGGAGGCCTTGGTGGAAGGCAAGATAGTTCCGGAGGAAGACGCGTTGCAAAGGATCGCGGAGAAATTGCTGGCGGCACGGAACCCAGTGTTTTTCCCAGGGCCGCTGGTTTTGTGGGCATGGAGAGAAGGAGTAGCGGAGAAGGCAAAAGCGGTGCTGGAGCTGGTAGAGGCAGCGGGGGCGCGGGTCATCCCCATGCCGGATTACCGGCCGAAGTACCCGATGATTAACCCGGCGGTGGAGATCAACCCAAATCATCCCAACCTGACGATCTGGCACAACCGGATCGACGTGGGGGTGTTCGTAGGGGTGCATTGCCACTACGCTAACGTAGCGCTGAAGATCATTCGGGGGGGCACCGACTGTTACACCATCGCGCTGTGTGGCGAGATGGGACACGAGGATGCCATGATTACGCTGCGGAGTGTTGATACGGCAAAGCTTAGACGGTTAACGGAAGCGGTGAAAGCACTCGCGCAAGCAGGGCTCCCGCGGGCGGCGGGGGAGCACGGAAGGCGGTAGGGAGTAAAGAGGGGGCGTAAATTTGGGAGGTGGTGAGGGCGTGGCTATCCAGCGGGTGGTGACGCCGGAGCATCTGTTTTTCGAGGCGGAGCGGGAAAAGCAGTTCATCACAGGTAGCGAGGCGGTCAGGGAAGCAATCAGGCGGGCAAATGTCGATTTGGCGATCTCCTATCCGATCACCCCGCAGTCGGAGAGCATGCACCTGGTGGGGGATATTTACGCGGAAGGGTACCTGAAGGAGTATTTTCGGGGGGAGAGCGAGTTTGCGGTAATGGCCGAGGTCGCGGGCGCTTCCATGGGGGGCGTGCGAGTATTCACGGCCACCGGGGGACCTGGGACCTTACGAGCCTTTGAGATGTTTCCGACGTGGGCGGGGGCGCGATTGCCCATCGTCTGTACTTTTTTGACGCGGGGGGTAAATTCTCCTTTAACCATCCAGCCGGACACCATCGAGATGGCGTTTATGTTGGACACAGGGATGCTGATGTTCCACGCGGAGAACGCGCAGGACCTGTACGACATGATCCTGAAGGCGTTCGTGATCGCGGAGCAACCGGACGTCCACCTTCCGGTTGGGGTGTTTGCGGACGGGTTTTTTGTCACCCATACGCGGGAACAGGTAGCGGTGGCGCCGGCGGACCTGAAGCTACCACCCTATGACCCCTATGCGGCGCCGGTGCCGGTGATGGACATGGAAAGCGCCCCGGTGCGGCAGATGCGGGATCCCTTCGTAATGAAGAGCAACTTCATCAGCTATGCCGCCCACGCCTCCTGGCAACAGGAGATCTTGGCGGCGCAGGAGCGGGCGCGGAAGTATGTGCACAGGTACCTGGAGGGGCTGGTGGATGTGGAGCATCCGGAGGCAGCGGTGTTGGTAGTGACCTCCGGGACCATGGTGTCGCAGAGCAGGGAAGCCGTGGCCGTGGCTCGCCAGCAGGGACTGGACATTGGGCTGGTGAAGGTGAAGAGCCTGCGCCCGTTTCCGCGGGAAGAGATCAAGACGCTGGCCCGGCAGGCCCGAACGATAATCGTGCCCGAGTACAACCGGGTGGGATGGCTGTGCCGGGAGGTCAAGGCGGTGGTGGAGGACACCACGAAAGTGATCGGTGGTCCCCGGGTGTTCGGCGGGATGACGATGCCACCCGAGGTTGTTCTGGCCCAGATCAGGAGGTGTTGTGCGTGAGCGAGGGGTTGTTCAGGATCTCGCCCGGGTTTGAGGAGGTAATGCCGGCTGAGTACAAGGAGCTGGTCGCAGACGGCCCCTGCGGGAGAGAGGTAGGAGTTTCCGACCTGGGAGCGTTTAAGGAGCTGATCGAGGAGCACCCGCTGTGTGCCGGTTGTAGCGCGGCTCTGGCCCTGCGTCTGATTCTGGCCTCCTTACCCAAACCGGAAGACACCGTGATCGTGGGGTCAACGGGTTGTAGTTCGCTGGCCTTCACCCAGGTGGCAGTCCACAACATCCACTCCTTGTTCGGCAATCAGAATGCAGTGGCCGCAGGCCTGAAGCGGGCGCTCCGGTTACGGTTTCCGGATAAGGTGAAAGATGTGGTGGTGATTGCGGGCGACGGGGCGACCGTGGATATTGGTCTGGATATGGTGATGCAGTCGTGGTTCCGGCGGGAGCATATTACCACCATCATGCTGGACAATGAAGTATATGCCAACACGGGGGGGCAGGAGAGCGGGATGTCCCTGCGGGGGATGGTGCTGCACATGGCCCCCTTGGGGAAAAGGTTTCCTAAGGTGGCCTTGCCGGAGATCGCCCGCGAGGCCGGCTGTGCGTACGTAGCTGCAATTTCCCCGGCCCAACCGAAGCGGCTGGGGAGGGTGGTGCGGCGGGCCATCCTGGTGGCGCGGGAGGTCGGACCCACCTATGTGCAGATTTTCTGTCCCTGTCCAACCAACTTCAAGTTTCGGCCCGACGAATCACTCCAAAAGATCAAGCAACGCCAGAAAGAAGGGGCTTTCCAGGTGCGGGAGTACGTTTCGCCGGAGGCCCAGGCGTTTCTGGCCGAACTGGAGGGGGCGGACCATGAGGAATAGTAAGACGTTCATTCGCATGTCAGGTCTGGGGGGCCAGGGGGTGGTGACGGCCGCCCACATTCTGGGGATGGCCGCCGCGAAGGATGGATTGGAAAGCACGGTCAACCCCTTTTTTGGGGCGGAGAAACGGCTGGCACCGGCCGAGAGTTACGTGCGGATTGCCACGGAGAAGATCTACGAGCGGGGCGAGGTGCTGTTTCCGAACATCATCTTGATCTTTCACCCGCACGTGATCACTCTGGGGAAGTGCTACACCATGCCGTTTTTCGCTGGTTTGCAGCCGGGGGGCATGGTCATTGTCAATACAGACCGCGCGCAGGATTTGCTGCGGGAGGACGAGCGGGCGGGACTTATGCGCCTGGAAGCCCGGGTGTATTGTGTACCGGCCACGCGGGTGGCCGTTGAGGTGGGGGGGACGGAGCTGTCAACAAACATCGCGATGCTGGGGGGGCTCTTGGGGGTGCAGAAGCTGGTCTCCCAGGAAGCGGTTAAGGAAGCGTTGCTGGAAAGGTTTGGCGGCGGGAAGTTCGTGGCTTCTGGAACAACGGCGGCGCTGGACGACGTGCTGAAGAGCAAGTTTAACCGGCTGGCCCACCTGGTCGAGAGAAACGTGGCGGTCTTGACGGCGGCCGGCGGGTCGGTGGAGGAATATCATCTTGGGGACTAGGGGGGGCGACTCAAGCCATGTATGCTGCCGCGAAAATCGAATTGGAGAAGTGTATTGGATGCAAACTATGCATCCTGTCGTGCCCGGAACCTAACGTGCTGTTGTATTTGCCAGAGACGAAGCAGGTGTCCGTAAACCAGCAGCGTTGCAAAGGCTGCGGACTTTGCGTGGTCATCTGCCCCAAGGATGCGCTGTCGGTCAGCAGCATCTGAGGCCGCTAAGTGGAGTCGCGCCGGTCGGTCAAGCCGAGAGGACCCTTGGATCGCCCCGAATAGCTAGTTACCGGTCGGACGAGGGGTGAAGGAGTCCGGAATGCCGGAGCACCTCCTGGAACGAGAGTGCTTGAAAGCCCTAATTCTCGCGCCGAGACACAGAGGGGAATCGGAGGGGAAATGACTAGACAACAACGCGAAGTCGCCCCGGAATACCTGTTTTTCGAAGCTCCCGGGAAGCAGGTTTTCATAACGGGTAGTGAAGCGGTGGCCGAAGCAGTCAAGCGGGGCAATGTAGACATGGCTATCGCCTATCCCATCACTCCGCAGAGTGAAAGTATGCACTTGATCGGAGATTTGTATGCTCAGGGCTACCTGAAGGACTATTACCGGGCCGAGAACGAATTTGCGGTTATGGCTGCTGTGCACGGGGCCTCCCTGGGGGGCGGACGAGTTTTTACAGCCACCTCCGGCCCTGGAACCCTGCGGGCGATGGAGATGTTTCCAGTTTGGGCCGGGGCAAGACAACCGATCGTTTGTGCCTTTATGTGCCGGGGCGTTTCCCTTCCCCCTTCGATTCAACCGGAGAACATCGAAATGGCTATGCTCCTAGACACTGGCATGCTGATGTTTCACGCCGAGGATGCCCAGGACTTCTTCGACATGATCCTGAGGGCCTACGTCATCGCGGAGCAACCGGACGTTCATCTACCGGCGGGGGTTTTCGTAGACGGGTTCTTTGTCACCCACACGCGGAGTGCGGTGATGCTTCCACCGGAGGATATTAAGCTTCCGGCCTACGATCCGCGGCGGACGCCGGTCCCGATCTTCGATATGGAGACTCCTCCGATGCGGACCATCAGGGATCCGTTGCTCAACAAGAGTAACTTTATCAGTTATCTGGCCAATGCCAGTTGGCATCAGGAGGTCATCGCCGCCGCTGAACGGGCCCGCAAGTATATTCGGCGTTACATGGGAGGGCTTCTGGAGGTAGAAGACTCTTCGGCCAAGATCTTCTTAGCCGCCTCGGGGACCGCGGTGTCGCAGAGCCGGGAAGCAATCAGGGTCTTAAAGGACGAGGGTATTCAGGTGGGGCTGATCAAGATCAAGTCCATTAGGCCCTTTCCAGCCGAAGAGATCGCGACCGTTACGTCCCACGCTGAACTGATCGTGGTGCCCGAGTTCAATATGGGCGGATGGTTGGCCCGGGAGATCAAGGCCGCGCTGGATAACAACAGGAGGGTGGTGGGCGGTCCCAGGGTGTTCGGGGGGATGACCATGCCGGCAGAGTTGATAGTCGACGAAGTCAAGAATGCTCTCCGGAACCGCTCTAGAGCACAACGGTCCAATTCCTAGCTGGAATTCACAGGAGGCGGCTAATGTCAACCAAGATAATCACACCCGTTGATGAATTTGCGGACTGCTTGCCCCAAGAATACAAGGAATTGGTGGCCCGCGGGCCTTACCGCGAGCCCAGGTCCGTGGAGGACCTGGGCACTTTCAAAGAGATTATCGAAGAACACCCGCACTGCGCAGGCTGTGGAGTGTCCTTGGGGATTCGCCTCTTGGCTGCGGCTCTGCCGTCCCCCGAGGATACCCTTATTGTCGGGACGCCTGGCTGTTCGTTCTTCGGCTTGGTTCAGACCGCCCTGAATTACTCAAACACGGCCTTTGGTAATCAAAACGCCGTAGCTGCCGGCCTGAAAAGAATGTTGCAAATCCGCTTTCCCCACGTGCACAAGGACGTGGTGGTAGTTGCAGGTGACGGGGGCATCGCCGATATCGGCCTGGACCTGACGCTTCATTCCTGGTTCCGGCAGGAGAAGATTACCACCATCATGCTGGACAATGAGGTATACGCCAATACCGGGGGCCAGGAAAGCGGCATGAGCAGGCAGGGACGGGTTCTAAACATGGCGCCTCAGGGCAAACGTTTTCCCAAAATACCGGTTTTTGAAATGGCCAAGGTTTCGGGTTGCGTGTATGGCGTACGAGTGACGGTGGCCAGTCCCCGCAAAGTAGGGCGAGCAGTTAGGAACGCGATCCTCGTTGCGCGTGAATTTGGGCCTACCTATGTCCAGATTTTTACCCCTTGTCCCACCAATATGAAGTTTTCCCCTAACCAAACCCTCAAGGTAGCCAAAGAGGCGGAAAAGGACCACTACACGTACGAGGAATTCTTGAGTACAGAGGTGGCGACGTACCTGGCCCAACTGTGAGCGGAAAAGTCGACCATACCCTATTCTAGTAGCCCCCCGGTATAGGCAAGAGCGCCTGCCGGTTTGGGTTATTTATATTTTTACCCAATCAGGAAAGGCGGAGCAGGGCGACCGCGTAAAGAACCGTACACAGTACCAGCACCCCTGCCTCCAGGCGGTTGACCCGGCCCCGGGAAAAGCAGAAGAGCATCAACAATCCCGTAAATCCTAGCATCACCGGAAGAGAGAAATTTACCAGCGCAGGCGAGATCGCGAACGGAAAAACGCTGGCTGTGGTCCCGGCGATTGCCAGGATGTTGAAAACATTGCTGCCCACGATGTTACCGATGGCCAAGGACGGCAGTCTCCTGTAGGCGGCCACCACCGAAGCTACCAGTTCAGGTAGTGACGTTCCCAGGGCGACGATCGTCACCCCGACCACCGCTTCACTGAGGCCCACCCGGTGGGCGAACTCCACCGCGCTGCGAACGAATAACTGCGCCCCCGAACCGAGCAGAATCAGCCCGGTTACCACCAGAAGAGCCGCCTTGAGCAAGGGTACTTTGCCGGCCGGAATTTCTGTATTATCCGGGCGGGCGGCAACTGCCCCAGGATCCTTTTGGGGCCCAGACGTGGCCCGAAGTCCGATTCCCAGCCTGGCTGACCTCAGGGAATACCAGATAAACAGGACAAAGAGGCCGAGGAAAGTCAGTCCCTCGAGCCGTGAAATTTCGAGGGAGCGGCCAAACAGGAGGAGGACCACCGAGATCACCAGCAAGAAGGGGATCATCCGCGTGTTGAGGGTGTCGTCCACCCTGATGGGCATCAGCAGCCCGGCCAGTCCCAGAACCAGCCCGATATTGACGATATTGCTTCCGATCACATTACCCAGGGCGACGTCCCCCCGCCCGTGATAGGCACTAATCAGACTGGTGGCCAGTTCTGGAGCTGAGGTGCCGAAAGCGACCACCGTCAGGCCGATAACCAGGGGCGAAATCCCTAGGAAAATCGCCAGGCGGCTGCTCCCGCGCACGAGCCACTCGGCTCCGACCAGCAGCAGGGCCAGTCCAATTGCCAAGGAGAGTATGATGGTGAACATCTAGGCGGGCACCCCCTCTTCAGTCTCTCGTTCAGTTTGGCGCGCAAGGCAGCTTCTAATTCAAGTCGGCGGGTGCGGCCCTGGCCTGATCCCAGATCAGCCCCGGTTGTTTAGGCCAAAAATTACTTTGGCGTTTCTAATGGTGTCACCCGCTAAGGGTAACATGCTGGTCTGCTGTGGTGGGTCCAAAAAAAAAAGAGATTACGACCGACAAATTCATGGTGGCGGATTTTGGACCGAATCGGTCGCCCATTGTTTGACAAGGCCTATTTCGAGTCCAAAATCACTGAAAGCAAGTATTGGACTATCTCCAATATTGAACTAGGCGACCTTGAAGCGTCTGCGGGATACTTTTCTGGGCAAGACCGTCCCCTTCAGAAATTACCAGGACTGGCCGAGTGAAGGAAATCCTGGCTGCCTATCGCGGTCAGCAAAAGATCGAACAGGCCTTCAGAGAGGAGAAGGATCCGCATTCGTCAGTTTTACGCCGAATTTCACTGGATGAACCAGAAGATCCGAATGCACGCCTTCTACTGTGTTTGGCTCTAACCCTAAAGCCCCAAAGCCCTTGTGTTTCAAGGGCTGGCGGGTTTCACGTGTTGTTAACTTCGTAAACTTCTGCTAGATGGCGCGCACTACACGGCCGCTCTTAAGGCAGCGTGTGCAGACCCTGATCCGCTTGGGCTTGCCATCCACCAGCGCCCGGACCCGCTGCAGGTTCGGTTCCCAGGTGCGCTTGGTGCGGATGTGGGAGTGGCTGACTTGCATCCCGACTAGCACGCCCTTACCGCAAATCTCGCATCTCTTGGCCACAGACTCCACCTCCTTGTGCAAACCACGCCCCCATTCTACCAAAGCTGGAGGTTTGGTGCAAGCGCTAGTTTTCCTAAGTGCCGCCTGTCAAGGCGGATCACAGCCCTAGGCGGGGGTGCAAACCTATCGGAGGGCGGCGGTGATCTGGGCCATTATCTGTTCATCCGAGAAGTTGTGCTGTTGCGTGGCGGCGGTGGGGCAGATGGCCACGCATACGCCGCACCCCTGACACAGCACTCGGTTGACTGTAGCCACGCGCCGCTGGACATCGATTTCCCGGGCTCCATACGGACAGGTATCAATACAGAGGCCGCAGCCCGAGCAAAGTTGCTCGTCAATTGAGGCGACATTGGCTATGCCCTCCAGACGATCTTTGGAAAGCAGGGTGACCGCACGGATGGCCGCCGCTCCCGCCTGGGCCACCGCCTCGCCAAGCATTTTCGGCCCGTGCGCCAGGCCACAGACATACATGCCCTCGGACGCGAGATCCACCGGGCGCAGTTTCACGTGTGCCTCGGCCAAGAAACCGTCAGCCGTAAGCGGAACCTTGAACAACCGGGCCAGTTCCTTTCCCTCCTTCCGGGGCTCAATGGCTGCGCTCAGGGCAATTAAATCGGTGTCCAGGACCAGCTCCCGGCCCAGCACCGGGTCGGTAATCCGTACTTGTAAACCTTTGCCGTTAAGCGTTACGACTGGCTTATTTTCGGGCTCGTACCGGATGAAGAGTACGCCTTTTTCCCGCGCCAGACGATAGTACCGTTCCATAAAGCCATAGGCCCTGATGTCCCGGTAAAGGATAAAAACGTTGGTCGCGGGGGAGACTTCCTTGATTTTCAGGGCGTTCTTAAGCGCATGAGCGCAGCATATACGGCTACAGTACGGGCGTTCTTCGTTTCGTGAACCCACGCACTGGATCATTACCACGGTTCCTACTTCGGAGAAACCTCCGGTGCCAAGAATCTTTTCTAATTCGGTCTGGGTCATTACGTCGGGATGAACACCGTAAAAATATTCTTTGGGACTGGTTTCCACGGCCCCAGTGGCCACGATCACCACCCCATGTTCGATCTCCTTTAGCTCTAGATCATCAACGCACGCGACGGTGGTCCGGTAGTTTCCCGCATGTCCCTCGGAATTCACCACCTCACTCCACGTCAGGATCTCGACCAAGGGATGGTTCTCCAGGCCGGTGATCAGGTCGTGCAACAAATCCTGGGGCGCTGAACCCTCCAGCGTAAAGAACAACCGCCGGAGATTGCCACCCAAACTGCCACTCTTTTCCACCAGGGTTACCGGATACCCTTGCTCGGCCAACGAAAGAGCGGCCGTCATTCCGGCAACGCCTCCCCCAACTACGAGGGCCCGGGAATTGACGCTGGAAAAGGTACCACTGACCGGTTCCAGCAAGCGGGCCTTGGCCACCGCCATCCGGATCAGGTCCCGGGCCTTGGCGTTAGCCTGTTCGGGTGTGGATTGGTGCACCCAGGACACTTGCTCCCTGATGTTGACCTGCTCGTATAATTGGGGGTTAAGCCCGGCCTCCCGCAGGCAGGACTGAAAGAGGGGTGCATGACTGCGCGGGGTACACGCGGCTACCACTACCCGGTTAAGATCAAACTCTTCTATGCGTTTCCGGATGTTTTCCAGGCTGTCCCGGGCGCAAGCAAATAGAAAAAGTTCGGTATAGACAATGTCTTTAAGTCCTTTTGCATACTCCGCCAGGGCTTCGACGTCTAAGACGCCCCCAATGTTGTGCCCGCAACTGCACACGAACACTCCGATCCGGGGGCGCTCGCCGCGAACGTCTTTTTCCGGGGGAAATTCCTTCCGGACCGTTTCCGTTCCCCGGGCGGCCGCCAGCAGGCGCGAAGCATTGGCCGCCGCCGAACTGGCCTCGACCACCGTCTCCGGGATATCCTTGGGCGCGCACAGTACGCCGGCCGCAAAGATCCCCGAACGCGTCGTGAGACCCGGATAGAGTTCCGAGGAGCGACAGAAGCCGTATTCGTTCAGTTCGATACCCGCCGCCCGCGCCAGTACTTCCACTCCTTCCGGTTGGCACAGCCCGGGTGACAGCACCACCAGGTCGAAATCCTCCTCGTGAAAGCCTCCGTTGCCGTTCGGATAACGCAGTAACAGGTTCTTGTTTTGCTGCAACTCTTTTACCGCACCCACACTGCACCGGAGGTAGCGGATCCCATATTCCCGGCGGGCACGTTCATAATACCGTTCAAAATCCCGGCCGAAAGCCCGGAGGTCGATCAAGAAAACGGTGACCTCCAGTCCCGGTATGCGTTCCTTGGCGATCATGCCCTGCTTGGTGGCGTGCATACAGCACACCGCTGAGCAGTACTCTTGGCCCCGGGCCACGTCCCGGGAGCCTACGCACTGGATAAAGGCAATCTTACGAGGTTCTGCGCCGTCGGAAGGCCTGGTGAGTGTTCCCCCGCTGGGGCCCGATGCGCTGAGCATTCTTTCAAACTGGATACTGGTCAGCACGTTGGGGTAAATTCCGTAGCCGTATTCGCTTAAGATCCCGGGGTCAAACAACTCGTAACCGGTACTCAGGATGATTGCGCCCACCCGCAGGGTGATCTCCTTGTCCCACATGAGGAAATTAATCGCGCCGGCGGCACAAGCCTCCTCACACTTTACGCACTCGGGGCAGTTGTCTATGTCCACGACATACCCGTGGGGAACTGACTGCGCGTAGGGGCGGTAAATGGCCTTGCGCCGACCCAACCCGACATTGAATTCATCTGCTGTTTCCATGGGACACACCGCGACGCAGTCGCCACATCCCGTGCATTTCTCGGTATCCACGTAACGGCCCCGGATCCGGACCCGGGCCCGGAAGTCGCCGGGTTCACCCTGGACCTCCTGGAGTTCAGCGCACGTCAGCAGCTGGATATTTGGGTGCCGGCTGCACTCTACCAACCGGGGAGCCAGGGTACACATGGCACAGTCACCGGTGGGAAAAGTTTTGTCCAACTGGGCCATGCGCCCGCCGATGGCCGGCTGCTTTTCCACCAGGTAAACCTTGAAACCGGCTTCAGCCAGGTCGAGAGCCGACTGAATCCCGCCTACACCACCTCCGACTACCAACACCGCCCCGCTGACAGCTTGGTGTTTACTTTCCTGCATGCTAAAACCTCCTCGTGGGTTCTGAACCACTCAACCGGCCAGGGACAACTTGCGAAGCAAGGACAGCGTTAAATCCGGCGTCTGCCCAGCCAGGAGAGGGCTTCAGGTAGGTTAAAGGCCAATCCGATCAGTTCGGGGAAATAAAAATGCGACAGACCGCCAACGCGGCCCGGCCTGCTTGCCTCCAGGTTCGCTGGCACTGTAGCCGGGCGGTAGCCAGGAATTATGCCAGCTCTTACCCGCTCCCTTAAGAAATGCCATGGAGTATTTTGCTCTTTTTTGCGGCCCGGCGGGGCGAAATGTTTACTTTAAATAATTCGTGGTCGATTCAATGATCCCTGCTTTTTGCAAATGTTCCACAATAATTACGCGTCCACAATAGCGGAACACGATTCACAAACTGATTAGGCCTGAAGCGGTGTTTCCCTCGCCTCGTGCCGGTTGGACGAGGACACGCTCAGGTTATACCACTTGCCGCAGCGGGAACCCCACCGGCTGACCAGCTCCCCGGCGATGTAAAATTCGTTCACCTCGCAGTTGTTCGGACAATCCGCGCAAGAGAAGGTACGGGGCTGGCAGGTGAACTCGGCGACATAGGCCGCGCCGCGGAAGTTGGTGGGTGTCCGCCGCCGCTCCGCGTTACGCTTGGCCAGGAGTGCGGCCCCGAAGGCACCCATCACCTGGAAATGCTCGGGGACCACGATGTCCAGGTTCAGCCGTTTCTGGAAAGCGGCGCGGATGCCAACATTGGCGGCGACGCCGCCCTGAAAGAGGACGAGGGGTTCAATTTTGCGGTTGCGGGCCACGTTGGCCAGGTAGTTTCCTACCAGCGCCAGGCAGAGCCCGGCGATGAGATCTTCTTTTTTGTAGCCCATTTGCTGCTTGTGGATCAGGTCGGACTCCGCGAATACACCGCAACGACCGGCGATCTTGATGGGGCTCTTGGAGCGAAGGGCGTAGTCGCCGAACTGTTCGATGGGAATGCCCAGGCGTACGGCCTGGTGATCCAAAAACGAACCGGTGCCGGCCGCGCACACGGTGTTCATGTTGAATCCCACCGGCACTCCGTCCTGAAAAAAAATGATTTTGGAATCTTGTCCCCCGATATCAATGACGGTGCGGACTTCGGGCTCAAAGTGACGGGCGGCCATGGCATGGGCGGTGATCTCGTTCTTGATCATGTCCGCGCCCACCATGATCCCGGCCAGCCGGCGACCGCTGCCGGTGGTGCCCACGCCGCCGATCCGCGGTTCGCCCGTTTTGGCGTATAATTCCTGGAAGGATCTCTGGATGGCGTCTATTGGCCCGCCCTCGTTCCGCAGGTAGGACTTGTAGACCAGGTTGCTGTTTTCGTCGATCAGGGCCAGCTTGGTGGTGACGCTGCCCACGTCTATCCCCAGGTAGTAATGCACAATCTGACCCCCTCTAGTGCTGATGAACGGCTCGGCGATCCTTCAAGATGTCTAGAAAGGCTTCCACCCGGGTTTCGAAACCGGCTTCGCCCGTCTGGTCGGTGATGATAAAGGTCAGTACCGGAATGTCCAGTTCCCGGCTCAGCCTGATCATGATGTTCTGGGCCACGATTTCGGGCATGCAGGTGAAGGGCATCAGGTGGATGATGCCGTCGATGCCCTCCCTGGGGGCCAGCGCCGTCAGGCCCACGCTGACGTGGCCGTGCCCGCCGACTTCGGCGCCCAGGTACGGAGCCGCGGCCCGGTTGATTTCCTTTTTCCGCTCGGTGACCGCTTTGTTCGGAAACAAGTGCTTGTGGAACCACTGGGTCACCGATATTTCCCGGTCTACCCAGACCCGGGGATCGGCGGACTTGCCGAGCAGCGCCTCCAAGTGCAGGTTGGCGTACGGTTCGAGCACCACCCAGATTTCGCCCACGATCCGAACCCGTACCGGATTGGTTTCCTCGGCTTCGATGGCCGCGGCCTGCTCCCGGAATTCCGCTAGCAGTTGCCAGGCCGCTTCGGCCGAGGGGGCGCGTTCGACCCGCCGCACGAAACGCTTGAACAACGGATCGATAGTTCCCTGACGCCGTTCGAAGGCGCGTACCCGGTGACAGATACGTTCACCCTCGTCGATGGCCGCCATCCGGTGATAGCCGGCGTATAGCGCCCGGATTATCTTGAGCCAGGAGGCGTTGTTGGTCGTCCGCTTCAGAGTTTGCCGGAAACCGGACCACCGTTCCCTGAGGGGCAGGGGCGAATCGATCACAATTATTTCAAAATCATAGCCCAGCCGGCGCAGCATTTGTTCCTGGACCTGGGCATACCAGCCGAGGCGGCATTTCCCCTTGCCACCGACCATAAGCAAATGGGTCGCCCCGTGGTCCAGGAGCCAGCGCATTTGGCCTAGGGTGAAGGTGAACGGAAGACACACGAATTCGGGCGCCAGCGGCTTGCCTAGTTCTAGAATCTCCTTGGTGGCGTGGGGCGTGTTGATCGAATCGATGCCGCAGTCCGCCAGTGCGGAGCGGACGGCTAGGTCCAGGTGCCCCATGGTTGGCATGCCGATCACCACCCGATCGGTTCGCAGGCCCGGAACCGCCGGTTTGCTTGCTGGTTTCGGAGTTTTCCGGCCGCCGTCCACGACGCCGGTGGACAGCGGCTGCACGTCCATAAACGCCTCGATCCTGGTGGCCAGTCCAGCGTCGGCGGTATGTTCGTCCAGGGTCAGCAGGAGAAAAGGGATTCCGTGACGGGCCGCCTCTTCTTCCACGTAATTCTCAATGATGGACTCCGGTCCGCATTCGAAGGAACCCACCAGGACCAGTTTGTCCACCAGCCCGTTGCGGAGGTAGTGGAGCGCGGCGCCGAGCAGTTGGGCCTCGAAGCTCCACATCCGTTCGCCCTCGGCCACCGTGGCCATCTGGCGACGGATCTCGGCCTGGGGTACCATTTCGGCGGTCAACACCGGCCCGTATTCGGCAAACTTGGCTAAAAGATCTAGGCTGAACCCGTCGTAGAGGATGTAGGGGTGGCCGATGACACCTATGGTCTGGCCTTCATTTCCGGCGGCCTCCTGCCGGTCGTCATCCGGGGGCCTGTCGCCGTGCAGCACCCGAAAAGCCTCTGGAGTGACCATTCGTTTCTTAATACACAGTTCCTCAAAGCGGCGTTGGGCACGCCATGCCGAATCGAGGGCTTGCCTGACTTGTTGCGGCGAGGCCCCCAGTTGTGCACCGGCTTCGACCCAGGTCTGCTCCCAGTCACGCTTGCCCCGGGAGAGATCGATTCGGGGGCTGATTACCTGCGCCCCGTTTTCCAGGGCGTTTCTGACCATATAGGGGATCCCGATAAACTTCGGACAGCAATAGTTCTTGCGTTCCAGGCTGACCAGGCAGGGAATGAACAGCCGGGTCACTCCATGGTCCAGCAATTCACGGGTGTGCGCAAATAGCAGCTTGACGGCCACACAGGGCTCGTCGGTGGGGCAGAACCCCATTTTTTCCAGGGTGCGTTTGGTCGTTGGTGGTGACACCACGACTTTAACGCCGATCTGCCGGCAAAACTCCGCGTAAAACGGGTACATATAATAGTAAGCCATCGACCGGGGCAGGCCCACGGTTAGCATCGCAATTCACCCTTGAGAAGAGGAGTTTAGTTAATCATTATCCCCTTTACAACCCAAAGAATACCAAAAAAATATGCCGCTACCGCGTCAAAATTAGTTTAGCAGAATATGGGCCGGGCGTCAATTTTCCCTTCCTTTCCCGGCTTGTTGGTGTCAGGATTGGCGTGAAAGCTGCCTGAATTACACGGCGGGATGAAAAGCCCAAAATCCAGAAATACTATTTCAAATGTTTTAGATAACTTCAGATAGGGCGATCGAAGTGAACAAACAGAACAAAAAAAGATACGGCATAAAAAAGTTCCAAAGGAGCAGAATGAGTACCACTCGTGGAATTCCGCCTTACGAGTTGGGGCGGGAAATGGGCATCGACTTCCCGCGGCTGGATGGATGGGAAAAACGATTCAATTTCTCCCGGCCGAGGAAACCGTGACATTATGTACTAACATAAATCGTTTGTACACAACCCATAATAGTATCTAACAGATAAAAATCTTATTCTACTTGTAGAGGAGGTAAGAAAAATGGGTCGCACGAATCCGAAAATTGTCCCGCAAGCTAAGAACGCGCTTGATCAGATGAAGTACGAGGTGGCTGCCGAGATCGGGATTGGCAACTACCAGCAGCTCGACAAGGGGGACCTGCCCTCCCGGGTTAACGGTAAGGTCGGGGGCAACATGGTCCGCAAGATGGTAGCCTTTGCCGAGCAGGCGATGGCCCAGGGCAACGTGGCCCAGGTTCGCCAGACCGTGCCGCCCGAGCCTTTCGGCACCCAGGGCGAATAATCTCACCCAGCAAGTTACCGGATTGTCAGCTTAAATCCAATAAAGGATCAACAACCTAGCAGTGAACGAGCAGACGGCGGCCGCCGCTCTGCTCCTTTTTCTTTGTGTTGTTATATTATTGCAGGTAATCAGCATAGTGTTCCGGGTCGATGCCCGGGTGCACCGCCGCCGATATACCGCCGGCGATGATCCGCACACAGTTGCGGGTCAGTTCGTCGATTTCCTTTGGCGTAACCATCAACTGGCCGCCAAAAGGTTCCAGCAGCCGCTGAATGATTCCTTCCATTTCGGCGGGTTGGGGTGGTGTGCGGTCGTAAGCCTCGTACAGCTTTACAATCGCGTCCTGGGCGATCAGTGCGGCGTGGACCACCGTGGGCACTCCAATGGAGATCACCTTTACTCCCAGGGTTTCTTCGTTCAAGCCCCGCCGCTGGCCACCGATGCCTGATCCGGGATTGATACCACGGTCGGAAAGCTGGATGGAGGAAGCGATGCGCTCCACCGAACCGGCGGCCAGAGCATCGACGCAGATTACCAGTTCCGGCTGGACGTGTTCCACCACGCCCTTAATGATTTCGGCCGTTTCGATCCCGGTGATGCCGAGAACTCCCGGGGCGAGGGCGCTCAATATCCTGGTTCCTGCCGGGGTGTGTTCCGGGGCAAAGTGGTACATGTGCCGGGTCACGTAAGTCTGGTTGGCGACGCGCGGACCGAGCGCGTCCGGCGTGGCGTTCCAGTTCCCCAGGCCCACCACCAGGATGCTGGCCTGATCATTCACCTGAATGAAGCCGCGCAGGGCATTGACCAGTTCGCGGACCACGGCGGTGTGGCCTTCGGGGTCGTTGATCCGCAGTACGGGGGCCTCAATGGTGATGTATGTCCCAGGCGGCTTGCCCATGGCTTGAGCGCCGTGTTCGTCGACGATCCGGACGGTAGTTACCCGGCCGTGGGAAAAATCCCGGCGGTCCACGGTGACTCCGAGGACTTCCTGCCCGGTCTGAGCGCGCAAGGCATCGTGGGCTTCAATAGCCAGGTCGGTGGTGACGCCGCAAATTCTCAAAACGATTGCCTCCTCAGCTAGCGAGGTCCGGTTTTCGAGAGTATGGTAACCCGCGGACCGCCCAAATATACCGGGAGGCGGCACAAGCGCTGCCTTTTGGAATTGATCGTGATTCTAGGTGACATGTGTTATAATAAGTTTCGAAATGGCACGTAACAGGTGAAGCCGTTTTGCGGATTATTTCGGGGGAACTGAAAGGCAGACGCATCAAGGTCAGGCCCGGATCAGCAGTACGCCCTACCACGGACCGGGCCCGTGAAGCGTTGTTTAACATTTTGGCGCCGCGGGTGCCGGGATGCCGGTTTCTGGACCTCTACGCCGGAACGGGTGTCGTAGGCCTGGAGGCGCTGAGCAGGGGCGCCGCGCAGGCCATTTTCGTGGAAAAGGATCGGCGGGCGGCCGCTTTGCTGCGGGACAACCTGGCGCGCATCGGTGTATCCGCGCTGGCGACCGTCAGGAGGGGCAGCGCCGTGCCGGTGATCGCGGCCCTTGGCCTCGAGGGCCGGAAATTTGACCTGGTGTTCATGGATCCCCCGTACGCGGGGGGGCTCGCGGATAAAACTCTGGAAGCTCTGGCGCGCGCCGAGGTGGTTGACCCGGGGGGCTGGGTCATCACGGAAACATCCCACCGGAATCCGCCAGCCGAGCAGATCGCCGGCTTCGGCGTATGGCGCCGGCAGCGCTACGGTGAAGCATTGCTTTCCTTCTATCGGTTGGAGAGGGAATTGACGTGAACATTGCGGTTTATCCGGGTAGTTTCGATCCCGTTACCAGCGGACACCTGGACATCATCAGGCGGGCGGTGACGCTTTTCGACCAGGTGATCGTGGCGGTGGCCTACAATTCGGCCAAAGAGCCGCTTTTTACCGTTTCGGAGCGCCTGGAAATGCTGCGTACCGTTTTGGCCGACCTCCCTAACGTACGGGTGGACGCCTACCGCGGCCTGACCGTGCGCTATGCCCAGGAACAGGGTGCCCGGGCGCTAATCCGGGGTTTACGGGCGGTGTCCGACTTCGAAAGCGAGTTTACCATGGCGCTGACGAACAAAAAATTGGCGCCCGAAATTGAGACCGTGTTTCTAATGACCGAAGCGAAGTATTCCTTCATCAGTTCCGGTTCCGTTAAGGAAGTGGCCCGTTACCAGGGTTGTCTGGACGACATGGTTCCGGACCCGGTGGCCCGGATGCTGCGGGACAAATTCCGTTAAGGGGTGAGAGTTAGGTGGAATTGCTCTCCGTACTGGACGACCTGGAAGAATTCGTGCAGAGTTCTCCCCGGGTGCCCTTGACCAAAAAGGTGTTAGTTGACGAGGAAAAGTTCCTGGATCTACTTGACCGGGCCCGTACCATTTTGCCGGAAGAGGTCCGTAAAGCGAAGTGGCTGGTTCAAGAGCGGGAGAAGGTGATCAACGAATCCCGCCAGGAGGCGAACCGGCTGCTGGAGGAGGCCCAGAAAGAAATCGAGAAAAAAGTCGAAGAAAGTGAGATCGTGCGGCGGGCCCGGGAAGTAGCCGAAGAGATCGTCAGTAAGGCCGAACAGGTGGCCCGGGAAATGCGACTGGGGGCCCGGGATTATTCCGACGATGTCCTGGCTAAGCTGGAAACTCGCCTAGAAAAGATTCTCAAGGAAATCGAAGGCGGCCGCAAAGAGCTAAAAAACATGAAATAAGCGAAATAAGCGGCGGATGGTATGGAGTAACATGGCAAAACTCAGCAGCCCTAGGGGCAGGGTTAGGGCGAGAAGGGTGGCGGTCTGAAGGACGGCCGTCCAGGATAAGGCCGCGGCGGCCGGCGCTTGAACGGCCGCCGCCACCAGGAGATTCTCGAACGCCGGAAACAGGAGCAGGGTCAGGGCAACCGCCAAAGCGGCGTGCGCCAACCGGCCCAGAAAGTAAAGGCCCAGCCGGATGTCGGTTCCCGTGACAAAGGCGGCGACTTGGGCCTGGATGGAAAGGCCGCTCCAGGCCAGGATCAACTGGACCGCGATTAGTTGCTGGAGCAATGGAGCCGCCGTTTCACTCACCAACCTGGTCCCGAGGGTCATCTCAAAAACGCCGGTGGCGAGCGGCAGGTATAACTCCGGCGCCAGACCCAGCGGTTGCAGGAAAAAACCCAGCAAGCCGGCGAAGGCCGGTAGCAGGCCGAAGCACGACAACAGATTTACGATCACGGCGAAGAGGATGATAAACCCGCCGATGACCAGGAGCTTGTTGACCGCCGATTTCACGGCGTCCCCCAGGATCTGCCCCGGGTGCCGGTTATCGGTGGCGAGAAACTGGTGAAAGGCTCGTTTCCACAGATTTGCCGTGTTGACCGCAGGTCCCCGTTCGCGGCGGCGGTAACCGCGGAACAGGAGACCCAGGGTCAGATTACTTAGATAATGCACGGCCAGAATGAACGGTCCTAGGGCCGGATTGTTGAACATGCCCACGGAAATCGCCACCAGGATGAACAGCGGGCTGGCGTTGTTGACAAAGGTCAACAGGTGTTCGGCTTCGGCGCGGGTACACATTCTTTCGGTACGGAGCCGGGCGGTAAAGTTGGCGCCGACTGGATAACCGGAACTGTAGCCCACGGCGACCGCAAACGAGGCGCTACCCGGGAGACGGAAGAGCGGCCGCATCACCGGTTCCAGCAACGCACCGGCAATACTTGCCAGGCCGAGACCCAGTACCAATTCGGAAACAATAAAAAAGGGCAGTAGGGCCGGAAACACGATGTTCCACCAGGTATCCATTCCGGCCAGCGCCCCCTCGAACGCGGTCCGGGGGCGGGCGGCGATGGCGGCGATTAACGTGACGGTCAGTACGGCCAGCGTTATCCGGCCGGGGTTTGAGCGCATGACAGATTCCTTCGGTCTGGTAGTAAGCGCCGTTGTGGTTGGGCGCTTTCGAATTTGTGGTTTCAAAAAAGTTTATGGCCGCCGTGGGCCGGGCAGACCAGGTTTTTATTGACAAGCCAGGGGACCCCAATTATAATGGCTCTGTTGGATGGGGGTAAGTTTATGTTCTGGCTCAACCTCGGCATGGCGCGGGACCACTCCGGTGCCCCGGTGACCTTCACCTTCCGGGAGGAACTGCCCGCGCTTGACGGACCGGACGGGACAGTCAGCTTCCTGGGTCCGGTGGACGTCGAGGTCACCGTGACCTGTGTAGAAGGTCAGTACTGGCTGAACGGCACCGTCCGCGGCCGGGTGGAACTGACCTGTGCCCGGTGCCTGAAGCGCTTCGAATATCCCTTTGAGGTTGCTCTGGCCGAGAGGTACGTGCAGGGCCGGGATCGCGGTGATGCCGAGGCGAGCTGCGTGAAGGGCGACTTGGTGGATTTCACCGACAAGGTGACCGAGGGTATCCTGCTGGCCCTGCCCATGCGTGCGCTCTGCCACCCTGGATGCCGGGGCCTTTGCCCGGAGTGCGGGCAGATGCTCAACGAGGCTACCTGTGATTGCCGTACCGACAATATCGATCCCCGGTTTGCCGCGTTGGCGAAGCTTCTCAAACCGAACCCGAAGGGGGTGGAATGATGGGTGTCCCGAAACGCAGACATTCCAAACAGCGCAAGCGGATGCGCCGGGCGAGGTGGAAGCTGGACGCGCCCAACCTGGTCGAGTGTCCACAGTGCCAGGCGTGGATGGTGCCGCACCGGGTCTGCCAAGAGTGTGGATACTATAAGGCGAAAAAGGTCGTAAATAGGGAAAAATAAGCTTTTGGCGCCCCCAAAAGCTTATTTTTGCTTTTGTTGCTTTTATATGGTAAGTTGGATATACTCACATTTATACGAAAGTGCCTTGCGGGGGGGAACTGTGGTTGCGCATTGCGGTTGACGCGATGGGGGGGGACTTTGCGCCTTTGGAAATCGTCCGAGGTGCGGAGGCCGCCGCCAGAGGATTGGATCTGGAAGTGATTCTGGTTGGGGATGAGGAAAAAATCTCCGCCGCTTTGGGTTCACCCCCAAGCTTACCTGTGGTGCACGCTTCGGAAACCATTCAAATGGACGAGCAACCGGTCCTGGCGGTCCGGCGCAAGCCCGGGGCCTCCATCGTGAAGGCCGTGCAGTTGGTCCGGGATGGACAAGCCGATGCGGTGGTGTCGGCGGGCCATACCGGGGCCACCCTAGCGGCTAGTTTCCTGCATCTCGGGCGTATCCCCGGTATCGAGCGGCCAGCCATTTTAAGCATCATCCCCAACGAAAAGTCCCAGACCGTGCTCGTAGATGTCGGCGCGAACGTGGACTGCAAACCCACCCACTTGCTCCAATTCGGGGTTATGGGCGCTATGTACGCCCGCAAAGTGCTGGGGGTGACCTGCCCCCGGGTCGGACTGTTGAATATCGGGGAGGAGGCTTCCAAGGGAAATGAACTGACCTGCGCCGCCTACCCGCTTTTCGAAAGGGCGCCGTTCCGGTTCGTGGGCAACGTCGAGGGCCGGGACCTGTTCAACGGCCGCGTGGACGTGGTTGTATGCGACGGGTTTACGGGCAATATCGTGCTCAAGACCGGAGAAGGTCTGGTTGTCGCCCTAGGGAACGCTATTAAAAAGGAAATCGCCACTAACTGGATGAACAGAATGTTTCTTTTGATTTCCGCTTTTTCGTTAAAGAGTATCCGCCAGCGCTTCGATTACACCGAATACGGCGGGGCGCCGCTATTGGGCGTCAACGGGGTGGTGGTGGTCAGCCACGGCAGTTCGCGGGCCAAGGAGGTCAAGAACGCGATACGCGTGGCCGGTGAAGCTGTCCGCAATAACCTGGTCGAGGCTATTGCTAGTGGAATCAACGAAACTTTGACCAAGGGGGCCGAAACGGCCAATGGCTGAGGTTTCAGTCGGCATTGCCGGGGTCGGCATTTGTGTACCCGATCGGGTCCTGACCAACCGGGACCTGGAGTCCATGGTGGATACCTCCGATGAATGGATCCGCGAACGTACCGGTATTCGTGAGCGCCGGATTGCTGCCCCTGACCAATCCACTTCGGACCTGGCCGTGGTTGCGGCCCGCCGGGCCCTGGCCGATGCCGGAGTTACCCCCGGCGAGGTGGACCTGATCATCGTGGCCACGGTGACCCCGGACATGGTGTTCCCGTCCACGGCCAGCCTCGTGCAGGAACGTCTTGGTTGCGGACCAGTGGGCGCCTTCGACCTTTCCGCCGGGTGCACCGGCTTCTTGTACGGATTGGTGGCGGGGGCGCAGTTTATTGCGGCCGGCACCTACCGTACCGTATTGGTGATCGGGGCTGAAACCCTGTCCAAAATAATCAACTGGGAGGACCGTTCCACCTGTGTCCTGTTCGGGGACGGGGCCGGGGCGGTGGTGCTACGCCCGGCACCGGCCGGATGGGGCCTGCTGGCGGCCTGCCTGGGCTCGGACGGCGCCGGGGGCGATCTTTTGAAAATACCGGCGGGAGGCTCACGCCTCCCAGCTTCGGCGCTAACGGTTGAAAAGAAACTGCACTACATCCACATGAACGGTCGCGAAGTGTTCCGGTTCGCGGTGCGGATTCTCAGTGAGGCTGCAAGCGAGGTGATCCGGGCGGCCGGCTTGAAGCAGGACCAGATCGACCTTTTTATTCCCCACCAGGCGAACATCAGAATTATCAAGGCTGCGGTCAAGCGCCTGGAGTTGCCGATGGACCGGGTCGTGGTGAACGTTGACCGGTACGGCAACACTTCGTCCGCTTCCGTTCCCCTGGCCCTGGATGAGGCGGCACGTTCCGGCCGGCTGGCAGACGGTGACCGGGTGGTGATGGTTGCTTTCGGCGCTGGCCTTTCCTGGGCGGCGGCAGCCGTGCGTTGGTACAGCACTGCATCCCGGGGTACACCGGAGCCGACTGGATAAAAGGAGGTTGACTACAGTGCTGCGCACCGAGCTTTGTGAATTATTGGGCATTCATTATCCGATTTTACAGGGCGGCATGGCTTGGGTGTCGGATGCGAAACTGGCGGCCGCGGTTTCCAACGGTGGTGGCCTGGGGATCATCGGGACCGGCCAGGCGCCGCCGGATTGGGTGCGGGAACAAATTCTCGCGGCGAAAGCGCTCACCGACCGGCCCTTCGGCGTTAACGTAATGCTTCTTTCCCCCTTTACCGAGGAGGTCATGCGGGTGGTGATCGAGGAAAGGGTGGCGGTGGTGACCACCGGTGCCGGCAACCCGGGCAAGTATATCAGCGCGTTGCAAGAGGCCGGGGCCCGGGTGATCCCGGTGGTGGCCTCGGTTGCGCTGGCCCAGCGTCTGGAGCAGACCGGGGTGGACGCCCTGATCGCCGAGGGTATGGAATCGGGGGGCCACATCGGGGAACTGACGACCATGGTCCTGGTGCCCCAGATTGTTGATGCCGTAAATGTTCCGGTGATTGCCGCTGGCGGTATCGGTGACGGCCGGGGGATCGCGGCCGCGCTGGCGCTGGGGGCTTCAGGGGTGCAAATGGGTACCAGGTTTATCTGTGCTGAGGAATGCACGGTGCACCCCAAGGTTAAGGAGAGGGTTCTCAAGGCCAGGGACCGGGACACCGTGATCACCGGGCGTTCAACCGGACATCCAGTACGGTGCCTGCGTAACAAGCTTACCCGCCGCTTTGAGGAGTTGGAGGCGCGCCAGGTGCCCGCCGAGGAACTGGAAAGACTGGGCGTGGGCAAGCTCCGCGCGGCGATGGTGGACGGGGATATCGAGTACGGTTCGGTAATGGCCGGACAAATCGCGGCTATGGTCCGAGAGATCAAACCAGCCCGCGAAATCATCCGGGAACTGGTGACCGAAGCTGAGCGGGTACTGCGGCAAATCGGCGCGATGGGGGAAGGCTAGCCATGCGTATGGCTTTTCTGTTTCCCGGTCAGGGTTCCCAGTACGTGGGCATGGGCCAAGAATTGTACACCGATTATCCCGCTGCGCGCCGGGTGTTCGACTGCGCCGACGAAGTCCTGGGTTTTGCGCTGACCAAACTCTGTTTTGAGGGACCCAAGGAGGAACTGCAAAAGACGGCCAACACGCAGCCCGCCGTGCTGGCGACCAGCATCGCCTGCTACGAGATCCTGCGGGAAAAGGGGATTAAACCCGAGGTGTTAGCCGGCCACAGCCTGGGGGAATACACCGCCCTGGTGGTGGCGGGTGCCTTTTCGTTTGAAGACGCCCTGCTCCTGGTGCGTCGCCGCGGACAGTTGATGCAGGAGGCTGTACCCCTGGGGACCGGTGGAATGATCGCCGTTCTGGGCCTGGACCGAGATAAGGTGGAGAGAATCACGGCCGAGGCTGCCCGGGCCGGGGTGATCAACGCGGCCAACTTCAACTGCCCGGGACAGGTCGTCCTGGCCGGCGAGATGCCAGCGCTGGAGGAGGCGGTCAAGTTGGCGAAACGGGCCGGGGCAAAACGATGTGTGCCGCTTCCGGTCAGCGGGCCGTTTCATTCTACGTTAATGCGCGGGGCCGGGGAACGTTTGGCCCAGGCGCTGGAAGACGTCCGGATACGGGATCCGCGGCTGCCCGTGGTGGCCAACGTGGACGGGTCTTTATTGCGGACTGCCGATGAGGTTGGGGCGGCGTTGGTCCGCCAGATATACAGTCCGGTGCGCTGGGAAGAAGGGATGCGCTACCTGGTCGAGTCCGGCGTGGAAACCTTCGTGGAGGTGGGCCCGGGCAAGGTCCTGTCCGGATTAATGAAAAAGATCGCCCGTCCCGGAAACACCATCCTGAACGTGGAGGACGGGGTTTCCCTACAAAAAGTTCTTGCGCACCTGGAGGAGGTTGGCTAGAATGAATCTTGACGGCAGAACGGCCCTGGTAACTGGAGCCTCGCGTGGTATCGGGCGGGCGGTGGCCCTGGCCCTGGCCAAAACGGGGGCGAACGTGGTGATCAACTATGTAAGCAACGCCCGGGCAGGGCAGAAAGTGGCGGGTGAGGCCGAACGGGCCGGAGCCCGGGTGCTCCTGTTCCAGGCCGACGTTTCCCGGCCGGAAGAGGCGGCCGAACTGGTGCAGGCCGGAGTGGACGAGTTTGGCCGGCTGGACATACTTGTGAATAATGCCGGGATCACCCGGGACAACTTACTGATGCGCATGCAGGACGAGGATTGGGACGCAGTGCTCAACGTGAACCTGAAGGGTGCGTTCAACACCACCCGGGCGGCGCTCCGGTACATGCTCAAGGCCCGCTACGGCAGGATTATCAATATTTCATCCATAATCGGACTGCGCGGCAACGCGGGTCAGGCTAACTACGCGGCGGCCAAGGCCGGGCTGATCGGGTTAACCAAATCGGTGGCCCGGGAGATCGGTTCTCGTAACATCACGGTTAACGCGGTGGCCCCCGGTTTCATCCTGACCGAAATGACCGACAAGTTGCCCCAAGAGGTCCGGGAGCGGATGATCTCCGAGATTCCACTGGGGCGTTTCGGGACGCCGGAAGATGTGGCGGCGTTGATTACTTTTCTAGCCAGCGAAGCCGCCGGTTACATCACCGGTCAGGTGATTGCTGTGGACGGAGGAATGGCCATATAACTCGACGAGCTTGAAAGGAGGTGACAGGTAGATGGCCGATACGTTCCAAAAAGTGCAGGCGTTGATTGTGGAACAGTTGGGAGTGGACGAAGAAGAGGTGACTTTAGAGTCTTCATTTGTGGACGATCTCGGGGCCGATTCCCTGGACCTGGTGGAATTGGTAATGGCCTTCGAAGAGGCTTTTGATATACGTATTCCGGACGAGGACGCGGAGAAGATCCGTACCGTGGGTGACGCCGTGGCCTATTTTCAGGAGCGGGGTTAATCCGCCGCGCGGGTTATTTCCTGGGAGGTGCTTTGATGCGGTCACGCGTGGTCATCACCGGTATGGGCGTGATCACGCCTCTGGGTATCGGGCTGGAATCATTCTGGTCGGCCCTGATCGCGGGACGTTCAGGCATCAGGAGAATCCAGTCGTTTGATGCTTCCGATTTTAGGACGCAAATTGCCGGTGAGATAACGGATTTTGAAGCGACCAATTATATGGAAAGGAAAGAAGCGCGGCGGATGGACCGTTATACCCAGTTCGCCGTAGCTGGCGCGGGTATGGCCATCGCGGACGCGGGATTGGAACTGGGTCAGCTCCGGAGGGAACGCGCCGGCGTGATTATCGGATCGGGAATCGGCGGCATGCGCACCTTCGAGGAACAGGCCCGTGTCCTGGCCGAACGGGGTCCGGGCCGGATCAGCCCTTTGTTTGTGCCGATGATGATCGGAAACATGGCGGCGGGACAGATTGCGCTCACCTACGGGCTGTACGGTCCCAACACCACCGTGGTTACCGCCTGTGCTTCCAGCAATCACGCCATCGGCGACGCCTTCAAGGTGATTCAACGCGGCGATGCCGACCTGATCGTCACGGGCGGTACCGAGGCCCCCATCACCCCGCTGGCGCTGGCGGGATTTTGCGCCATGAAGGCCACCTCCGTGTCCAACGAGGAACCGGAGAAGGCTTCCCGTCCCTTTGACGCCCAGCGGGACGGCTTCGTAATGGCGGAGGGCTGCGGCATCCTAGTGCTGGAGAGCCTGGAGCATGCCCGGGAGCGTGACGCGCGCGTCTACGCCGAGGTGGTCGGCTACGGTGCCAGTTGCGATGCCTACCACATTACTGCTCCCGATCCAGACGGACATGGTGCCGCCCTTTCCATGCGGGTGGCCCTGCAGGATGCGGGCCTAGAGCCGGAAGAGATTGATTATATCAATGCCCACGGCACGTCGACCCCCCTAAACGACCGGGTGGAAACCCTGGCCATCAAGAATGTTTTTGGACCGGATGCGGCCCGCCTGGCGGTCAGTTCCACCAAGTCCATGACCGGACACTTGTTGGGCGCGGCCGGCGGCCTGGAAGCGGTAATCTGTGCCCTGGTGCTTGCGCGGGGCGTCATCCCCCCCACCATTAACTACGAGAATCCAGATCCCGATTGCGATCTGGACTACGTCCCCAACGTGGCCCGGGCGGCCGAGGTGCGAGTCTGCCTTTCCAACAGCTTTGGTTTTGGCGGACACAACGCCACCCTGGTTTTTAAAAGGTACGGCGGTGAACGAGGGTAATGGTGCTCACGCCCCGCCGAAAGACCGAGCCTTACTACTGGTCCGGCGGTGAACGAGGGTAATGGTGTTTCGGGAAATAGCCGAACTGCAGGACAAAAGCGGCCTTCGCTGGCGCGATCCGCAACTGCTGCGTGAAGCGCTGACCCACAGTTCATACAGTTATGAACACCCGGGAGAACGGCACAACCAACGGCTTGAATTCCTGGGTGACGCGGTGCTGGAAATAGTGGTGAGCGAATACCTTTATCGGCGGCTGCCGGACGCTACCGAGGGCGAGCTTACCAAGATCCGGGCGGCGGTGGTCTGCGAGCCGGCGTTGGCGCAGGTGGCCCGGGCAATGGGTCTGGGTGTTTGCCTGCGGCTGGGATGCGGTGAGGAACTCTCGGGCGGCCGGGAGCGGGCCTCGGTGCTGGCCGACGCCTTCGAGGCGCTGCTGGGGGCGGTATACCTCGACCAGGGACTGGAAACGGCGCGGTGGTTTGCGCTGCGGTGGCTGGAGCCCGTGATCAGGAACACGCTGGCCGGCAAAGGGGAGAACGATTACAAGACCCGGCTGCAGGAATTGCTGCAGAAAAGGTCTCCCGACCCTCTCCGGTACGTAATCATCAAGGAAGAAGGACCGGACCACAGCAAGGTTTTCACCGCCGGCGTGGTCTACCGGGGCAAGATCCTGGGCCGGGGCACCGGGCGCACCAAGAAGGAAGCCGAACAACACGCGGCCAGGGAAGCACTGGATCGGATCGGGAGCCCCGGGCAAGAACTCTAGGAGGACAGACATGGGCTTATTCGGTAGGAGTTTCGGGAGAAGAACCCAGTAGCCACGTGGGAGGACAGGCATGGGCTTATTCAGCAAGCTAAAGAAAAGCCTGGCGAAAACCCGGGAGGCCCTGGCGGAGAAGGTGGAGGGTCTGGTTTACGGGCGCATGACCGTGGACGAGGCCCTCTACGAAGAATTGGAGGAGATTCTCATCCAGGCCGACGTGGGGGTGGAGACTTCCCTGGAGCTGGTACAACGGGTCCGCGACGAGATGAAGGCCCGGAAGCTGGGCGATCCCACCCAGCTCAAGCCAATCCTAAAGGCCGAACTGCACAGGATCTTCGGGGAGCAGGAACACACGGTGTTGAACCTGGAAGGAACCAAGCCCGCCGTGATCGTGGTGGTCGGGGTGAACGGCACCGGGAAGACCACCACCATCGGGAAGCTGGCGTACATGCTCCGCCAGGATGGAAAGAAAGTGCTGCTGGCCGCGGCGGACACCTTCCGGGCGGCGGCAATCGAGCAACTGGAAATCTGGGCGCAGCGCGCCGGGGTGCCGGTCATCAAACACGGCGAGGGCGCAAGCCCGGCCGCCGTGGTATACGACGCCATCCAGGCCGCCCGCACCCGCAGTTACGATGTCCTGATCGTGGATACTGCCGGGCGCCTGCATACGAAAGTGAACCTGATGGAAGAGCTGAAGAAGGTGTTCCGAGTGGTAGGCCGAGAACTGCCCGGTGCGCCCCAGGAGGTCCTGCTGGTTTTGGATGCCACCACCGGCCACAACGCGGTGAGCCAGGCCAAGATGTTCGGCGAGGCCGTGGGGGTGACCGGGATCGTCCTGACCAAGCTGGATGGAACGGCCAAGGGCGGCATCGTGGTGGCGATCAGGAACACGCAGCAGATCCCGCTCAAACTGGTGGGCACCGGCGAGAAAATCGACGACTTGTCCTATTTCCACGCCGGGGAGTTTGTGGACGGCCTGCTCGGCTAAGTGGCCGCCGCCCACGTTCAAATCGGGGCATGCTTGGATGCCCCTTTATTTTTAATGAACGGCTATTTCCGAGGAAGACTGGCGCATAGGGGTTTTCCGGCCGCGCAAGCTAAAAACGTGAGCAGAGGAGATGTGGGGGAATGACCGTGAGAATTGCCGTGATCGGTGGTACCGGAGTGTACGATCCGGAAATGTTGCAGGATGTTCGGGAAGAGTGGGTGAGTACTCCTTACGGGGATGTCGGACTGCAGGTCGGGCGGTTCCAGGGCCGAGAGGTCGTCTTTATGGCCCGTCACGGGCGCCAGCATTCGGTTCCCCCACACTTGGTGAACTACCGGGCGAATATAATGGCGTTAAAGGGGCTAGGCGTAAGGAGCATTCTGGCCACCGCGGCCGTCGGGTCGCTCAACCTGGACATGAAACCCGGGGATTTGGTCTTTTGCGATCAGTTCCTGGATTTCACCAAGGGCCGGGTACAGACCTTTTTCGAAGGGGGACCGAACGGAGTGGTGCACGTGGACATGACGGAACCGTACTGTCCGGAACTCCGGGCCTTGTTAGCCCGGGCCGCGTCAAACCTGAAACTGCCAGTGCACGCTAGCGGGACCTACGTCACCACCGAGGGTCCCCGTTTTGAAACCCCGGCCGAAATCAGAATGCTCCGGCAGCTCGGCGGTGATCTGGTTGGGATGACCGGGGTGCCGGAGGTGGTGCTGGCCCGGGAGGCGGAGATTTGCTACGCCACCATCGCCATGGTGACCAACTTCGCGGCGGGCATCTCTCCCCACCGGCTGACCCACGAAGAGGTGATCGAGGCCATGCAGGTGAACGCCGCCAAAATCAGATCCCTGATTGCGGAAACGGTGGCGCTTATCGACCCGGAACGGGACTGCCTGTGCCACCGCGCGGTCGGCGGACCGGTGCGGGTGGGGGGCGGCAAATGAGCCGGGCTGAGGCGCTGTACTGGCGGGATAGCCGGTTGTACGTCCTGGACCAGACCAGGCTACCGGCCCAAACCGTTTACGTAACCTGCAATTCTTACCAGGAGGCGGCCGACGTGATCCGCACCATGAAGGTCCGGGGCGCACCGGCGATCGGGGCGGTGGCTGCCTTCGGATTGGTGCTGGCTGCCCGGGAGATCGGCGAGAACCGGGAAACCCTCCTGGCCAGACTGCGGGAGGCCGCCGGGGAACTCTTGGATACCCGGCCCACGGCGGTCAACCTGCGCTGGGCGCTGGAACGGCTGCTGAACCGGGCCGCGGCGACACCCGGGGGCGCCGCGGAGTTACGGCGGGTGTTGCTGGCGGAGGCCGAGGCGATCCTGCAGGAGGACGTGGCTGCCAACCGCCGCTTGGGGGCCTACGGCCAGGAACTGGTTCCCGACCCGGCCCGGATTTTGACCCACTGCAACGCGGGTGCCTTGGCCACGGTTGGGTACGGAACGGCGCTGGGGGTGATCCGCGCCGCCCGGGAGGCCGGGAAACGAGTGCGGGTCTACGCCGGTGAGACTCGTCCCTTCCTGCAGGGCGCGCGGCTGACCACCTGGGAACTGATGGGCGAGGGAATCGAGGTGGAACTGCTGGCCGACAGCGCGGCGGGCTACCTGATGGCCCGGAAGGAGGTGGACCTGGTGATCGTGGGCGCCGACCGGGTGGCTGCTAACGGGGACGTGGCGAACAAGATCGGCACCTACAGTCTGGCAGTGCTGGCCCGGGCGCATGGCCTCCCGTTCTACGTGGCCGCGCCGCTTTCCACCATCGACCCGCGCGCCGCCTCGGGCCGGGACATCCCCATCGAGGAGCGTGATCCCGCCGAACTAACCCACTTCTGCGGCCGGCCGGTGGCTCCGGAAGGGGTGCGGGTCTGGAACCCGGCCTTTGACGTTACGCCCCACACACTGATCACCGCCTTGATCACCGACGCCGGGGTGTTCAGGCCGCCTTTCGCGGAATCCCTGCGGCGCGTGCTGAAGGGCGGACGGGAGGGATAAAACGACGATGAAGTGCGCGATCCGGAATCAGTCGCTAGCGCCGGAGGGCCGGCTGAAAATCGACTGGGTCCGGTCCCACATGCCCGTGCTGAACGCCATCCGGAAGGAGTTCGAACGGTCCCGGCCCTTGGCCGGGGTCAAGGTGGCGGTCAGCGTGCACCTGGAAGCGAAAACGGCTTACCTGGCCGAGGTGCTGGCGGCCGGGGGCGCGGCGGTGACCGTGACCGGGTCGAACCCGCTGTCTACCCAGGACGACGTGGCCGCGGCCCTGGTGGAGACGGGTATTCCCGTGTTCGCCTGGCACAACCCGACACCCGAGGAGTACCGCGCCCACCTGGTAAGCACCCTGGAAAACGGGCCCCAAATCGTGATCGACGACGGCGGCGACCTGGTGCACCTGCTCCACACCGACCTGGCCCACCTGGCACCGGGAGTGCTGGGGGGCTGCGAGGAGACCACCACCGGCGTGATCCGGTTGCGCGCCCTGGAGACCGAGGGCCGGCTGGCCTTTCCCATGTTCGCCGTGAATGACGCCCTCTCCAAGTTCCTGTTCGACAACCGCTACGGCACCGGGGAGTCTGTCTGGTCCGGGATCATGCGCACCACAAACCTGGTGGTGGCCGGAAAAACGGTAGTGGTGATCGGCTACGGCTGGTGCGGGCGGGGCATCGCGATGCGCGCCCGTGGCTTTGGAGCGCAGGTAATTATCTGCGAGGTCGACCCGGTACGGGCGATCGAGGCGCACATGGACGGCTACCGGGTGATGCCCAGCCTGGAAGCCGCCCGCCGGGGGAATATCTTCGTCACCGCCACTGGCTGTCGGGACGTGCTGCGGGCGGAACATTTCCAGGTGATGCCGGACCAGGCCATTCTGGCCAACGCCGGCCACTTCAACGTGGAAATCTCCGGACCGGACCTGGAGGCGCTGGCAGTGTCCCGGCGGACGGTGCGCCGGAACATCGCGGAGTACACCCTGGCCGACGGCCGGCGGCTGTACCTCCTGGCGGAGGGCCGCTTGGTGAACCTGGCGGCCGGCGACGGTCATCCGGCCGAGATCATGGACATGTCGTTCGCGTTGCAGGCGCTGACTGCGCTGCATGTGTACGAACAGGCGGGACAGTTGGAGAAAAAGCTCTACACGGTGCCTCCGGAAATTGACCGCCGGGTGGCCGAATTGAAGCTGGAGGCGCTGGGCATCAAGCTCGACCGGTTGACCGCCGAGCAGGAGGCGTACCTGGCCGGATGGGAGTAGTGGCCGGCGGAATCCGCCGGCCGAAGTTGGAGGGAATGTGAATCTGGGGGGATGGTTTTGAGCCTGGTAGCGGACAAGGCCAAGGAGAAACTAATGAAACTGGGAGTGAAGGTGGCTGAGGCCGGACTGGTGGTGGGCACCTGGGGCAACCTTTCCTACCGGGTGCTCAAGGACGATGCCGTGGTGATTACTCCCAGCGGGCTCGAATATCACCGGATCACCACCCGGGACATGGTCTTGGTGGACATGAACGGGGAGGTATTGGAAGGGGAACGCAAGCCGTCAACCGAGCTGCCTTTGCACCTGGCGATCTACCGGGCCCGGCCCGACGTGCTGTCTGTGATTCACATCCACTCGCCCTACGCCAGTGCGCTGGCTGTGGTTCAAAAGCCCATCCCACCGATTCTGGAGGACGCGGCGGCGATGATCGGGGGGCCGGTGCCGGTGACCGAATATGCCGCCCCCGGCAGCAGGCACCTGGCCGATTCGGTGGCGGGAGCGTTGGAAAAGGTGAACGCCGTGTTGCTGGCTAACCACGGGGTGGTCGGGGTTGGGCAGACACCAGAAGAAGCGTTTCAAGTGTGCCAGCTGGTGGAGAGAGCGGCGCAGGTTTACATCCTGGCCAGCGCGGTGGCCGCACCGATCATCCTGGCGGAAGAAGAGGTGGCCAGGTTGCGGAAGTCCTACCTGGCTGCTTACGGAAGCACGTCCAGAATTGAGGGTAAACGGAGTGTTCCCACAGACATAAAGAGAGGGGGTTAAAGAGTGAAACTCCTGATTCGCAACGCCTACGTAATTACGGTGACCGGAACCGAGTTTGTCGGAGACATCGCGGTGGACGGGGCCCGGATCAGTCACGTCGGACCCACCGGCTCGGTTCCAGAAGGATTCGAACCGGATGAGACCATTGACGCCACCGCCAAGGCGGCTACTCCGGGGCTGGTAAACTGCCACACCCACGCGGCCATGACCCTGTTTCGGGGATACGCCGACGACCTGCCGCTGATGGAGTGGCTGACCCAGAAGGTCTGGCCCATCGAGGCCAAACTGACCGGGGATGATATTTACTGGGGCAGCCTGCTGGCCGGCCTGGAGATGTTGAAGTCGGGAACCACCACTTTCGCCGACCAGTATTTCGAAATGGACCGGGTCGCGCAAGCCGTGGAGGAAATCGGGTTGCGCGCCTCCCTCTGCCGGGGGCTGATCGGGGTGGCACCCCGGGCCGACCAGGTCCTGGCCGAAAGCCTTGAGTTTGTGCGCGCCTGGCACGGCGCCGCCGGGGGCCGGATTACCGCCATGCTGGGGCCGCACGCCCCGTACACCTGCCCACCGGCTTACTTGGAAAAGGTGCTCGCCGCCGCGGACGAACTCGGGGTCGGCTTGCACATCCACCTTGCGGAGACGCGCACCGAGATCGAACAAATCAAACAGGAATACGGGTGTTCGCCGATTGAACTGATGGAAAGGATTAACCTTTTTGAGCGCCCGGTGCTGGCGGCCCACTGCGTACACTTAAGCGAAACAGATATTGAAATCCTGGCGCGCCGGGGAGTCGGGGTGGCTCACAACCCGCAAAGCAACATGAAACTGGGCAGCGGCATCGCCCCGGTGGCCCGGATGCTGGCGGCGGGAGTCAACGTCGGGATCGGCACCGACGGCGCGGCCAGCAACAATGATCTAAACATGGTCGAGGAAATGCGTACGGCGGCGCTGCTGCAGAAGGTGGCGCTGGAGGACCCGACCGTGCTCCCGGCCGGCCGGGCGCTGGAGATGGCCACCGTGGGAGGCGCCCGGGCGCTGGGCCTGGACGGGGAAATCGGCACGCTGGAAATGGGCAAGCGGGCCGACATCGTGCTGTGGAACCTGAACCAGGCGCACCTTTCCCCGGCTCACAACCTTCAGGCGCACCTGGTTTACAGCGCTAGCCGGGCGGACGTGGACACGGTCATCGTCAACGGCCGGGTACTGATGCGGGACCGGCGGGTACTGACCGTGGACGAGGAGAGGGTGCTGCGCGAAGCCGGGCGCTGTGCCCGGCGGCTGGTCAGTGCAGTTTCATCCGCCTGATCTCCTGGAGCAGCTGTTCGCCTTCCGCGATGTGCTCTTCCAGGTGTTTGGTGGCTTCGCTATCCCCCGCCCTTTTTAGTTCGGCCAGTTCCACGCGGTGGGCGGATACCGAGCCGTCCACCTCGCGGTAGATTTCCAGAGCCCGTTCAAAAGTCAGTCCTTTTTTCACTTCAGCCTCAAATTGCTGGCGTACGGCGGCACAACTCATGGAGAGACCCCCTCCGGTTATATCTTGAGGTTAGCGTTTCCACGGAAGGTCCATCCTATGCCCGAAGGGTAAAAAAGAGGACAGGCTACTTTTTTAGCAGACCTCCACTTAAAGTGCCAGAAAAGGGGACAGGCTACTTTTCTGGCACTCTCTTCTTTAGAGTGCTAAAAAGCCTGTCCGGGCGTCCGAGAAAGGCCGAGCTCGATAGTGGGCGCGATCAGGCTGCTGGGCAAGCATCAGTGCCGGCTGCTCTAAAATCGACCAATTCATCTATTTTCTCCCACTCAAAGAGCCGTTGTTATGGTATAATGGCCATAAATTTGCGGGCCAATTTGCCCAACTTGAAATACCGTTCGGCAAAATACAGACGCGGTGATTAAGCACCGCTCAGGCGGGAAGGAAAAGCGGGTCTATTTTCGGAGGAGTGCTGGGTTAAAGATGATTCCGGCGCGGAAAAAACTTTCCCGGCGGGACTTTCTCTATACGGTGGCCAGCACAGGGCTGGGCGGTCCTGACCGCGGCCGGCTGCGCTACCGGGAAGGAAACGGTGCAAAACAGCGTTCCGGCGGATCCCGGGGAGGATATCGCCCGGGAAGTGGCGGAAACGATTGCGCTGCCCGCACCCCGGCGGGGGAAATGTCCCTGGAGGCGGCGGTGGCCGGGCGGAGATCGGAAAGGAGTTTTCGGGCGGCCCCGCTGAAACTGGAACAGCTGGCCCAACTGCTCTGGGCCGCGCAGGGGATTACCGACCCGCATCCGGATCCGGCCCAGCGGTTTCGCCGGGCCGCGCCGAGTGCCGGCGCCCAATACCCGCTGGATCTTTACCCGGTAGTGGGCGAGGTGACAGGGCTGGAAGCAGGTATTTACCGGTACCACCCCCAAGAGCACGCCTTGGACCTGCTGACGCCTGGCGACCGGCGCCGGCAACTGGCCAGGGCCTGCCTGGGACAGATGTTTATCGCCGCGGCTCCGGTGGCGGTGGTCATCGCCGCTACCTACGACCGGATCACGGACCGGTACGGGGAACGGGGCATCCGGTACGCCCACATGGAAGTCGGGCACGTGGGGCAGAATATCCACCTGCAGGCCGAGGTGCTGGGGCTGGGCACGGTTGTGGTCGGGGCTTTCCAGGACGAAGAAGTGGCGGAAGTTCTGCAACTTCCACGAGAACAGGCGCCGCTGTATGTAATGCCGGTCGGAGTCATTCAGAACTAGGGTGACGCGCAATGACGGAGCCCTTGGCGAATCAGGTCATACGCAAGATTGGTGAGGCTCGCGAGCTCTATCACCGCCTGATCCTGGTGGTGGGCCCGGCGGGAAGCGGGAAGACGGAAGCGTTGCGGGAGGTGTCGGTCTCGACCTCCGCGCCGCTCATCAACGTCAATCTCGAGCTGTCTCGCCGGATGCTGGACCTGACCGAACACCAACGGACCCTGCAGGCTCCAAAGCTCTTGAGCGAAATCGTGGGTAAGGCCACAGGCGACCTGCCTGCCGCGACGCTCGCGGCGCAGGCAGGGCTGGTTCTGCTCGACAACATCGAGATCCTTTTCGATGTCCACCTGAAGCAGGACCCTTTGCGTCTGCTTCAAAGATTGTCCCGGAACAAAACGGTCGTGGCCGCCTGGAACGGAACCATCGTGGATGGTCACATGACCTACGCTGTCCCGGACCACCCCGAATACCGCCGCTACCCGATTCGCGATTTTCTGGTGGCCAGTCCGGAGGTGACGACATGAAGGGAACGAGAAACGAAGCTGCAAGGGGGCATGGGCAATGGAATACGTAGATCTGATCCAGTTCGAGCCCATCGAGTCCGTAGTCCAGCTACGGGATGCCGATGAGGCCACAAGCGCAAGACAGTTGGTCAGCACCTATGTCATCTCCGACGAGATGGCCGAGAAGCTGACCGGCCTTGTGATCCCCCAGCTTCAGTTCGACCGGCCCGTCGATAACAAGGGACTGCTTGTCGTGGGCAACTACGGCACCGGTAAGTCTCACCTGATGTCGGTGATCTCCAGCATCGCCGAGCATGCGGATCTGCTTTCCGCCCTGGGCAACGAGCAGGTGGCACAAGCCGCGGAGCGGATCGCCGGCAAGTTCAAGGTGGTCCGCACCGAACTGGAAGGCATCAAAATGCCGTTAAGGGATTTCGTTTGCGGTCATCTTGAACAACACCTTGCCGAATGGGGGGTGGATTTTACATTTCCACCTCACGAGAAGGTTCTGAGCCACAAAGTGCTATTTGAGGAGATGATGGCGGCATTCCATGGTGTATTCCCGGACCATGGGTTGTTGTTCGTCGTCGATGAGTTGCTTGACTATCTGAATAGTCGCAAGGACCAAGAACTCATACTTGATCTGAATTTTTTGCGGGTAGTAGGCGAGGTTTGCAAAGATCTGCGCTTCCGCTTCATGGCGGGTGTGCAGGAGGCCATCTTCGACAGCCCCCGGTTCGCCTTCGTGGCCGACAGCATCCGCCGGGTCAAGGACCGGTTCGAACAGATCCTCATCGCCCGCAAGGACGTGAAGTTCGTCGTCGCCGAGCGCCTCCTCAAGAAGACCGGCGAGCAGCAGGCCAAGATCCGCGAGTACCTCACGCCCTTTGCCAAGTTTTACGGCCACATGAACGAGCGGATGGACGAGTTCGTCCGCCTCTTTCCGGTCCATCCCGACTACATCGACACCTTCGAACGCGTCACGGCGGTGGAGAAGCGCGAGGTGCTCAAGACCCTCTCCCTCGCCATGAAGAAGCTGCTCGACCAGAAGGTGCCGGAGGACCGGCCTGGTCTCATCGCCTACGACAGCTACTGGACGAACCTGTGCGAGAACCCCTCTTTCCGCGCCGTCCCGGATATCAAGGCGGTGATCGATTGCAGCCAGGTGCTGGAATCCCGGATCGAGCAGGCCTTCACCCGGCCGGCGTACAAGCCCATGGCGCTCCGCATCATTCACGCGCTCTCGGTCCACCGGCTGACGACCGGAGACATCTACGCGCCCCTGGGCGCCACGGCCGAGGAGCTGCGCGACGCGCTCTGTCTCTACCAGCCCGGCATCGAGGACCTGGGCGGAGACCCGGCCGACGACCTTCTTTCCCAGGTGGAAACGGTCCTGCGCGAGATCCACAAGACGGTCAGCGGCCAGTTCATCTCCTACAACCCGGACAACCGGCAGTTCTACCTGGATCTCAAGAAGACCGACGACTTCGACGCGCTCATCGAGAAGCGCGCCGAGAGCCTCGATGCCTCCCAGCTCGACCGCTACTACTACGAGGCCCTGAAAAGGGTCATGGAGTGCACTGACCAGACCTACGTCACCGGCTACAAGATCTGGCAGCACGAGCTGGAATGGCTGGAGCACAAGGCGGCAAGACAAGGATATCTCTTCTTCGGCGCTCCCAACGAGCGCTCGACGGCGGTACCGCCCCGTGATTTCTACCTCTACTTCATCCAGCCGTTCGATCCACCGCACTTCAAGGACGAGAAGAAGGCCGACGAAGTGTTCCTGCGTCTGACCAACACGGACGAAGAATTCCGGACCGCGCTGACGAACTACGCGGCGGCGCTGGACCTCGCGTCCACCTCGAGCGGCCACGCCAAGGCTACCTACGAGTCCAAGGCAACCGGATTCCTGCGGGACCTGGTGGGCTGGCTGCAGAAGCACATGACCGATGCCTTCGAGGTGACCTACCAGGGACGCACCAAGTCGCTGGTCGAATGGGCCAAGGGCAAGTCCATCCGCGAGCTGTCCGGGATCGCCTCCCACGAGCGGATCAACTTCCGCGACCTGGTGAACACCATCGCCGGCATCGTCCTGTCCGCACACTTTCAGGACCAGGCGCCCGAGTATCCCTACTTCTCGGTGCTCATCACGGGCCAGAACCGCGAGCAGGCGGCCCAGGACGCTCTGCGCGCCATCGCCGGACAGAATCGCACCAAGCAGGCGACCGCCGTGCTCGACGCCCTGGAGCTCCTCGACGGCGAGCGGCTCGATCCGTACCGCTCCAAGTACGCGAAGCACATCCTGAACATCCTCAAGAAGAAGGGGCATGGCCAGGTGGTCAACCGCTCGGAGCTGATCCAGGAGGTCTACGGCGTCGAGTACTTTGCACCGGACAAGGGCTATCGCCTGGAGCCGGAATGGGCTGTCGTGGTCCTGGCCGCGCTGGTCTACTCCGGTGACCTGGTGCTTTCGATTCCCGGCAAGAAGTTCGACGCCACCGGGTTGCCGCAGCTGGCCGCGACGACCATTGACGAGCTGATCCACTTCAAGCACATCGAACGGCCCAAGGACTGGAACCTGCCCGCCCTCAAGGCACTCTTCGAGCTGCTCGGGCTCACGCCGGGCATGGCGCAGCTCGTCACCCAGGGCAAGGAAGAGCCGGTCCAGCAGCTCCAGAAAGCCATCTCCGAGGTGGTGGAGAAGCTGGTTCTAGTCCAGCAGAGTCTGCAAAGCGGCCTGCCGTTCTGGGGCAGGAATCTGCTCGCCGAGGAGGAAGCAGCCCAGCTGCGCGACCGCCTCGACCAGACCAAGACCTTCCTGGAATCCCTCCAGGCCTACTCCTCACCCGGCAAGCTCAAGAACTTCCGCTACGACGCCCAGGAGGTGAAGCGTCACGAAGACGGCCTGAAGGCCCTCTCGGAGATCGAGTCCCTGCAGGAGCTGGTGAGCGACCTGGGCCCGGTGGCCTCCTATCTCTCCACCGCCGAGGCGGTCCTGCCCACGAACCACGAGTGGGTAAAGCGGATGAAGACGGTTCGGACGGAAGTCCTCACCGCAGTCACGAGTTATGGGTCTCGGGTCTCGGGTCAAAAAGACTCGGGACACGTGACTCGTGACCCGCGACCCGAGTTGCAACGCAAACTCGGCGACCTCAAGAAGTCCTACGTGCAAGCCTATCTCGCCATGCACACCCGGGCCCGACTGGGCGTGAACGAGGACAAGCACAAGAGCGCACTGATGGGAGACGAGCGGCTCAAGACCCTCTCGATGCTGTCCACTATCGATCTCATGCCACGCCAGCAGCTGACCGATTTCCAAAACCGTCTGGCTGGCCTGAAGAGCTGCTTCGCGCTCACCGAGCAGGACCTCGACGCATCGCCGGTCTGCCCGCATTGCTCCCTACGGCCTTCGGCCGAATGGGTCACGCGTCACGGGTCTTGGGTCTCGGGTCAAGAGGACTCGGGACACGCGACTCGCGACTCGGGACCGATCAACGTCGCCGTTGTGCTGGACCAACTCGACGATGAACTCGACAAGATGATTGACGATTGGACGGCGACGTTGATCGCCAACTTGGAGGACCCGACCACCCGCGGCAACCTCGACCTGCTCAAGCCCGAGCCCAGGAAGCTGGTGGACGTCTTCCTCAAGGAACGGAAGCTGCCCGACCTGTCCCCCAGCCAGGCAGGCGAGCTGGGCCAGGATTTCATTCACGCCCTGCAGGAGGTGCTCTCCGGGCTGGTCAAGGTCGCGGTGAAGACCGAGGATCTGCGCGCAGCTCTTCTCAAGGGCGGCTCACCCGCGACGCCGGCGGAGATGAAGAAACGCTTTGAGGAATACCTCGATGAACTCACCAAGGGACATGAACAAGGAAAGGTGAGAATTGTTTTGGAGTGAGTTTATGATTGAGAAATTCGTCAGCATAAAGAACATCGGGCGCTTCCGCGACTGCAGCCCTCGCGGAGACGTGACCTTTCGGAAGTTGACCTTGCTTTTCGCCGAAAACGGGCGGGGCA